>JADMIO011288068.1_pt1 | contig 107901 bp, 112 predicted proteins | sample 8958161 | NCBI WGS metagenome assembly JADMIO01 (sample SAMN16585339, study PRJNA669376) | soil metagenome | isolation source: Crop rotation soil | place: USA: Cullars Rotation, Alabama | collected 2011
CGCGACAACTTGTCCACGTGGAATTCTAAGCTTAGGATCCCAATGTGCTGGAAAGTACGTCGTCTTCGTGCGCACGGGCGAGGCACCTGGCGCGCGCGGCATCTCCGCCTTCATCGTCGAGGCGGGCACGCCCGGCTTCGAGATCGCCGAACGAATCGACGTGATCGCGCCGCACCCGCTCGCGCGCCTGCGCTTCACGAACTGCCGCGTGCCGCTCGCGAACCGCGTCGGCGAGGCCGGCGCGGGATTCAAGGTGGCGATGCGTACGCTCGACGTGTTCCGCACGTCGGTCGCGGCAGCCGCCCTCGGCTTTGCGCGCCGCGCGCTCGACGAGGCGCTCGCGCGTGCAAAGGGCCGGCGCATGTTCGGCGGGACCCTCGCCGACTTCCAGCTCACGCAGGCCAAGCTCGCCGAGATGGCGGTGACGATCGACAGCGCTGCCCTGCTCGTCTATCGCGCGGCGTGGCTGCGCGACCAGGGCCGCACGGTCACGAAGGAAGCGGCCATGGCCAAGCTCGCGGCCACCGAAGGCGCGCAGCGCGCCATCGACGCCGCCGTGCAGATCTGGGGCGGCCTCGGCGTGGCGAGCGAGCAGCCGGTGGAGCGGCTCTACCGCGAGATCCGCGCGCTGCGCATCTACGAGGGCGCGAGCGAGGTGCAGCAGCTCATCATCGCGCGCGAGCTGCTGAAGGGTCCCGGGGTGCGCGCATGAAGGCCGCGTTCCGCCGCCCGCATCGCATCCGCTTCTCCGACTGCGACCCGGCCGGCATCGTGTTCTACCCACAGTACTTCGTGATGCTGAACGGCCACGTGGAGGACTGGTTCGGCAGCGGCCTCGGCATCCCGTACCGCTCGATCATCGTGGAGCGCCGCATCGGCCTGCCGACCGTGCGCCTCGAGGTCGACTTCACCGCGGTCAGCCGCATGGGCGACGACGTGGAGCTCGCGCTCTCGGTCGAGCGCGTCGGCCGCGCGTCGCTCACGCTCTCGCACGCGATCAGTGGCGCGGGCGGCGAGCGGCGCATGGCGATGCGCCAGGTGCTCGTCGCCACGTCGCTCGACACGCACCGGGCGCTGGCGCTGCCCGACGACGTGCGCGCGGCCATCGACGCGCGCGGCTACGCACCCGAACAACCGGCCGCCGCGGCGGCCTGAACACACGCAAGAGGAGACGTGACATGCAACCGCAGGTGCTGCTTCCCCCCGGCTGGCCGCGTCCGAAGGGCTACGCCAACGGCGTGGTGGCCAAGGGCCGCCAGGTCCACATCGCCGGCATGATCGGCTGGGACGAGCACGGCACGTTCGCCGGCGACGACTTCGCCTCGCAGGCGAGGAAGGCGCTGCAGAACATCGTCGACGTGCTGCGCGAGGCCGACGGCCGGCCCGAGCACATCGTGCGCATGACGTGGTACGTGACGGACAAGCGCGAATACCTCGCCGCCTCCCGTGAGATCGGCCGCGCGTTCCGCGAGATCGTCGGCTCTTACAACGCCGCGATGACCGCCGTGCAGGTGACGGCGCTCATCGAGGACCGCGCGAAGGTCGAGATCGAGGCCACCGCGGTCATTCCCGAATAGAGGCTGACGGCCATGGCACGCACCGCGCATGTCGACACCTTCGCCCGCGACCGGCTGCCGGCGCTCGCCGCGCAGCCCGAGTTCATCTTCGAGCTGCCGGAGCTGCGCTTCCCCGAGCGGCTGAACTGCGCCACGGAGCTGCTCGACCGCAAGGTCGAGACCCACGGCCAGCGACCGTGCGTGCGCGCGCCCGGCGGCCCGAGCTGGAGCTACGCCGAGCTGCGCCGCCAGGCCGACCGCATCGCGCACGTGCTCGTCGAGGACCTCGGGCTCGTGCCGGGCAACCGCGTGCTGCTGCGCGCGGCCAACAAGCCGATGCTCGTGGCGTGCTGGTTCGGCGTGATGAAGGCCGGCGGCATCGCGGTGGGCACGATGCCGCTGCTGCGCGCCGGCGAGCTGGCGAAGATCGTGAGCAAGGCCCAGGTGAGCCACGCGCTGTGCGACGTGGCGCTGGTCGACGAGCTCGAGGCTGCGCGCGCCCAGTGCCCGACGCTGAAGCACGTGCTGACCTTCGGCGGCGGCGTCGGCGCGCACGGCGGCCTCGAGGCCTGCATGGCACGCTTCGACGCGCCGTTCGCGAATGTCGAGACCGCCGCCGACGACACGTGCCTGATCGCCTTCACGTCCGGCACGACCGGCCAGCCGAAGGGCACGATGCACTTCCACCGCGACGTCATGGCGTCGTGCCTGTGCTTCCCCCCGCATGTGCTCAAGGCCACCGCCGACGACGTGTTCATCGGCAGCCCGCCGCTCGCGTTCACCTTCGGGCTCGGCGGCCTCACGCTCTTCCCGATGTCGGTGGGCGCCTCGACGGTGCTGCTCGAGAAGGCAGGCCCCGGAGACCTCGTGCAGGCCACGCAGGCCTTCGGCGCGACGGTGATGTTCACCGCGCCCACGTCGTACCGCGCGATGGCCGACGCGGCGCGCACGCAGCGCATCTCCGCACCCCTCGGCGGCACGCTGCGCAAGTGCGTGGCCGCGGGCGAGGTGCTGCCGGCGTCGACGCGCATCCTGTGGCGCGAGTCGACCGGCATCGAGATCATCGACGGCATCGGCTCCACGGAGATGCTGCACATCTTCATCTCGGCCGACGAGGCGCACGCGCGCCCCGGCGCGACCGGGCTCGCGGTGCCGGGCTATCGCGCGTGCGTGCTCGACGCCGACGGCAACGAGGCGCCCCGCGGCGCGATCGGCCGGCTCGCGGTGAAGGGCCCGACCGGCTGCCGCTACCTCGACGACCCGCGGCAGGCCGACTACGTGCAAGGCGGCTGGAACGTGACCGGCGACGCCTACATCCACGACGCCGACGGCTACTTCCTCTACCAGTCGCGCACCGACGACATGATCGTCTCGGCCGGCTACAACATCGGCGCGCCGGAGGTCGAGGAAGCGCTCATGCGCCATCCCGCGGTGGCGGAGTGCGCGGTGATCGGCGTGCCCGACGCCGAGCGGGGACAGATCGTCAAGGCGTTCGTCGTGCCGAGATCGGGGCACGCCCCAGGCGATGCGCTCGCGCGCGAGCTGCAGGACCACGTGAAGGCCACCATCGCACCGTACAAGTACCCGCGCGCCGTGGAGTTCCGCGACGCGCTGCCCCGCACCGAGACGGGCAAGCTGCAGCGCTTCCGGCTGCGCAACGGCTGAACGCGCCCGAAGCCTGGCGTCGGCGACGCCGCGCCGGGAATGGACCTTGCCCGTCGATCGCGCGGCCTGCAGCCCGCGTGACCGACTTGCAGGAGACATTCCATGGCCAACCGATTCTTTTCCCCGATGGTGCGCGGGGGCGACCCGCTGCTGGGTCTCTACCGCGACATGAACCGGCTGTTCGACGATGTGTTCTCGGGCACCTCGATGCGCTCGATGGGCGGCATGCCCGCGCTCGATGTGCGCGAGGAAGCCGACGGGCTGTGCGTCGCCGCCGAGCTGCCGGGCGTCAAGCCCGAGGACGTCGACGTGCGCCTCGACGGCGAGCTCCTCACGATCAGCGGCGAGAAGCGCTCGGAGAGCGACCCCGAGCAGAGCCAGCACCACGTGATGGAGCGCAGCTACGGGCGCTTCAGCCGCAGCGTGCAGCTGCCCTTCCGCCCCGACCCCGACGACGTCAGGGCCGATTTCGAGCATGGCGTGCTGAGCGTGCACCTCAAGCGCAGCCCGCAGCAGCAGGGCAGCCGCCGCATCCCCGTGCGCGGAGCGGGCGGCGGCTCGCAGATGATGCAGTCGGGCGGCAGCGGAGCGCAGCAGAGCGGCTCGAGCCGATCGGCGGGCGGCGGCTCGCAGATGAGCGGGTCGGCCGGATCGCCCGCTGGCGAATCGCAGATGAGCGGCTCGGCGGACCGCGGGTCGCAGATGGGCGGCGGCACCGCAGGCGCTCCGGAGTCGCCCGGCTCCGGCGGTTGAAGCGACGGGTACGCGGCTTGCCCGATCGGGTGATGAGCGATTCCGCGCGCCGCGTGCGCGGATCGGTGGGCGCACACGCCCCCGATCCGTTCCCCGACCCGAAGCAGCCCGAAAGCCCGCCGCCAGCGGGTCCGGACGTGGTGCCGCAGCCGCCGGTGACGGATCCCACGCCGCCGAAGCCGCCCGCGCCCGTGCGCGAGCCCGGATCGACGCGGCCCCCGGCCGTCGCCGTGACCGGGCCGTGCCGCGCGCGTGGATCGCGCACGCTGCACTGACACGCACGCCGAACGAAGGAGTCGACCATGCCCCGCAACGCCTGGAGCCCGAAGCGCGAACGCGAGTACGACCACATCAAGGAAGGGCTGCTCTCGCGCGGCAAGCCCGAGAAGCTCGCGGAGGAGATCGCCGCCCGCACGGTGAACAAGGACCGTGCGCAGCACGGCGAGACGAAGACCGCGAGCCGCTCCTCGGTGGACGATCTCTCGCCCAGCCGGCGCGGAGGCCTGCGCTCCCACACCGGCGAAGGCGGCCGCACCTACGAGCAGCTTTACAACGAGGCGCGCCACCACGGCATCAAGGGCCGCTCGAAGATGACGAAGGCGCAGCTCGAAGCGGCGCTTCGCCGCTGAGGCACCACCCCGCGCTGCGCTCTCGGCACGAGGCGGCATGACGGCCGCCCAGCAGACGCTGTTCGAGCCGGAGGCGCCCGAGCTGCCTTCCGGCTGGCGGTACGTCGCCGACTTCATCGACGCGTCCGAGGAGGCGGCGCTCCTTGCGCACATCGCGGCGCTGCCGCTCGCGGCGGCGCGCTACAAGTCGTTCACCGCGAAACGCCGCGTCGCGACGTTCGGCGCGGGCTACGACTACGACGCGAACCGCACGACGCCCGCCGATCCGATTCCGACGTGGCTCGAGCCCGTGCGCGCACGGGCGGCGCGCTGGGCCGGCGTCGAGCCGACCGCGTTCGCGATGGCGCTCGTGGCCGAGTACGCGCCCGGCACGGGCCTCGGCTGGCATCGCGACGTGCCCGACTACGAGCTCGTGTTCGGCCTTTCGCTCGGCGGACGCGCACGCATGACGATGCGCCCGTGGCCCCCGCACGCGCCGAAGAAGGCGGACGTGCGCTCGCTCGAACTCGCGCCACGGTCGGCCTACGTGCTCGAGGGCGATGCGCGCTGGCGCTGGCAGCACGCCATCGCGCCGACGAGGGAGCTGCGCTGGTCGATCACGCTGCGAACGCGCGCGAGCGGCCGCCCGGCGGCGCGACGGGCGCGCGATGGGCGCTGAGCAGGACGCGCGACCGATGAAGGCCGATGTCCGCTTTCGCGGCCGCGCACCGTATGCAGGGTGTCTCCCACTCCGGACACCCTGCCATGCATCGCATTCACAGAACACCTTCTGCACGTCGCCTCGCCCGTGCCACGAGCTTCGCGCTTCCGCTCGTCTCGGCCCTGCTGGGTGCCGCGATCGCGGCGTGCGGTGACGGCGCGAGCCCGCGCGAAGGTGTGCAGGCGGCGAGCCGCGCCGACCCCACTGCTCCGAGCGCACCGGCTGCGCCCATCGGTACACATCCGGCAGAGCGCGAGCTCGCCGGCCACGCCTGGGACGCATTCGTGGCGCCGCTGCTCGACGCGAGCGACCCGAACCGTTTCGCGACCCGCGGTGTCGCGGCGCGGTGTGGCGCGGGCACGCGGGTGACTCTCGACGGACGCCCGCTGCAGGACGGCCGCTTGATGCCGCGCAAGGCCTACACCCTGCGCTGGACGATGGTGGCTTGCCGGCCGTTCGAGGGCGCCTCGACGCGCCTCGACGGCGACGTCGAGGTCGTCGTGTTCCCCGCGCAGCGCCAGATCGGCGCGATGGTGATGCCGCGCGGGCTGGTGCTCACCACCGCCGACGCGCGCGTGCCGCTCACGCGAGTCGTCGAGTTCGCGCGGCCACGCACGGCCGACGGCACACCGACCGTGGCGGTGCGCTGAGCGCGGCGCGGCGGCGCGTCACGCGCCACCGATGCCGACGTTGACCTGGCCGGTGCCGTCGCAGTTCGGGCAGGCGGCGCCGCCGAGCCGGCCGCTGCCGCCGCAGCGCGGGCACACGTCGAGGCCGGTGCCGGGCGTGCCCGCGGGGGCCTCGTCGCCCGGACTCATCGGAACGCGCTTCGGGTCGGTCGGGCCGGGCTGGTCCGACGTGGGAGCAGGCGTAGGCATGGCGTCTCCTGGTTCGTCGTTCCCTGCGGCGGCAAACCACGCGCCCGCGCGAGCGCCAGGCTCGCAGAAGCCCGACGCGCGTGCGGCGGCGCGCGCCATCGCAGAATGCCTGCAGCCCTCGAGGACCGATCCTGGACGTCTCCGCACACACACCCCCGCACGAGCAGAAGTGGCCACAGACCCTGTGGCTCGTCCGCCATGGGCAGAGCGCGGGCAACGTCGCGCGCGACGCGGCCGAGGCGGCGGGCCACAAGGTGATCGACATCGCGCTGCGCGACGTCGACGTGCCGCTCTCGCCGCTCGGCGTGCGACAGGCCGAGGCGCTCGGCGCGTGGTTCGCATCGCTGCCGCCGGACGAACGACCCGACGTCGTGCTCTCGTCGCCGTACGTGCGCGCGAAGGAGACGGCCCGCATCGTCGTCGAGGGCGGGCTCGCCGACCGCGACCTCGTGCGTGTCGCGGACGAGCGCCTGCGCGAGAAGGAGTTCGGCATCCTCGACCGGCTCACGCCGCTCGGGATCCGCGCGCGCTATCCCGAGCTCGCCGAGCAGCGCGCGCGCGTGGGCAAGTTCTATTTCCGCCCGCCCGGCGGCGAGAGCTGGTGCGACGTGATCCTGAGGCTGCGCAGCGTGCTCGAGATGGTGACGCGCGAATACCGGCGCGAGCGCGTGCTGATCGTCGCTCACCAGGTCACGGTGAACTGCATGCGCTACCTGCTCGAGCGTCTCGACGAGGCGCAGATCCTCGACATCGATCGCCAGGCCGACGTGCCGAACTGCGGCGTCACCGCCTACGAGTTCGACGCGACCGCCGGCCGCCGCGGCAAGCTCGTGCGGCGGCTCGAGAACTTCGTGGCGCCGCTCGTCGAGGCCGGCGCGCCGGTCACGGTGGAGCCGGACGTGCCGGCGGCGGCGAAGCCGTGACCGAGACCGCGGCCACACCGGTCGACGACGCGCTGCTGCGCGCGTGGCGGCTGCCGGAGCCCGATCCCACCGGCGACAAGGAAGAGCGCGGCCGCACGCTCGTGATCGCGGGCAGCCGCGAGCTGGCGGGTGCGGCGCTGCTCGCGGGCATCGCGAGCCTGCGCGCCGGCGCGGGCCGGCTCACCGTCGCCACCGGCGCGAGCGTCGCCCGGCTGCTCGCGGTGGCGCTGCCCGAGGCGCGCGTCATCGGCCTGCCCGAGACCGATGCGGGCGGCCTGCGCGCCGAGGGCGTCGAGGCGCTCGACGGGGTGCTTCGCACGTCGAACGCGATCCTTGTGGGCCCGGGGCTCCAGGACGAGGACGCGGCCTGCGCCTTCGTCGCCGCGCTCGCGCCGCGCACCGGCGAAGCGGCGGTCGTGCTCGACGCGCTCGCGATGAACGTGCTCGCACGCGAAACGCGCTTCGCGCATCCGCCGCTCGTGACGCCGCACGCCGGCGAGATGGCGCATCTCTGCGGACTCGACAAGCACGCGGTCGAACGCGAGCCCGCTCGCATCGCGCGCGAGGCCGCCGCGCGCTGGCAGGCCATCGTCGCGCTCAAGGGCGCGCACACCCACGTCGCCATGCCCGACGGGCGGCTCTGGCACCACCACGCGGGCCACGCCGGCCTCGCGACCTCCGGCTCGGGCGACGTGCTGGCGGGTCTCGTCGCAGGTCTCGCCGCGCGCGGCGCGCCCCTCGAGCAGGCCGCGGTGTGGGGCGTGGCGCTGCATGCGCGCGCCGGTGCGGCGCTCGGCGAATCGGTCGGGCCGCTGGGCTTTCTCGCGCGCGAGCTGGCCGGCCGCGTGCCCGGCCTGTTGCGGTCGCTCGCCGCGGCGCGCTGAGCGCGCCACGGTTCTGCTCAGCGGACGAAGCGATCCGCGGCACGCGCCTTGCCCCTTCCGGGTATTGCATTCCGCAGGAGCAACCGGTGACCACCGAGACTGAACACGACACCGACGCCGCGCTCGAGGAGCAGCGTCGCATCCAGCGCGAGCAGGACGCGAAGGATCGCTCGTCGCCGACGGGCAAGAGCGAATCGAAGCCGGTGCAGGCCGGTGCGCGCCCGCAGCCCGAGAAGATGCCGGCCCAGCACGTGGAGAAGCCGGGGCGCGAGTCGGAGCTCGAGCTCAAGCCTCGCTTCATGGCCCCCGACTACAAGGGCAGCGGCAAGCTCGAAGGCCTGTCGGCCCTCGTGACGGGCGGCGATTCCGGCATCGGCCGCGCCGTGGCCGTGCTGTTCGCGCGCGAGGGTGCCGACGTGTCCATCGTCTACCTCTCGTCGCACGACGACGCGCAGGAGACGAAGCGCTGCGTCGAAGGCGAAGGCCGCCGCTGCCTGCTCGTGCCAGGCGACGTCAAGGACGAGGCGTTCTGCCGGCGGGCCGTCGACGAGACGGTGCGCGCGTTCGGCAAGCTCGACGTGCTGGTGAACAACGCCGCGTTCCAGGAGCATGCCGCGTCGCTCGAGGACATCACCGACGAGCGCCTCGAGGAGACGCTGCACACGAACGTGATCGGCTATTTCCACATGGCCAAGGCGGCGCTGCCGCACCTGAAGCAGGGCTCGTCGATCATCAACACCGGCTCGGTGACGGGCCTCGAGGGCAGCCCGAAGCTGCTCGACTACTCCGCCACCAAGGGCGCGATCCACGCCTTCACGAAATCGCTCGCGCAAAACCTGATGGGCAAGGGCATTCGCGTCAACGCCGTCGCGCCCGGGCCGGTGTGGACGCCGCTCAACCCCGCGGACTCGCCCGCCGAGCAGGTGGGCAAGTTCGGCGAGAGCACGGACATGAAGCGTGCCGCGCAGCCCGAGGAGCTGTCGCCGGCGTACGTGTTCCTCGCCTCGCCGGTCTGCTCCGGCTACATCAGCGGCATCGTGCTGCCGGTGACGGGCAGCGTGGGGGCGATCTGATGGCCCGCCGGCAAGGCGGCGGCATCGCGCCTCCGGAAGGCCAGCGCGGACTGGCGCGCCAGGACCTGCCGGACAACGCGCCGGAGGGCGAGACCACGGGTGCGCCGCCGCACGACAGCGGCGACACCGCGACCATCCGCAACGAGCAGCCCTCGCACCGCCTGCCGCACGAGCGCGACGAGGCGACGTCGACGCAGGAAGGCGGGGCGAGCGCAATCGGACGGCGTGCCCATCGGGATGCGAACGAGGGCGTCGCCGACACCAGCCGGGCGGAAACCACGGACGACACCTACGCCCGCGAGTTCCGCGCCGGCCCCGAGACGCCGCCCCAGCGGCGGGCGCCGCCCGGCTCGCGGCGCTGAGCCGGCCGAAGACTCCGCGGGCCCGCTCGGCACGATTTGCCGCAACCACCCCCGATCGCGGGGGTGGCGCCCGCGGTCGCCCGCACACCGCGCCCGGCAGCGCCGGCGCGCCCGACCGGCGTGCGCCGGGCACACCGCTTGCCTTTCTAAGGCGCAGCAGCCTCACGGCCCGGTTCGGGGGCCGCGGACGGTTGCGCCCGGCGCGCCATGCGGCTGCGCCGGCCTTCATCAACATCGCGCGGCGCGGGGATCGGCCGTCGTCACAGGCAAGGACGCCCCGTGGACAAAGGGAGCATCGGTTTCAAGGCAGCGGCATCGGACGTCATTCCGGGTCAATCGGGTTTCGACTACCTCATCGTGGGTGCCGGGTTCGCCGGCAGCGTGCTCGCCGAACGATTGGCACGCGGGCTGAACCAGCGGGTTCTCATCGTCGACCGACGACCGCACATCGGAGGCAATGCCTACGACCGGTACGACGACGCGGGCATCCTCATCCATCCCTACGGCCCGCACATCTTCCACACCAACTCCGCGGAGATCTTCGACTATCTCTCGCAGTTCACCGAGTGGCGGCCGTACCAGCACCGCGTGCTCGCGAGCGTCGACGGCCAGCTGCTGCCGCTGCCGATCAACCTCGACACGGTGAACCGGCTGTACGGTTTGAACCTGACGTCGTTCGAGATGGACAAGTGGCTCGAATCGGTCGCGGAGAAGAAGGAACGCGTGCAGACCTCCGAGGACGTTGTGGTGAGCAAGGTCGGCCGCGACCTCTACAACAAGTTCTTCCGCGGCTACACGCGCAAGCAGTGGGCACTCGATCCGTCGGAGCTCGACGCGAGCGTGACCGCGCGCGTGCCCACGCGCACGAACCGCGACGACCGCTATTTCGCCGACACCTACCAGGCGATGCCGCTGCAGGGCTACACACGCATGTTCGAGCGCATGCTGGACCACCCGAACATCAAGGTGATGCTGAACACCGACTACCGCGAGGTGGTCGACCTGCTGCCGTGGAAGCACATGGTGTACACGGGCCCGATCGACGCGTTCTTCAACTACCGCCACGGCAAGCTTCCGTACCGCAGCCTCGAGTTCCGGCACGTCAACGTGCCGCAGGAACAGTTCCAGGCGGTGGGCACGGTGAACTATCCGAACGACTACGCGTACACGCGCATCAGCGAGTTCAAGCACATCACCGGCCAGCGCGCCGCCACGACGTCGATCGTCTACGAGTACCCGCGCGCCGAGGGCGATCCGTACTACCCGGTGCCGCGCCCCGAGAACGCGGCGACCTACCGCAAGTACGAGAGCGATGCGGAGGCGCTGACCAACGTCACGTTCGTCGGCCGGCTCGCGACCTACAAGTACTACAACATGGACCAGGTGGTCGGTCAGGCGCTCGCGGCGTTCAAGCGCCTGCGGCAGCGCCACGAGCAGCCGCGCGAGAGCGGCCTCGTCGTCGCGGCCGGCAAGGGCGGACTCGCCACCGCGACGGCCTGAGCGGCGCCTCGTCGCGCGGCGCGGGCGGCCGCTGCGGCGAGAATCCGCGCATGCCCCGCCCGGCCGGCGATCCCTTGCACGTCGTCGACACGACGATGTTCTGGAGCGCGACGGGCGGTGGCGTGCGCCGCTACCTGCGCACGAAGCACGCGTGGCTCGGCCGCCAGCCCGGCTGGCGCCACACGATCGCGGTGCCCAGCGAAGACGGTACCGGACGCGAGCTCGTGCGCCTGCCCGGCGTGCCGATCCCGAACAGCGGCGGCTACCGCCTGCCGTGGCGGCGCCGCGCGGTGGCGCGCGTGCTCGAGCGCCTCGAGCCCGACGTCATCGAGTGCGGCGATCCGTTCGTCACCGCGTGGGCCGCGTGCGACGTGGCACGCCGCCGCGACGTGCCAGCGCTCGCGTATTGCCACTCGAACATCGAGCGCATGGCCGCGCTGCTCGCGGGTCCCGCGCTCGCGGGCCTCGCACGAGGCGCCGCGCGCTCGCTCGCACGGCGCAGCTACGCGCGCTTCGATCGCGTCCTCGTGCCGAGCGAGAGCATGCGCCGGCATGTCGAGAGCTGGGGCGTCGCGCGGGTCGCGGTGCAACCGCTCGGCGTGGACACGCAGGCCTTTCATCCCGATTGCCGCAGCCGCACGTGGCGGCGCGCACAAGGCTTCCACGACGCAGATCGCGTGCTCGTGTACGCGGGCCGCTTCGCGCCCGAGAAGCACCTGGGCGTGCTGGCCGCCGCCGTCGAGCGGCTCGGCGCGCCGCACACGCTGCTCGTGGTCGGCGCAGGCCCCGCGCCGCCGCGGCCGTCGGCGCGCGTGCGCGTGCTGCCGTTCCAGCCGAACGAGCGCGACCTCGCGATGGTGCTGGCGAGCGCCGATGCATTCGTGCACGCGGGCGACCAGGAGACGTTCGGACTCTCGGTGCTCGAGGCGATGGCGTGCGGCCTGCCGGTCGTGGCATCGAGCGCCGAAGGCGTCGGCGAGCTGGTGGATGCGAGCGTGGGCGCGGCGGTGGCGCGCAACGATGCCGGGTCGTATGCCGAAGCGATCGCGGCGGTGCTCGCCGCGGATCGCGTGCCGCTGGCGCTGGCCGCGCGCACGCGCGCCGAAGCGCACGACTGGTCGAGCGTGCTGCCGCGCCTCCTCGAGCACTACCGCGAGCTGCTCGGTGCGCGCGCCCCGCTCGCCGAGGTGCACCGCGCCGACGTGGCGGGCACGGTTGACGCGCGCCCGCAATGAGCGCTGCGCCGACGCGCATGCTCTGCGTCGTGCTGCACGACGTGGCCGACGCCACCCTCGGCGGCTGCGAGCGCGTCGTGGCCGCGGTGCGCGAGGTGGCGCCCCTGCCGATGACGTTCCTCGCGGTTCCGCGCTACCACCGACAGCCGCCGAGCGCGGCGCTCGAGGCCTGGCTCGGTGCATGCGCGCGACGCGGCGACGAGCTCGCGCTGCACGGCTGGCTGCACTGGGACGACGGCACGCCGCGCAACATCCTCGACCGGCTGCGGCGCGAGGTCTACACGCGGCGCGAAGGCGAGTTCTGGGCGCTCGACGAGGCCGAGGCCGGCGTGCGGCTCGACGCCGGCCGCGCATGGTTCGCGGCGAACGGCTGGCCGCTCGCGGGCTTCGTGGCGCCCGCGTGGCTGCTCGGCGATGCGGCCTGGCGCGCGGTGCGCGCGCGCCCGTTCGCCTACACGTCGACGCTGCGCCACCTGTACCGGCTCGCCGACGGCTCGGTCGTCACCAGCCAGAGCCTCGTCTACAGCGTATCGAGCGCCTGGCGACGCGCCAGCTCGATCGCCTGGGCCCGGCTCGTCGCGGCGAAGGAGCGATCGAATCCGGTGCTGCGCTTCGAGCTGCACCCGCGCGACGCGGACGTGCCCGCGGTGCGGCGTTCGTGGCAGCGGCTGCTCGAGCGCGCGCTGCGATCGCGCGAGGCGCTCACCGTGGAGCGCGTCTGCGCGCGCGCCGAACCGCTCAGAGCAGGTTGAAGCTCACGCCCGCGGTGAGCGCGCCGACGGCCGCGCCCACCAGCACGTCGCTCGGATAGTGCAGCCCGAGCACGATGCGCGAGACGGCCACGAGCACCGCGAACGGCCACAGCACGAAGTGCAGCGGCGGATAGTACGAAACCAGGATCACGGTGAACGCCACCGCGTGCAGCGTGTGGCCGCTCGGAAAGCTGAACTCGTCGAGCGACGGCGTGCACGCGCGGATGCCGGGACAGCTGCGGTACGGCCGCGGCCGCGCGATCAGGTGCTTGACGATGACGTAGATGAGCAGGTTGACGAGACCGACGCCGAACATGCGGATCGACACGCTGGTGCCGCTGACGTGATCGAACCAGGGCATGGCGAGCAGCACGGCGAACCACACCCAGCCGTCGCTCAGCCGGCTCACGACCTTGAGGCAGGCGACGACCCACGGCCGCGCGGCGGCCGAGTGCATCCACAGGGCGCACGAACGCTCGCGCTCGATCCACGCGAGCTGGCGCTCAGGCCACGACGGCAGCGGGCGCAAGCGGTGCTTCATGCGCATGGAGGGTGTCCTGGAGCTGGGCCTCGAAGCGCCCGAGCACCTCGTCCCAGGTGGCGCGCCGCGCCGCCTCGACGGCATGCGCACGCATCGCCGCGAGCCGTTCGCGAGCCTGCACCAGCTCGCCCAGCGCCTGGGTGAAGGCTCCCTCGTCGCCGGCCGTCACGAGGCGGCCGCTCAGGCCGTCCTGCACGTGTTCGGCGGCCGCCGCCACGTCGAAGGCGAGGACCGGCAGGCCGGACGCGAGCGCTTCGAGCGTGACGTTGCCGAACGTGTCGGTGAGGCTGGGGAACACGAACAGGTCGGCACTCGCGTAGCAGGCCGCGAGTTGCTCGCCGTGGCGCGCACCCACGAAACGGACGTCGGGATGCAGCTGCATCAGCGCTTCCCGCTGGGGACCGTCGCCCACGACGACCATGCGCGCATCGGGCACCATCGGCCGCATCGCCTCGAACGCCGCCAGCGCGAGCGCCACGTTCTTCTCGGCCGCAACACGGCCCACGTAGAGCACGACCGGCGCATCGTCGCCCACGCCCCAGTCGTGGCGCAGCTCTCGGCTGCGGTGCGCTGCGGCGAAGCGCGCGGTGTCGACGCCCCGGCCCACCACCGCCAGGCGCTCGAAGCCGCTTTCGCGAAGCTCGCTTTCGAGCGCGCGCGTGGGCACGAAGGTGCGGTCGGTGGCGTTGTGCAGGCGGCGCAGCACGCGCAACGCGAGCGGGGCGACGAAGCCGAGGTGGTAGTAGTGGCAGTACTGGTGGAAGTTGGTCCGGAAATCCGACGTGACGGGCAATCCGCGCGCGCGTGCGGCGCGCAACGCCTGCCAGCCGAGCGGCCCCGGCGTCGCCACGTGCACGAGGTCGATGCCGCGCGCGTCGAACCGTCGCCTCAGCGCGCCCGCGGTCGCGAATCCGAAGCGCAGGTCGGCGTACATCGGCAGCGGACAACCGGCGGTGCGCCACTCCGACGCCTCCGCCCCCGCCGCTTCGTGGGCCTGGTGCGGACGGATGAGGTCGACCCCGTGCCCGCGCTGGCGCAGCCAGGACACCGTCCGCGCCACCGTCAGGGCGACGCCGTTGACCTCGGGCGGGTAGGTTTCGGTGACGTAGGCGATGCGCATCGGTTGCCCGGGGCCGTTGCAGAGAGGGCGGCAAGCGGCATGCCCAGCGCCGTCCTCGCATGGGGAGGCTTCCGCGGGAAGAGCAGGCGCCGTCACGGGTGGCCGCGCGGCGTTCCGCCGAGCGGCGCGCGAACGCCTTCGTCCGCGAACGCGCGAGGCGGCGGCTCGCGGCCTTCGGGATCGAGGTAGACGCGGACGAGCCGCAGGCGCTTGCTGCGCTGTGCCACGGCGCGCAGCCCGAGCAGCAGGGGCACGGCCACGAACGCCCCGGCGATCCCCCACAGCCAGCTCCAGAACAGCACCGAGAGGAACACGAACACCGGGCTGATGCGCAGGCGCGCGCCCATCACGAAGGGGCTCACCACGTTGGCCTCCACGAAGTGGAGCGCGAGGAACAGCGCGGGCGGCACCAGCATCGCGAGGCCCGTGCCCGATTCCATGCCCCCCGCGACGAGCAGCGCGAGCGTCACCAGCACCGGGCCGATGTAAGGCACGAAGGTGAGCACTGCGGTGGTGGTGGCCCACAGCGCCGCATTCGGAAAGCCGATCGCCGCAAGCGCGACGCCCGTGGCGATGCCGAGCCCGATGCTGACGAGCCCCATCGTGGTGATGAAGAGGCCGATGTCACGCTGCGCCTGGCGGATGCCCGACAGCAGCAGCGCGCGCGTGCGCCGCCGCGGAATGGCCTCGACGGTGCGATCGATCAGCCAGCGCTCGGAGGCGAGCAGGAAGTAGAGGAGGAATACGGTGGCCGATGCGGAGACTGCGAACGAGAGCATCTGCCCGAGCGCCGCGCGCGTGATGCTCATGCCTTCGTCGGCAAGCCGGTCCGTGATCGGATCGGCGGCGGTGCCGTCGGGGCTCGACGCCGCCGGTGCGCCGGGCTTCGCGCGCGCCGCCGGCGCGGCGACGGGCGCCGCGGGAAATGCGACGTGCCGCAACCGCTGCGCCGATTCCAGGAGCTGGTGCACCGTCGCCGGCGCGCGCGCCCACCATTGCTGGGCCGGCGCCGCGAGCAGGGATCCGAGCAGCACGACCACCGCGAGCACCGACGCGATGACGATGCCGGCACCGGCGTACTCGGAGACGCCATGGCGCCGCAGCCAGCGCACCGGAGTCGACAGCACGAAGGCGAACGCCACCGCGATCACCACCGGCAGCATGAGCGGCTTGGCGTTCTCCAGCAGGAAGACGACGGCGACCGCGAGCAGGCCGCGGGCGACCCAGCTGGCCGCGGGACGTGCCCACAACTCGGGGGTGCTCATGCGTGCGGAGTATGGCGAGAATCGCGCGGTGGGGCTGTGACCGCCCTGTCGGCATCAGGTGAAGGCCAGCAAAGGTCCGGCACGCGCGGCTGGCGCAAATGCCGCGTGCTTGACGTGAGCGTCGAGGTCGTTTCGATCGAAAGCTCGCATGCAGCGACACGGATACTTCCCCATCGGCCGGCCGGAGGCCGAGGCCTTCGTGGACGCCGCGGCGGGCGCGCTGTCGCTCGCCATCGGGGCCGAGCATCGCGATGGCGTCGTCGGCGCCTTCCAGACACTCGTTGGCCTCGCCGCGGAGCTGGCGGCGCAGCCACTGCGCCCCGAGGACGAAGCGGCCATGACGTTCGCGCCGCTCGGCCCGGGCGATGCCCCGCTGCCCGATCGACGCCGGCGATGAGCCGCCCCGATCACCTTCTCGACGGCAGCGCCTCGGCCATGGCGGCCGCAGTGCGCGCACGCGAGGTGTCGGTGGCGTGGCTCGTCGAGGCCAGCCTCGCGCGCATCGCCGCCACCGAGCCGGCGGTGCACGCGTTCGCGCAGATCGCGGCCGATCGCGCACGGCAGCGCGCCGAAGCACTCGACATGGAACTGCTGGAGCGCAAGGCCGCCGCCGCGCTGCTGCCGCTCGTGGGCGTGCCGTTCGCGGTGAGCAACGCGATCGAGGTCGCCGGCCTGCCCACCCGCGCCGGCACGGCGCTCGAGCACGAACGCGTGCCCGCCAGACGTGACGCCGTCGCCGTGGCGCGCCTCGAGGAAGCGGGCGCCGTCGTCATCGGAGCGACGAACCTCGACGCGTTCGGCGCCGGCAGCACGACCGAGACCTCGTGCGAGGGCGCATCGCGCAACCCGCATGACTTCGCGCGCACGCCCGGCGGCGCATCCGGTGGCAGCGCCGCGGCCGTCGCATCGGGGCAGCTCCCGGTCGCGCTCGGCGTCGACACGACGGGCGGCGTGCGCGTGCCCGCTTCGCTGAGCGGCCTGTTCGCGCTGAAGCCGACGTACGGGCGCGTGCCGCGCGCAGGGGTCTACGCGACGGCGCCGAGCCTCGACCACGTGGGCGCCTTCGCACGACGTGCCGCCGACCTCGCGGCCGTGCACGACGCGCTGCAGGGACACGATGCGCGCGATGCGACGTGCGCGGCGCGCGCCGCCGAGCCCACGGTCGCCGGCTTGTGGAATCGCGTGGAGGGCCTGCGTATCGCCGTGCTCGTCGACGCGTTCGACCACGGCGTCGCGCCCGAGGCGCGCGCGGCGGTGAGCCGGGTGGCCGAGGCGCTGCAGGTGCGCCACACCGCCGTGCTCGCCGCGACGGCGCGCGCGAACGCAGCCGCCACGATCGTGGCGCTGGCCGAAGCGGCCGCACTGCACCTCGACAAGCTGCGCCAGCATGCGGGCGCCTATCCCGCGCCATGGCGCGACGGGCTGCTTGCCGCCGCCCTGATGCCTTCCGCATGGCTGCAGCAGGCGCAGCGCCTGCGTCGCTGGTACGCGCTGCGCGCGGCCGAGCTGCTGCGCGAGTTCGACGTGCTCGTCGCACCGGCCACGCCCTGCACGGCGCCGCGGCTCGGCGCCACGACCCTCGCGCTCGGCGATCGCGAGTTCCCGATCGATGCGGCGCTCACCGCATTCACGCTGCCGTTCTCGTTCACGGGGCTGCCGGCGGCGGTGGTGCCGGTGTGGGAATGCCATCCCACGCTGCCGATCGGCGTGCAGCTGATCGGCGCGCCGTGGCGCGAAGACATCCTCCTGCGCGTCGCCCGTCACCTGCAGGGCAGCGGCATCGCGCGTGCGCCGGTCGCCACGGTGAACGAGCACACGTTCCGCGCGGCGACGGCGGGCACCGTCGAAGCCTGACGTGCCCTTTCGCCGCGGGCGAACTACTTGAGGCTCATGATCCGCATGCCGAGCAGCTTGCCACCGATGCGGTCGAGCACCTGCACGGTGGTCTGGCGCGGACGAAAGCCGTCGGGCAGCTGCTGCTGGCCGCGCACGCTGTCGTAGCGCCCGAGCGAGATCGGCACCGGCTCGAGGGCGACGCGGCGTTCCGGCCCGCGCGCGGGCGCGCCGTCGACGATCAGCTGCATCACGCCGCCGAGCGGGCGGCCGCCCGCGTGGTCGCGCGACAGCACCACGTCGTACGCGAGGGCCCGGCCGTCCTGCGCGAAGCGGGCCGCGCGCACGGAAACCGCGCCGCCGCGCGGATCGGGAGGCAGCGCATCGACGAGTGCACTCACGTCGGCCTGCAGATCGGCGTTCGCGGCCTTCGTCGTGGCGAGCTGGGCCGCGAGCGACTCGCGCTCGGCCGACGTGGCGGCGAGGCGCTTGGCCGTGGCCTCGAGCTCGGCCGCGAGGCGCGCACGCTGGGCCTCCGCCTGCTCGAACGACGCGCGCAGCCGGGCCGACGCGTCGGCCGAGAGCCGTGGCGGGAGCCAGCGTTCCTGAACGACGACAATGGCGACGGCGCCGAGGACGAAGCCGGTCAGCAGCAGGAGGATCCAGCGCGGCACGCGACGGCCGCGGCGGCTTCCGTACGGATCGAAAGTGATGGGTCGGGAGCGTCCGAACATCGAAGCGAGAAGGAGGCGGTGTCCAAGCGGAGCCCGGAGGGTACAACCGCACGTGCGCCCCGCCGGAGCCCCTACAGACTGTTACGAACTCGTGTCCCCCGCTGCCTTCCCCCTGCTCGCACCGAGCTTCCCTGTCGATGCCGATACCGCCGTGACGACGCTGGCCAACGGCGTGCGCGTCGTCGCGATCCGCGAGCCGCATCTCGAGACTGCGAGCGCGAGCGTGTTCGTGCGCTCGGGCAGCCAGCACGAGAGCCGGCGCGCGAACGGCATCAGCCATGTCGTGGAGCACATGGCGTTCAAGGGCACGCTCGCGCGCGACTGCCAGCAGATCAACCTCGACGCGGAACGGCTCGGCGCCGACGTCAACGCGCACACCGACAAGGACCACACCGCGTTCCACATGTCGGGCCTCGCGCGCGACGCAGCGGCGTTCGTGGGCATGCTCGGCGACATCGTGCGCCACGCGACGTTTCCCGAGTCGGAGCTCGAGCGCGAGCGCCAGGTGCTGCTGCACGAGTTCACGGAGGACGAGGACGACGCGCTCTCGACCGCCTACAAGCTGTTCGACGAGCTGTGCTACGGGGAGCACCCCGTCGCACAGCCCGTGATCGGAACACGCCGCAACATCGAGCGCTTCACGCGCGCCGAGCTGCGCGGCTACGTGGAGCGCCAGTACACGGGCGCGAACCTCGTGGTCGGCGTCGCGGGACGCATCGAGCCCGAGGCCATGCTGCGCGCGGCCCAGGACGCATTCGGCTCGATGCCGCCCGGGAGCGAGAACGCGGTTGCGCCGCCCGAGTACCGCGGCGGCAGCGGTGCGCGGCGGCAGACCGGCTTCTCGCAGACCCACGTCGTGCTCGGCTTTCCGCTGCCGGGGCGCGGCGTCGCCGATGCGAACAGCGCCGTCAGCGCGGCACTGTTCGGCGAGGGCATGAGCTCGCCGCTCATGGACGAGATCCGCGAGCGCCGCGGCCTCGCGTACTACGCCGCATGCTCGGCCGACATGACCGACCTGTGCGGGCAGTTCGTGATCGAGGCGACCACCGTGCCCGAGCACCTCGAGGAGTTCCTCACCGAGGTCGCCCGGCTGCTGCGCGTGCATGCGCAGCGCACCGATCCGGTGGGGCTCGAGCGTGCGCGCAACCAGGTGGTCGTGCGGCTGCTGCGTGCGCGCGAGCGCCCGTTGCGCCGGCTCGAGGACGCGGCGCAGGACCTGTTCGCGCTCGGCCGCGTGCGTTCGCGCGCGGAGGCGCTCGACGCGGTGCACGCGGTCGGCGCGGCCGACGTGCGCGCCGCGTTCGAGCGCATGCTCGCGGTGCGCCCCGCGGTGGCGATCGCCGGCCGCATCGGCAAGGCGACGTTCGAGCGACTCAAGGAACGCGTGCCGTCGCTGTGCTAGCGTGGCCGGTCGGCGCGCCCGCGCCGCATCGCCAGGAGCCCGCCATGCCCGACGTCCGCACCGGCCTCGAACTGCGCACGCTGATCACGCCCGAAGGGCGCCTGGAGGTCTCGCTCGTCGACGTTCCGGTGCCGCAGCCGGGTGCCGACGAGGTGCTCGTGCGCGTGGAGGCCGTGCCCATCAACCCGTCGGACATCGGGCTGCTGTTCGGGGCGGCCGACCTCTCGAAGGCCGAGGTGGGCGGCCCGCCCGATCGCCCGACCGTCACGGCCCCGGTGCCGCCGGCGGCGCTCGGCTCGATGAGCGGGCGGCTGGGCCAGTCGCTGCCGGCTGGCAACGAAGGCGCCGGCGTCGTGATCGCCGCCGGCTCTTCGCCGGCCGCGCAGGCGCTCGTGGGCCGCACCGTCGCGATGCTCGGCGGTGCGATGTACGCGCAGTACCGCTGCCTGCCGGTCGCGCAGTGCCTCGTGTTTCCGAAGGGAACGGCGCCGGCCGAGGGTGCGTCGGCGTTCGTGAACCCGCTCACCGCCCTGGGGATGGTCGAGACGATGCGCCGCGAAGGGCACCGCGCGCTCGTGCACACGGCCGCGGCATCGAACCTCGGCCAGATGCTGCAGCGGATCTGCCTCGAAGACGGCATCGCGCTCGTGAACATCGTGCGCAAGCCCGAGCAGGCCGAGCTGCTGCGCAGCATCGGCGCCAGGCACGTGTGCGTGACGACGGCGCCGAGCTTCCAGCAGGACCTCACGCGCGCGTGTGCCGAGACGGGCGCCACGCTCGGCTTCGACGCCACCGGCGGCGGACGGCTCGCCGGCACGATCCTCGGCTGCATGGAAGCGGCCCTCGTCGCCGCGGCCCGCGAATACAGCCGCTACGGCTCCTCGGTGCACAAGCAGGTGTACATCTACGGCGGGCTCGAGCCCGGGCCCATCGAGCTCGTGCGGACCTTCGGCATGGCCTGGGGCGTGGGGGGCTGGCTGCTCTTTCCGTTCCTGCAGAAGATCGGGCCCGAGGCCGCGCAGCGGCTCAAGGAACGGGTCGCAGCGAACCTGAAGACGACCTTTGCGAGCCGTTACGCCCGCACGGTGTCGCTCGCGGGCATGCTGTCGGCCGATGCCATCGCGGCCTACAACCGACGCGCCACCGGCGAGAAGTTCCTCGTCGACCCGAGCGCAGCATGACGCACGCGACCGACGCCGCGTCGTTCGCCGCGTTCGAGCGCGACGCGCGGGCGCGGGGCTACGACGAGGTGATCGAGCGCACGTGGCCGCCGGGCACGGTGCTCGACGAGCACACGCACGCCTTCGCGGTGCACGCGCGCGTGGTCGCAGGCGAGATGTGGCTCACGGTCGGGGCCGACACGCAGCACCTGCGACCCGGCGACACCTTCGAGGTCGCGCGCGACGTACCGCACGCCGAGCGCTACGGAGACGTCGGCGCCACCTACTGGGTCGCGCGGCGGCATTGACCGCGCGGCGCGCGGTCGTGCGCCGCCTGCAGCGATGGACGACCTGCGCAGCCTGACGGCGCGCTTCGCCCGCGTCGGGCGCCTCGAGGCCATCGTGCTGCGACCGCGGCGCGGTGCACGCGCGCAGCGCGTCGAGCGGACACAAGTCGTCGAAGGCCGCGGGCTCGAGGGCGATCGCGCCGCGCAGCGGGCGCCGGCGCCGGGCGCATCCGGCAAGCGACAGGTGACGCTGATCCAGTCCGAGCACCTGCCGGTCATCGCGACGCTCGCCGGTCTCGACCCGGCAGGCCTCGATGCGGCCGCGCTGCGCCGCAACCTCGTGGTGTCGGGCGTGAACCTCGTCGCCGCGCGCTCGCTGTTCGCGGACCGGCCGCTCGTGCTGCACATCGGCGACGCGGTCGTGCTCGAGATCACGGGACCATGCGAGCCGTGCTCGAAGATGGAGACGGCGCTGGGTCCGGGCGGGTACAACGCCATGCGAGGACACGGCGGCATGACGGCACGGGTGAAGACGGGAGGCGAGATCGCGGTCGGCGACACGGTGCGTGTCGGCGCCGCCGAGATCGCGCGGCCCTCGGACGTTCCCACGCAGCCCGCATCTCGATGACGGTCATGACTCGATGACGAGCGATCCTTCGGAACCCGCGCCCGCGCCGGTCGACGCACCCGTCGGCGCGACACTTCGGCGCTGGACCGGCTGGCCGCTGTGGGCGGCCATCGCCACGACTGCGGCAGCGGTGCTGCTCATGGCGGAGACACGGGTCGATGCGCCGGCCTCGCTGCCGCCGATCGAGCCGGCGTCGTCGCTCGCGCCGCTGCCGATGCCGAGCCTGCCCGTCGCGCTGCCGACCGCGGCCGCCTCGCGGGACATGGAGATCGAGGCCCCGCCGCCCGAATCGATGCAACTGTGCGGCGGCGACTGGGTGCGCACGCTGCCCGACGGAAGTCTCGACGAAGCGGCGATGGTCGCACTGCCGTCGGTGCGCGACGGCATGACGCGCATCGTCACGCGCCTGCGGTCGAGCCCCGACGCGCTCGGCAAGGCCACGGCCCTCTTGCTCGACCTCGTCGCGACTGCCTCCATGGGCGCGCAACCGGCCCGCGACGACACGGCGAAGTGCGAGGCCGCGTGCCTTCAGGCCCGGATCGAGGACGAGCGGCGCGAGCGCGCGAATCGCATGGAGCCGCTGGTGCGGCTCGCCATCGAGACGCAGGATCCGAAGGTGTACGCCCTGGCGTACCGCATGTGCCCGCAGCCGATCGAGGCCGGCGCCTGCCGGCTGCTGAGCGCGGAGCAGTGGGCGCGCATCGACGCCGACAACGCCGTGCCCTGGCTCTACCTCGCGGGCCAGTCGTCGGAGCGCGGCGATCACGCGGCGCGCGACGAGGCGCTCTTTCGCATCGGCGCAGCGGAGGGCTATCGAACCTACTGGCTCGTCGCCACCGCCCGCATGATCGACGAGGCGGCGCACGAAGACGCGTTGCTGGTGCCCGCGCAAGTCCTCGCTCCGGGCCTGGTGGGCATCGAGGTGGCCGGCGCGTCGCCGAACCTGGCACTGCTCACGAGGGCCTGCCGGGACGTGACGCTGGACAGCGATCCCAACCGCTGGCAGCTCTGCTCGGCCGCCGCGGAGCGGCTCGCGGAACGCTCCGACACGACGATCGACCGCATGGTCGGGATCGGCATGGCGCGCCGGCTCGGCTGGTCCGACGAACGCACCGACCGGCTGCTGGGCGAAGTCGTCGACTCGCGGCGCGCCGAATCGGTGTATGGCCGCGCGGCCGATCCCCGCATCGGCCGCGACTGCGTCGCGGCGCGTCGGTTCCTCACCGATCTCGCGAGCCGCGGTCATCTCGGCGAGATGGCGGCGCTGCGCGCCTCGCTCGGCGCGAGCGCGGCTTCGCCTTCGGACTATCCGCGCATCGGCCGCCTCGAGCGCGAGCGACGCGAGGCGTCGAGGCGGGCCGAGGCGGCATCGACACCCGCGGTGCGCAGCGCCGCCGCATCGGCACCCGTCGAGGCCGCCTCCGAACCGGCCACGCGCACGGCCGAGGCTTCGGCATCGATCGACTCGGTGCGCTGAAGCCCTCGCTCGGGCGCGCGCTACCCTTGCGTCTCCACCGCGCGCCCGCGCGCTGGCCACACCCAGGACCGGAGACATCCCGATGCACCACCTGCCGTCCCGCCGTGCGACCGTCGCGTTCGCCGTCGGTGCCCTCCTCGCCGCGCTCGTTCCATCGGCCTCGGCGCAGCCCGCCTATCCCGCGCGCCCCATCCACATCGTCGTCACGTTCACAACGGGCGGCGCGCCCGACATCCTCGCGCGCCTGATCGGCGATCGACTGCAGGCCGACTGGGGCCAGCCCGTGGTCGTGGACAACAAGCCGGGCGCGGGCGGCAACACCGGCGCCGACAGCGTCGCCAAATCGGCGCCCGACGGCTACACGCTGGTGGTGGGCACCGTCGGCACGCACGCCATCAACGGTGCGCTCTACGCGAAGATGCCCTACGACATGGTGCGCGATTTCGCGCCCGTGACCTTGCTCGCCACCACGCCGAACATGCTCGTGGTGAGCCCCGAGGTGCCGGCGAAGACCCTCCCGGAATTCATCGCGCTCGGCAAGAAGCAGGGCAAGATGACCTTCGCGTCGTCGGGCGCGGGCACCTCGATCCACGTCTCCGGCGAGCTGTTCAAGACGATGACCGGCATCGACATGGAGCACATCCCCTACAAGGGCCGCGCCACCGCGATCCCCGACGTGCTGGCCGGCCGCGTGACGATGATGTTCGACAACATGCCGTCGAGCCTTCCGCTGGTGCGCGAGGGCAAGCTGCGCGCGCTCGGCGTGACGAGCTCGAAGCGCTCGCCGGCCGCGCCCGACATCCCCACCCTGGCCGAGCAGGGCCTGCCGGGATTCGAGGCGGTGTCGTGGTTCGCGCTGTTCGCGCCCGCGGGCACGCCGCGGCCCGTCGTCGACAAGCTGCAGGTCGAGGTGAAGAAGATCCTCGCGCTGCCCGAGGTCGCGAAGCGCCTCGCCGAGGCCGGCCTCGACGTCGTCGGCTCGACGCCCGACGAGCTCGCCAGCTACCAGCGCAGCGAGATCGCCAAGTGGGCGAAGGTGGTCAAGGACTCGGGCGCGAAGGTGGAATGAACCCGGAAGGCCGTGCGCTCAGCGTGCGGGCTCCGTCGCGGCGGCCCCCGGCTTCACGCTGCCGTCGGGCTGCGGCACGGTGATCGGCGCGACCTCGACCTTCGCGATGCCTTCCTTGGGCGTGAGACCGATCTGCGCCGCGGTGGCGGGCGAGAGGTCGACGATGCGGCCCTTCACGTAGGGCCCGCGATCCTCGATCACGACCTTCGCGCTCTGCCCGGTCTCGAGATTGGTGACTCGCGCCTCCGTGCCCAGCGGCAGCGTCTTGCTCGCGGCGTTGTCGTCGTGCGGGTCCATGCGCTGGCCGTTGGCCATCTTGCGGCCGGCGAAGCGCCGGTGGTAGACCGAGGCGATGCCGACCCGGCGCCGGCCGCTGTGGTCGAGGTTCCTCGTGCCCGCACCGGTGGTCTTCGCGGCCGGCGTCGCCGCGGCGGAAGCCGGGTCGTCGCGCTCCGCGGCGGCGCGAACCGGAGTGCTCGAAAGTGCCAGGGCCAGCGCCCCGGCGGCGGCGAAAGCGGATGATCGGCGCATCGTCTCGTTCCTCGATCGGGGCCTCGCATGCGCCGCGCGGGGCCGCCCCGGGGCCCTCGCGCAGAAGGCCCCAATGTGCCGAGACGGCCGGCGCCGCTTGATCGGCCGCGCGCGCCTTCGCGCGTAGGAAAAGCACGACCTCGTCGGGTCGCGATCGGGAAGTGCGGCCGTCAGAGGTCGCGGTCGAGGTCCGCGAACACCTCGCGCGCCGGCGCGATCTCGGGCAGCACGTACAGCATCCCGCGCCGGTGGCCGAGCCACCTCATCACCACCGACTCGTAGAACGGTACCGGCACCACCACGCAGCCGGCGGAGACGCGGTGCGCGCGCGGATCGGCGGTCGCGAGGCGCCGGCTGCGCGCGAGCTCCGACGCGTTCGACCGCAGGCGATGGATCGCGAGCCCCGCGTCGTAGTCGAACCAGACCACGGCATCGCCTTCGAGGTTCACGCCGGGCTCGGTGGCGAAGCGACCCGCGGGCGTGGTGCGCTGCGCCGCCGGGATGCGCTGCGGCGGCAGGTCGCCGACGCCGGGCGCCGAATGGTCACCGACCGCCAGACCGAGCAGCACGGGGCTCGTGCCCACGAGCTGCGCCTGCGGCGAGAACACGTAGAGTCGCGCCGCCTTCTTGTCGACCAGCGCGAACGCGCGGCCGCGGTGGTCGCCCGAAGCCACGACCCAGTCGACGAGGTTGCGCGCCTCGGGCGACACGGCCGCGCCGGCGAAATCGGCGCTTTGCGGCGCATGCGGCGGGCGCGCCTGTGCGAACGGTGCGCCGAGCAGCAGCACACCGGTGGCCGCGAAGGCGCCGAGCGCCCTGCGGATGCTGGACATCCGAAAACCCTTCCCGTGTTCTCGTCGAACGCGGTCCGGCCGCGCGACAGGGCCCGATGCTAAGGGCGTCCGTGCAGCGGCCCGCGCGAAGAATCACCGCTTGACGCGCTTCGTGAAAATGCGCCATGCGCTCGAGCCGCGCGCACCATCCGCCGCTTCCGCGTCGCGCGCGACACGGCGCGACGGTGCTGCTTCACCCGCCGAGATCCGCGAGCGCGCGCTCGAGGTTCGCGCGGGCCGACGCTTCGAGGCGTTGGTGGAAGTGCGGCGTGCGGTAGATCGCGGGCTGCGCGAGGAAGTGCCTCAGCACCGCCGCGCGCCCCCGCCGCCACGCGCGCGGGCGGATCCAGAAGTACTCGCGGCGCACATCGCGCTCGTAGCGGTCGTACGCATCGCGCGGCGCGCCGAGGATGCCGAGGTCGATGTCGAGCACCCAGTCGGTGGCCTGGTCGTCGACCGCCGTCGTGCGTGCGTCGAGGTGCGCGGTGGCGAGCACGAGCGCCTCGACGCGCGCGCCGAACGCATCGCCGAGCCCGAGCCGCTGCGCCGCCGTGCGTGCCTGCGTCGCGCTGCGCGCCTCGTTGTCGCGGCGCCAGGGCCGGTAGACGGCGTCGTGGAACCAGAGCGCGAAGGCGACTTCGCCCGGGGCGGGCAGCAGCGGTCGGACCTCGGCGCAGGCACGCACGCAGGCGAGCAGGTGCCGTGCATCGTGATAGCGCCGCGGCCAGCGGTCGTACTGGCGGCGCAGCGCATCGGCGAAGTCGACGCCGGTGGCCCGGGCGAAGCCGAGCTCGGAAGCGAGCGCCGCGCCGTGATCGCGCAACGCGTCGCGCAACTCGCGCGCGGACGGATCGGCCCGCGCGTGCGGCACCGCGCTCATGCGCCGGCCGCGCGCGCGAGCATCATGCGGCGCTCAGGGCTCGAGCGTGTAGATCTCGGCCGCGCCGCGTTCGGCCGCGCTGTGGCCTGCGAGCGCGACGTCCCAGTCGGCGTCGAGCGCGCCGCGCCGCGGCTGGCGCCCGCGCGTCATCAGCGCGATCTCCTCGCTGCCGGCGTCGACCTCGCCGACCTGCTCGCGCGTCGCGAGGAAGAGCCGTGCGACCGCCGCGCCGGCGGACTCGATGATCACGAGGTAGCGCACCGGCGGCCGGTGAGGGCCGTCGCGGTGCCGCAGCGGCGATTCGATGCCGAAGGTCTCGTCCATGCGCCGATGTTGCCACGCGGCCTCGCGCACGGCAGGCGCCGGGCGGAGCGCGCTCAGCGGCGCTCGTGCACCGCCTTCTCGGCGCCCAGCTCCACCACGTTGCGCGGCGCGGCTTCCGCGTCGGCGACGCGCACGAGCTGGCCGGTGACGCCCGCGCCCACGTCCATCTGCAGCTCGCGGTAGCGGATGGTCCCCGTGATGCGCGCCCCGGCCTGCAGCTCGAGGCGGTGCGCGACATCGAGGTCGCCGGTCACGCTGCCGTTGATCACGGCGTCGCCGCAGCGGATGCTGCCGTCGATGCGGCCGGTGCTGGACAGCACCAGCAGCGAAGGGCGCCCGCCCTCCGCCTCGCGTCCGATCACGTCGCCGGCGATGCGGCCGTCGATGCGCATGCCTTCGCTGAAGACCACGTCGCCCTCGATCTCGACGCCCTGCGCGATCAGCGTCGCGAGCTGCGCCGCGGGCACGAACGGCTTCTTCTTCGGTCGGCCGAACATCATCGCTCTCCCTTGCGTTTGCCTTCGCGCGCGGTGCGTAGGAAGGCCAGTTGCTCGTTCGATTCGCGCAGCTTCTGGTTGAGCGCGTCGACCTGGCGCTCGAGCTCCTGCGCGCGCGCCTCGGCCAGGCGAAGCGCGAGCTGCGCCTGCTCGACCTCGGCGCGCAACGGCTCCGCCTTCGGGGCCACCGCCGCGAGCGGCGCCGCCAGCGGCGCGATCGGTGACTTCCAGACGCCGGGCAGGGCATAGCCCGCGCCCACCGCATAGCCGAGCGCGCCCGCGCCCGCGACGCACAGCGCCTGCGCACCGAGCAGCGCCAGCGCACCGAGCAGGCGGCGGCGCGCAGCGCGCGGTCGCGCGAGCACGAACGCGGCGGCGCTGAGGTCGCGCGCCGCGACGTGGCCGGGCTGCAGCGCGACGAGCATCAGAGGCCCGCGAGGTAGCGCTTGGGATCGACGTGGTCGCCGCCCCGCAGCACCTCGAAATGCAGGTGCGGGCCGGTCGAGCGGCCGGTGGACCCGACGCGCGCGATGCGCTGCCCGGGCTCGACCACGTCACCTGTCTTCACGAGCAGCTTCGACGCGTGGGCGTAGCGCGTCACGAGGCCGTTGCCGTGGTCGATCTCGACCACCCAGCCATAGTCGGGCTTGAAGCCCGCGAACGCGACGGTGCCGCCGGCCGCCGATGCGATCGGCGACCCGATCTCGGCTGCGAAATCGAGGCCGGCGTGGAAGGCGCGGGAGTGCGCGAACGGATCGAAGCGATTGCCGAATCCCGATGTCAGGTTGGCGCCGACGATCGGCAGCCGGGTCGGCAGGCGCATCAGCTGCAAGGTGCGCTGCGACGCCGCCTCGGCGAGGCCGCGCAGGCGCTCCTCGGCCAGTGCGATCTGCACCTCGAGCGCATTGGCATCGGCCATGTCGCTGCGCGGCGCGAGCAACGGCCCGCCCTGCGGTTCGGGGGCCGCCGCGCCGGTGACGGGCGCGGCGCTGGCCGCGCCGGCCGTCGGCGCGGCAGCACGCGAGGGCTTCACGCCAAGACGCTCGCCGAGCTGGGCGGCTTCGCTTTCCAGGCGGAAGAGGCGCGCCGACAGCGCACCCACCTGCTCCAGCGTGAACGGCTGGGCGGCGGCGGGGGCCTTGCCCGATGCGGCGGCCACGGCCGCGGGCACGCCAGCCCCTTCGGGCTTCGCGAGCCAGTAGCCGATGAACGCGCCGGTGGCGAGCAAGGTCGTCGCGAGCCCGATCGACGCCATCACCAGCGGCGCCATCGGCAGGCTGCGCACGCGCGACGTGCTGGTCGCGCCGGTGGCAAACATGACGAACGCCATTTCAATCCTCCACTGCGAACCGGTCGAGATGAGCGCGTCACGCTCAGATCAAACGGCCCTTGGGCTCGCAGCCATCCTAGGTGTGCCGGGGCACGCGCGGCACATGCAGCGCTGCAACGGTTTGTTCTGTCGGTGACCCGAGGGACGGACTTCACGTCGAGCAAGCCGAAGAGGTCACCAACCGTGACCGAGTGCAGCGATTTGCCGCGCCGGCGAAGCCGCCGCCACGCATGGCGATGCCGCGAGTTGCCCGTGTTTTGTGCCGCTGTTCGGCGCGCCGAGCGACGAACGGTGGTGCTGCAATCGGCACGATCCTGTTACCTCGCCGCCACGAGGCGGCTCGCCGGGCTAGGGCCCGGCGTCGCGCCACCGCACAATCGCGCCCCATGCCCGTCATCGCAGTCGTCAACCGCAAGGGCGGAAGCGGCAAGAGCACGCTCGCGACGCACCTCGCGACGTGGTGCGCGCACGCGGGCATTCCCGTGATGCTCGGCGACGTCGACCGCCAGCAGTCGACGCAGTCGTGGCTGCGGCTGCGCGAGGCGCAGGGCCTGCCACCGGCGAAGGCGCCGCTCGTCGGCTGGGCCGTCGACCCGAAGCGCGTGATGCGCCCGCCGGCCGGCGTCAATCACGTGATCCTCGACACGCCGGGCGGCCTGCACGGCTTCGACCTCGCGCGGGTGGCGATGTGCGCGGATGCGATCCTGATGCCGGTCTGCAACTCCGTGTTCGACCGCCAGTCGAGCGCCGAATGCCACGCCGAGCTCATGACGCTGCCTCGCATCGCCAGCGGGCGGTGCAAGGTCGCGGCGGTGGGCATGCGGCTCGACGCGCGCACGCGCGCCGTCGAGGTGCTAGCCGCCTGGGCGGCCGATCGCGGCATCCCGTTCATCGGCTCGCTGCGCGAGACGCAGGCCTACGTGAAGGCCGTCGAGCAGGGCCTCACCATCTTCGACATGCCGGCGCAGCAGACGCAGGCCGATCGCGCGCAGTGGCAGTCGATCCTCGAGTGGCTCGAGCCGGTGCTGCACATGACGACGCGCACCGCGTCGCGCGCCGGCGAGACGCGGCGCGTGATCGACACCGCGAGCCCGTCGGGCGCCAACGGCGCATCGATGCCGAAGCGCGCCAACGGCACGGCGCACCTGCCCTCACCCGGTTCGGCGCCGGCGGCCCGGCCGATGCTCGTGGCGACGGCCGCGGCGACCGCCAGCCCCGAGCCCGAAGCGACGATCGAGCCGGTGATCGCGTCCGCGGGCGCAGAGCCGGTGTCCGCATCGCCGAGCCGCGACGCCGACAGCGCGTCGGCGGTTGCCATCGCCACGGGGCCGTCCGAGGACGAAGTCGTGACGGCATCGCTCCTGCGGATGGAAAGCGCCACGGGCGCGTCGACGCCGGCGGCCCCGAACGGTTCGAGCGCTGCGCCCGCCGACAGCCCCGCGACGTTCGACAAGGAAGCGTCCGTCGCACCGGCGCGCGGCTCGATCTTCGGCTGGCTGCCGTTGCCGCGGTTCCTGCAACGCCACGCCTGATCGCGCGGAACGCGCTTCACATCGGCGCGAAGCAGCGCCGTCGGACCCTATGATGGTCCGATGCGCGACGGCTTCTTCCACGTCAAGGCGAGTCCCACGCCCTATCCGCTGTCGCCCGGCAGCACGGCCCTCGTGGTGATCGACATGCAGCTCGACTTCCTCGCGCCGCGCGGCTACGCGAGCGGGCTCGGGCACGACGTGACACGCCTGCATTCCGCGATCCAGCCGATCGCGGAGCTGCTCGACACCTGGCGCACGCGCGGCTGGCCGGTGCTGCACACGCGCGAATCGCACGCCGCCGACCTCGCCGACCTGTCGACGATCCAGCGCGAACGTGCCCCGCGGCGCAAGCGCATCGGCGACGACGGGCCGATGGGACGCTTCCTGGTTCGTGGCGACCACGGCACCGGCATCATCCCGGAGCTCGCGCCGATCGACGGCGAGCTCGTGATCGACAAGCCCGGGCACGGCATGTTCTGGTCGACCCCGCTGCACGACCTGCTGCAGCGCAACTGCATCACGCATCTCGTCCTCACCGGCTCGCGGACCGAGACGGCCGTGGAAAGCTCGCTGCGCGAGGCCCACGACCGCGGTTACGCCTGCCTGGTGGTCGAGGACGCGACCGAGAGCTACGACCCGGCGCGCAAGGCCGCGACGCTCTCCATGATCGGATCGCCGCGCGCAATGCTGGGCTGGCACGCGACGTCGGCCGCGCTCCAGCGCGCGCTGCTCCGGATGCCATGAACGCGCGTGGTCAGCGACCGCCGAACGCCGCGATGGCCAGAAGCACGAAGCCGATGACGGCGGCGGCTGCGTGGCCGACGATCAGCCCTTTCGGCAACGGCCTGTGCTGCCAGTGGTAGCCGAGGTTGAGCACCACGCCGCCCAGCGCCGCGAGCACGAACAGCAGCACGGCCCACCACGCGAGCGCGGGGATGCCGACGGTCGCGCCGGCATAAAGCAGCAGCGTGACGGCCGACGCGGCGATCAGGCCATGCACCATGGCCAGCCATGCCGGTGGCTCCGCATCGTGCGCGAAGCGGATGTAGGCCAGCGTCAGGCCGCCGAGCGCCGTCAGGGCGAGCAGCACCGTGGCGGTCTTCAGAACGGTGATCGGTTCCATGTCGATCAGCTCCGGTGGGGTGACGTCCGCGACGGCCCGGTCTCCTCGGGGGCCGACGACTCGGCATCGAGCCGGCGAAACACGCGATCGACGATGCGATCGCAGTGCGCACCGCCGAAATCGTAGAGCTCGCGCTCGGCCACGTCGATCTCGCGTGCCAGCGACTCGCGCAGGAGGCTGCGTGCGCGAAAGTGGCGGGAACGGACGGTGGCTTCGGGAATGCCCAGCACCGCCGCTGCTTCCTCCACGGTCAGCTCTTCGACCGCGCGCAGCACGAACACGGTCCGGAAGTCCTCGGGCAGCCGGTCGAGTGCGCGTTCCACCAGCGCACGTGTCTCCGCGCGCATCGCCGCCTGCTCGGGACGCTGCTGGTCGTCTCCGGCCATGAAGGCCTCCGGATCTTCGATGGGCACCATCGGCACCACGTTGTCGCGCCGCAGTGCGCGCCGCAAGCGCGCATGGCACTCGTTCAGCACCAGTCGCGAAAGCCAGGTCGACAGCGAGGCGTCGCCGCGAAAGCCGCCGATGGCCCTGTAGGCCGACAGATAGGCTTCCTGCAGCGCGTCCTCGGCCTCGGCATCGTCGCGCAGCAGGGCACGAGCGAGCCGGAACAGCCGCCGGTTGTGGCGCCGCATCAGCCGCTCGAAGGCCGCGCGATCGCCGGCCGCGACCGCGCGGGCGAGCGTCGTGTCGTCTTCGGGGGCCGCGGAGGCAGCCAGGGCGCGGCCGGAAGTGTTCATCGCACGATCACCTGTGCCTTCATCATGGGGTGGTAGCGGCACACGTACGCCAGCGTAGCCGGAGTCGAGAACACGTGCGACCAGCGCGCGTTCGGCCCGAGGTTGCCCGACTCGAGGCGGCCCGGCACGGTCACCGTGTGCGGCACGAGGTCGCGGTTCTGCCATGTGACCGTGTCGCCCTTGCGGATCTCGAGCGTCTCGGGCACGAAGCGCAGGTTCTCGATCACGACCGTGTGCGTGCGCGGTCGCATCGGCCCGGATGCGGCCGGGCCCGGGGCCGCAGGGCCCGCCCCCTGCGCGGCCACGGCCGCGAGGGCCGCGCCGATGGCGAGCGGCGCCAGCAGGCTGCGGCGCGACGCCGTCACGCTCACTTGCCCAACTTGGCCTGCAGCTGCTTCGCGTGGTCGAGGTGCGCGACGAATGCCGGCCGCGACTTCTCGAGCAGCGACTTCAGCTCGGCGTTCTTCGCGTTCGGCACGAGCGTCTTGTCGAGCGCATCGATCACCGCCTGGTGATACGCGACCTCGTGGTCGACGTAGGCCTTGTCGAACGCGGCGCCGTTCAGCTTTTGCAGGTTGGCGATGTTGTCGGCCCCGCCCTTCTTCAGGCTCTGCGCCGTGTCGCTGTCCTCGGGCTTCAGCTTCAGCTTGGTGGCGAGGTCCACGGCGGACTTGTTCACCGCGCTGTGGTCGGTGACCATGCGCTGGCCGAACGCCTTCACCTCGGCGTTGGAGCCGCGCTTCTCGGCCAGCTTGCCGGCGTCGATGTCGACCTGGTTGGCGGCAACCACGATGCCCGCGATCTGGGCATCGTTCGGGCCGCCCTGGGCGTGGGCGGCGGACAGCGCGACGGCAGCGGCCGCGGCGGCGAGGACGTTCGAGAGTCGGGACATGGCGAGGGCTCCTCGGTGGGCAGGGCACCGCACGAATCGGCGGCGTTCAGGGCGATGGATGTCACGAGGGGCGCCGGCGTTCCCGCCTTCCTAGAATGGGCCGCTCCACCTCACCAGCGAGCCGCGGCCGCGAGGCCCGGATCCGGAAAGACCATGTCAGCCCTGCCCCACCCGCCCGCCGCGACGGGCACCGCCGGTGTCGAGGTGGTCCGCCTCGGCGGCAACCTCGGCGCCGAGATCCGCGGCGTCGATTTGCGGGAGCCCCTGAGCGACGCGCAGTTCGAGGCCGTCCACGCGGCGTTCGTGAACCACCAGGTGATCGTCTTTCGCGACCAGGACATCACGCTCGACCAGCAGAAGGTGTTCGCACGCCGCTTCGGCGACCTCTCGATCCATCCGTTCTCGCCCAACCTCGACGACCAGCGCGAGGTGATCGTGCTGGACTACTCGGCCGACAACCCGCCGGCGCTCACTGACCAGTGGCACGCGGACGAGACCTTCCGGCTCGCCCCGCCGATGGCGACCATCCTGCGCGGCCGCGTCATCCCCGCGTACGGTGGCGACACGCTGTTCTCGAGCATGACCGCGGCGTACACCGGCCTCTCCGAGCGCATGAAGCAGTACATCCACGGGCTCGAAGCCCTGCACGACTTCAAGCCCTGGCGCCCGCTGTTCACCAGCTCGGAGAAGCACCAGGCCAAGCTGCGCGAGCTCGAGCGCGAGTTCCCGAACCCGTGGCATCCGGTCGTGCGCGTCCACCCGGTGACGAAGCGCCGCATCCTGAACGTGAACCCGCAGTTCGTCGTGAAGCTGCGAGGCGTCAAGGACGACGAGAGCCAGGCCATCCTCTCGTTCCTCTACGACCGGGCGAAGATCCCCGAGTACCAGCTGCGCATCCGCTGGGCGCCCGACACGGTGGTGATGTGGGACAACCGCTCGGTGCAGCACTACGCGCCGCACGACTACTACCCGCAGCGCCGCACGATGGACCGCCTCACGATCGCGGGCGATGCGGTGATCGGCGTGACCGGCCCGTATGTGCCCGAGGAAGGCGTCGAGGCGCTGCCCGACGGGCATCAGGTGACGCGCTCGGGCAAGCGCCCCACCCGGGAGTTCGAGCGCGAATGAGCACCGTCCCGAAAATCGATCCGCCACATCGGCCGGCACGAAGGGCCGGCCTCGGCCGTCGCCGGCTGCTGCAGGCCGCTGCGGCCGCGCTCGTTGCGGGTGCCTGGCCCGCCCTTGCGGACTATCCCGAGCGGCCGGTTCACCTGCTCGTGCCTTTCCCGGCCGGTGCGCTCACCGACGTGCTGGGCCGCATGGTGGCCGAGCGCCTGCAGAAGTCGCTCGGGCAGCCGTGGGTGGTCGAGAACCGGCCCGGTGCCGGCACCCTGCTCGGCGCCGGCGCCGTCGCCAAGTCGCCGCCCGACGGCTACCAGCTCATGGTCGCGACCAGCACGACGCTCGGCATCTCGCCGGTGCTGTACGAGAACACGCCGTTTCGCATCGCCGACCTGACCGGCGTGGCGATGATCGGCACCGTCACGCTGCTGCTCGTAGCTCGGCCCGACTTCCCGGCGGCCTCGGCATCGGAGCTGGTGGCCGCCGTTCGCGCGAAGCCCGGCGGCTACAACTTCGCCTCGCCGGGCAGCGGCACGGTGCACCACCTGCTCATGGAGATGCTCAAGGCCCAGGAGCAGCTGCAGGTGACACACGTGCCCTACCAGGGCAGCGGGCAGGCGCTGACCGACCTGATGAGCGGGCGCATCGACTTCATGCTCATCGACGCGTCGATCGGCATGCCGCAGGTGCGCGCCGGCAAGGTCAAGCTCCTCGCGATCGCGGCGCCGCGTCGCTCGGCGCTCGCCCCCGATACGCCCACCTTGATGGAGACATGGCCGAAGCTCGACCTGCAGGCGTGGCAGTCGATCGCGGCGCCCGCGGCCACGCCGGCGGCGATCGTCGCGAAGCTCAACGCTGAGATCAACCGCGAGCTCGCGACACCCGAGTTCCGAGCCGAGCTGCAGCGCGTCGGCGTCGACGCGCGACCGATGAGCGTGGGCGAGTTCAACGACATGATCCGGCGCGACGCGCCGCGCTGGGCCGAGGTCGTCAAGGCCTCCGGCGCGAAGGCGAACTAGCCGGCGCGCGCCGGAGCGCCGCCGTGTCGGGCACTCCGGTTGCTCGACCGTCTCGACGGGAACGGATTCCCGACGAGGCACCAACATGAACGATCCGCAACGAGCGCCGGACGCCCGATCGTCCCCGCGCGCACCGCAACAGCGCCAGGATGGCGATGAGACGCAGCGTCAGCCCGACGCACAGACGCCGGCACCGCGCCAGGTTCAGCAGAGCGGCGAACGGGTGCAGCCGGTGCGGGGCGGCATCGACGCGAGCCTCGGCTCGCGCGCCGGAAGCCCGATCGGCTCCGAGGCCGATCGCACCGGCCTCGGCGACGGCGCGCCCACCGGTTCCTCGCAGGGTCTCACGGGCGCGCAGGGCAGCGGCGGCGGCGCCGAGCGCGGGCCGCCCGGCAGCATCGGGGGCGGGCCTTCGCTCGACGGATGACGCAGCGGCGCCGGCCGCGTGCGTGTCAGGTCGCAGCGGTGTCGGTCGGCAGCACCGTCGAGATCGTCATCGCGCCGGCTTCCTTCAGCATCGACTCCGCGCGCATCGCCTCGGCCTCGTCGTCGACGTCCACCACGACGGCGACGCCGCTCTTCGCCACCGCGTCGTCGTAGTCGTCGGCCACGCGCTCGGGCTTCACCGTGCCGAACAGGCGGTCGAGCAGCGAGGTCATGGTGTGGACCATGCCGCCGGTGGCCAGCTCGTCGAGCATCACCGAGCCTTCGTTGATCGGCGGTTGCCGTTCCATCAGGTGCGTGCGGTCGGCCGGAAAGCCGGCCTCGCGCAGGCGGGCGGCGGCCGATTCGGCGGCTTCCCGATCGGCGAAGGCAGACAGGATGTGGGTCATGGCAGGTCTCTGGGTCAGGATGACTCGAGCGAGCATCCCCCGTGCCCGCCCGCCGTGCGGCGCGGCTAGCGCTGGCGCGGATCGAGCGCGTCGCGCAGGCCGTCGCCGAGCAGGTTGAACGCGAGCACGAGCGCGAAGATGGACACTCCCGGCCAGATCGCCATCCAGGCGGCGTTGTCCACGTAGTTCTTCGCGGTGTTGAGCATGCTGCCCCAGCTCGGCGCCGGGGGCTGCTGCCCCAGCCCCAGGAACGAGAGGCTCGCTTCCGCGATCACCGCCGCCGCGATCGCGAGGGTGGCCTGCACGATGAGGGGCGCGGCCACGTTCGGCAGCACGTGCCTCACCGCCACGCGCAGCGGCGGATTGCCGACTGCGCGCGCCGCCTCCACGTAGTCCTCGACCTTCACCTGGATCACCTGCGCGCGCGTGAGGCGCACGAAGATCGGCGTGGCCGAGACGCCGATCGCGATCATGGCGTTGGTGAGGCTCGGGCCGAGGAACGCCGCCAGCGCAATGGCGAGGATCAGGAACGGGCAGGCGAGGAACGCGTCGGTGATGCGCGAGACGAGCGCGTCGATGGCGCCGCCCGCGAAGCCGGCGAGCAGGCCGATCGGCACGCCGAACAGCAGCGAGATCGACACCGACACGACGCCCGCGAGCAGCGACGCGCGCGTGCCCCACACCACCCGCGACAGCACGTCGCGACCGATGTCGTCGGTGCCGAACCAGTGCGCGGCGGACGGGGCCTTGCGCACCGCGCTCCAGCTCGTCTCGACCGGGTCGTAGGGCGCGATCCACGGCGCCCCGAGCGCCAGCACCACGAAGAAGATCACGACGGCGAGGCCGAGCAGCGCGGCACGGCGCCGCACGAGCCGTCGCCAGGCGCGCTTCCACGGCCCGGCCTCGGGCGGCAGCGCGGCGAGCGCCACGGTGCGCGCATCGCCCGCATCGAGCACGACGGAGGCGATCGGTGCGTCCACGGGTTCAGCCGCGCAGCCGCGGGTTCGCCGCCACGTAGGCGATGTCGGCGAGCAGGTTCAACGCGATGTAGGTGGTGGCGGTGACCAGCACGACGCCCTGCACCACCGCGTAGTCGCGGTTGAACACCGCGTCGACGATCAGCTTGCCGAATCCGGGGATCGTGAACACCTGCTCGGTGAGCACCGCACCGGAGAGCAGCGTGCCGAGCTCCAGCGCCCCGAGCGTGATGACCGGCGTAAGCGCGTTGCGCAGCGCGTGCTTGAGCACCACGGTGCGCTCGGCGAGCCCCTTCGCGCGGGCCGTGCGCACGTAGTCGGCGGAGAGCACCTGCAGCATCGCGCTGCGCGTGTGGCGCATGAGCACGGCGGCGATGGCGTTGCCGAGCACGAACGCGGGCATGACCATCGCGGCGAGGTTCGCGCGCAAGTCCTCGAACGGGCTCACGTAGCCCGACGCGGGCAGCCAGCCGAGCTGCACCGAGAACAGCAGGATGAGCAGGATGCCGAGCCAGAAGTTCGGCGTCGAGATGCCCCAGAGCGCGAACGCGTTCGCCGCATGGTCCCACCACGTGCCGCGGCCCACGGCCGACGCGACGCCCGCGGGGATGCCGATCACGAGCGCCACGAGCATCGCGAGCGCCGCGAGCTCGGCCGTGACCGGCAGCTTCTCGGCGATGAGGTGGCGCACCGGCTCCTGGCTGCGCACCGATTCGCCGAGGTCGCCGTGCAGCAGGCCCCACACCCAGCGGCCGTACCGCATCGGCAGCGGCTCGTCGAGGTGCAGCGTCTCGCGCAGGTGCGCCACGACCGCCGGATCGCGTTCCTCGCCCGCGAGGATCACGGCGGGATCGCCGGGCAGCAGCTGCTGCAGGCCGAAGATCAGCATCGACACGAACACGAGCGTCGGCACGATCGTGACGACGCGGCGCGCGAGGTGCTCGAGCATCACGTCGTTGACGATCGCTGCTTCGACCGAGCGAGGCAAAGCCGCGGCCGGGCGCCGTGCGCTGCTTCGCTGCGGCGGTCGGCGCTTCGCGCCGACGGCGCTGCGGTGCTCGCAGCGGGCGGGCGAGCCCAGAACTCGCCCTCGCGCGGCCGGCATCCTGCTTCGCAGGCTGCCTGCGCTCGGTGCTCAGACAGGCTGGGCTCGTCGTCTCGCCTCACGGCGAGCCGATCCCCCGCCCGCTGCTGCGCTCCTCGCCGCCGCAGAGGCGCAGCGCCCGTCACCCGGCCGCCGCTTTGCCCAGCAGCACCGAGCGCGGCGCGCGCCACGAGCGGTGCTGCGCCCAGACGCGTGCGGGTGCACGGCGGCGCGCCTCTGCGGCGTCGAGGAGCGCAGCGCCGCGGGGGTTGCGCGTCGCCACACGGCGACGCGTCGAGCGCCGCCTGTTCGAGCACCGAGCGCAGCGGGCTTGCGTAGCAAGACCGCGGCCGCGCGAGGGCGAGTTCGGTGCTCGCCCCCGCGGCGCGAGCACCGCAGAGCAGTCGGCCCGCAGGGCCGACCGCCGCAGCGAAGCGCCGACGGGCGCCCGCACGCGGCTGGGCGTCGCTCCGGCCGCCACCTTCACGCAGCGCGCGGCGCGCGTGACGAAGCATCAGCCGCCGTTCATGCGCAGCCCGGTGACGCGCAGCAGGCCGTCCGGGATCGGGCGCACGCCCGCGAGGCGGTTCGTGTAGGCCCACAGCCAGTTGCGGTGGTAGAGGTAGACGATCGGGCGGTCCTTGCTGACGGTGCGCGCGGCGATCTGCTCGTAGAACTTCCGGCGCTCGGCCGGGTCGCGCGCTGTGCGCGACTGGTTGAGCCACTCGTCGACCTCGGGCACGCAATAGCCGGCGTAGTTGAGCGGCTGCTTGCAGGCGTCGAAGCTGTACAGGTTGCCGTCGGGGTCGGGGCGCCCGCTCCACGCGAGCACGTAGGCCTCGAAGTCACCCTTGTCGGCCATGTTGAGCGAGGTCGCGAACTCGGTGGCCTGGATCTTCACGTCGAAGCCCGCCTCGCGCGCCATCGCCTGCACGACGAGCGCGATGCGCTGCGCGTCCGACGTGGTCGGCGTGACCAGCGTGAAGCTCGGGTTGGGCACGCCCGCTTCCTTGAGCAGCGCCCTGGCGCGCGCGACGTCGCGCTTCGGGATCGGCACGTTCTTCGCGTAGTACGGGTTGTTCGGCGCGACCCACTGGTTGCCGACGGTGGCCTCGTTGTCCATCACGACCTGCACGATGCCCTGCCGGTCGAGCGACAGCTCGAACGCCTCGCGCACCCGCGGGTCGCGACCGAGCGGGTTCTGCTGCGCGCGCTCGCTCTTGCCGACGTTGATCGTGATGCCCTGGTAGCCGATCTCGGTGATGCGGGCGACCTTCAGCTTCGGGTCGCTCTTCAGCTTCTCGATGTCGGAGGGCGCGACGCGCTCGATGAAGTCGAACTGCCCCGAGCGAAGGTTCGCGAGGCGCACGGTCGCATCGGGAACCGGCGTGAAGATCACCTTGTCGAGGTGGACCTGGTCCTTGTTCCAGTACCCCGGATAGCGCTCGAGCACGATGCGATCCTGCGCGACGCGCTCGACGAACCTGAAGGGCCCCGAGCACACCGGATGCGTCGCGAAGTTCGCGCCCGCGGCCTGCGCGGCCTTCGGCGACACCATCATGCCCGCGCGGTCGGCCAGGGCCGCCAGCAGCGGCGAGAACGGCGCGGAGAGGTTGAGCCGCACGGTCATCGGATCGACCACGTCGACGCTCGTCACCGGGCGCAGCTCGCCGCTGCGGTTGGAGCCCGCCATCGTCTTGTGGCGCTCGATGTTGAACTTCACGGCCGCCGCATCGAGCTTCTCGCCGTCGTGGAACGTCACGCCGGGGCGGATCTTCAAGGTCAGCGCCTTGCTGTCGGCCGACCACTCGTAGGCGGACGCGAGCTGCGGCACGAGGTTGAGCTTGTCGTCGATGTCGAACAGCTTGTCGCAGAGCGCGGCGAACACGATCCGGCCGACGAACGTGCGGGCGAGCGTCGGGTCGAGCGCGTCGGGATCCTCGGCGAGGCCCACGCGCAGCGTCTGCGCCGAGGCGGCGAGCGAGGCAAGGCCGATGGCCAGCGCAGCGAGCGCGCGGGTCTGGAAGCGGGTCATGGTGGGCACCTCTCGGAGGAATCCGGCGAAACGCAGAGCGTGCCTCGCGGCGGGCGCATCGTCATCAGGCGGAGCCCGGGGTCACGAACGCGGCCTGCAGGCGCGCCAGTCGCTCCGCTGCCGGGGAAGGCGCCGAGGCGAGCACGACCGCCGGGCGCGGCACGGCGAGCTCGCGCCAGTAATGGCACGCCACGCCACGGCCGTCGGCGTCGCGCTCGAACACGGGCGCCTCGGCGCGGCAGCGCTCGCGCGCGTGAGGGCATCGCGTGTGGAACCGACAGCCCGACGGCGGCGCCATCGGGCTGGGCACGTCGCCGCCCACGAGGCGGCGCTCGCGCCGCAGGCCGGGCTCCGGCCGCGGGATCGCGGCCAGCAGCGCCTGCGTGTACGGGTGGCGCGGCGCGTCGAACAGTGCATGCTTCGTCGCCGTCTCGACCACCTGGCCGAGGTACATGACGGCGATGCGATCCGCGATGTGCTTCACCACCGCGAGGTCGTGCGCGATGAACAGGTAGGCGAGGCGAAAGCGGCGCTGCAAGTCCTGCAGCAGGTTCACGACCTGCGCCTGCACCGACACGTCGAGCGCCGACACCGCCTCGTCGCAGACGATCACGCGCGGCTCGACGGCCAGCGCGCGCGCGATGCCGATGCGCTGGCGCTGGCCGCCCGAGAACTCGTGCGGATAGCGGCGCGCGTGCTCGGGCGCGAGCCCGACGGTTCGCAGCAGCTCGGCCACGCGCGCGCGCTCGCCGCCGCGCGCGAGACCGTGCAGGCGCAGCGGCTCCTCGAGCGTCTGGCCCACCGTCATGCGCGGGTTGAGCGACGCATACGGATCCTGGAACACGATCTGCAGCGCCCGGCGCTCCACGCGCAGCGCCGCCGCATCGAGGGAGCCGAGGTCGCGGCCCTCGAAGCGCACATGCCCGGCGGTCGGCTCGATGAGCCGCAGCACGAGCCGCCCGAGCGTCGACTTCCCGCAGCCCGATTCGCCGACCACGCCGAGCGTCTCGCCGGCCTCGAGCTCGAGATCGACGCCGTCGACCGCACGCACGACGCCGCGCGCCCCGCCGAACAGGCCGCGCCGCACGGTGAAGTGCTTGACGAGCCCGCGCGCCTCGAGGAGCGCGGTCATGCGACGGCCGCCCGATGCGACATCGACTCGGCGCGCTCGCGCGCGAGCCGATCGGGATCGAGCGGTGCCTTGCGGCACGCCGCTCGATGCAGGGCACCGACCACGCGCAGCTCGGGCTCCGCGGCGCGGCAGCCCGCGTCGCCGAACGGACAGCGCGGCTCGAACCGGCAGCCGGGCGGCGGCGCGAGCGGGCTCGGCACCTGCCCCTCGATCGCAGCGAGGCGCGTGCGCTCGACGTCGAGGCGCGGGATCGATCCGAGCAGCCCCACCGTATAGGGATGCTCCGGAGCCGCGAACAGCGTGGCCGCCGGCGCGCGCTCGACCACGCGGCCGGCGTACATGACGGCGACCTCGTCGGCCACCTCCGCGACGACGCCGAGGTCGTGCGTGATGAGCACGACCGCGGTCCCCGTTTCCTGCTGCAGCGCCTTCATCAGCTCGAGGATCTGCGCCTGCACGGTCACGTCGAGCGCGGTGGTGGGCTCGTCGGCGATCAGCAGGCGCGGCTCGCACGCGAGCGCCATCGCGATCATCGCGCGCTGGCGCATGCCGCCGGAGAGCCGGTGCGGGTACTCGTGGAAGCGCTCGGCCGGCGCCGGGATGCGCACACGCTCGAGGGCCTCGACGGCGCGCCGCTCCGCGTCGGCGCGGCCGATGCGCTTGTGCCGCAGCAGCGCCTCGACGATCTGCTCGCCCACCGTGTACGCCGGGTTCAGCGACGTCATCGGCTCCTGGAAGATCATGGCCATCGCAGCGCCGCGCAGGTCGCGCAGCGCGCGCGGCGCGAGCCCCACGAGCTCGGTGCCCTCGAATCGCACCGAGCCCTCGACGATGCGGCCGGGCGGCGGGACGAGGCCCATGATCGAGAGCGCCGTCACGCTCTTGCCGCAGCCCGACTCGCCCACGAGCGCCAGCGTGCGGCCCGGCCCCACCTCGAGGTCGATGCCGTCGACGGCCGCGACGCGGCCGAGATCGGTGTCGAACACGGTGCGCAGGCCGCGCACCGCGAGCAGCGGCGTCACGCCGGCGCGCCCGCGCCCGGCGGGCGGTGCTCGGCGTGGAAACGCTCCACGCGCTCCTCGATGGCGTGGCGGTCGACGAGCCCCACCGGATCGCGCCGGCTCGGCAGGCACGCGACGAACGGCTGCCAGCGCTCGAAGCTCTTCGCATGCAGGCGACGCAACTCGACGATCGGCTCCTCGGCATCGTCGACGCGCAGGTCGAGCTCGAGGCGGTCGTCGTCGCCCTGGATGCGCAGCGCGGCCGACTGCTTGCCGCGCTTGTCGCCGCCCGCGGATTCGCCGGCCGCCAGCGCCTCGAGCAGGCGCTCGGCGAAGGGACGATCACGGTGCCGGCGGTACGCGTCGACCGTCGCCCGCAGCACGTCTTCGCCGGCCAGCATGTTGCCCGCGACCGAGAAGCCGTCGTGCAGCTCGTGACCGCACCAGCCGATGCACTCCCCGCCGGTGTGCGCCGCACCGGGGCCGTCGGCGCCGATCAGGTGAAGCTGCCGATGCCCGTGGCCGGCGTCGGCCTCGACGAGCGCATTCACGACATGCTGCGGTTCCTCGCCCGCGGCCAGCCGGTCCAGCGCCTGGGGGCCGTAGAGCGGGTTGCACAGCGCCTGCGTCGCCACCGCGCCGACGCCGCGGCGCGTGTACGCGCACAACGCGCCCACGGCGAAGAAGCGGCTCGCGATCGCGATGCCGAAACGCCCGCTTGCGTCGCGGGCGACGATGGACCAGGTCATGAGGACAAGCCGAATGCAGCCACGACGCCAGCCGCGAGGCTACCGCGATCGGGCCGGCACGGTCGCGGCCGGCAGCGCGGCCGGGGCGTGCGCCGCGCGTGGCGCGGCCGGCCCGTCCGTCATCGAGGCGCCAGCGGATGCGCCGCGATGGCGTCGAGCAGGCCCAGGTACTTCGGCGCCGTCCTCGGGTCCTGCGTGACGCGATCGAGCACGCCCCAGAAGCCCCACTTGCCGCCCGCCCCGATGTCGAAGTAGTGGTTCAGCAGCTCACCGCCGCTCGCGATCCAGGTCTCGAGGTATTCGCGATACACGGCACGCATCCCGGCGCTGCCATGCGCCTGTGCCAGCCGCGCGGTGACGGGGTCCTGCTTGTCGGCCGGGAACGCGAAGCTCGTGTCGTGCGTTCCGGCCTCGTACGCCTCGAGCGCGAGCCCGTGCTTCGCGGCGAGCCGCGCATTCGCCGCGACGCGCTCGCGCACCTGGCCCTGGATGCTCTGCCGCATGCGCGCGAGCAGCTGCTCCGGCGACAGCGCGAGCACCGCGTCGGCCGTCATGCCTTCGTTGATGCCGGCATCGAAGTACGGCGCGATCGCGAGCGCGCGCACCTTCTGCGCGGTGTTCTTCCACGCGAGGGCTTCCTCGGCGAACTTCGTCCACGCGGCCTGCGCCCCCACCACGGCGCGCCAGCGCCGGCTCTCGGCGCCGAACACCTGCTCGAAGATCTGCACGATGCGCAGCGTGCGCTCCGCATACCAGGCCGTGCCCATGCCCGACGGCGCGGGCATGCCCGCACGCCGGGCCTGCTCCACCGCATAGGCCGCCTGGCGGAAGCCGGAGTTCCACACCTCGTTGGAGTACTCGATCGTGGCGACGAGGCCCGGATCGAGCTGCTCCTTCACGAGCGCCGCCATGGCGCGCACATAGTCGTCGTCGGCCGCGTGCGGCACGCACAGCCACGGGTTCGCGCGCGAGACGTTCGCGAGCGCCACCATCGTCTCGAGCGGCACGCCCACGCCCTCGGCCCACGTGACCTGTGCCGCCGTCGCGCGATCGGACCAGCGCACGACGGGCGAATGGTTCGTGCGGCCCCAGTCCATGAAGCGCAGGGTCGAGAACGGTGCGATGCGCTCGAGGAACGCCGTGTTGAACGGCTGGCTCGCGTGGGCGGCTTCGGTGCCGGGCCACAGGAAGCGCAGGTTGCGCACCGGGTTCTCCGGCCGCGTTCGCTCGATCGAGACGAACATCGGCCCCTCGTTCTTCGTCACCTCGAGCACGATGCGACCGGGCGCACGGGTGGCCACGCGCCCTTCGGTGAGCGGAAAGGCGAGGTCGCCCTCGCCTTCCCAGCGGATCACGTACGCGCCGCGCGGATAGCCGGTGTTGTTCCAGGCCACGGCGAGCGCCGCGGTCTGGCCGCTCTCGAGCCGCGCGGGATAGCCGTCCGGCCGCGTCTCGAGCTTGCCGGCGTTCTGGTCGCTGCCGTTGCGCCACGCCGTGAAGCCGCCGCTGTTGCGCACGAGATCGGCGAACGGGAACTCCGTGGTCCAGTACGAGATGCCGGCGAGGTTGATGCCCACGTAGCGTGAGCGAAGCGGCGCGCCCGGACGTGCGTCGCTGGCGGGAACGGCGGCCGCGGCGGGGCGCTGCGCGCCGTGGGCGCGCCACGAGAGGCCGGACGCGAGCGCCGCGATGAGGAGCGCACGGCGGCGGCGGATGGAGATCGATGCCATCGGCCGATGCTAGGCCCTGCTCGCCCGCCTGCCGCTAGACGTGCAGATGCCCCAGCAAACGCTCCCGATCGACCTCCTCGCGCGCGCCCTCCAGCGCCACGCGGCCCTGGTCGATCACCAGGTAGCGGTCGGCGATGCGCTCCGCGAAGGCGAGGTTCTGCTCGACGACGACGAACGCGCGTCCCCGTGCACGTGCGGCCGCGAGGAGCTCGGCCATGTGCACGATGTTCTCCCACTGCACGCCCTCGCTCGGCTCGTCGAGCAGCACGAGTGGCTGCTCCTCGGAGAGTCCGCGCACGAACGAGAGCATCTTCTTCTCGCCGCCCGAGAGCGTGCCCGCATGCTGCGCGAGCCGCCGGCCGAGCACCGGAAAGCGCTCGAAGTACGGCGCGAACGGGGTCACGTCGCGATGGGGCCGCATGAGCACGAGGTTGTCGCGCACCGTGAGGTCGTCGAACACCAGGCGCTCCTGCGGGCAGTAGCTGATGCCGAGCGCGCGACGGCGGCTCGCCTCGAGCCCGTCGATCGCAGCGCCCTCGAACGCCACCGAGCCCGTCCGGCACGGCACGAGGCCGAACAGCATCTTCAGCAACGTGCTCTTGCCCACGCCGTTGCGGCCGATCACGCACAGCACCTCGCCGGGCCGCACCGCACCCGACACGTCGCGCACGACGTCGGCCTCGCCGTAGCCGCCCACGAGGTGCGTGAACGACAGGCGCGGGGCGGGGTCCGTCACTTCTCGGCCCCCACGTAGATCGCCTGCACCGCCGGATCGGCCTGCACCTGCGCCACGCTGCCTTGCGCCAGCAGGCGGCCGTTGTGCAGCACGAACACGTGCTCCGCGAGATGCCGCACGAGCGCCATGTCGTGCTCGATCACGACGATGGTCGCGCGCCGGCGGGCGCTCGCCCAGCGGATCACGTCGATCACCGCCGCCGTCTCCTGCGGCGACAGTCCCGCGCACGGCTCGTCGAGCAGCAGCAGGCGCGGCTCGCCCAGCAGCGCCATCGCGAGCTCGAGGATCTGGCGCTCGCCGTGCGACAGCGCCGCGGCGGGCCGGTCGTCGTCGGCGAGGAACGGATAGCGCCCGCGCAGCGACTCGAGCAGCGGCGTCGACCAGCGCCGCAGCGCCGGCGACAGCAGCTCGAGCGGCCGCGCGCGCGCGCTCCAGATCGCGATCGCGAGGTGATCGGCGATGGCGAGCCGCGGAAAGACCGAGGGAATCTGGAACTTGCGGCCGATGCCGAGGCGCACGATGCGGTGCGCCGGCAGGCGCTCGAGCGCGCGGCCCTCGAAGCGGACGCTGCCGGCCTGCACCGGCAGCTCGCCGGTGAGCACGTTGAAGGTCGACGTCTTGCCGGCGCCGTTGGGACCGATCATGCAATGGATCGCGCTTCGCTCGAGCGCGAGCGTGAGCCGGTCGAGGATCGTCACCTCGCCGAGCTTCACCTGCACCGCGTCGACCTCGAGGCGGCTCGGCTCCGTGACCTCGGGGCGGGCCGGCGCGGCGATGGGGGCGGGCCGGCGTGCGCGTCGGGCGAAGCGCCGCGCGATCGGGCCGAACATGCCGGCGAGCCCTTCGGGAAAGAACAGCACGACGAGGATGAACACGACGGCGAGCGCGATCTCCCAGTAGGGGAACCGGTCGCGCAGCTCGCTCGCGAGCACGCCGATGGCGATGGCGCCGAGCGCCGGCCCGAGCAGCCGCGCACGCCCGCCGACGGCCGCCCAGATCACGAGGTCGGCCGAGAGCGCGAAGCCGCACAGCTGCGGCGTCACGAGGCCCTGCTGCGGCGCGTAGAGCGCACCGCCAATGCCGGCGAGCAGCCCGCTCGCGCCGAACGCGACGGCCTTGAGCCGGTTGGTGTCGAAGCCGAACAGCACGACGCGGCGCTCGTTCTGCGCGAGCGCCGACCACAGCACGCCGAGCGGCGCGCGATAGAGCCACGCGACGAGCAGCACCGACGCGGCCAGCGCGCCCGCGGCGACGAAGTACGCCGCGGTATAGCTGTCGAGCCCCGGCAGACCCGGAATGCCCTTCAGGCCGTTGAAGCCGCCGGTGACCGACTCCCAGTTGTTCGCGACCTGGTACGCGAGCAAGGCGAGCGCGAGCGTGATCATCGAGAAGTACGGTCCGCTCTCGCCTCGGCGCCGGAACACGAGCAGGCCGAGCGCGAAGGCGAGCAGCGCCGGCGCGATCGCCGCGAGCGGGATCAGGAGCAGCAGCCACGGACTGCCGTCGAACGCGATCAGCGCCAGACCGGAGCCGTAGGCGGCGAGGCCGAAGAACAGTCCCTGCCCGAGCGGCAGGAAGCCCGTGCGCCCCCAGCACACGCCGACGCCGAGCGCCGCGATCGCATACAGGTAGAAGAGCCCGAGCTGGTAGGCCCAGAAGTCGCCGACCGCGAACGGCACGGCCGCGAGCGCGGCGATCCCGACGACGGCGCGGAGCACACCGCCGCGGCGCCGGTTCAGCACGGCACGCGCGCCCGCGCCACGATGCGGTCAACGCGCATGCAGGCCGCGTGGCTTCAGCCACAGGAACACGATCGCGAGCGCCAGCACGCAGAAGTAGCCGCCGGTCGAATCGCTGAGCGCCGAGACCACGCTGTTGGTCCCGCCGATCACGGTCGAGCCGGTCACGAGGCCCGCGACGCTTCCGAGCCCGCCCACGACGAGCACGAAGAACGACATGAGGATGTGGTCGAGCCCCATGAACGGCTGCACCGGCACGAGCGGCGCGATCAGCACGCCCGCGACACCCGCGAGGCACGTGCCGACGACGAAGGTGGCGGAAGCGTAGCGTGTCACCGGGATGCCGAGCGCGCGCGCGAGCTCCGGGTTGCCGACCATCGCCTGGATGCGCGTGCCGGTGCGGCTTCCGCGGTACCACAGCACGAGCGCCCCGAGCACGACCACGGCGACGAGCACGAGCAGCAGCCGGTAGCGCGGGTAGGTCGCACCCAGCACGTCGAGCGTGCCGCCCACCGGCTCGTTCAGGCTCTTGTAGCCGAGGCCGAACGTCACCTCCGCGCACTTGCGCAGCAGGAGGCTCAGGCCCCAGGTGACGATGAGCGTGTCGAACGGCCGCTGGTAGAGCGGCCGCACGAGCCAGCGTTCGACCACCCAGCCGAGCAGCGCGCACACCGCGATCGCGAGCGGGATCGCCAGCGCGTACGGGAGCCCCTGCGCCTGCACGACGTAGGCGCAGTACGCGCCGATCATCACGACCTCGCCGTGCGCGAGGTTCAGCACGCCGAGCAGGCCGAGCGTCACCGCGAGGCCGAGCGCGACGATCGCGAGCGCGGCGATGCCGAACAGCGCGTTCAGCGCCTGCGCGACGAAGACCGAGCCCATGGCAGGTCAGCGCGCAACGGCGCGGCGCGGGCCGCCGCAGCGCCGTGCCGGTGCGGGCGGCGTCACGCGCGGCAGGCGGTGCCGCTCTTCACGGCCTTGATGGTCTTGATGACCTCGAATTCGGTGCCCTTGCAGGTGGCGAGGTACATGTCCTTGTCGACCTGGCGTCCGTGCATCGTGACCTTGCCCGACGCGCTGTCGAACGGCAGCCCTTCCGATGCGGCGGCCAGCTTCTTCGCATCGGCGCTGCCGGCCTTGTCGAACAGCGCCTTGGCGAGGTTCAGCGCCGAATAGCAGTCGGCGCCGATGGTGGCGAGCTGCGGCACCTTGTCCTTGCCCTTCTGCGCTTCCAGGTACTCGGCCTTGAACTTCTTCGCGCCCTCCGACGGGCTGTTCGCGAAGTAGCCCATGCACGAGTAGAGGTTGCCGCTGTTCTCGGCGCCGATGCCCATCAGCGTGTTCTCCTCGAGCAGCAGCGACAGGCGCGCGATGCTCTTGTCGAGGCCGAAGCCGGCGAAGGTGCGGTTGAAGTTGACGTTGTCGGCGCCGACCAGCGTGCAGATCACGGCGTCGGGCTTCGCGCCCTTGATGCGCGTCACCGCCTCCTCGAACTTGTTGGGCGCGCCGAACGGCACGTATTCCTCGCCGGCGATCTTGCCGCCGTGCTGGGCGACGAACTTCTTCACCTGCTCGTTGACCTTGCGCGGCCACACGTAGTCGTCGCCGATCAGGTGGTAGGTCTTCGCCTTCTTCTCGGTCGCGAGGAACGCGATCGCGGGCTCGGCCTGCTGCGGCGGCGTCTCGCCGAGGCAGAACACGTTGGGCGAGCACTCGCCGCCCTCGTACACCGGCGAATAGATGTAGGGCGTCTTGCCCTTGATGGTGGCGATGTTGGCCTCGCGCGTGGCGCTGTCGTGCGAGCCGATGAAGAGATCGACCTTCTCGTCGAGCATCAGGCGCACCGCCGACTTCGCGGTCTCCGCGGGCGGGCCGCCGGCATCGGTGAAGAACAGCTTCACCGGCCGGCCCATGATGCCGCCCGCCTTGTTGATCCTGTCGGCGGCGAGCTCGGCGCATGCCCGCTGCGTGGGGCCGAACAGCGCGGCCGGGCCCGACAGCGCGATGAAGAAGCCCACCTTGAAGTCCTTCGCCTGCGCGAAGGCGGGACGAAGCGCGCCGGCGCCGAGCACGGCGGAGCCGGCGGCGGCGACGACGAGGCGGCGGCGCGCGAGATGGATCGGGTCGTTCATGCGGTTCCTCCGTGGTGTCGTTCGTGGCACGGTCGCGGCGTGCGACCGGACGGTGCGGCGCATGGTGCGCGCCGCGGCCGCGGCGCGCATCGGGGCAAGTGCTCGGTCGGCGACGCGCGAACCGACGCAGCCTTCGGGGCGTGCAGCCTCACAGCCGCGGCGGCGGCGTCTGCGGCAGCACCGCCTCCACCGCCTCGGCGAGCGCGAGCAGCTGCGCATCGCTTCCCGCGGGGCCGTCGAGCTCGATGCCGAGCGGCAGCCCGGCCGCCGTCATCGCGGCCGGCACGCTGATGCCGGGGATGCCGGCGACGCTGCCGGGGCTCGTGTTGCGGATGAAGGTGAAGAACGTCGGCACGCGCTCGCCGTTGAGGCTCACCGTCTCGTCCTCGCCGATCGGGGCGGCCGGCAGCGGCGTGGTCGGGAACACCACGGCAACCACGCCCTGGCGCGCGAAGTGGTCGCGGTACGCCGCCTGCAGCTGCGGGCGCAGCACGTCGAGCGCCTGGCGGTAGGCGGCCTCGGGAATCGCCCCTTCGCCGTGCAGGCTCTGCAGCAGGCCCTTCACGTCGGGGCTGCCGCACTGCGCCACGAGCTGTGCGTAGCTCATCTCGATGCCGTGGAAGCGCAGGTACTCGCCGAGGTCGATCACGGTCTCGTGCAGCGCGATCGGGAAGCCCGCTTCCGCGTCGAGCCGCGCGACGTCGGGAATGTCGCCCTCGACGAGCACGGCGCCTGCATCCTTCAGGCGCTTCAGCGTCTCTTCCATGAGGCGCGCCGTCTCGGTGTCGAGCGGCGACCAGAAGTGCGCGCGCGGCACGCCGAGACGCACGCCCTTCAGCGTGACCGGCGCGGCCGGCGAGCTGCCCGTGACGGCGGCGTCGAGCACCGCGCAATCGGCGACGCGGCGTGCCATGGGGCCCGGGGTGTCGCGAGTGCGCGAGATCGGCACGACGCCTTGCGTCGACCAGCGCCCGGTGGTCGGCCGAAAGCCCGCGATGCCGCACAGCGCGGCGGGAATGCGCACCGAGCCGCCCGTGTCGGTGCCGATGCCCCCGGGTGCCATGCGCGCGCCCACCGCCACGCCCACGCCGCCGCTCGATCCGCCGGGGATGCGCGTCGGGTCGTACGGATTGCGCGCGGCGCCGAAGCCGCCGTTGTTGTTCGAGATGCCGTACGCGAGCTCGTGCAGGTTGGCCTTGCCGAGCGAGAGCGCGCCCGCGTCGAGGAGCTTCTGCACGACCGGCGCATTGCGCTTCGGGTGATGGCCGCGCAGCCCCGGCGTACCGCCGGTGGTGGGCGCGTCGGCCGTGTCGAGGTTGTCCTTCAGGGCCAGCGGCACGCCGTGCAGCGCGCCGAGCGCCATGCTCTTTGCACGTCGCTGGTCGGCGGCGCGTGCGGCGGCGCGCACCGCGTCGGCGTCGAAGTGGATGAACGCGTTCAGCGCGCGACCGCGCTCGACCTGCGCGACGAGCGCATCGGCATACGCTTCGGCGCGCAGGTCGCCGCGGCGCATGGCGTCGGCCGCTTCGCGGACGGTGAGGGCGACGAGATCCATGATGGCTCCTGTGGCAGGGGCGGCATCGCGATGCCGCCATCGACGTGCGATGCGCGCCATGCCGCGAGGCTCGGAGCTGCGGAGGATACGACGCGCCGCCGTCGGACACCGAAGGGCCGCGTTGTCTGACGGGCGGCGGGCTGCACTCTCGCTACGCTGGGCCGAGACTTCGGAGCTTCGCCATGTCCTTCGCCGCCCGCCACGCCGCTTCCGCCTTCGCCGTCGCACTTGCTGCGGGACTCTCGGCCCACGCGCTGCGCGCGCAGACGGCCATGCCGGCGGCACCGGCCGTGCAGCACGCCAGCGGCGGCATCGAGTGGATGAGCGGCGGCGCGGGCGAGGAGGAGCGCCAGGCCATGTCGGCGCGCGGCACGCAGCTGCCGTTCAAGGTCGTGCTGAGCGGCACCGGCGGGCAGTACGTCGTGGCCGAGCGCCTCGTGCTGCGCGCGCCCGAGGGCGACCTGCTCGTCATGCGCGATGCCGGGCCCATCGTGATGATGCGGCTGCCCGCCGGCAGCTACACGCTCGAAGCCACCGTGCAGGGGAAGACCGAGCAGCGGCCGGTACGCATCGGCGGCGGCCCGCAGACCCTCGAGTGGCGCTGGCCGGCCTGATCGAAGCGACGGCGACGCGCGCGCGGCTCAGTGCGCAGGCGGGTCGGCAACGACGATGACGACGTCGCCGCTGCCCGCGGCGGCGATCGAGAAGCGCGTGGCATCGACGCCCCGCGCCACCATGTAGTCGCGGGCGCTCGATGCGCGCTCGGTGCCGAGCATCAGCTTCTTCACGCCGGGATCGACGGGCGCCGTCACAGTCAGGCGGGTCGGCTGCCGGCGCTGGCTGCGCGCCACGCGCTCGAGCACCGCGCCGAGCGGCGGCTTCACCGCGTGGCGTCCCTTGTCGAAGGAGAACTGCAGCGGCACGCTCACGCGCAGGCTGCCGTCCTTCTGCATCTCGAACACGACGGGCGTCCCGCGGAACAGCTCGGCGAGGCGCCGCTGCTCCTCGGCGAGCGTGGCGTTGGGCGGCGGTTCGGAAACATGAGGGCCGCCGCTGCGCGAAGTCGGCGATGCCGACGACGCGGGAGGCTGCTGCGCGCATGCGGCGAGCACGAGCGCGCTGCAGGCGAGGAGGACACGAAGATGCATGGCGACGATTACAACGCGGTTCGACCGGCGTGGACAATGACGGCCGGACCCGACCCCCACCCACATGAGCGCCGACGCCCCACCTCCTGCCGCACCCGCCGCGCCGCCCGGCTTCAAGCCGCTGAAGCTCGCCGGCGACTTCATCCTCGCCAACGGCCCCCTCTGGTTCTACCAGCAGGGCGACGACGTGCGGCTCGGCTTTCGCGTGGAGCAGCGCCACACGAACCCGCTGCTGATCTGCCACGGCGGCATGCTCGCGAGCTTCTGCGACATGCTGCTGCCCATCTCCATCCACCGCAAGAGCCGCGAGGTGGGCCTGCGCTTCCTGCCGACGATCAACCTGCAGCTCGACTACCTCGCGCCCGCGCCGCTCGGCGCGTGGGTCGAAGGCACGGCCGAAGTGCTGCGCGTCACGCGTTCGCTGGTGTTCGCGCAGGGCCTCGCCACCGCCGACGGCACGCCCTGCACGCGCGTGAGCGGCATCTTCAAGATCGGCCCGCCGTTCGGCGACGTGCTCGCGCCGCCGAGCTGAGCGGTCGAGCCGGTCGATGGCCCGCGAACCGCGGATGGCGCATGCGCGCCTGTTCCTTGCGCTCTGGCCCTCGCCCATGGTGCGCGAGCGCCTGGCGGCGTGGCGCGACGCATGGCGGTGGCCGCCCGGCGCAAGCGCCACGCCCGACGAGCGCCTGCACCTCACGCTGCACTTCATCGGCGCCGTCCCGCGCGAACGCGTCGCCGAGATCGGGGCCGCGCTCGATGTCGCGACCGCGCCGCTCACGCTGACCTTCGGGCGCGCCGAGGTCTGGCCCGGCGGCATCGCCGTGCTGCGCCCGGATGCGGTGCCGCCCGCGCTGCATGCGATGCATGGCGCGCTGCGCGAGCGGCTGCAGGCGCTGGCGCTGCGTGTCGAGGACCGGCCGTTCCGGGCGCACGTCACCTGCGCCCGCAAGGCCGCCGGAGCCGCGCCGCCGGCGATGGGCCCGCGATCGCTGCGCTGGTCGGTGCGAGGGCATGCGCTGGTCGAGTCGCGCATGGGGGCGGGCGGCGGGTACGAAGTGCTGAAGCGCTATCCCGCGTCGGTGGGCAAGCCGCCGCGCTGAAGCTTTTGCACCCCCGCGCGCGTCGTTCGCGCTCGCGCGCGCGTGTCCGCGGCCGTCCCGGCCGGAGGACGTCGAGGGCAGATCAACCCTTGTCGGCGACGGCGCCGCTGCCGGCGACCGAATACAGCGCGCCCGGCGCACGGCGCGTCTTCTGGAAGTCGGCGAGCGACTGCCCGCGCATCGCGGCGTAGACGTGCAGGTTGGAGAGGCCGCTCACCGCGGCGAGCTTCTCGAGCAGGAAGAAGATGACGCCGTGCTCGATGAGCCCGCGCCAGTCGCGGCGCGCGACGAGGTCGCGCTCGTGGTCGGTGATCGGCGCGTCGCGCAGGCACGCGGCCTCGTCGGCGAGGAAGCGCGCCCGCGGTACGGGGTCGACGAGCCCATGCAGGAAGCGGTTCAGCGGATACGCGGCGACGCTGCGCTCGAGCGTGTACGGCAGCGTGCCCTCGAGGCGCTCGAGCCCGCGCGTCTGCGACTCGAGGTGCTCGCGATGCCGCTCGAGGGCGGCGGCGGACGGCGGCGTGGCGTGGTTCGCGAGCACCAGGGTCGCGATGCCCGTCATCGAGGGCAGCTCGTACGCGCGATGCACCCGCGTGACGGTGCTCGACAGCGCCCCGCGCATGACGAGCCACATCACGACCTCGGCGCTCTCGTAGCCGCCGAGCGTGGCGAGCTCGGCGATCGTCATGGCGGCGATGCGCTCCGGGTCGGACTCGATCAGGTCGAGGAAGCGTGCGTCCCACGCCGCGTCGTTGAAGCCGGCGCGCGCGCCATGCACCTGGTGCGACAGCCCGCCGGTGGCGATCACCACGACGCGCAGGTCCTCGGGATGGCTTTCGATCGCACGCCGCAGCGCCTGCCCGAGCCGCCAGCAGCGGCGCGCGCTCGGGCCCGGCGACTGCAGCACGCCCACCTGCAGCGGCACGATCGGGAACGGCCAGCCGCCCTCGTGCACGCACAGCATCGAGAGGGGCGACCAGCAGCCGTGGTCGAGCGGCCGGTCCTGGAAGAACGAGAGGTCGAACTCGTCGGCGACGAGCGAACGGCCGATGTGCGCGGCGAGCCGCGGATGGCCGCCGATCGGCGGCAGCGCGCGCGGCCCGCCGCCTTCGTCGGCCACCGCGTGCGTCTCGCCGATGCCGAGGGCGAACGCGGAATAGTGATCGAAGAAGAACGACGTGACGTGGTCGTTGTAGACGAAGAACGCCACGTCGGGCTGCTGGTCGTGAAGCCAGGCGCGCACCGGCTCGAAGGCGCGGAAGATGGGCCCCCAGACCGGGTCGTCGGGACCGTGCCGGTCGTGCGCGAAGCCGATCGTGGGCGTATGCGAGCAGCCGATGCCGCCGACGATGGTGGCCATGGCATCAGTCCTCGTAGCGCAGGCCGGCCTTCGCGAGCCGCTCGCGCATGCCGTAGAGGTCGAGGCCGAGCTCGCCGGCGGCGAGCCGCTTGCGGGTCTCCTCCTCCTTCGCTTCGCGCGCGGCCGCGGCGCTCGCCACCGCCGCGGCGTCGATGCGCGGCACGATCGCGACGCCGTCGTCGTCGGCCACCACCACGTCGCCCGGCCGCACGACCTCGCCCGCCAGCACGATGGCGACGTTCGCCGAGCCGGGCGTCGCCTTCACCGTGCCGCGCGCGTGCACCGCGCGCGCGAACACGGGAAAGCGCATCTCGCGCAGCGCCTTCACGTCGCGCACGCCGCCGTCGATGACGAGGCCGACGGCGCCGCGCGCGCGAAACGACGTGGCGAGCAGCTCGCCGAAGAAGCCGTCGGCGTTCTCGCTCGTGCACGTGGCCACGACCACGTCGCCCGGCTGCACGAGCTCGGCCGCGACGTGCAGCATCCAGTTGTCGCCCGGCTGCAGCAGCACGGTCACCGCCGGGCCGCACACGCAGGCGCCTTCGTAGATCGGCCTCAGCACCGGCCGCACGAGGCCGCGGCGTCCCATCGCCTCGTGCAACGTGGCCACGCCGAAGCGCGCGAGCGCCTCCACGTCGGCCGGCGCCGGGCGCTCGATGCGGCGCTTCACGACGCCGAGGGTGTCGTTCATGGGCGTGCTCCTGCGGCGGCGCGCGATGCGAGGCGTGCATCGAGGCGCGGGTAGACGCGCCGCGCGTTGCCTTCGTAGATCCGCCGGCGATCGGCCGCGCTCAGGGTGGCGGCGGCATCCACGTAGCGGCGCGTGTCGTCGAAGGCATGGCCGGTCTCCGGATCGATGCCGCGCACCGCGCCGATCATCTCGGAGGCGAACAGCACGTTCTCGACCGGGATCACGCGCGTGAGCAGGTCGATGCCGGGCTGGTGGTACACGCACGTGTCGAAGAACACGTTCTTCAGCAGGTGCTCCGTCAGCGGCGGCTTCTTCAGCTCCTGCGCGAGCCCGCGAAAGCGTCCCCAGTGATACGGCACGGCGCCGCCGCCGTGCGGAATCACGAAGCGAAGCGTGGGGAAGTCGGCGAAGAGGTCGGCGGTGAGGCACTGCATGAAGGCCGTCGTGTCGGCGTTGAGGTAGTGCGAGCCGGTGGTGTGGAAGCACGGGTTGCAGCTCGTGCTCACGTGGATCATGGCCGGGATGTCGTGCTCGACCATGCGCTCGTAGAGGGGGTACCAGTGCCGGTCGGAGAGCGGCGGCGAGGTCCAGTGGCCGCCCGACGGATCGGGGTTGAGGTTGATCGCGACGAAGCCGAGCTCGGTGACGCAGCGGTCGAGCTCCGGCAGGCAGGTCTTCGGATCGACGCCCGGCGACTGCGGCAGCATCCCCGCGCCGGCGAATCGATCGGGAAAGAGCGCGACGACGCGCGCCACGAGGTCGTTGCAGATCGTCGCCCACTCGCGGCTCGTGTCGAAGCCGCCGACGTGATGCGCCATGAAGCTCGCACGCGGCGAGAACACGGTGAGGTCGATGCCGCGCTCGTCCATCCTCGCGAGCTGGTTCGACGCGATGGAGGCGCGGATCTCGTCGTCCGGGATGCGCAGCTCCGAAGGCTTCGGCGCGGCCGACGAGCCGTCGAGCGAGGCGATCTGCCGGTCGCGCCACGCGCCGAGCGCGGGCGGGGCCGTCGTGTAGTGGCCGTGGATGTCGATGATCATGCGCGTCGAGGTGCTCAGGCGGGCGCGTGGCCGTGGCGACGCTTCGCGTCGACGGTGGCGGGCGAGCGCAGGAAGTCGAGCAGTGCGCGCGCGGCCTCGCGCTGCGTCGACGCCGTGCAGATGCCGCCCGAGAACACGGTGACGATCTCGACGCCCGGCGGCATCGGGCCGACGACGTCGATGCCGTCGACGTGCATCAGCTCGCTCAGCTGCTGGAAGCCGAGCTCGACCTCGCCGCTCGCGACGAGCCTGCCCACCGGCATGCCGGGTGGCGCCTCCGCGAGCCGGGCACGCAGCGCGTCGTCGATGCCCCAGCGCGCGAACAGCGCACGCAGCGCCACGCCGCTCGGGCCGGTGGAGATGCCGACCGCGCGCGCGCCGAGCACGGCTTCGCGCAACGCCGCTTCGCTCCCGATCGCAGGCGGCGCCGCGCCGCGGCGCACCGCGATGGCGACCGACGAGCGCACGACGTCGACGCGGCTGCCGGCGACGATCGCGCCTTCGGCGGCGAGCCGGTCGATGACGTCGGCGGCGAGCACCGCGACGTCGAAGCGTTCGCCCGCGCGCACGCGGCGCGCGGCGTCGACGCCGCCGACCGCCTCGACCGCCACGTCGGCCCCGCCGCGCTCGCGCCATGCGCCGGCGAGCTCGAGCAGCAGCCCGCCCGTGGCCATGGAGGAGACGACGTGCAGCATGGCGCGATCATCCGACGTTCGCCGGCCTCGGCGCCAGCGGGGACAAACCGCGTCCTCGGGGCGCCGTGCGTCAGCGCTGCACCTTCCAGAGGCCGCCGGCCTCGAGCTTCGTGTCGGCGGGGCCGCGCACGATGAAGTCGACCTCGACCTCGTCGCCCGGCCTCAGCGATTCGAGATCGAACAGGTCCGCATCCACGTGGACGGTGCCGGTGCGGCCGTTCATGTCGCGCAGCTGCAGCGTCTCGTCCTGCTTGTCGACGCCGACCACGGTGAACACGCCCGGCAGCGGACCCGAGGCGACGCCGTCGCTCGAGTCGAACCGACCCGGCACGAGAGGCCGGTTCGGGCGCTGGCCCGGCGGTCGCGCGATGGGATTCGCGGGGCGCTGCGCCCGGGCGTCCGATGCGAGTCCCATCGCCACCGGACCGATGGCCGCGCAGGCCAGCCCGGACAAGACAGATCGCCTCTGCATCGCGGGTCCCCCGGCGTGTTGCCGCCGCCCGCGATTGTGCGGCGACTCCGCCACCCTCACTCCACCGTCACGCTCTTGGCCAGGTTCCGGGGCTTGTCGACGTCGGTGCCGCGCGCCACGGCCGTGTGATACGCGAGGAGCTGCAGCGGCACGACGTGCAGGATCGGCGAGAGCCGCCCGTAGTGCTCGGGCATGCGGATCACGTGGATGCCCTCGCCCGAGCCGATGTGGCTGTCGGCATCGGCGAACACGAACAGCTGCCCGCCGCGCGCGCGCACCTCGTGCAGGTTGCTCTTGAGCTTCTCGAGCAGCGCGTCGTTGGGCGCGATCGCGACCACCGGCATCTCGGAGGTCACGAGGGCCAGCGGCCCGTGCTTCAGCTCGCCGGCCGGATAGGCCTCGGCGTGGATGTAGCTGATCTCCTTCAGCTTGAGCGCGCCCTCGAGCGCGATCGGCCAGTGCAGGCCGCGGCCGAGGAACAGCGCGTGCTCCTTCTTCGCGAACTCCTCGCTCCACGCGATGATCTGCGGCTCGAGCGCGAGCACGCCCTGCACCGCCAGCGGCAGGTGGCGCATCGCCTTCAGGTGCTGCGCCTCGTCGGCCTCGGGCAGGCGCCCGCGCACCTGCGCGAGGGCGAGCGCGAGCAGGAACAGGCCCACGAGCTGCGTCGTGAACGCCTTGGTCGAGGCCACGCCGATCTCGACGCCGGCGCGCGTGAGGTACGCGAAGCGGCACTCGCGCACCATCGCGCTCGTCGCGACGTTGCACACCGTGAGCGTGTGCTCCATGCCCAGGTCGCGTGCGTGCTTCAGGGCCGCCAGCGTGTCGGCGGTCTCGCCGCTCTGCGTGATCGTCACCACCAGCGTCTTCGGATTCGGCACGCTGTCGCGATAGCGGTATTCGCTGGCGACCTCCACGTGCGCGGGGATGCCCGCGAGGCTCTCGAGCCAGTACTTCGCGACCGACCCTGCGTAGTAGCTCGTGCCGCACGCGAGGATGAGCACCGAGTCGACCTGCTTGAAGACGCGGTGCGCGCCGTCGCCGAACAGCTCGGGCGAGACGGCCGGGACGGCGTCCAGCGTGTCGGCGATGGCCTTCGGCTGCTCGAAGATCTCCTTCTGCATGTAGTGCCGGTAGGGGCCGAGCTCGGCCGCGCCCGAGTGGGCCTGCACCTGCCGCACGGGTCGGTCGACGGGCCGCCAGTCGCCCTTGGTGCCCGGATGCGTGACCCAGTGCTTGCCGAGCTGCAGGTCGCACACGTCGCCTTCCTCGAGGTACACGATGCGATCGGTGACGCCCGCAAGGGCCATCGCGTCGGAGGCCACGAAGTTCTCGCGCGTGCCCGCGAGCGTGCCGACGCCGAGCACGAGCGGCGAGCCATGGCGTGCGCCGACCACGCGCTGCGGCTCGTCGCGACAGATCACCGCGATGGCATAGGCGCCGCGCAGGCGCGGCACCGCGCGCTGCACCGCCTCGAGCAGGTCGCCGCCGTAGCAGCTGTCGATCAGGTGGGCGACGACTTCGGTGTCGGTCTGGCTCGCGAACGCGTAGCCCTTCGCCTCGAGCTCGGTGCGCAGCTCGTCGTGGTTCTCGATGATGCCGTTGTGCACGAGCGCGATGCGGCCGCCGCGCGCGAGGCCCGACGCCGCGCCGTCGTCGCTCGACCCGTCGGCGTCGGTCACGCGCCCCGGTCCGTGCGACACGTGCGGATGCGCATTGCGCACCGCGGGCGCGCCGTGCGTGGCCCAGCGCGTGTGCGCGATGCCGTTGCCGCTGGTGAGCGCCGCGTGCTGAACGGCCGCGGCGAGCTCCGCGACCCGCGCCGTGCTGCGCGCCCGGCGCAGGTCGCCCTCCATCTGCACGGCCACGCCGCACGAGTCGTAGCCGCGATATTCGAGCCGGCGAAGGCCCTCGATGAGCACCGGGACGATGTCCCGCGCGCTGACCGCACCGACGATGCCGCACATGACAGCCTCGCTTGAAGTCGTGGAAGAGGCGTGACTGTAGAGACGACCACCTGGAATCGGTGGTCTAATTCAGGCCGGATATGCAACAAAATTTGATACAGCGTTCATGCTGCAACTTTCTTTCGCGTAAAACCGATTCGTGAGCGAATCGATCGTCGCGCTAGACGACACCGACCGTCGCCTGCTCAACCTCCTGCAGGCCGATGCCGCCCGCTCGAACCAGGACCTCGCGGCCGCGGCGCACATCTCGCCGGCCACGTGCCTGCGGCGCGTCCGCCGGCTGGTCGACGCCGGGGTCATCGAGCGGCGCCTCGCGCTCGTGTCGTCGGAGCGCATCGGCGCGGGACTCACCGCGATCTCGGAAGTGAGCCTCGACCGCGAGGGCGCGGAGCACCTCGCGGCGTTCGAGTTCCGCGCGCTGCAGGAGCCCGCGGTGCAGCAGTGCTATCGCGTGTCGCCGGGTCCCGACTTCGTGCTCGTGCTGCACGTGCCCGACATGCCCGCGTGGCACGCCCTCACCGAGCGCCTCTACACGCAGGACGCGAACGTGCGCAACGTGAAGACGTTCTTCAGCGTCCGCCGCGCGAAGTTCGATCCGCGCATCGCCCTCGTCACGTCCTGACGATCGCGAGGCCCTTCAGGTACTCGCCTTCCGGGAACATCAAGGTCGTCGGGTGATCCGGCGCGGCGCCCAGCCGCGCGACGATCGCGCCGTCCACGCCGGCGTCGATCGCGGCGCCCGCCACGACCTTGTGGAACAGATCCGCGCCGATGCCGCCGGAGCACGAGAACGTGAGCAGGAGGCCGCCCGGCGCCAGGGCCATGAGCGCGAGGCGGTTGATGTCCTTGTAGGCACGGGCGGCGCGCTCGGCGTGCGCGGCGGTGGGCGCGAGCTTCGGCGGATCCAGGACGATCGCGTCCCAGCGCTCGCCGGCCTCGAGCGCGCGCCGCAACGTCTGGTTCACGTCGGCGTCGCGCGCCTCGTGGCGTGACGCATCGAAGCCGTTGCGCGCCACGTGCTCGCCGGCGCGGGCGAGCGCGGGCGCCGACGAATCGACGCTCGCGACATGCGCCGCGCCGCCCGCCAGCGCCGCCACGCTGAAGCCGCCCGTATAGCTGTAGCCGTTCAGCACGCGCTGCACGTCGAGCTGGCGCACCAGTTCCGCGAAGCGCCGGCGGTTGTCGCGCTGGTCGAGGTAGAAGCCGGTCTTGTGCCCATGCGCCACGTCGACCTCGAACCGCCAGCGGTGCTCGCGAATCTCGACCTCGGTGGCACCCTCGCCGTGCAGCCAGCCGGTGCGCGGCTCGAGGCCCTCGAGGCTGCGCACGCTCGCATCGCTGCGCTCGTAGACGCGAACGTCGCCGCATTCCGCCACGAGCGCGTCGACGATCGCCGATTTCCAGCGCTCCACGCCCGCGGCACCGAACTGTGCGCACAGCGTGCTCCCGTACCGATCGATCACCAGCCCCGGCAGGCCGTCGGCCTCGCCGTGTACCACGCGCATCGCGTCGCTCTCGATGCCCAGGCGCGCGCGCAGCGCGACGGCGGCGGCGATGCGTCGCCGGAAGAACGCCGCATCGATGCGCTCGCCTTCGTCGAACGTCCAGGCCCGCAGGCGGATCGCCGACGCGGGGCTGTAGGCGGCCCAGGCGAGGAAGCGCCCGTCGCTCGACTCGACGCGCACCGTCTCGCCGGCATCGGCGCGGCCGCGCTCGATGCCGCCCTCGAACACCCAGGGATGACGCCGCAGCAGCGAGCGCTCGCGGCCGGCGCGCAGGCGGATGCTCTTCATCGCGCGATTGTGGTCGCCGCCCGGCGCAACCGTCGTTGACACGCGGATGCGCAGGCTCGTATAAGCGTCGATCGAACGCCCTTCGCCCATGCGCATCGCCTCACGCATCGCTGCGGCCGTTGTCGCGGCGCTTCCGCTTTCGTGCGCGAGCCCCGGCGTTCCCGAGCCGAACGCGACGGCCCCCGCGCTCGACGGGTTCGGCGAAGCCACCTGGCGAATCACCACGTCCAGCGACGAGGCGCAGCGGCTGTTCGCGCGCGGCCTTCTGCAGCTCTACGCGTTCAACCAGACCGAGGCGGCGCGCGCCTTCAAGGCCGCACTGGCACGCGACCCGCACTGCGCGATGTGCGCATGGGGCGTGGCGATGGCGCTCGGGCCGAACATCAACGCGGTCGAGCGCGAAGACCTGGGCGAGGCGCGCCGCTATGCCGCCATCGCCCGCCGCGAATCGACGAGTGCCCCACGGCTCGAGCGCCTGCTCGTCGAGGCCGTGGTGGCGCGCTACGGCGAAGCCGATGACGCGGCACGCGGTGCGCCGCCGGAAGCACCCATCTGCTCGAGCGCGGGTGGGCGCGCGCCGCATCCGCTCGACGTGCGTTATGCCGAACTCATGCAGGCGGCCGTGGAGGCTTACCCGGACCATCCCGACGTGATCTCGCTCAACGCCGAGGCGCGCATGATCGCCACGCGCGTCGACTGGTGGGATCCGAAGACCGGCGAGCCCGCGCCCGGCATCGCCGACATGACCGCGCGCCTCGAGCGCGCGCTCGCCGCCGCACCGTTGCACACGGGCCTCAACCACTACCTCATCCACGCGGTCGACGCACCGGGCATCGCACGCCGCGCCGAGTCGGCCGCCGATCGGCTGGGCACGCTGGCGCCCGAATCGCCGCACCTGCTGCACATGCCCGCGCACACCTACGTGCGACTCGGACGCTGGAACGACGCGGTGCGCGTGAACGTGGCCGCGCTCGCCGCCGACCCGCGCCAGAAGTCGCGCCTCGAGGCCCAGGGCTTCACGCCCAGCCCGAGCTGGGAGGGGCATAACGCGCACTTCCTCTGGTACGCCGCGCTGATGGTCGGCCGCGGCGACCAGGCGCTCGAGCAGGCGCGCTGGCTCGCGGAACGCTCGGCCGCGCGGAACGATGCGGGCGGCGAGTTCATGCGCGCGCTTCCGCTCGTCACCCTCGTGCGGCTCGAGCGCTGGGCCGACGTGCTGGCCGCAGCGACACCGGCGAGCGAGAGCGGCTTCGCCGCGGCGATCGCGCATCAGTCGCGCGGCGTCGCGCTCGTGCGCACGGGCCGCATGACCGAAGCGGACGTGGAGGCCGCAGCGCTCGACGCGGCCATCGCGTCCACGACGCTCGACGGCGAGAAGGTGTACGGCGTCGACAGCGCACGCGAGGTGCTCGCCGTGCTGCGGGCCAGGCTCGAGGCGGAGCTCGCCGCGGCGCGCGGTGCGGCCGATGCGGCCGCACGCGCCCTCGCGCAAGCCGCCGAGCGCGAGGACGCGCTCGAGATCAACGAGCCGCCGCTGCTCGCCGCGGGCTCGCGGCTCGCGCTCGGCGATGCGTGGCTGAAGGCGGCACGCCCCGTCGAGGCCGAACGCGCCTATCGCGCCGACCTCGCCGAGCACCCCGACAGCGGCTGGGCCTGGCGCGGCATCGAGCGCTCGCTCGCCGCGCAGGGCAAGCGCGCGGAAGCGACGGCGGCGTCGGCCGAGCTCGCGCGCGCCTGGACGTCGGCCGACGCGACGCTTCGTTCGCCGCGCGGTTTCTGACGCGGCCACGAGAGACGATCGATGCAACCGGTCGTCGCGCCTCGTTCGAAGCGCTCCGCAGGCTCTGCAGGCCGCTGCCGCGACGGCCGTCGTCTCCGCGCGCGCACGCGCCTCGGGAAAGCGTGCCTCGGTGCGCTGCTCGCCGCGCTCGCCGTCGGCGCGCCGGCCGACGACGCTGCGTCCGGCGTCGACCTGCAGGCCTATCGGCGACCGCGCGCCACCTGGACGCAGGCGGAACGCGAATACGCCTTCGCGCACTGGGAACGGATCTTCCCGACTCGGCGCATCGCGAGCGGCGCCGACGTGCACCCGCTGCCCGAAGGACCGCCGCTCAAGGCGTTCGCGCCGGGCGGCGACGGGGCACGGCACCTCGAGCGCAACATCGACGCGTTCCAGCTGGCCGGCATCGTGGTGCTGCACCGCGGCGCCGTGCGCCTCGAGCGCTATGCGCTCGGGCACGGCCCTGACGGACGCTGGGCCTCGTTCTCGGTCGCCAAGTCGATTACCAGCACGCTCGTCGGCGCGGCCATCCGCGACGGCTACATCGCGAGCGTCGACGACCCGGTCACGCGCTACATCCCGGAGCTTCGCGCCAGCGCATACGACGGCGTGACGATCCGCCAGCTGCTCACGATGTCGTCGGGCGTGAAGTGGAACGAGGACTACGCCGATCCCGCGGCCGACGTCGCGCTGTTCTATTCCATGCCGGCCACGCCCGGCATGGACGCCACCGTCAGCTACATGCGCGGCCTCCTGCGCGACACGGCGCCCGGCAGCCGATGGCACTACAACACCGGCGAGACGAACCTGATCGGCGTGCTCGTGGCCCGCGCCACGCAGCGCGAACTCGCGACGTACGCCTCGGAACGGATCTGGGCGCGCTACGGCATGGAGCGCGACGCGTTCTGGATGATCGACCGAACCGGCCACGAGCACGGCGGCTGCTGCGTGCAGGCGACGACGCGCGACTACGCGCGGCTCGGCCAGTTCATCCTCGAGGGAGCGCGCGTCGACGCGCGCCCGGTGGTGGCCGATGGCTGGCTCGAGGCCGCGACGCACACGCAGATGCCGATCGGCGCGCCGGGCTTCGGCTACGGCTACCAGTGGTGGACCCGCGACGACGGCACGTTCAACGCCCTCGGCATCCACGGCCAGCAGGTGCACATCGACCCCGCGCGGCAGCTCGTGATCGCCGTCAATGCCGCATTGCCCACGGCACTCGTGCCGCGTGAGGCCATGGCCGCGCGCGGCGCGCTGTTCGACGCGATCCGTGCCGAGATCGACGCCGAGGCGTCGGCCGCTTCGGGCCGGTAGCACGGTCCGCCAGATCGGAGGTTTCAACATGGCCAACGCGTCGCCACCCGGATCGTGGGCGCTCGGCAGCCCCTACGAGCGCTACGTGGGCCGCTGGAGCCGCCTCGTCGCACCGAGTTTCCTCGCGTGGCTGCAATTGCCCCACGGCCTGCGCTGGCTCGACGTCGGCTGCGGCACCGGCGCGCTGTGTGCGGCGATCGCCGATGGCTGGGCGCCCGCCGCGCTCGCCGGCGTGGAGCCTTCCGAGGGCTTTCGCGAGACGGCGGCCGCCCACCTGGGCGGCCGCGCGCACCTGCACGCGGGCAGCGCCTCCTCGATTCCGCTCGACGATGCGTCGGTCGACGTCGTCGTGTCGGGTCTCGTGCTGAACTTCGTTCCCGACCTCGAGCCGGCGCTCGCCGAGATGGCGCGCGTGGTCGTGCCGGGCGGGCTCGTGGCGGGCTACGTGTGGGACTACGCCGGCCGCATGCAGCTCATGCGCCACTTCTGGGACGCGGCCGTGGCGCTCGACGCGGGCGCCGCGCGCTTCGACGAAGGCGCGCGCTTTCCGCTGTGCCATCCCGACGCCCTCGAGCGCGCGTTCCGCCGCGCCGGTTTCGTCGACGTCGGCGCCGCCGCCATCGACATCGACACGCCGTTCGCCGATTTCGACGATTACTGGACGCCGTTCCTCGGCGGCCAGGGCCCGGCCCCGGCATACGCGATGTCGCTCGACGATGCCGCGCGCGAGCGCCTGCGCACCGCGCTGCACGCGCGCCTGCCCCGGCAGCCCGACGGCTCGATCGCGCTCACGGCGCGCGCATGGGCCGTGCGCGGCCGGCGCGCCGCGGCGCCGTAGCCCGAGAATGCGAGCCATGGACACGCGCCGGCTTCGCACCTGCCGCGGAAGCTGCCACTGCGGCGCCGTGCGCTTCGAGATCGAGAGCGACTTTCCGGAGCTCACGACCTGCGATTGCTCGATCTGCCGGCGGCGCAACGCGCTGATGGTGAAGGTGCACGAAAGCCGCTTCCGGCTGCTCGCGGGCGAGGCGTCGCTCACCGAATACCGCTTCCACACCGGCACCGCGCGGCACTACTTCTGCCGCACGTGCGGCATCTATCCGTTCCATCGCAAGCGCGTCACGCCCGACCACTACGGCATCAACGTGCACTGCCTCGAGGACTTCGACCCGGCGGGCATTCCGGTGCGGCAGACGGTCGGTGCGGCGATGCCGTGAGCACGCCGCAGCCCGACGAGGCCTCCCGCATCGCCCGCGCGCGCAGCGCCGCCTTGTCGACCTTGCCGACGCCGGTCTTCGGCAGCGCCTCGACGACGATGATCGCCTTCGGCAGCTTGTAGCGCACGAGCCGTCCGCCGAGCCACGCGAGCAGCGCGTCGGTGTGGAGCGGCGCACCGGGGGCGACGACCACGTGCGCGACGAGCGCCTCGCCGCGATAGGCGTCGGGCACGCCGACCACGGCGGCCTCGTGCACCTGCGGGTGGGCGCACAGCGCCTCCTCCACCTCGCGCGGATAGACGTTGAAGCCGGCGACGATCGCCATCTCCTTCTTGCGGCCGCAGATGCGCAGGTAGCCGTCCGCGTCGAAGGCCCCGATGTCGCCGGTGTGCAGCCAGCCGTCGCGCAACGCGTCCGCGGTCTCCTGCGGGCGCCCGCGATAGCCGCGCATCAGCTGCGGGCCGCGCACGCGGATCTCGCCTTCGACGCCCACGGGTTGCGGCGTGCGGCCGCTTGCGAGGTCGACGATCTCGATCTCCGTGCGCGGCAGCGCCACGCCGACCGTGCCGACCTTGCGTACGCCGCGGCGCGGGTTGTAGGCGAGCACCGGCCCGGCCTCGCTCTGCCCGTAGCCTTCGACGACGGGACAGCCCGTGGCCGCTTCCCAGCGCGCGAGCGTCGCCTCGGGCAGCGCGGAGGCGCCCGAGGTCACGAGGCGCAGGCTCGAGAGGTCTGCGGCCGCGAACGTCTCGCTCGTCATGAGGCCGGTGAGCACGGTGGGACTCGCGGCGAGCAGCGTGATGCGCTCGCGCGCGATCGTCTCGAGCACGGCTTCGGGCTTGTAGCGCGGCAGCACGACCAGCGTCCCGCGCGCATACGCCGCGAGGTAGAGGCCCATCGCCACGGCGTAGACGTGGAACAGGGGCGTCACGACGAGCACGCGCTCGTCGTCGGGCGTGGTCGAGACCAGCGCCTCGCGCTGGCTCACGTTGATCGCGACGGCCGCGTGCGCGAGGTCCACGCCCTTCGACCGTCCGGTCGTGCCGCCCGTGTACTGCAGCGTCGAGAGGGCCTCCGGATCGGGCAGCGGCAGGCGCGTGGCCAGCGACGCATCGTCGCGCCATTGGAGAAGGCGGCGTTGGTTCGCGGCGTCGCCGACGAGCAGGCGCGGAAGCGCCGCGAGCGCGCGCTCGCCCGTCGCGGCCGCATCGAGCGTCGAAGCGATGCCCGCGTCGCACACGACGAGCGCCGGCGCCGCGTCGAGCAGCATCGGGCCCAGCTCGCTCGGCGTGTACGCGGGGTTGAGCGGCACCACCTGCGCGCCCGCCGCCTGCACGCCGAACGTCGCGATCGCGATGTCGGCGGAGTTGCCCATGAGCAGCGCGACGCGCGCTCCGGCGCCGATGCCGCGTGCCTGCAGCTCGAGCGCGAAGCCGGCGGCGCATGCGGCGTACGCGCGGTAGCTCAGGCGCTCGTCGCCGCACACGAGCGCCGTCGCGTCGGGGCTGCGCCGCGCCGCATCGGCCAGCGCGTGCACGACGGTCGGCCAGACCGGCGGCAGCGGGTCGGCGCGCATCGCGCGGCTCAGCGTGCGCGCCGGTCGTCGACGCGCACCACGACGGCCATCGCGCTGTCGCCCGCCGCGCAGCCCGTGAAGAGGCCCGTGCCGCCGCCGCGCATGACGAGCTCCTCGAGCAGCTCGACGATCGAGCGCAGCCCGGTCGGCGCCTGCGGATGTCCCCACACGAGCGAGCAGCCGTAACGGTTCATCGCGAGCGCATCCGCGCCCAGCGCTTGAGCGAGCACGAGGTCGTTGACGACGAACGGGTTGTGCGTGTTGATCGCGTGCACCGCGTCGATGCCGATGCCGGCCGCTTCGAGCGCGCGCCGTGCCGCGGGCACCGGGGCCTCGGGCATGTGCGCGCGCTCGACGCGCGCCTGGCCGAAGCCGAGCACGCGGATCTCGATGCCCGGCTCGCGCGTGAACTCGGCGGCGCGCTCGGGTGCCACCACGACGACGCCGGCATTGCCGTCGGCGGGATGCGTCTGGCCGCCGTACGTGACCGTGCCCCCGGCGCGCACGGGCTTCAGGCGCGCGAGGCCTTCGGCGGTGGTCTCGTGGATGCCCTCGTCGCCGACGAGCGTCGTGCGGGTCCTGCGATGGCGCGCATCGGGCACCTCGAACGGCAGGTCCATGTAGCGCTTCTGGAACGCGCGGTCGTTCGCCAGCGCGTCGGCGTATTGCGCATGGCGGTGCAGCACGAGCGCGTGCTGGCGGGCGGTGTCGATGCCGTGCCTGCGCGCCACGTTCTCGGCGGTCTCGAGCATCGACTGGCCCGCGAACGGATCGCGGTCGAAGCTGTCCAGCACCCAGTTCTCGTGCTCGCCGGTGCCGCCCGGCCCCTCGGGCGTGGGGTAGTAGACGTGCGGCCCGTTCGACGTGCGATCGGCGCACACCACGAGGCTCGCCTGCGCCATGCCGCCCTCGACCTCGGCGACCGCCGACTGCAGCGCGCGCACGCCGGTGGCGCAGGCCTGGCTGATGGTCGGGCCGGTCACGGCGCCGCCGCCCAGCTCGCCCATGAGCCACGGCAGCCCGTAGAACGAGCCGCGCTGCGGCACGGTGAGGCCGAGCACGCCGTGGTCGAAGGCCTCGGGGTCGATGCCGCGTCGCGCGAGCGCGCCCCTGGCCACGTGCGCCGCGAACGTGAGGCTGTGCAGGTGCGCGAGGCTGCCCTGCCAGCGCGCGAACGGCGTCGACCACCAGGCGCCGTAGGGAATGACCGCGTGCGTCGTCATGCGGAGTCGTCCTTCTTGCGGTCCAGCGCGGCCTTCGTGGTGCGGCGCTGCGCCCGCGGGTGCGCGGCGTCGTACACCTTCGAGAGATGGCCGAAGTCGAGGCGCGTGTAGACCTGCGTGGTGGTGATGTTGGCGTGGCCGAGGAGCTCCTGCACCGCGCGCAGGTCGCCGCTCGACTGCAGCACGTGCGTGGCGAAGGAGTGCCGCAGCATGTGGGGATGCACGCGCGCCGGCATGCCGGCCTCGATGGCGCGCTCGGCGAGGCGCGACCGCACCTGGCTCGCGGTGAGCCGCGTGCCCCGCCGGCTCGTGAAGAGTGCGGGCTCGCCGGCATGCGCCAGCTGCGCGCGGACCGCGCGCCACGCCGCGAGCGCCTCCAGTGCCGCCCGGCCCACCGGCACGCTGCGGCGCTTCGAGCCCTTGCCGAGCACGTGCGCCGTCGCGTCGGCATCGTCGATCCAGCCGGCGGCATCGCCGCTCGCCTGCGCGTCGAGCGAGACCAGCTCGGCGACGCGCAGGCCGCAGCCGTAGAGCAGCTCGACGAGGCAGCGGTCGCGCGCCTCGAGCAGCGGATCGCCGCCCGGCCGGCGATGGTCGGCGAGCGCCACGGCCTGGTCGACGGGCAGCGCCTTCGGCAACGGCTTTGCGGCGCGCGGCGCGCGCACGCCGTCGACCGGGTTCGCAGGCACCGTGCCGGCGCGTCCGAGCGATCGATAGAAGCCTCGCCACGCGGCGAGCACGATGGCGATCGAGCCGGGCGCGAGGCCCTGCGCATGCAGCTGCGCGGCCCAGCGCCGCACGTGCTGCACCTCCACCTGCCGCAGCGGCACGCGCGTCGCCTGCGCGAGCCGCTGCAGGCGCGCCAGCGCGTCGCGATACAGGATCAGGGTGCGTGCGGCGAGCCGCCGCTCGACCTCGAGGTGCTCGAGATGCCGCGCGATGTCGTCGTCGAACGGCGCTGCGACTCGCCGCGCGTCGTCCTTCGTGCGCGTGCCGGCCGCCATCGCGTGCTCGGCGGCAACCGCTCCGTCAGGCCGCCGGCAGCAGGCGCGAGAGCGCCGCGCTCGCGAGCTCGCCGATGCGCTCGAGGAAGTCGGTGCCCATGTCGGCGGTATAGCGCGTCGGGTCGGGCGAGGCGAGCACCAGCAGTCCGAACGCGATGGGGCTCGACTCGTCGCGCAGCGGGATCATGGCCAGCGATCGCGCGCTCGCCGGCTCGTCGAGCCACGTCACGGCTTCGAAGCCCGCGTTCACGCCGCAATACGGCACCGAGAGGCTGCCTGCGAAGGACCGCACGTCGTCGCTCACCGCCTGCGCGAACGGGAGCGATGCGAACGCCTCGGCCGCGCCCCACACGCGGATCGCGCCCTGCGGGATCAGGAACTGCGACACGAGCTCGCGCACGAGCACGTCGGGCAGGTCGGCCGCGTTCGCCGTGAGCATGAGCGAACGTGTCCAGCGGTGCAGCTTGTCCGCCACCGCCATGTTGTCCTGGCCGTGGCGCAGCATCTCGATGATGCGGTGCTCGAGGCCCTTGATCTTGTCGCGCAGCATTTCCATCTGCCGCTCCTGCAGCGACACGGCGCGCTGCCCGTGCGGGCTGGTCAGCTGGATCGCGCCGAGCAGCTCGGCGTGGCGCTCGAAGAAGCCCGGGCTCGCCGCGAGGTAGTCGGCGATGTCGGCCTCGGTGATGCCTTGCACGCCGGTCGCGGCCGCGCCTGATGAGGGGGTCACAGTTCGATTTCTCCTTCGAAGACGGTGGTGGCGGGGCCGGTCATGAGCACGTTGGCGTCGTCGCGCGGCCAGTCGATGGTGAGCCGCCCGCCGCGCGTCTCGACGTCGACGCGGCGGTCGAGCAGCCCGAGGCGGATGCCGGCGACCACCGCGGCGCACGCGCCCGTGCCGCATGCGAGCGTCTCGCCCGCGCCGCGCTCGAACACGCGCAGGCGGATGCGATCGCGCGCGACGACCTGCATGAAGCCGGCGTTGACGCCGTTCGGGAAGTGCGCGTCGGTCTCGATGACGGGCCCCAGCGAAGCCACCGGCGCCGAATCGACGTCCTCGACGACCTGCACCGCGTGCGGGTTGCCCATCGAGAGCACGGCGACGTCGACGGTCTGGTCCCCCACGTCGAGCTTCCACAGCGCGAAGCCCTCGCCGCGCCGCGCGCTCACCGCGTCGGCCTCGAGCCCGCGGGGGTCGAACGGCACCTGCGCCGGCTCGAACACCGGCGCACCCATGTCGACCGTGACGCGGCCATCGTCCTCGAGGCGCAGCTCGAGCGGGCGCGTCAGCGTCTCGACGCGCACCGTGCGCTTGTCGGTGAGGCCGTGCTCGCGCACGAAGTGCACGAAGCAGCGCGCGCCGTTGCCGCACTGCTCGACCTCGTCGCCGCTGCCCCCGTTGTAGATGCGATAGCGAAAGTCGATGCCCGGCATCGCGCTGCGCTCGACGACGAGGATCTGGTCGGCCCCCACGCCGAAGCGGCGGTCGGCGAGCTTCCTGACCTGGGCGTCGGTCAGCGCGAGCGGCGTGCGCGTGGCATCGAGCACGACGAAGTCGTTGCCCGCACCCTCCATCTTCGTGAAGCGCAGCCTCATGCGCGGATTATCCGCCCCGCCCCGCGCGCGAGCCGCTGCGCGGTCGTGCGCGCACCACACGCCGATCGTGCATGCCTGCGCGTGGACGCCTACGCGTCGTAGAGCGACGGCTCTCCGTTCGGCCGGGTCTTGAAGCGCTTGTGCACCCAGAGGTACTGCGCCGGCCGTTGCACGATCTCGGTCTCGATCCAGCGGTTGAGCGCGGCCGTGTCGGCGACGGCGTCCGCGCTCGGAAAGCCGGGCAGCGGCGCGCCGAAGGTCACGCGATAGCCCTGCCCGCCGGGCAGGATTTCCGCGATCACGGGCTGCACGACCATGCCCAGCATCCGGGCGAGGCGCGACGGCGCGAGCAGCGTGGCCGCCGGGACGCCGAAGAACGGCACGAATGCGGCGTCGCGCTCGCCGAAGTCCATGTCCGGCAGGTTGAAGAAGCCGTCGCCCTTGCGGATCGCGCGCACCAGGGCCTTCGCCGCCTGGTCGCGCGCGAAGATCTCCGCGTTGCCGAGGCGCAGACGCCCGCGGCGCAGCGCCGCGTCCATGACCGGATCGCTCTGCGCCTGGTAGATCGAGATGCCCTTGCGCTTCTGGAACAGCAGGATCGCGGCGCCCGCCACGTCGAGCGCCATGAAGTGCGGCGCGAGCCACATGACCGGCCGCTCGCTGCGCTCGGCGAGCGTCACGTCGCCCTCGACGTGGATCAGGCGCTTCAGGCGCTCGCGCGACGCGTACAGCAGCAGGCCGCGCTCGAGGAGGCTGCGGCCCAGCCAGCGAAAGTGCTCGCAAACGAGCGCGCGACGTTGGGCCGGCGTCATGCGCGGGAAGCACAGCTCGACGTTGCGCTCGGCGATGCGGCGACGCGAGCGTGCCACGCGATGGAGCACGCGGCCGAGCGCGGTGCCGATGCCGGCCTGCACGCCGAGCGGCAGCCACTGGAAGCACCACAGCAGCGCGAGCAGGAGTCGCGCCGCCATCAGCCGTCGCTGCCCGGCGCGCGCGCCGACGGCGTCTTGTACCGGTGATAGCCCCAGAGGTACTGCTGCGGACGGCGGCGGATCAGGGCTTCCATCGCGCGGTTCACGGCGGCGGCGGATTCTGCCTGAGCACCCGGGTCGTCGGGCAGCGGCTCGTCGAACGGCCCCACGTGCACGATCCAGCCGCGGCCCTGCTCGAGGCGCTCGCCCCACGCGACGAGCGGCACCGCGCCGGTCTGCTGCACGAGGCGCGCGGCGAGCGTCATCGTGTACGCGGGGCGACCGAAGAACGGCGCCCATACACCCAGCCCTTCGGGCGGCACCTGGTCGGGAAGCAGGCCCACCGCCTCGCCGCGGCGCAACGCCCGGATCATCTGGCGAACGCCGGCCAGCGTGGCCGGCACGGCGTCGAGGTTCGGTCGATGCCTCGACTGCGCGACCAGCGGCCGCAGCCAGCGCTTGCGCGCCGGCCGATAGAGCACCGTGATCGGGCCGTAGGCCGGGCCGAAGCGCTCGGCGTAGGCCTGCGCGGTGACCTCGAAGCAGCCGAGGTGCGGCGTGAGGAACACGATGCCCCGGCCCCGGGCGTGCGCCGCCTCGATGCGCTCGGCGCCGCTCCACTGCACGCGCGGCAGGATGCTGGTCGCGGCCGGGCGCATCCACAGGATCGGTGCCTCGAGCAGCAGCCGGCCCGCCGCGCGCACGGCGGGCTGCACGTCGTGGCGCGCGAAGCCGGCCTGCGCGGCGTTGTCGTCGAAGCGGCGCCGGTAGCCGGGCGACAGCGCATAGGCGAGCCAGCCCGCGACGTCGCCGAGCCGGTGCAGCAGCCCGAGCGGCCAGTCCGCGAGGCGTCGCAGCAGCGCCTCGATCATCGGCGCGTGCGCGTCGGCGCCGCCTGGGGCCCGCCTCTATAATCCACGGGTCGCCGAGTTATGAACTACTTGCGGGGCGACGACCGCCGCGCACGGTGCGCGGCCCGCGCGGGGCGCAAGCCCCCCGCCCTCCGCTAAAGCGTTCGCCGCTCCTCCAGACGCGATCAGGCCGGCAACGCGAACAACGTTGCAACCCTGCTGGAGCCCGAGCGTGTCGAACGACTTCCTCTTCACTTCCGAATCCGTCTCCGAAGGCCACCCCGACAAGGTGTCCGACCAGATCTCGGACGCCATTCTCGACGCGATCTTCGCGCAGGACCCGCGCTCGCGCGTCGCGGCCGAGACGCTGTGCAACACCGGCCTCGTGGTGCTCGCCGGCGAGATCACGACGAACGCGCACGTCGACTACATCCAGGTCGCGCGCAACACGCTCAAGCGCATCGGCTACGACAACACCGAGTACGGCATCGACTACAAGGGCTGTGCCGTGCTCGTCGCGTACGACAAGCAGAGCAACGACATCGCGCAGGGCGTCGACCACGCGAGCGACGATCACCTGAACACCGGCGCCGGCGACCAGGGCCTGATGTTCGGCTACGCGTGCGACGAGACGCCCGAGCTGATGCCTGCGCCGATCTACTACGCGCACCGCCTCGTCGAGCGCCAGGCGCAGCTGAGGAAGGACGGCCGCCTGCCGTTCCTGCGCCCCGACGCGAAGAGCCAGGTCACGATGCGCTACGTCGACGGCAAGCCGCACTCGGTCGACACCGTCGTGCTCTCGAGCCAGCACGCGCCCGAGATGAGCCTCGGCTCGAAGATGAAGCCCGAGTTCAACGAGGCGGTGATCGAGGAGATCATCAAGCCCGTGCTGCCCAAGGAGTGGCTCAAGGACACGAAGTACCTGATCAACCCGACCGGTCGCTTCGTGATCGGCGGCCCGCAGGGCGACTGCGGACTGACCGGCCGCAAGATCATCGTCGACACGTACGGCGGCGCCTGCCCCCACGGCGGCGGCGCGTTCTCGGGCAAGGACCCGTCCAAGGTCGACCGCTCGGCCGCCTACGCGGCGCGCTACGTGGCCAAGAACATCGTCGCCGCCGGGCTGGCCCGCCAGTGCCAGATCCAGGTCGCGTACGCGATCGGCGTGGCGCGGCCGATGAACGTGACGGTCTACACCGAAGGCACCGGCAAGCTGCCCGACGATCGCATCGCCGCGCTCGTGCACGACTTCTTCGACCTGCGCCCGAAGGGCATCATCCAGATGCTCGACCTGCTGCGGCCGATCTACGAGAAGACCGCGGCGTACGGCCACTTCGGCCGCGAGGAACCCGAGTTCACTTGGGAGAAGACCGATAAAGCTGCGGCGCTGCGCGCCGCAGCCGGCCTGTAGGCCGCCGCGCGAAGCGCGGTATCGGTCTTCCGGCGAAGACTCACTTCGCGAAGCGAAGTGAAGCCCCCTAGGGGCGTGTCGAAGCCAAAGGAATGACCGGCGAAGCCGCTGACTGGATGCCACGGCCGTTCAGGCCGTGGCGACGTTTTCGAAGTGCGTCAGGCGGCGCTCAGAACTTCCCGTGGCGCAGATAGGCCTCCTGCGGATCGACCCCTGAGAGGATCGCGGCCCGCACGAGGTCTTCCTTCTCGATCGCGGCCACGGCCGCATCGACGACCTCGCGCGCCATCGGCGCGGGTATCACCACGATGCCGTCGCAATCCGCGAGCACCCAGTCACCGCTGCGCACGACGACCTGGCCGTAGCTGATCGGCTCGCCGTACGCCACCGGCGCCCAGGCGCCGACGATGTCGCGCGGCGTCGCCTTGTCGCAGAACACCGGAAAGCCGATGCGCCGGATGAACGCGATGTCGCGGCAGCCGCCATCGACGATGTAGCCGCGCACGCCGCGGTGCTGCAGCGTCTCGGCCGAGAGCTCCCCCATCAGCGCGCGCTGGTCGTCGTGCCCCTGCATCATGACCACGTGCCCCGCCGGCGCCTTCGAGAGGAAACCGGTCCAGCGCAGCAGCGTCTCGTGCGGCGAGAGGCTCGCGTCGGGCGCACCGCGCACGGGCCACACGGGTCCCGCCGCGACCATCGTGCGATCGAGCGGCACGATCGACGGCGGCAGCACGCAGGCCGTGACGCCGCGCTCGCGCAGCACGTCGTAGATCACGCCGCTGTAGCAGCGCGCGAGCCGCTCGGCGAGCGCGGCGTCGGCATTCGGGAGGTCGGGCACGGAAAGGTCCTCGGCAGCAGGCACGGCATCATCGTCGCATGCCGGAACCGACGCTCGACGAGCTGCGCCGCCATGCGGTGGCACGCACGCTGTTTTCGCCCACGAGCCTGGCAGACGCCTTCGAGCGGCTCGGCTTCGTGCAGGCCGACCCGATCCGCGCCCCCGCCCGTGCACAGGACCTGATCCTGCGCCACCGCGTCGCCGGCTACCTCGCCGGCGACCTCGAGCGCCACTACGCCACGCTCGACGTGCACGAGGACTTCTTCGTCAACTACGGCTTCCTCGCCGGGCGCTGGTGGCGCCTCATGCACCCGCGCGACCGCGGCATCGCATGGGAGGCGTCGGCCCGGCGACGCGCCCGCGACGTGCTCGCGTTCGTGCAGGCGCAGGGCGCCGCGCATCCGCGCGACGTGGAAGCGCACCTCGGCCACGGCAGCGTGCGCAACTACTGGGGCGGCTCGTCGAGCGCCACCACGCGGCTGCTCGATCACCTGCACTACCGCGGCCTGCTGCGCGTGCTGCGACGCGAGAACGGCATCCGCGTGTACGCGCCGCACGCGCACGAGGCGCGTCCGCGCGCGTCGGCCGAACGCCGCGCGCAGGTCGACGGCCTCGTGGACCTCGTCGTGCAGGTGTATGCGCCGCTGCCCGCGCGGACCTTCTCCGAGCTCGTGCGGCGGCTGCGCCACGCGGTGCCGCAGCATCGCGCCGAGATCGCCGCGGCGCTCGCGCGCGCGCAGCAGCGCTTTCCGCATGCGACCGTCGACGGCACGACGTGGTACTGGCGGCCCGGCGACGACCCGCGCGTGCCCGAGGACGCGATCGAGCCGCGCGTGCGCTTCCTCGCGCCGTTCGACCCGATCGTCTGGGACCGGCGGCGCTTCGAGATCCTGTGGGGCTGGGCGTACCGCTTCGAGGCGTACACGCCGCCCGCAAAGCGCACGCTCGGCTACTACGCGCTGCCCGTGCTGTGGTGCGACCGCGTGGTCGGCTGGGCCAACTGCAGCGTCGAAGGCGGGCGGCTGCGCGCGCAGGTCGGAACGCTCGACCGGCGCATCGCGCGCGATCCGGCCTTTCGCGCCGCGCGCGACGCGGAACTCGCGCGCATGGCGTCGTTCCTCGATGTCACGGCGCCGCGAGGGGTCGCTGCCGCCACGCCGTGAGCGCGCCGAGCGCGAGCACCGCGGCGGAGACGAGGAAGCCCTGCACGAGCCCGCCGCGGCCATCGGCCACGCGGCCCACGAGCACCGGCCCGACGATCTGCCCCGCCGCGAACACGAGCGTGAAGGCGCCGATGCCCGCGGGCCACGAGGCGGGCGGCAGGTTGTGCCGCACGAACGCGGTCGTCGAGGCCACGACGGAGAGGAACACGCCGCCGAACAGCAGGCCCGAAGCCCCGACCGCCAGTGGATGCGCGCTCGCCACCGGCAGCGCGGTGGCCGCGACGAGCAGCGCGTTCAGCAGCGCGAGCGGCGCGCCGCTCCGGTGCCGCTGCAAGAGCCCCGCCCAGATCCACGACGACGCGATCACGGCCAGGCCCAGCAGCGCATAGAAGCCGACGATGCCGCGCGCACCGTAGCCCTGCTCGCGCAGCAAGGTCACGACGAACGTCATGTAGCCGATGTAGCCGAGCCCGAAGCAGAAGTAGCCGGCGAGCGCCCAGCCGAACGTGCGCCACCGAACGCGCACCGTCGCCGCGCCCGCGTGTGCGGCCGGCGGCGACGGCCGCGTGCCGAGCGCGGTGAGCGCAGTGGCCAGCGCGGCCGCTGCGGCCAGGGCGATCCACGCCCATTGCCACGCATGCGGCACCGGCCGCTCGACGATCGGCGGCACGAGGAGCGCGGAGACGACGATGCCGACACCGGTGCCGCCGTAGTAGATCCCCAGCACGAGCCCCGCGCGCGACGGCTTGCCGCCGTGCGACTCGGTCGCGAGTCGCGCCGCGAGCAGGCCGCCGCCCACGAACGCCGCGGCGCTGCCCACGCCGCTCAGCAGCCGCCAGGCCAGCAGCAGCGCGTCGGACAGCACGAGCCCGTGCAGCGCGAGCAGCAGCGCGGTGGCGGCGCTCCCCGCGAGCAGCACGCGGCGCGCGTCGACGCGTGCGAGCACGCGCGGCACGAACCAGGCGCCGATCAGGTACCCGACCGCATTCACCGTGTTCATCGACCCGGCGACGAAGTAGCTCCAGCCGAGGTCGGCGCGCATCGGCGGCAGCAGCAGCGCGTACGAGAAGCGCGCGAGCCCGAGCGACGTGGCGGCGGCGAGCGCGACCGAAGCGGCCGCGAGCAGCACCGGGCGGCCCGCTTGCGCGCCGCCGCGCGCGTCGTCGGCCGCGCTCAACGTCGCGCCTCGACCAGGCGCCGTGCCACTTCGGCGAAGCCCGCGCCCCGCTCGCCCGTCGTGAGGTAGGCCGGCCACACGTCGAGCTCGTCGGCGAACCGCATCAGGTTCGCGACGCCGACGCTCAGCGGAAAGTGACCGAACATGCGCTGGTCGTTGGTGGAGTCGCCCACGTACACCCAGCGATCGAGCTCCGCGTCGAGATCGCGCCCGAGGCGCCGGCGCACGATCCAGCGCGCCCCCGAGAGCTTGTCGTGCTCGCCGTACCAGCCGTTCACGTGGATCGAGCTCACCGTCGCATGCAGCCCTTCGGCGCGCATCACCGCCACCACGCGTTCCACCTGCGGGCGCGACAGGTGCGCGTGCTCGGAGTGGTCGACGGCGATGTCGGTCACACGGCCGGCGCTGTCGGTGGCGAGGCGCGCACCGGGCACCTCGCGCAGCACGCGCGCCGCCGCCGCTTCGAGGCGCCGCGCGTTCGCGGCGCGCGTCGCTTCGTCCTGCGCGTACTCGATCGCGAGCGCGCCGTGCTCGCGAAACAGCGCCACCGCGCCGTTCTCGGCGACGATGGCCTCGATCGGCCAGGCGAGCGCGAACGGCTCGCTCCAGCCCTTCGGGCGCCCGGTGACGGCAATCACCGGAATGCGCGCGGCGCGCAGGAGGTCGAGCGCGGCGCCGGCCGCGGGGTCGAGCCCCCGGGCATCGGTGAGCGTGTCGTCGATGTCGGTGAGCACGCCGACGACGGCGCGTGCGCGCGCTTCGGGGAGATCGGCCAGGGGGGCGGGACGCGATGCGGTCATCGCGCGCGAGTCTCGCACGCGCGCTAGAATCGCGGCCGGTTTCGAGGAGCGTTGCAAGGCCGCCCGGTCCCAGGCTCGAAACCCCTGCATTGCAACCGCGCTCGCCCGCACGCTGTCCGTGGGTGAGTCGATCGACGGATCCCCCGAGTCGGCGTCCGGGTCTTCATTGGAGCCCGACATGAACGCCATCCTCAAACCCGCATCGCCTTCCGCCGGCACGCCCGAGTACGCCGTCGCCGATCTGTCCCTCGCCGCCTGGGGCCGCAAGGAAATCCGCATCGCCGAGACCGAGATGCCCGGCCTCATGGCGATCCGCGAGGAATACGCGAAGAGCCAGCCGCTGAAGGGCGCGCGCATCGCCGGGTCGCTGCACATGACGATCCAGACGGCGGTGCTCGTCGAGACGCTGCAGGCCCTCGGCGCCGACGTCCGCTGGGCCTCGTGCAACATCTTCTCCACGCAGGACCACGCCGCCGCGGCGCTCGTCGCCAACAAGGCGCACGGCACCGGCACGCCGGTCTTCGCGTACAAGGGCGAATCCCTCACCGACTACTGGGACTACACGCACCGGATCTTCGAGTTCGGGCCGAAGGGCGCCGACGCCGAGGGCCCGAACATGATCCTCGACGACGGCGGCGACGCGACGCTGCTCATGCACCTCGGCAAGCGCGCGGAGAAGGATCCGTCGGTCCTGGCCGACCCGACGAGCGAGGAGGAGACCTGCCTCTACGCCGCGATCAAGGCCAAGCTCGCCGTCGACCCGACGTGGTACTCGCGCAAGGCCGCCAAGATCATCGGCGTCACCGAGGAGACGACGACGGGCGTGCACCGCCTGAAGGAGATGAGCGCGAAGGGCACGCTGCTGTTTCGCGCCATCAACGTCAACGACTCGGTCACGAAGTCGAAATTCGACAACCTGTACGGCTGCCGCGAGTCGCTCGTCGACGGCATCAAGCGGGCCACCGACGTGATGGTCGCGGGCAAGGTGGCCGTGGTGTGCGGCTACGGCGACGTGGGCAAGGGCTCCGCGCAGGCGCTGCGGGCGCTGTCGGCGCAGGTCTGGGTGACCGAGATCGACCCGATCAACGCCCTGCAGGCCGCGATGGAAGGCTACCGCGTCGTGACCATGGACGACGCCGCCGACAAGGGCGACATCTTCGTCACCTGCACCGGCAACAAGCGCGTGATCACGCACGACCACATGGCGCGCATGAAGAACGAGGCCATCGTCTGCAACATCGGCCACTTCGACAACGAGATCGACATCGCCTCGATCGAGAAGTACGAGTGGGAAGAGGTCAAGCCGCAGGTCGACCACATTATCTTTCCGGACGGCAAGCGCATCATCCTGCTGGCCAAGGGTCGGCTCGTGAACCTGGGCTGCGCCACCGGCCATCCGAGCTTCGTGATGTCGTCGAGCTTCTCGAACCAGACCATCGCGCAGATCGAGCTCTTCACGCGCCCCGAGCGCTACGAGGTCGGGCAGGTCTACGTGCTGCCCAAGCACCTCGACGAGAAGGTCGCGCGCCTGCACCTGAAGAAGATCGGCGCGAAGCTCACCGAGCTCAGCGACGAGCAGGCCGCCTACATCGGCGTGGCGAAGGAAGGGCCCTACAAGCCCGACACCTACCGCTACTGACGCGAGCGCAGAGGCCGCGCGTGCGGGCGGACCAGCTCCTCGTCGAGCGCGGGCTCGCGCCGTCGCGCTCGGCGGCCCAGCGGCTGATCGCCGATGGCGGGGTGCGCTGGCGTGCGAGCGCGGGCGCGCCGCACTGGGCGGCGCTGCGCAAGGCCGGGCAGGATCTGCCGCCGCGCGCCGAGCTCGACGTCGTGCGCGACGACGAGCTGCGCTGGGTGTCGCGCGGCGGGCTCAAGCTCGAAGGCGCGCTCGACGCGCTGGCCCTCGACGTGCAGGCCCTGCGCTGCCTCGACCTCGGACAAGGCACCGGCGGCTTCACCCACGTGCTGCTGGCGCGCGGCGCGCGGTCGGTGGTCGGCATCGACGTGGGCCACGGCCAGCTGCACGCGAGCCTGCGCGCCGATCCGCGCGTGCAGGCCTTCGAAGGCGTGAACGTGCGCGCGCTGACCGGTGCCACCGGTGCGCTCGCCGATGCGCTGGCCGGCGGCTTCGACCTCGTGGTCGCCGACCTTTCGTTCATCTCGCTCGTGCACGCGCTCCCCGCCGCGGCATCGGCCCTGCGACCGACGGCGCGCGCGCTGCTGCTCGTCAAGCCGCAGTTCGAGCTCGAGCCGGCCGACATCGGCAAGGGCGGCCTCGTGCGCGACGCCGAGGCGGCGACGCCGCGCGTGTGCGCGAAGCTCGCGGCCGCCGCCGATGGCGCGGGCCTGCGGCTCGAGCGCTGGCTCGACAGCCCGATCGCGGGCGGCGACGGCAACCGCGAGCACTTCGCCCTCTTCTCCCGAAAGGACGCCGCATGAGCGTGCCGATCAGCTTCGAGTTCTTTCCGCCGAAGACGCCCGACGGCGTCGCGAAGCTCGCCGCCGCGCGGCGCGAGCTCTACGACCTGAAGCCGCAGTTCTGCTCGGTGACCTACGGGGCCGCGGGGTCCACGCAGGAAGGAACGTTCCAGACGATCGAGGCGATCCTCGCCGAGGGCTGCGAAGGAGCGCCGCACGTCTCGTGCATCGGCACCAGCCGCGAGGCGCTGCGCGCGATGCTCGCGCGCTTCAAGGCGGCCGGCATCCGCCGCATCGTGGCGCTGCGCGGCGACCTGCCGAGCGGCTACGGCGGCGCGCCGCTCGGCGACTTCCGCCACGCGAGCGACCTCGTCGCGTTCGTGCGCGCGGAGACGGGGGCGCGCTTCCACATCGAGGTCGCCGCGTATCCCGAGATGCACCCGCAGGCCCGCTCGCCGCAGGACGACCTGCGCGCCTTCCGGACGAAGGTGGAGGCCGGCGCGAGCTCGGCGATCACGCAGATGCTGTTCAACGCCGACGCCTACTTCCGGTTCGTCGACGAGGTGCGCACGATCGGCCTCGAGGTGCCGATCGTGCCGGGCATCATGCCGATCGTGAACGCGAGCGGCATCATGCGGTTCGCCGAGAACTGCGGGGCCGACATCCCGCGCTGGATGCGCCTGCGGCTGCAGGGCTTCGGCGACGACAGCGCGTCCATCCGCGCGTTCGGCGTCGACGTCGTCACGCGCCTTTGCGAGCAGCTCGTGGCCGGCGGCGCGCCGGGGCTGCACTTCTACACGCTCAACCAGAGCCCGTCGACGCTCGAGATCGGGCGGCGGCTCGGGCTCGGCACCGCAGGGCGCTGACCGCGCGGTCGACGCAGCGTTCGCTGCCGGCCGGGTAGACACCGATGCCCCGCCCGAGGGGCGCGCCGAAGATGCGGCGTCGCGCGGCATCGCCGTGCGCTCGGTGTGAGGAGCCTCGCGTGAACAGAAGGCGATTCCAGCTGGCGGCCGGCGCGGGGGCGCTCGCGCTCGTCGCGTCCCCCTTCGTGCGCGCGCAGGACAAGCCGCCCCTGCGCGTGCTGGTGGGCTTTCCGCCCGGCGGCTCGGTCGACGTCATCGCCCGGCTGCTCGCCGACCCGATGAAGGCGGCGCTCGACCAGACCGTCATCGTCGACAACAAGCCGGGCGCGGCCGGCCGCATCGCGCTCGGCGAGCTGAGGCGCGCGGCACCCGACGGCAACACCGTCGCCATGGTGGCGAGCGGCGCGCTCGTGATCCTGCCGTGGCTCTACAAGAACGTCGGCTACGACCCGGAGCGCGATTTCACGCCGATCGCGCGCATCGTCACGTTCGATTTCGCCGTCACCGCCGGGCCGGCCGCACCGGCCGGCGACGTGAAGGCGCTGCTCGCGTGGATGAAGGCCAACCCGGCGAAGGCGAACTACGCGACGTCGGGCGCCGGAACGGTGCCGCACTTCGCCGGCCAGCTGCTCGCACAGCAGACCGCCGTGCCGCTCACGCACGTCGCGTACCGCGGCGGGGCGCCCGCGGCCCAGGACCTGCTGGGCGGGCAGATTCCGATGATGATCGACACCGCCTCCGAGACCATCGAGCACCACAGGGCCGGTCGCGTGCGCATCGTCGCGATGACGGGCGAAGGCCGCTCGCCGGCGCTGCCCGACGTGCCGACGCTGAAGGAAAGCGGCATCAACGTCGTGGCCGACGCATTCTTCGGCCTCTACGGCCCGGCCGGACTCTCGGCCGAGCGCGCGCAGCGCCTCAGCGACGCCGTGGCGAGCGCGCTCGCCAACCCCGACATCCAGGCGCGCATCCGCGCGCTCGCGCTCACGCCGAGCCATGCGGGGCCGGCCGCGCTCGCGCGCACGCAGTCGGAGCACCTCAAGCGCTGGGAAGCGCCGATCAAGTCGTCGGGGTACACGGTCGAGCAGTAGCTCGTGGGCGCTACGGCCGCTGCCACATCACCCCGTCTTCGGTGAGCAGCGCGTCGAGGGCCACGTCGTCGGGACCTGGCCGCAGGAACGGCAGGAAGCCGTGCGTGTAGCTGACGCCGACCAGCGCCGGCGCCGGATGCACGCTCGCCAGCACGCGGCCGAAGAAGCCGCCTCCGTAGCCGAACCGCACCCCGCCGGGCCCGAAGCCGAGGCACGGCACCACCAGCAGCTGCGGCCGGAACGGATCGGTGTCCTTCGGCTTGGGGATGTCGTACGCGTCGAGCTCCATCTCGCAGCCCGGATACCAGACGTGGAAGCGGATGGCGCCCGTGGTGCGGTCGGCGACCGGCAGGCCGATGCGGCGCGGCTCGCCGTCGAGCGCGCCTTCGCTCCAGCGATAGAGCGCGGGCAGGGGATCGAACTCGCCCTTGATCGGCCAGTAGGCGCCGACGGTCTGCTCGTGCCGCCCGGCCAGCCACGCGCGGAGCACGCTCTGCAGGCCGACGGCGCGTTCGAGCCGGTCGGGCAGCGCGAGGCGCGCCGCGACGAGCTTCGCGCGCAGGGCCGCGCGCGCCTGGGCATCGGGTGGCGAGGCCGACGGCGTCACGTCGTGGAACGCACGGTCAGAGCGCGCCGCGCTCGGTCACGATGACCGCGAGCCGCACGTCGTGCGGCGCGGGCGCGAGCTCGGTCTCGTCGAGGCGCGCGAACGACCACGCGACGCCGACCGCGCAGACCTGCGGGTGCTCCGCCAGCCAGCGGTCGAAATAGCCCCCGCCGTAGCCGAGCCGATGGCCGTCTTCGGTGTACCCGACGCAAGGCACCAGCACCACGTCGGGAGACACCGGCGCACCGTCGCTCGAAGGGATGCCGCATTCGTCGACCACGCGCGGCGCAGCGCCGTCCCATCGGCGATATTCCATCGACGCGGGCGAGCGTCGCGCAAAAGGCAACGCGAGCACGCGATTTGGTGTCGTCGCGTCGACGCGAATTGCGCGGGCTGCGTTAAATTCACCGCGATGAGGCCAGTAGCAGCCGAGGCACTCCGGCTCCAGCCGTTCGAGCACCTCGCGCAGCTCGCGACCGAGCGCCTCGCAAGCCGCCGCGAATGCGGGCTCCGCGACGAAAGCCTCGCGGGCCGCGAGCAGCCGCGCGCGCAGCGCACGGCGATCGGCGACGAGGGATGCAGGAAGGGCTTCGATGGAAATGGGACGAGCGTGGACCGCAACGGCCGGATGATTTCAGTATATGGGTGCACCGCGCGGCGCTGGCTCGCGTCGGCGGCGTTCGCCCTGGCGGCCGTGATCGCGCTCGCGCCGGCGGCGCGCGCGCAAAGCGGCGACGCGACCATCCTCGATGCGCGCGAGGCCGTGAAGCGCCACGACCGCGCGCGCCTCGCCGCCGATCGCGCGATCGCGCTGAGCGAGCGCCATCCGCTCGCGATGTGGGTCGACTACTGGGAGCTCGGCAACCGGCTCTCCGAAGCGCAGCAACCCGAGCTCGACGCGTTCTGGGCGCGCTGGCCGAACACCTACGTCGAAGACCGCCTGCGCAACGACTGGCTGCTCGAGCTGGGGCGCCGTCGCGACTGGCAGAACTTCACCGCCGAGCTGCCGCGCTACCGCATGAACGACGACCGCGAGGTCGCGTGCTATGCGCTGGCCGCCGACGTGGCCGGGAGCCGCGACGTGCCGAGCGATGCCGCGCTCGCGGCATGGCTGGCGCAGCGCGACGCCGACGAAGGCTGCGCCTCGATGGCGCAGGCGCTGGTGGAAGCCGGTCGCTGGGACGCCACGCAGCCGTGGCGCAAGGCCCGCGCGGCCGTCGAGGCCGGCCGGCCGCGTGCCGCGCGCCAGGCCGTGGCGCTCGTCACGCCGCCGGTGACGACGGCGTTCGACGAGCTGGTCGACAGCCCGGCGCGCTACCTGCTGCGCAACCCGGCCCTCTCGGGCCGCGCGAGCGCGGAGCTCGCCACGCTTGCGCTGATGCGCATGGCGAGCAACGACCCCGATGCCGCCGCGACACAGCTCGCCGCGCGCTGGGAACGCCAGCTCCCGGCGGATCTGGCGGCATGGGCCTGGGCCGCCACGGCGCGACAGACCGCGCTCAAGCTGCAGCCCGAAGCGGCCGACCGCTACCTGCGCGCGGACCGGTTCGCGGCGAAGGCCGGCACCGACCTGGGGCTCTCCGACGAGACGCTCGCGTGGAAGGTGCGCGCGGCGCTGCGCGGCGACGAGGGTCGTCCGCGCTGGGCGCAGGTGATGCGCGCCATCGAGGCGATGAGCGGCGCCGAGCAGCGCGAGCCGGCGTGGCAGTACTGGAAGGCCCGTGCCCTGCAGGCCATCTCACGCGACTCGCAGGACGGCGCGGCGCTGCATGCCATGGGCCGCCAGATCCTCGGCACCCTCGCCGGCCAGCTCCACTTCTACGGCACCCTCGCGGCCGAGGACACGCTGCAGCCGCTCGCGCTGCCGGCGCGGCCCGCGCCGCTCACCGCCGCCGAGCTCGACGGCGCGCGCGCGAATCCGGGGCTCGTGCGCAGCCTGCAGCTCATCGCGCTCGGCCTGCGCAACGAGGGCGTGCGCGAGTGGAACTGGACGCTGCGCGGCATGGGCGATCGCGAGCTGCTGGCCGCCGCGCAGCTCGCCTGCGAGCGCGAGGTCTGGGATCGCTGCATCAACACGAGCGAGCGCACGAAGTCCGAGGTCGACATCGCACAGCGCTTCCCGACGCCGTTCCGCGCCGAGGTGGCGGCACGCGCGAACGAGATCGGCCTCGACCCGGCGTACGTTTACGGCCTGATCCGCCAGGAGTCGCGCTTCATCATGGATGCGCGCTCCGGTGTCGGCGCATCGGGGCTGATGCAGCTGATGCCCGCCACCGCCCGGTGGACCGCCAAGAAGATCGGCATGTCGTACACGCCGGCGCTCATCACCGATCGCGACACGAACCTGCGCCTCGGCACCGCCTACCTGAAGCTCGTGCTCGACGACTTCGGCGGCTCGCAGCCGCTCGCCGCCGCGGCCTACAACGCGGGGCCGAACCGGCCGCGTGCGTGGCGCCAGGGAGCGCCGCTCGAGGCCGCGATCTGGGCCGAGACCATCCCCTTCCCCGAGACGCGCGACTACGTGAAGAAGGTGCTCAGCAACGCGACGATCTACTCGGCGGTGCTCGGCACGACGCAGGTCGCCCTCAAGCCGCGCCTGGGTCGCCTGATCGGCCCTGCCGATCCGGCCACCGCCGCCGTCGATCGCGACCTGCCCTGACGCGGCGGCGCGCCCCGCATGCCCAACCTGCTCGTCCTCGGCGGCACCGGCTTCATCGGCAGCGCGCTCTGCGAGAGGCTGGTCGAGCGCTTCGGCGGCGGAAGTGCGCGCATCGTGGTGCCGAGCCACCGCGTGGCCCGCGCGAAGCACCTGCAGATGCTGCCGACGATCGAGATCGCATCGGCCGACGTGCACGACGACGCCGCGCTCGCGCGGCTCGTGCGCGGCCGCGACGCGGTGGTGAACCTGATCGGCATCCTGCACGGGCGCGACGCCGACTTCGATCGCGCGCACGTCCAGCTTCCACGACGACTCGCGCAGGCCTGCGCGGCCGCCGGCGTGAACCGCGTCGTGCACGTCAGCGCGCTCGGCGTCGACACGCGTGCGCCGAGCCGCTACCTGCGCTCCAAGGCCGCGGGCGAGGCGGCGCTGGCGAGCAAGGCGCTCGACCTCACGGTGCTGCGCCCTTCGGTGGTGTTCGGCGAAGGCGACCGGTTCCTCACCACCTTCGCGCGCCTCCAGGCCGTGCTCCCCGTGGTCGCGATTCCGTCGCCGCAGGCGCGCTTCCAGCCGGTCTGGGTGGAAGACGTCTCGACCGCCATCGTTCGCTGCCTCGACGACCGCACGACGATCGGCGAGACCATCGAGTGCGCGGGTCCCGAGACCTACACGCTCGAGCAGCTCGTGCGCATCGCGGGCGCCGCCGCGGGTCACGCGCGGCCGGTCATCGGCCTGCCTTCCGCCCTGGCGCGCCTGCAGGCCGGCGTCTTCGAGCTGCTGCCCGGCGATCCCCTGCTCTCGCGCGACAACCTCGATTCGATGAAGGTGCCCAACGTGGCAGGCGGCGCGTTGCCGGGGCTTGCACGCCTCGGCATCCGGCCCGCCACGCTCGAGGCGATCGCGCCGCTCTATCTCGGCCCTCGCCAGGGTCCCGCGCGGCTCGGTGTCTGGCGCGCCGCGATCCATCGCCGCTGAGCGCTCCCGCGCGCTGCCGCGCGCCCTTCGCTAGCATCCGCGTTCCGCGCCATCGGGAGGTGCCATGCTCGAGCTCTACATCGGCAACAAGAACTACTCGTCCTGGTCGCTGCGCGCATGGCTGCTGCTCACGCAGCTCGGGATCGCGTTCGAGGAACGCCGCCTGCGCCTCGACTGGAAGGCCGATTCCGCCTTCAAGCGCACGCTGATGGAACATGCGCCCACGGGCCGCGTGCCCCTGCTCGTCGACGACGGCTTCGCGGTCTGGGACAGCCTCGCCATCGCCGAGTACGTGGCCGAGCGCTTTCCCGATCGCGGCGTCTGGCCGGCGGACCTTCGCGCCCGCGCCCGCGCGCGCAGCCTGTGCGCGGAGATGCACAGCGGCTTCGGTGCGCTGCGCGATCGCTTCCCGATGAACATCGAGGCGCACCTGCCCGAGGTCGGCGAGCGCGTGGTGCGCGAGCACCCCGCGGTCGCGGCCGATGTCGAGCGCATCGAGTCGATGTGGTCGCAAGCGCTCGAGGCGAGCGGCGGACCGTTCCTGTTCGGCCGCTTCTGCGCGGCCGATGCCTTCTACGCGCCGGTGTGCTCGCGGCTGCGGACCTATGCGCCGTCGCTCGCGCCGACGACGCTCGCGTACGTGCAGCGCGTGCACGACCTGCCGTCGATGCGCGCATGGTGCGACGCCGCGTGCGCCGAGCACGACTTCGTCGAGGAAGACGAGCCGTACCGCACACGGGCCTGAGCGCCCCCGACTGCAGAAAGACAAACGGGCCCAAAGGCCCGCTGTCGACGATCGACGCGAGGCGGGTCAGGTGCGGCGGCGACGGGCCATGAAGCCCATCGCGCCGAGACCGGCCAGCATCAGCGCGTAGGTCTCGGGCTCCGGGACCGGCGTGATCGAGTAGTTGGCCGTCTCGAACGCGTTGATCGCGGGGTTGTTCGTGAAGATCAGGTCGGTGATGAGCGAACCCGCGACGCCGGCGAACTGGACGTAGGCCGAGAACGACTGGTTGCCATCGCCGGGCAGCCCGAGGCTCGCGACGGTGAAGAACTGGTCACCGCCGCCGGTCGACTTGATCTCGAGGCTGTTGTACGTGTCGGGCGATCCCCACAGGAAGCTGAGATACGGCGTGCCCGCGCCGTTGATGTGCAGCGTCGTCGGCTGCGCGTTGTTCGGCCCCGGACCCGACGACAGGAAGTTGCCGCCGAACACGGCGCCGGCCGGGATGTCGGCGAACGGCATGTCGGAGTTGTAGATCGTGCCGTTGCTGATGGTGCCGAAGCTGCCGCCGAGCGTGCCGCCGGCGCCCACGCCCGGGCCGGCCGGCGCGAGGGACAGGAACGTACCGAATCCACCACCGAGGCTGCCCACGACGGCGGCCTGGGCACCGATGGCCGCAAACGCACCGAGTGCTGCAAGAGAACGCGAAAACTTCATGCTCTGATTTCCCTTCGAACCGGCCAGCGCCTCGGGTTCTTGTTGTTCCGCAGCGCGTGCGGCGACTGCCGCGACGGGCGCAGTTATAGGGCCAAACCGAATGACCCTGTCCCCCGTGTTCACGGGGCGAACGAGTGACCACACGTATCGTGAGTTCATTCGCCTGTCGCGCTGCGCGCATCGCGTGCGGTGTGCACCAGCCGAGGTCCTAGACTGCACGCATGCGGTGCTTCGTCGTCGGTGGTGCGGTGCGCGACGAGTTGCTCGGACGAACGGTAACCGATCGCGACTGGGTGGTCGTGGGCGCCACGCCCGACGAGATGCGCGCACGCGGGTTCGTGCCGGTGGGCGCGGACTTCCCGGTCTTCCTGCATCCCGAGACGCACGAGGAATACGCGCTCGCACGCACCGAGCGCAAGACGGCCCCCGGATATCACGGGTTCGCGTTCCACGCCGCGCCCGACGTGACGCTCGAAGACGACCTGCGGCGCCGCGACCTGACGATCAACGCGATGGCCCGCGCGCCGGACGGGACGCTCGTCGATCCGTGGGGCGGACGGCGCGATCTCGAAGCGCGCGTGCTGCGCCATGTGTCGCCGGCGTTCGCCGAGGATCCGGTCCGCATCCTGCGCGTGGCGCGGCTCGCGGCACGTTTCGACGATTTCAGCGTCGCACCCGAGACGCTCGCGCTCATGCGGTCGATGGTGGAAGCCGGCGAGGCCGATGCGCTCGTGCCCGAACGGGTGTGGCGCGAACTCTCGCGCGGTCTCATGGAGCAGCACCCGGCGCGGATGCTCGAGGTGCTGCGACAGTGCGGCGCGCTCGCGCGCGTGCTCCCCGAAGTCGATCGCCTGTGGGGCGTGCCGCAGCCCGAAGCGCACCATCCCGAGATCGACACCGGCGTGCACCTGCTCCTGGTGCTCGACACGGCCGCGCGCCTTCGAACGCCGCTCGAGGTGCGCTGGGCGTGCCTCGTGCACGACCTCGGCAAGGGCACGACGCCGCAGGACGTGCTGCCGCGCCACATCGGCCACGAGCAGCGCAGCGCACGACTCGCTCGCGACGTGGCGGAGCGCCTGCGCGTGCCGATCGCGTGCCGCGAGGTGGCCGAGGTCGTCGCGCGCGAGCACGGCAACATCCACCGCAGCGCCGACTTCGGGGGGGCCGCTCTGTGGCGCCTCCTCGAGCGCTGCGATGCGATGCGCCGGCCCGAGCGCTTCGAGCAGGCGCTGCTCGCGTGCGAATGCGACGCGCGCGGCCGGCTGGGTCGAGAGGACGAGCCCTATCCGCCGCGGCCGCGCCTCCTCGCGGCCCTCGCGGTGGCGCGCGGTGTCGATGCCGCCGCGGTCGCGCAGGAAGCGATCGCTCGCGGCGCCGAAGGTCCGGCCGTCGGCGATGCGATCCGGCGCGCGCGCATCGCGGCGCTCGATGACTTCGCGCGCGCGGGGGACCAGGCACCGCGCTGAACGCGCCCGCGCCGACGCATCGCGGCGCAGGCGCAACGCCGCTCATAGGAAGTGCGCGATGGCGAGGGCGATCAGCCCGAGCAGCACGCTGCTCGCGAACGGCAGGTTCCAGTCGCGCCCGCGCAGTCGGAACCGCAGGTCGCCGGGCAGGCGCCCGATGCCCAGCTTGTCGAGCCACGGGCCGAGCGCGCTGAAGACCAGCAACGCCAGGAAGATGACGAGGAGCCAGCGGATCACAGGCGATGCCGGCGATCGCCGGTGGCAAACCCGATGGGCTCGAAGCCGCAGCCCTTCGAGAGCGCGAGCACCTTGAACAGCTCGCCCATCTCGTGCTCGGCGAGCAGCTTCTGCGCATGCGCCCGCTCCGCGACCGATGCGTCGCGCAGCAGGTCGAGGATGCCGCAGTTCAGCAGGAACCGCGCCTGCGACGTGTAGCCGGCGACATCGAAGCCGGCCTCCTGCGCGGCCAGCGCGATCGCGGTGAAGTCGACGTGCGCCGTGATGTCCTTGGTGCCCACGCCATCGAGCGGATCGGTGTCGGCGCGGTGCGCGCGGTGGCACATGAGGGTGCCGCCGACGCGTTGCGCCAGGTGGTACTCGGCTTCCGGAAAGCCGTAGTCCACGAACAGCGCGAAGCCGCGCTCGAGGCGGTCGGCCAACGTCGCCACGAAGGCGCGCGCCTGCGTGTGCAGCTCGGTGGTCGTTCCCGGCAGCAGGTCGGGCGGCACGAACGGCGGGCGCAGGTCGGTGGCGCGATCCTCGAACACGAAGGCACCGTGCACGTCGGTGACGCCACGCGCGAGCCAGCGCTCGCCGTCCCAGTGCAGCAGCTCGACGGGCATCGCGTCGAGCACCTCGTTGCCCACCACGACGCCGGTGAAGCGCTCGGGCAACGCATCGAGCCACTCCACGCGACCGCCGAAGCGCGCGAGGCGTGCACGCTGGCGGTCGCGCAGCGCGCCCGACACGTCGACGATCCGGTAACGCCGCACGCGCGGGCCGAGCGCGTCGAGCAGCGTCGCGGCGAGGGCCCCCGAGCCGGCGCCGAACTCCCACAGCTCGTCGACCTCGCAAGCGCCCAGGGCCTGCTCGATCTGGCGTGCCAGCGCGCGCCCGAAGAACGGCGACAGCTCGGGCGCGGTCACGAAATCGCTGCCGCTCTCCGGCATCAGGCCGAAGGTGCGCCCGGGGTTCGTGTAGTAGCCGAGCCCGGGTGCGTACAGCGCGAGCGCCATGTAGCGGTCGAAGGGCAGCCAGCCGCCGTGGTCGGCGATCGCACGCCGCACGAGCCGCACGAGCGCCGTCGATACACTGGCGCTTGCAGCATCGGCGGCCATGCGGCCATGCTAGCGCGCCGCCCCACTCCACTTCCGCATCCCGCCATGAGCGCCGTCCTCGATGCCCGCCGCACGGCCAAGCCACCGGTCGAGATGGCCAAGCTCGAGAAGCGGCTCTACCGCCTCGTGGGCCAGGCGATCGCCGAGTACCGGATGATCGAGCCCGGCGACCGCGTCATGGTGTGCCTGTCGGGGGGCAAGGACAGCCACGCCCTCCTCGACATCCTGCTGGGCCTGCAGAAACGGTCGGCGATCGACTTCTCAATCGTCGCCGTAAACCTCGACCAGAAGCAGCCCGGCTTTCCGGCCGACGTGCTGCCGGCGTACCTCGAGCAGCTCGGCGTCGAGTACCGCATCGAGGAGCAGGACACCTACTCGATCGTGAAGCGCCTCGTGCCCGAAGGACAGACGATGTGCAGCCTGTGCTCGCGGCTGCGCCGCGGCGTGCTGTACCGCGTCGCGTCGGAGCTGGGCGCCACGCGCATCGCCCTCGGCCATCACCGCGACGACATCGTGCAGACGATGTTCATAAACCTGTTCTTCGGCGCGCGCCTCAAGGCGATGCCGCCCAAGCTGGTGAGCGACGACGGCCGCCACGTCGTGATCCGTCCGCTCGCGAAGGTGGCCGAGGTCGACCTCGAGCGCTGGGCCGCCTGGCGCGCGTATCCGATCATCCCGTGCACGCTGTGCGGCAACCAGGCCGACCTGCAGCGCGTGAAGATGAAGGCGATGCTGCGGCAATGGGAGCGCGAGCACCCCGGGCGCACCGACAACATCTTCAACGCCCTCGGGCGGGTGGTGCCCTCGCACCTGCTGGATCGGAACCTGTTCGCCTTCGACCATCTCCAACCGACCGGCGTCGCCGATCCGGCCGGTGACCGCGCGTTCGACGGAGACGACGCTTGCGCCGCGCCGGAGCTCGATGCGCCGGCGCCCGTGCGCATCCGGCCGGCTCCCTGAGCGTCGGGGCGTCGTGCGCGCGCCCGCCCGGAGAACCGCATGAGAACGCTCCTTGCCACCATCGCGTTCGGCCTGCTGGCCGGTTGCGCATCGCTGCACCAGCTCGACAACGACGTGAGCACGTGGAGCCGCTGGCCGAGCGGGCGCGCGCCCACGACCTATGCCTTCGAGCGCCTGCCGTCGCAGCAGGAGCAGCCGCAGGCCCAGCAGCTCCTCGAGGATGCCGCGCGGCCGGCCGTCGAGGGCGCGGGCTTCGTGCCCGCGAGCGATCCGGCGAGCGCCGACGTGACGGTGCAGATCGGTGCGCGCATCACGCCCACCGACCGCTCACCCTGGGACGACCCGTACTGGTGGGGGCCCGGCTTCTACCGCCCGTACGGCTACACGCGTGCCGGCCGCGTCGTGTGGGGACCGCCGTGGCGCTACGGCTACGGGCCCTACGGCTACGCCGGGTGGGGGCCGTACGACTGGTACGGCTACCAGCGCGAGGTCGCGGTGCTGATCCGCGATCGCACGAGCGGTGAGCCGCTCTACGAGGCCCGCGCGTTGAGCGACGGCTTCTCGCCGATGGCGGAGACGGCGCTCCCCGCGATGTTCCGTGCCGCCCTGCGCGACTTTCCGAACGGCGCGGCGCAGAACCCGCACCGGATCACGATCGATCTGCGGACCGGCACGAGCTGAGGCGGATCAGGCGCCGGCTTCGCGCGCCAGGGCGCGCAGGTCGTCGATCCAGCCGCGCACGCGCTTCGAAGCGGCCTGCCGCTGCGCGGTGCTCGTCGAGTTGTGCAGATCGGCGAACAGGCGGCAGTTGTGCTCCGTCTGGCGCTCGACCTGGCGCCGGTACGCCTCGCGCGGCGAGTGCTCGAGCCGCGCGAGCCAGCCGCGCAGCTCGGCCTCTGCCGCAGCGGGCGTCAGCCCCGCGAGCCTTCGCATCGTGCGCACGCCGTCTTCCTGGCGGCGGACCCGCTCCTCGTATGCGAGCATCGGATCGAAGGACGCCTGCTGGAAGTCGCGCGCGAGACGCTCGCGCTGCGCACGCACCACGTCGCCGTACAGCCATTCGGCGCGGTCGGCGAAATGCGCGGCCGATTCCTTCGCGCGCTTGCGCGCATCGGGCTCCGTCGCGCGCTCGCGGAACTCGACGTTCGACTTCGCCTGCTCCTCCTCGATGTGCGCGAACTGCGCGGGCGTGAGCGTCTGCGCGATCTCCGCGAACGCGGGCACGGCGCGATCGACGGCGCGATCGAGCCGCGCCCGCACCTCGCCCCAGAGGCCGCACACGCGCTCGGGCGTCGTGTCGGCGGACACCTCCGCGTCGATGCGCGCGAGCAGCTCCGCATAGTCGTTGAGCTGCGTGCGCCGGTGCCAGTCGAACCAGTCGGCGATGGCGCGCCGCACCCGGTAGCCCTGCGCGCCGTCGAAGTCGGCGTATCCGTCGAGCCAGCGGTAGACGAAGGCGTCGGCCTGACCGTAGCCCAGCTTGAGCGCGCTGCAGCCGCCGAGCATCACCGCGGCGGCGACGACCAGCGCGCCGATAATCGACGCCCGCAGCAGCGACGACGGCATCGACATGGCAGGCAAGGATCTGGACATCGTGGTCATGGCGGCCGGCAAGGGCACGCGGATGCGCTCCGAGCGGCCCAAGGTACTGCATCGCCTCGCGGGCCGCAGCCTATTGCAGCATGTCCTCGTGACGGCCGCACGCCTCGGGCCTCGTCGCATCGTGGTCGTCACCGGCTTCGGCGCCGCGGCGGTCGAAGCGTCGGTCGCACCCGAACCGGTGTCGCCGGTGGCCTTCGTGCGCCAGGAGCCTCAGCTCGGCACCGGCCACGCCGTGCAGCAGGCGGCGCCGCAGCTCTCCGACGACGGCTGGACGCTGGTGCTCAACGGCGACGTGCCGCTCATCGAAGCGGCGACGATCGAGGCGCTGCTGGGTGCGGCGCGCGCCGCGCGAGGCCTCGCGCTGCTCACGGTGACGCTCGACGAGCCTGGCGGCTATGGTCGCGTGCTGCGGCGGGGCGACGCGATCCTCGGCATCGTGGAGGAACGCGACGCGAACGCCACGCAGCGGGCGATCCGCGAGATCTACACCGGTGTGATGTGCGCCCCGACCGCCGCCCTCAAGCGCTGGCTCGCGGCGCTGAAGAACGACAACGCGCAGGGCGAGTACTACCTGACCGATGTCGTCGCGGCCGCCGTGCGCGACGGCACGCCCGTCGTGGCCACGCACGCGCGCGACGCCTTCGAGGTGCAGGGCATCAACAGCGCCGGCCAGCTCGCCGCGCTCGAGCGGGCGCTGCAGCGGCGCGAAGCCGAGCGGCTGATGGACGCCGGCGTGCGCCTCGCCGATCCCGACCGCTTCGACGTGCGCGGCACGCTCGACTGCGGGCGCGACGTCGAGATCGACATCGGCTGCATCTTCGAGGGCCGCGTCGCGCTCGGCGACGGCGTGTCGATCGGCGCCTATTGCATCGTGAAGGACGCGACGGTCGAGGCCGGCGCGCGCATCGCGCCCTATACGCACGTCGACGGCGGCCGGGAAGGTGCGCGCGTGGGCCCCGGCGCCACGGTCGGACCGTTCGCGCGGCTGCGCGCGGGCGCCGACCTGGGGCCCGGCGTGCACGTCGGCAACTTCGTCGAGATCAAGAACGCCACGCTGGGCGCCGGCGCGAAGGCGAACCACCTCGCGTACCTCGGCGACGCGACGGTCGGCGAGCGGGTGAACTACGGCGCCGGCAGCATCACCGCCAACTACGACGGCGCGAACAAGCACCGCACCGTCATCGGCGCCGACGCGCACATCGGCAGCAACTGCGTGCTGGTCGCACCGGTCACGATCGGCGAGGGCGCGACGATCGGGGGCGGCTCGACGATCGCGAAGGACGCGCCGGCGGGCCAGCTCACCGTCGCGCGCGCGCGCCAGGCGAGCCTGCCGGGCTGGAAGCGCCCGAAGAAGCCGCCGCGCTGAGGCGCGCCTCGCGCTGCGCGGCTCGCCGCGCCGTCACCCATTCCTCGAAGGCGCGCCGCGGCATCGGCGGTCCGACCCATGTGCCCTGCAGCTCGTCGCACCCCAGCTGCGAGAGGAAGCGCGCCTGCGCGACGTTCTCCACGCCCTCGGCGATCACCGTGATGTCGAGGCTGTGGCCCATCTGCACGATGGCGCGCGTGATCGCCGCCGAGTCGCGGTTCAGCGGCAGGTCGTGCACGAAGGAGCGGTCGATCTTGACCTTGTCGAGCGGAAGCTCCTTCAGGTGGCCGAGCGACGAGTAGCCGGTGCCGAAGTCGTCGACCGAGATGCGCAGGCCCATCGCCTTCAGGCGCACGAGCCGCTGCTTCACCTCGACGAGGTCGTCCATCAGCATGCGCTCGGTCAGCTCGAGCTCGATCAGCCCGTAGCCCACGCCGCCCGGCGGCAGCACCTGCGCCACCGCGTCGATGAAGCCGATCGAGTGGAACTGCACGGTCGAGAGGTTCACGGCGACGGGCGCCACGCCGAGCCCCATCGCATGCCAGTGGGTCGCGCAGCGCGCCGCCTCGCTCAGCACCCACTGCCCGATCGGCAGCATCAGGCGGCGCTGCTCGGCGATCGGGATGAATTCGTCGGGCATCAGCAGCCCGCGCTCCGGATGATTCCAGCGGATCAGTGCCTCGGCGCCGACGAGCCCGCCGTCGTCGGCGCGCACCTGCGGCTGGAAGTAGAGCTCGAACTCGCCGCGCTCGAGCGCCTGTCCGAGCTCGCCTTCCATCACCAGCGCCGCATACGCGGACGTCGCCATCCCCGGGTCGTAGAACTGGTGGTTCGCGCGACCGCGCGCCTTCGCGCGGTACATCGCCGAATCGGCGTGCTCGATGAGCTCGATGGGTGTCTCGCCATCGCCGGGATACATCGCGATGCCGATCGAGGGCGTGACCGACAGCGGCCGCCCTTCGACGTGCACCGGCGCCTCGATGACGGCGAGCAGCTTGCGCGCCACCTGCTCGACGTCGTCTCGCCGGTCGCCGCTCGCCGGAAGTCCCGGGACCAGCACCATGAACTCGTCGCCGCCGAACCGCGCGACGACGTCGGTGGCGCGCAGCGCCCCGATGATGCGCGCCGAGACCGTGCGCAGCAGCGCGTCGCCGACGACGTGACCCAGCGAGTCGTTCACGCGCTTGAAGTGGTCGAGGTCGACGAACAGCAACGCGAGGCCGCTGCGATTGCCGCGGGCCGTCAGCATCGACTGCTCCAGCCGCTCCATGAACGACATGCGGTTGGGCAGGCCGGTCAGCGCATCGTGGTGCGCCATGTGGTGGATGCGCGCCTGGGCGGCCACGCGGTCGCGGATGTCGCGCACGATCGTCATGCGCATCGCCTCGCCGTTGCGCACCATGGTGCGCACGATGAGCTCCACCGGAATGCGCTGGCCGTGCTTGTCGACCAGGACACTCTCGTAGGTGGTCTCCTGCCCGGAGGCCATCACCGCCTGCACCTTCGCCACCTCGTCGGGCGCCACGAACTCGACGGGCCGATGGCCGAGCACCTCCTCGAGCGGATAGCCGGCGAGGCGGCACAGCGGCAAGTTGGCGTCGACGATCACGCCGTCCTTCAGGAAAACGATGCCTTCCTGGGTGGCCTGCATGAACTTCGCGAGCCGCTCCTCGGACTCGCGCAGCGCGCGCTCGATGTCGCGGTGCCGCGTGATGTCGGTGATCAGCACGTAGGCGCCGAGCGAGCTTCCGTGCGCATCGAGGTGCGGCAGCAGGTGCACCTCGATCCAGCGCGTGCGCCCATCGGGCGTGGCGAGCGTGCGCTCGTAGGTGACCGGCTCCTTGCGTTCGATGATGGCCTGCACCTGCGGCTCGATGCGCTTCGCCGCCTCGTCTCCGATCACCTCCGCAACCGTGCGCCCGATGATGCGTTGCTCGTCGAGTCCGAACGCCTCGGCATAGGCCTTGTTGGCGAACCGGCACGTCAGGTCGTCCGCCGCGTAGTACGCGATCAGCACCGGCACGTTGTCGGCCAGCAGGCGAAAGAGGCGCGCCTGCTCCTCGAGCGAGGCGCGTGCGCGCTGCGCGGCGCTCGCGTCGTGCAGCAGGCAGACGAACAGGCCCTCGCCCGGCTGCCAGCGCGCGGCGCACTCGAGGTCCTCGCCCAGCAGGGTCTGCCCACGCCCCGCCTCGCCGGCCGGCATGTGCAGCGCGATGCGGAAGTCGGCGCGGGCCGCCAGCGCGCCGTGCAGCGCCTCGCGCGATGACGGTGCGAGCGCATCGATCCAACGGAGCGCCGGCTCCATGCCGCCGAAGGCCGCCGCGAACGCGGCGTTCGCGCCTCGGCACGCGCCGTCGGCGTCCATCAGCACGACGAGTCCGGGCAAGGCGTCCCACGCCGGCGCACCGGTGCCGGGTGGAGGTGTGGGGTCGACCATCGGCGTGAGCCAGGCGGTAAGGGGGGTGCGACCGCGGCGCGATCATAGGCGCGGGGTCCCGACCCCCACGGCCGCACGCACTTGCCGGTCGTGCAGCTTTGCCGGCGGTCCGCGCCCGGATGCCTCGACGGCGAAAGTCGGCTCGCCCCGGGGGCGAGGGCCCGCTCATCCGACGGCGTCGAACGCCTCTCGCGCGAGGCACAGGTCATCCCAGGCTTCCGCCTTGGCGTCGGGACGGCGCAGCAGGTACGGCAGCTCGTGCGTGACGACGACGGGCACGTCGCCGACCCGATGCACCGCGCCGCGCCAGCGGCCGGACGGCTCGCCGCCGAGCAGCGCCTGCGCCGCCGCTCGACCCAGCACGAGCACGCCGCGCGGTCGGCATCGGCCGATCTCCCCGCGCACGGCCGACGCGCACGCCGCGGCCTGCGCCGGATCCGGCACGCGTCCCTCGGGCGGCGGGCAGCGCACCGCCAGCGCGAGGCGCGCGCCGCGCCGCGGCATCGGATCGTCGACGGCGATGTCGACCGCCGACAGCATGCGGCGCAGCAATTCCCCCGCAGCACCCGAGAACGGTCGCCCCGCGGCGACGTCGTCCGCCTCGGGGGCCGCGCCGACGACCATCCACGCAGGCTCGGCCGCGCCGCACGACGCGATCGGCGCCGTGCGTCGAGGACACGCGAGGCACGGCTCTTCGGCCGCGAGGCTCGTCGATGGGTGCGCGACCGTCGACGAATCGTGCGGCGCGGACGGCGGCGCGACCGGTGCCGCCATGGGCGAGCGCTCGATCGCATCGGCGCTCGCATCGGCCCCGGGCCGCGGGGACCACAGGCCCAGTCCCATCGCCTCGAGCAGCGCCCGCTGGCGCTCAGTCCACGCCATGCCTAGAGGCCGGTCACGCCGCGGAGGCCTTCAGGCCCGCGGCGGTGTCGAGGCTCATGACCACCGCATCCTCGCGCCGGTCCTGCGCCGCGGGGTAGTACCCGGGGCGCACGCCTTCTTCGCGAAAGCCCAGGTGCGCATACACCGCGCGCGCCGCCCCGTTGCCGACGCGCACCTCGAGCCAGAGGCGCGAGGCGACGCCGCCACGGCAGCGCGCGACGAGGTCTTCGAGCATGAAGCGCGCATGCCCCTGGCCCTGGCTCGACGGCGCGACCGTGATGTTGAGCAGGTGCATCTCGTCGGCACCGGCCATCGCGACGCAGTAGCCGAGCAGCGCCCGGTCGGACGCGCGGCGCAACAGCTGCGCGGTGTACCCCGCCGCGAGCGAGTCGATGAAATTGCCGCGCGTCCACGGAAACGCATACACGCCGGTCTCGACGGCCATCACCGCCTCGATGTCGACGGCGCGCATCGGCACGAGCACGCGGTCTTCGGCCAGCGCGGCGGCGGACCCGTCGGTCACGACGGTGCGACGCGAGGCGGCCGTCATCGCACGGCCTCGCGCTCGGCGGTGGTGAGCGCGACCTTGTCGCGCACGTAGAGCGGCAACGCCTGCGCCGGCTCGAGCAGCGCGCCCGCATGCCACGCAGCCCGCGCCAGTGCGATCAGCGCCGAGCCGCGCGGCACGGCCTCGGGCACCCGCACCGCGAGGCCGGTGTCGAGCCGCGCACCGAAGGCGGGCAGCGCGTTGCCCGCGACGACCGCCGGCGGCGCATCGCGCCACGCGGCCACGAGCGCCTCGGGCGGCAGCACCTGCGGCGCGACGCGTGTGCGCCAGCGCCCCGCCTCGTGCACGTATTCGGCGGCGTAGACCTCGTCCATGCGCGCATCCTGCAGCGCCCAGATCGCGAGCGCGGGCGTCGCGGCCACGTCGGCGCTGCCTTCGGTGCCGCGCTGCAGGAACGCGCGTGCGTCCTCCGCCACCGCGAGCAGCGTGTCGATCGCGATGACGGGCCTGTGCGTGCCGAATGCAAGCCCCTGCGCCACGGCGCAGGCGACGCGCAGCCCGGTGAAGGCGCCCGGGCCGCGCCCGTATGCGATCGCGTCGAGGTCGTCGAGCCGCAGGCCGGCCTCGGCGAGACGCTCGAGCAGATCGGTCAGGAAGGTGGCCGACGCCTGCGCCCCGCCCGCGCTTTCGTGCGACCACGTGCGCTGGTCGGTGCACACGCCGACATGGCTGCGCTCGGTCGCGGTGTCGAAGGCGAGGAGGACGGTCATGGCGGCGGGCTTCGACCGCGATCGAGGCCGGTGCCCGGCGGTGACGCGCAGCGACGTTCGATTCTATCGACGCACCTCGCGCATCGCCGGGCATGGAGCGCGTGCGATCATGGCCGCATGCGGTCGTCGCGCCGGCTCACGCTGCGTCTCGTGCTCGCGGCCGCTTGCGCGCTCGCGGCGGCAAGCGCCGCCGCTGCCGTGGCCCGCGTCGGCATTCCCGAAGCGGACGCGGCGCTGGTGCGCGCCAAGGTGCCGGCGGAATCCGTCGTCGCGTTCGTGCAGGAGGTGAACGCCGCGAAGCCGCGGCTGCTCTGGCAGCCCGACGTGCCGGTGAACCCCGCATCGCTCATGAAGATCGTCACCACCGCGGCCGCACTCGACCTGCTCGGCCCCGCGTGGACGTGGAGCACGCCGGTGTGGCTGCAAGGCCCGATCGTCGACGGCGTGCTGCAGGGCGACCTCGTCATCAAGGGAAGCGGCGATCCGAAGCTCGTGCTCGAGCGTGTGTGGCTCCTGCTGCGGCGCGTGCGCCAGCTGGGCGTGCGCGAGATCCGCGGCGACATGGTGATCGATCGCTCGGCATTCGTCGTTCCCGACCAGAACCCCGGTGACTTCGACAACGAGCCGCTGCGGCCGTACAACGCGCGCCCCGATGCGCTGCTGCTCAACTACCGCTCGCTCGTCCTCACGTTCACGCCCGACGCCGCGCGCGGCAGCGCGATCGTCTCGGTCGACCCTCCGCTCGCGGGCGTGCGGGCCGATGCGGCCGTGCCGCTCTCGAGCGTGCCGTGCGAGGACTGGCGTGGCAGCCTGCGGGCCGACTTCGCCGATCCGGCCCGCCTGCGCTTCGCCGGCGCCTTTCCGCTCGCGTGCGGAGAGAAGACGTGGCCGCTGGCCTACGCGGACCCGAAGAGCTACGCGGAGCGCCTGCTGCCGGCCCTGTGGCAGGAGCTCGGGGGCACGCTGCAGGGGCGCGTGCGCGAAGGCGCGGCACCCGCGACGCCTCCGACCTTCGAGACGACGTCGCCGACGCTCGCGGAAGTGGTCCGCGACATCAACAAGTACAGCAACAACGTCATGGCCCAGCAGCTGTTCCTCACGCTCGGGGCGATGCAGAACGGCCAGGGCACCGTCGAGAGCGCGCGGGCCGTCGTGAAGCGCTGGCTCGACGAGCACGCGGGCACGCCGAGCGCGCAGGTCGTGCTGGACAACGGCTCGGGCCTCTCGCGCGAGGCGCGCGTCAGCGCGCGGCTGCTCGCGCAGGTGCTGCTGTGGTCCTGGAGCAGCCCGGGGATGCCCGAGCTGATGAGCTCGTTTCCGGTGGCGGGCGTCGACGGCACGCTGCGGCGCGCGCGCCCCGGCCGCGCTCACCTGAAGACCGGCTCGCTGCGCGACGTCGTGGGCGTGGCCGGCTACGTGCTCGGCGCAACCGGCAAGCGCTACGTGCTGGTGGCCATCGTCAATCACCCGAACGCGAACGCCGCGCGACCCGCGCTCGAGGCGATCGTGCAATGGACGGCCGACGACGTCGCGGGCGTGGCGCCGTCGCTCGGGCGCTGACGCCGCGGCGGCCGGTCAGAACGGGTTGTTCGTGGCGCGCTGGATCGCGAGCTGGCCCAGCGAGTTCTGGCCGCCCGCGCTGAGCAGGAGGTTGTCGGCCCACAGGTAGCTCGTGGCGCTGCCGCCGGGGATCAGCGTGTTCACCGTGCAGTCTCCCGCCGAGGGCGGCACGAGATGCGATTGCGAGAGGTCGCACACGGCGGTCGTCACGTTGGTAAAGCCGCCGCCGTTCACGATGGTGTACACGTCGTTGAAGTACTCGTCGGCGAGGACGAGGCCGATCTTGTGCCCGTTGTTCTCGATGGTGTTGCGCAGCGACGCGTTGAAGCGCGAGGTGAGGCGCGCGAGCAGCGCGGCCCGGTCGGTGTCGCTGTTCGCGGCACGCTCGGCCACGGCGAACGGGGTGATGCCGAGGTTGTAGACGGTCGAGACGAGCACCTTGGCGCCGGTGCTCGCCACCCGGTTCACCTGGTCGCCGAGCGCGGCGCCGAGGACCTCGAGATTCGAGGTCAGCTGCGCTTCGCCGACGCTCGGGAACTGTGCGTACTGGTCGAGGATGTCGTGCAGCCCGGCGAGGATCGTCACGAAATCGGTCGCGGCGAACGGGCTCTCCGCGAGCTGCGCATCGATCTGCCCCGCGATGTCGGCCACGTGCGCGCCGAACTGCGCGCGCATCCGACCCGTCGGGTTGTCCTGCGCGTTCGGCTGCTGGTTGCACTGCGGGAACACGATCCGGTACTGCGTGGCGACCATCTGCGTCCAGATCGGGTTGCCCTGGCACGACAGCGTGTTCGGATCGGTGGTCGGCGACAGCAGCGCGTTCACGGTGTACTTGCGGCCGTTGGCGTCGGCGTTGATGTCCTCGATGAGGCTCAGCTCGTCGCCGAGCGCGATGACCCGCGTCGCGTGAAATTGCTGGACCTGCTCGCCGCCGCCGCACGAGGCGAGCGCGGCGCACGCGACCGCCGAGGCCAGCGCGACGCGCCAGCGGAACCACTTGCACTTCATGACTTCGGGAGACTCCACAACACCGGTCCAGCGGCGCGCGCCTCAGGCGGCGGCCGCACGCGTGAGCCGGTCGCGCACGCCATCCCACTCGGGGCCGGGCGGCGGGTCTTCGACCCAGATGAGCTGCACGCCCTCGTCGTCGAGCTCGCGCAGCACGGAAAACAGCTCGTGTGCCGCCTGCTCGGGGCGCGACGGCATGCGCCGGTGGCGCACGCCCGTTGCCACGCCCGACGGCACGGTGCGGGAATATACCGCCAGCTTCAGCGTGTCTTGCCCGAGCATCTGCAAAGCCGTGTGAAGCATCGAGCTCTGCATCAGGCGCACCCGGGCGCGCGGCGCGTAGTGCGCCGGCAGCGTGCCGGGGGCGGCCGCTGCGCTCGCGTCGGCGTCGGGCAGCGGCTCGCCGGCCGCCTCTTCGAGACGCGCGCGGGTCAGGATGCCGGGTCGCAGCAACATGGGATGCGTGCCGCTCGCATCGACGATGGCCGACTCGATGCCGACGCGGCACGGCCCGCCGTCGAGCACCACGAGATCGGGCCCGAACTCGGCGACGACGTGCTCGGCCGTGGTGGGGCTGACGCGGCCGAAGCTGTTGGCGCTCGGCGCGGCGACGCCCGGCACGCCGAGGCGCTGCGCAGCAACGAGCAGGTCGTGCGCGGCCGCGTGCGCGGGACAGCGCAGGCCGATCGTCGGCCGGCCACCGGCCGCGGCCGCGGCCATCTGCGGCTCCCGGGGCACGATCACGGTGAGGGGCCCGGGCCAGAACGCCTGCATCAGTCGGCCCGCGACGGCGGGAATGGTGGCGGCGAACGCCTCCGCGGCGTGCACATCGGCCACGTGCACGATGAGCGGGTGCCCGCGCGGACGGCCCTTCGCGGCGAAGATCTTCGCGACGGCGGTGTCGTCGTCGGCGCGCGCGCCGAGGCCGTACACCGTCTCGGTGGCGAACGCGACGAGCTCGCCCGCCGCGAGCCGGCGCGCGGCCTCCTCGACGTCCGCGGCGTCCGTGCCGACGAGGCGCACGCTCACCAGCCTTCGATGCCCAGCACCTCGGCGGCCGCGCGCGCCTGCGCCTCGGCATCGGCCGAGGTGTCGGCAGTGAACGTGAGGTGCCCCATCTTGCGGCCGCGCCGCGCCTCGGTCTTGCCGTAGAGGTGCAGGTGCGCGCCGGGCAGCGCGAGCACGCGCGCCCAGTCGGGCTCGCCGCGCGACCAGAGCTCGCCGAGCACATTCAGCATGATGGCCGGCGAGTGCAGGCGCGGCATCACCAGCGGAAGCCCGGCGAGCGCACGCACCTGCAGCTCGAACTGCGACACGTCGCATGCATCGATGCTGTAGTGGCCCGAGTTGTGCGGGCGCGGCGCCATCTCGTTGGCGACGAGCGAGCCGTCCTCGAGCACGAAGAATTCGACGCACAGCACGCCGGTGTAGTCGAGCGCGGCGGCGATGCGGCGCGCCGCGCGCGCCGCGAGGTCGGCCGTGTCGTCGTCGACGTTGGGCGCGGGCACGCGCGTGACGGCGAGGATGCCGTCGCGGTGCAGGTTCTGCTGCAGCGGCAGCGCGGCGCACGATCCGTCGGCGGCTCGCGCCACGATGACGCTCGCTTCCACGACCACGGGCAGCCGCCGCTCGAACACGCACGGCGCGCGGCCGAGCGACTCCCAGGCTCGCTGCAGGTCTGCACGCGACCGCACGTTCACCTGGCCCTTGCCGTCGTAGCCGAGCCGCGCCGTCTTGAGGATGCCCGGGAACAGCGTGTCGTCGACGCCCGCGAGCGCCGCCGCGTCGTTCACCGCCGCATACGGCGCGGACGCGATGCCGCAGCTCAGGAAGTGCGCCTTCTCCCTGGCACGGTCCTGGCTGACGGCCACCGCGTCGGCGCCGGGCGCCACGCGACGCCGCGTCGCGAGCGCGCGCAGCGCATCGGCGGGCACGTTCTCGAACTCGGTGGTGACGGCATCGGCGGCGCGTGCGAGCGCATCGAGACCCTCGGCATCGAGGTATCCGGCCTGCAGGTGGCGATGCGCGACGAGCCCGGCCGGGCTGTCCGGATCGGGATCGAGCACGAGCGTGCGGTAGCCGAGGCGCTGGGCCGCGTGCACGAACATGCGTCCGAGCTGGCCGCCGCCGAGCACGCCGAGCGTCGCGCCCGGCAGCAGCGGTGCGGTCGACGCGTCGGGCGTCGACAGCGGCGCGGCGCGGCTCACTTCAGGTCGGCGCTCATCGCCCGCGCCGCTTCGGTCTGGCGCGTGCGCCAGGCCTCCAGGCGCGCGCGCAGCGCGGGGTCGTGCACGGCGAGCATGGCGATCGCGAACAGCGCCGCGTTGGCCGCTCCCGACGTGCCGATGGCGAAGGTCGCGACCGGAACGCCCTTCGGCATCTGCACGATCGAGTGCAGGGAGTCGACGCCCTGCAGGTGCCGGCTCGCCACGGGCACGCCGAGCACGGGCACGGTGGTCTTCGCGGCCAGCATGCCCGGCAGGTGCGCGGCGCCCCCCGCGCCCGCGATGATCGCCGCCAGGCCGCGCCCGGCGGCGGCTTCCGCATACGCGAACATGTCGTCGGGCATGCGATGGGCCGACACGACGCGCGCCTCGTGGGGGATGCCGAACTCGGCGAGAATCTCGGTGGCGGCGCGCAGGGTTTCCCAGTCGCTGCTGGAGCCCATGACCACGCCCACGACCGCGGCGTTGCTGCTCAAGGGGGCGGCGCTCCGGCGGCTGGTGTCCTCTGCGGACGGACCTTGAATTGTAGGTGGCATGCTGCCATCTCCCCTTTCCGCGACGCGCCCGCGATCCGAGACCCGACATGCTGGACATCACCCACGAGAACCTCGAAGCCGAGCTGATCAACGCGTCGATGCGCCAGCCGGTGCTGCTCGACATCTGGGCACCGTGGTGCGGACCGTGCAAGACGCTCGGGCCGGTGCTCGAGAAGCTCGAGACGGCGTACGCCGGGCGCTTCAGGCTCGGCAAGCTCAACGCCGACGAGCAGCCCGAGATCGCGGCCCAGCTCTCGCAGATGTTCGGCGTGCGCAGCATCCCGTTCTGCGTCCTGTTCAAGGACGGCCAGCCGGTCGACGGCTTCGTCGGCGCCCTGCCCGAGGGCAAGGTGCGCGAATTCCTCGATCGCCACGTGCCCAGCGCCGAGGAAGCCGAGTCGGACGAAGAGGCGCAGGCGGCCGAGGAAGCCCTTGCCGAAGGCGACACCGAAGGCGCGCTCGAGCGGCTGCAGGCCGCGGTGGCGACGAATCCGGCCAACGACGCGGCGCGCTACGACTATCTGCGCGCGCTGCTGGAAGCCGGGCAGGTCGAGGCGGCCCGTCGCGTGTTCGAGCCGGTGGCCGGCAAGGTGCTGGTCGATCCGCGCCTCGCCGCGATCGGCCACTGGATCTCGGCCCTCGAAGCTGCGCCGAAGGCACGACCCGACGACACGCTCGAAGCGGCCATCGCTGCGAACAAGCGCGACTTCGACGCACGCTTCGAGCTCGCGCAGAAGCGATTCGCGGCACGCCGGTTCACCGATGCGATGGACCAGCTGCTGGAGATCGTGATGCGAGACAAGGCGTGGCGCGACGAGCTCGCGCGCAAGACGTACGTCGCCATCCTCGAGGTGATGAGCCGGCCCGCCGCCAAGCCGCGCGAGGCCGCGGCCCCCGCGAAGGGCACGCTCGAGGTCACCGGCAAGATGGCCGCGACGCCGGCCAGCGACCCGGTGGTCGACGCCTACCGGCGCAAGCTGAGCATGGCGTTGTTCTGAGGCAGCGGCTCGCGGCGCCGGGCCTCAGGCCTTGCCCATCAAGCGATCGAGCGCCTCGCGGTAGCGCGCGGCGGTGGCCGCGATCACCTGCGGCGGCAGCTGCGGCGCCGGCGCCTGCTTGTTCCACGGCTTGCCGTCGACGCGTGCCTCTTCGAGCCAGTCGCGAACGAACTGCTTGTCGAAGCTCGGCGGGTTTGCGCCTTCCTTCCAGCCCTCGACCGGCCAGTAGCGCGACGAGTCGGGGGTGAGCACCTCGTCCATCAGCGTGAGCGTGCCGTCGGCGTCGAGCCCGAACTCGAACTTGGTGTCCGCGACGATCAGCCCCTTGCCGAGGGCGTGCTCGGCGGCGCGGCGATAGAGCGCGATCGAGGTGTCGCGCACCCGAGCAGCGAGCTCGTCGCCGACGATCGACGCCATGCGCGCGTAGTCGATGTTCTCGTCGTGCGCGCCGGCCTCGGCCTTCGTGGCCGGCGTGAAGATCGGCTCGGGCAGTTTCGACGCTTCCTGGAGCCCGGCGGGCAGCGCGACGCCGCACACGCGGCCGCTCGAACGGTACTCCTTCCACCCGCTGCCCGACAGGTAGCCGCGCACGACGGCCTCGACCGGCAGCGGACGGAGGCGCTTCACGAGCATCGCACGCCCGCGCACCTGGTCGCGCTCGTCGGCCTGCACCGCCGAGAGCGGGTCGTCGCCGGTCAGGTGGTTCGGCACGATGCCTTGGAGGTGCGCGAACCAGAACAGCGCCATCTCGGTGAGCAGCCGGCCCTTGCCCGGGATCGGCTCGTTCATGACGACGTCGAACGCGCTCAGGCGATCCGTCGCGACCATCAGGAGCCGGTCGTCGCCGACCGCGTAGACGTCGCGCACCTTGCCGCGCGCCACGAGCGGCAGCGAGCGCAGCTCGGTCTTCAGCAGCGGCGTGTCGACGAGCGCCTGGTCGTCCGCGGCCGGCATCGAGCCGGAGCTGGCCATCGCCGCCGCGCCGCGCGCCTCAGACCACCGTCTGCGCGAGCTCGCCGCGCGCGTAGCGCTGGGCGATCGCGTTGAGCGGCTGGGCCGTGATGCGGCCGGCCTGCCCCTCGCAGCCGAACTGCAGGTAGCGCTCGCGGCAGATGACCCGTGCGGCCTCGCGCGCCGGCTTCAGGTAGTCGCGGGGATCGAACTTGTCGGGATTCTCGGCGAGGTACTTGCGGATCGCGCCCGTCATCGCGAGGCGGATGTCGGTGTCGATGTTGATCTTGCGCACGCCGTGCTTGATGGCTTCCTGGATCTCCTCGACCGGCACGCCGTAGGTTTCCTTCATCTGGCCGCCGTACCGGCGGATCACCTCGAGCAGGTCCTGCGGCACGCTCGACGAGCCGTGCATCACGAGGTGCGTGTTCGGGATGCGGCGGTGGATCTCCTTGATGCGGTCGATGGCGAGGATGTCGCCGGTGGGCTTGCGGGTGAACTTGTAGGCGCCGTGGCTCGTGCCGATGGCGATGGCCAGCGCATCGAGCTGCGTCTTCTTCACGAAGTCGGCGGCCTGCTCCGGATCGGTGAGCAGCTGGTCGCGCGTCATCGTCGCTTCGGTGCCGTGGCCGTCTTCCTTGTCGCCGCGCATGGTCTCGAGCGAGCCGAGGCAGCCGAGCTCGCCCTCGACGGTGACCCCGCGCGCGTGGGCCATGTCGACCACCTTGCGCGTCACGTCGACGTTGTAGTCGTAGCTCGCGATGGTCTTGCCGTCGGCCTGCAGCGAGCCGTCCATCATCACCGACGAGAACCCGAGGTCGATGGCGCTCTTGCACACGTCCGGGCTCTGGCCGTGGTCCTGGTGCATGACCAGCGGCACCTTCGGCCACGACTCGAGCGCGGCCTGGATGAGGTGCTTGATGAACGGCTCGCCCGCGTACTTGCGGGCGCCGGCGCTGGCCTGGAGGATGACCGGAGCGCCGACCTCGTCGGCAGCCGTCATGACGGCCTGCACCTGCTCGAGGTTGTTGACGTTGAAGGCGGCTTTCCAGCACAGTGGGATCCGAAGCTTGGAATTCACGTGACTTGAAGTCGCGGC
>JADMIO011121633.1_pt1 | contig 107887 bp, 93 predicted proteins | sample 8958161 | NCBI WGS metagenome assembly JADMIO01 (sample SAMN16585339, study PRJNA669376) | soil metagenome | isolation source: Crop rotation soil | place: USA: Cullars Rotation, Alabama | collected 2011
CGCGACAACTTGTCCACGTGGAATTCTAAGCTTAGGATCCCAATGTGCTGGAAAGCTTTCTAGCGTCATTTGTACTTCTGCTTTGGGCAGTGCGCGCGGGATGGAGGCTCGATAGAAAGTACCAGTTTGCCCTTGCCGTCGCGTTCAGCGTGCCCGTGAGCTATCACTTGTTCGTTTACGACCTCGCAATTCTGTTGATCCCAATAATGGCCGCTCTCGAATTGGCTTTGACCCACAACTCCCGCGCGGCGCAAACAGCAGTCCTGGTGCCGCTTTTGACTGTGCCAATCGGCCTATTGTGGCATCCCTTTTTGCTGGCAATACCTTTGCTGGTTTTTATGGCCGCAGGCGCGCGCGCATTTCGGACTCACCTGGACACGCTTCGACGGGGCGTTCTCAGGGAAGACTTGCAATACGTCTCACTGGACAGTACGAGCGCCGCGATTGTGAACCGGGCATGATTCTTCTCATCGAATTCTGCTTGATTACGGTGGCCGTCGGGTTGTCGTATGTCGTGCCTCGGTTGGGCGCCGGTGCATTCCGTAAATGTGAGCTCTTTTTCAGCAGCATTGCACGGAAGCGGGTTTTGGCGGTCGTTCTTGCTGGCCTTGCTCCGCTCGCCGTCCGCGCTGCCATGTTGCGCTGGGTGCCGGTTCCGCAGCCGGCCATGCACGACGAGTTCAGCTATCTGCTGGCGGCGGACACTTTCGCGCACGCCAGGCTGACCAATCCGCCGCATCCGATGTGGCAGCACTTTGAAACCTTCCACGAGATTTTTCAACCGACGTACGCCTCCATGTACCCGCCGATGCAGGGTTTGATCCTTGCTGCTGGCAGAATTCTGGGAAATCCGTTCCTCGGTGTGTGGCTAAGTGCCGGCCTGATGTGCGCCGCGATCTGCTGGATGCTGCAAGCATGGCTTCCGCCTCTCTGGGCCTTGCTGGGCGGGTTGCTGCCGTCTACCAGCTTCGCTGCTTTCAGCTATTGGAACAACAGCTACTGGGGAGGTGCGCCCGCCGCCATTGGCGGAGCGCTGGTGTTGGGAGCATTTCCGCGAATTAGGAAGTATGGACGCGGACGCGATGCGGTGCTGATCGGAGTGGGGCTGGCAATTCTCGGCAACAGCAGGCCTTATGAAGGGTTCGTGCTGGGTTTGACAGTTGCAATCGCACTCATGCTCAGAGCTGCACGATCCCGGCAGGTGCGGCGAACGGCCTTCACGTGGAGAGTAATGGCGCCGCTTGCGCTTGTGCTCGTCATAGGCTTGGCGGCTACGACTTTTTATTTCTGGCGAGTCACCGGCAGCCCATTTCGAATGCCGTATCAGATCAATCGCGCAGAATATGCCATGGCGCCTTATTTTTTTGGAGAGCACCCAAGGTCACAGCCTGCTTATCGTAATGCGGCCATGCAGGATTTTTACGTGAATGTCGAATATCCAAAGTACGTGGAAAGTCGCGGCCTGCGCGGATTTCTGATCGAACTCCTTAACAAAGCGGGAGTGATCTGGCTCTTCTACATTGGCCCGGTGCTGACGGTTCCTCTATTCACAGTTCCCTGGATGCTCCATGATCGCCGGATTCGATTTTTAGTGATCGCGGGTGTAGTTGCTTTGGCTGGAAGCGCAGCCGTGATTTTCTTTCAGGCGCACTACGTCGCTGCGATTACGGGGCTGATCATGGCGATTGTTGTCCAGGGCATGCGGCATCTTCGAGCTTGGCGCTGGGAGGGGAAGCCGAGTGGAGTCTTTCTGGTCCGGGCGATAGTCGTGATCTGCGTGTTGATGATACCCCTTGAAGCACGGCAGCTTGCTGCAGAAGCGAAGTCGCAGCAGTTCGACATGGCGCATCAACGGGCGCGAGTTCTGGCTGAACTCAGCGCAGCACCTGGAGGACAGTTGGTTTTCGTTCGCTACAAGCCAAGCCACAGTTCGCGGGCCGAATGGGTTTACAACGAGGCGGATATCGATTCCGCAAAGGTAGTCTGGGCACGGGATATGGGAAGCCCCGAGAATGAAGAGCTGGTCCGATATTTTGGGCAGCGCAAAGTATGGTTACTGCAGGCGGACGAAAACCCGGTTCGATTGTCCCCGGTTCCGAACGAGGCTGCCATGGCGAATGCGGGGAAACGTTGAATTCGACCGAACACATAGAGATCGCCGCTCCGCAAATGCTGGGGGCACAACGCACGAACGCAACTCCGCTGGACCTCGCGCAGACTTCGTTGCAGGCTCCGACATCGAACCATACTTCGCCGAAACGCAATCAGTCGCTCGATGTGTTGCGCTGCGTTGCGATAATGCTGGTTCTGGGGAGGCACGTTGACCGGTATTGGCTCTGGACACGCGTCGGCTGGATCGGAGTCGATCTCTTCTTCGTGCTGAGTGGATTTCTGGTGTCCGGGCTGTTGTTCCGGGAATTTCAGAATACCGGCCGCATCGATATTCGGCGCTTCATTCTGCGCCGTGGCTTCAAGATCTGGCCGGCGTTCTACGTCTACATCGGCGTGACCGCCATTCTGGCGGGATTGATTCAGGCTCATCGCGCACGGCCTTTTCCAGTCCGCGAGTTTGCAGTCACATCGCTTTTCTTATCCAATTATCTCCCTAGTGATTCCCGCTTTTTCGATCACATCTGGTCGCTGGCCGTTGAAGAACACTTTTACCTGATGCTTCCCTTGGTGCTTCTGGTGTTGGTGCTTCTCAGCCGCGATAAAAGACCATTTGCCAAGATTCCATTCATATTTGTGCTTACATCCTTCACTTGCCTGATCTTGCGGGTGTTTACGCAGCCTCATGGGGTCAATTACTGGACGACCCATACGCGGCTGGATAGCTTGTTCGCGGGAGTGATGTTGAGTTATCTCTTTCATTTCAAGCCGTTATGGTTTTCCAGGTTTACAGGACATCATGCGCTGGTTATTGGGTTCGTCTGCTGCCTGCCTGCCGCGCTTCTTGAAGCGGATTCTCGGTCAATGCAGACGATCGGGCTGTCCGCGTTGTACGTTGGGTTCAGTTTTTTGCTGGCTTGGGCGGTGGTGCGTAGCCCAAAAACTGCAATTGGCTCATCGATCGCGAAAGCGGTCGCCGGAATTGGATTCTATTCCTACTCGATTTATCTGTGGCACCGGCTTCTTGCGTTTGTATTCTCAACTCATCCATCGACTGTGGCGTTTTGGCTATATGTCGTTCTCGCCGTCGGCACGGGAATCCTGATGTCGAAACTGATCGAGATACCCGCCATGCGCCTGCGGGAAAAATGGCAGCTCACGGCATGAACGATTCGCAAGGAACAGTTGCGCTGGAAGCGGCGGGGGCGAATAGCGACGAGAAGACTAGTTCCGGCTCGGTGGAAAAGGTGCTCATTTCACTGGGCGCCGCCGTGATACTTCTCTCTGCTGTGCTGTGGACGGCGAACGGCCCGCGGCTGGAGAAAATAGATTTTTCCGTCACCTACCTGGGCGCGCGCATGGTTCATGATGGCCACGGCGCGCAGCTCTACGACCTGGCGGAGCAGATCAAGCTGCGATCGCAGGTATATAGAAATCCAAATCCGCTGATTTATGAACACCCGCCATTTGAAGCTTTCCTGTTCGCGCCGCTGGCGGCGCTATCCTATAAAAACGCTTATCTGATCTGGGGATCTCTCAATGCGCTGATCTGGCTAAGACTGCCATACCTGCTGCGCCCCTATGCTCCCGCGCCGCGCGATGAGCTGGCCTATGTGGCCTTATGGTTCATTTTTGCGCCCCTGGGAGTGGCGTTGTTCCAGGGCCAAAGCTCGCTTATTCTGCTGCTATTTTACGTCCTAACATTTATATGCTGGAAAAAGCGGCAGGACGTGTTGGCGGGCGCGTTTCTTGGCCTCGGCTTGTTCAAGTTCCAGTTTGTCATTCCTTTTACCCTGATTTTTTTGCTGCGAAGAAAATGGCGGTTTATGGCTGGCTTCGCTGTCAGCGCAACCGTGCTGGGAGTGCTCTCGTTCGCGGCAGTGGGATGGCAGGGATGCCTGAGCTACGTGCATCTGCTGCTGAATATCGGAAGTAATCCGCAGAACGTCTCCTATGGATCGGCGGTGGACATGCCGACCCTGCATGGATTCGTCTATGCAATTCTGGGGCGCGTGGCCGGAGTGAAGAGCATGGGCATTGTCATAGCAGCCGGTTCTATCTTTTTTATTGTGTTCACGGCGGTGCAATGGGAGCAGGCTGAGCGGAAAGGCAACTGGAACGTGGATCTCGCTTTTTCAGCCGCAGTGGTGGTTTCGCTGATGACCGGGCTTCACATGTTCACGCACGACTTTAGCCCGCTGATATTGGCTTTGCTAATTGCACTGGCACACTTTCCGGATCGAACGCATAGGGCGTTACGCTGGATTCTTCGAGTTTCAATCGCGCTGTTTTTCTTTCCGCCAATCTATTTCATGCTGGTGGCGTGGCACGGAATGTACTTGATGTTTTCGGTGATGGCCGTGCTTTGGTGGGGGATGGGGGAGGGGGGAGGATCGTGCACGCATTGCGCCAACTGAGCTCAGACTCCCAGTGTGTGTGTGCCCTATCTCATTTTAGATCAGCCGTCCTTCGGCCTCTCCCTTATATCGCGATTTCCGCGGCTTATCTGTTCTTAGGCTATCGCTTTTTTGATTTGATAAATCGATTTGCGGTTAATTTGTTCACGTGGGATCAGTGGGGTTTTAACGACGCTGTTTTGTTTGAGAAACGCTCGCTGTGGGCCATATTTCGTTGGCAATGGGGACCTCACCGGCTCGGACTTAGTGGAATTCTCACCAAGGCTCTTGAGCCACTAGTCTCGTGGGACTCGCGATACGAGGCCTTTGGTATCGGAATGATTATTTTTCTCTCCGCCTTAGGTGCCCTGATATTGCGACAACGGTTGTTTGGTCGCATTGGCCTTTCGGATTTGCTCCTACCATTGATTTTTTTAACTCCTGCTCAGCACGAAACTCTTATCGCAGGCGAGGGGCCTGCGCCATTTGCAATGCCTCTACTTCTCATAATCTTATATTGCCTTTCCTGGACACTCCGTTCTCGGCGACAAAAATGTGCGGGTGTTCTAGTAACCAATCTAATGCTCGTTTATACGGGCTACGGCGTTTTTATCGGGTTCGTCACTCCGCTGCTTATCTTGCTTGAATGCTACATGAATTGGAAGACGATGACGGCCAAGTGTCGCATCATTGTCGTTTCCTCTTTAGCGTTTTGCCTTGTTTCGCTCGCTTCTTTTTTCATCGGGTACAAGCGGCTGCCAACGATGGGGTGCTCGGGACTGGGAAGCAGTGCGCTGAATCACTTCTGGTTTATCGACGTGATGTTCGCCAGTTTCTTGGGTGTGAAGGCAACGCGAGGGCTGGTTGTGGCGTTGCTGATCGGCGCGACCATGGTTTTAGCAGTTTCTGTCAGTCTGCTTTTTTTGGCGCGGCGGCTGGTCACCTCAGATTCTCGTCGACGGACCGTCAGCATCATTTCCTTTGCGCTGCTTGCGTATAGCGCGCTGTTTTCGGTTGTGGCTGCCGTGGGGCGCGGGTGTCTGGGCCTCGGAGTTGCCGAAGCCTCGCGTTATGTCACGCCCCTGCTCCCAGGCTTTCTGGGATTGTATTTCGCCGCACTATCGATGGACAATAAATTCTGGAACCATGCCTACATTGCGGTACTCTGGATTGTTGCATTACTCAATTCGGCACGTATTTCGACAGGTGACTGGGAGGCTATGTGCAAATACCACGCGGGCAAGCAGGGGTGGAAGGAGTGCTACGTGGCGGCCCACGATATTGAATACTGTACTGCAAAAACTCACTTCTACATCATTCCACGACTGGATCACACGTACATTGATAATGAACGATTGCAGCTGAAGCTGAATTTCTTGGAGCAACACCATTTCAACCTGTATGCTGGTGTCGCTCACTGACTCTGCTGCCGTCTTCATCAGCACTGGCAATTGGGGCATGGGAAGCCCCGAATCTCGCGTGAGCATCTTGCAGTCAATGCGGAGAGTACGAGCGGTGCGTTAGGTATGAAGACCGGTTTCAGCGCCAACTTGGGGCTTGTCGACGCTCTGAAACAGGGGACGTCTTGACAGTGGTCGATCATCAACGGCATATCGACATCCATACCAAACGGCTAGCGCAAAAGGAAACGCCACAATTAAGTCGATAAGATAGTGCTCCCCCAGGCCAAGAGTGGAAACGATTGTTACAAGCGCGCAGTAAGCGCCGAACCAGCGAAGGTTGCGGGACTTGCGGCTAGCCAGGTAGATGAAGAGCGCCCAGGCCATATGCATAGAAGGGAAACAATCCCGAGCCTGCGAGATCGGAATTGAAATCGGAAGAGGACTGATTGCCGGTGCTGATTGCGGGAAATCCGGAAAAACGTACTTGGGGCCAACTGCCGGCACGAATACAAAGCATATCAGGGCAAGAATGGGCGCAATGGCGGAAGCGCACAAAAGTTGCTTTCCTCGCCCACTCCAAGCGTATGCGATTATCAACATGATCGGAATCGCACCATAATTGAATTCCACAAAGCGGTGTAGCCATGGTGACTTTGAGAGCAATTGTCCGATTGCGAAACTGGGCTGAAAGCCAAGTCGCCCATCCATCTGATAAAGGTACAGGTCGACGGTCAGTGGCAAACGTTGCGCTTCGAACAAGAGTGCGGCCAAGACGCCCGTAGTGAAAAGGACTATGCCTGGTGCAATTACTGCATCACTTCTGTGCTCAGCCTCAGATTTCCAAATTGTGTGAACTGCCATCAATGCGATGAATGCGAGGCCGATGACTGTGATTGTTCCGTGCAAATTTATCGACTGATTGTGGTGAACTTGTAGGAACGGAACCAACAGCGGTATTCCGACAAGCAGGGGTAATCTTGCTCGACTCCGAAAAAATAAAACGGCCACGGCGGGACAGGTGTAGTCCATAAACGGAACTGACAGGACGAGGTGGCGTGCGGCGAGCCTCAAGATGACCAACACTAACGCCGAAAGCAATGTCTTGATGGCAATTTGAACGAAATGGCCTAGGGCCGGATTTCCGGCCCGAGAACGAGATCCGCCGACAGGCAACTCGGTTACTCGCGCATCAAGTGAGTCTAGAACGGGGGCTGAAGTGCCTGATTCCATGATCTATGGAGGAGGAGGGATCATCACTTTCCCACACTTTTCGAGCGAGTGCAAGGGCGTAAAATGAAGCAAGTTACCGTCTTGCATAGTAAACTGCTTCATCGCTTCCCCGGCCCATGCGATACGGATTAGGACGAGATTTGGTCAATGCGGCCCTGATTTTAGCCGGAGCCATCGCTCTCTTCCTGCTGATTGCCAGCTTTTTAAAGTGGTGAGGCATTAATTCTTACAGAAGTGACCCGCTCGATTTTTGACCCTCGGCGAGCTCTCAGTAGCAGGCCGTATCACTTTTTCTTGCTTCCGGAACAGGCTATATTCAAGCGGAGGCGGCCAATTCAGCCCAGCCTGATCTCCGAGATCGTATGAATAAAGCCGAAGCCTCGAGCATTTCAAACCCCCAAACCGCAGACGAGAGCTATTGGCATCCTGAAAGCTCTTTTCAAGACCGGTACATAACCGCGCTGTTGTTCGTCGGCTCATGCTTTTATCTGCTGCTATTCCGAGACTTTACCACCATGCATTCCGATGAAGGCATAGTGCTTGAGGGAGCCGAGCGCATTTTGCGCGGACAGGTGCCTTATCGTGACTTCTTTGCGTTCTACACGCCTGGTTCGTATTACTGGACGGCCCTGCTGTTCAGAATATTCTGGGATTCGATTCTGGTGCCCCGGACGGCATTAGTGATTTATGGCGGCCTGCTTTCAGCGCTGGGATATCTTCTGGCGCGGCGAGTCTGCTCACGGCTCAGTTCGGTGCTGGCCGTCTGCCTGGCACTGTTGGTTTCTCTGCCGTATTCGTTTTATGTCCAACACAGTTGGGACAGTTCACTTTTGGCGATGCTGACAATCTACTGCGCGGTGCGACTTCTGGAATCTCCGATTTGGCTTTGGCCGTTTGCAACCGGAAGTTTCGCTGCGTTGACAGTCTTGTTCGAACACTCGAAAGGCGCAGGGTTGCTACTGGGGCTATTGCTCGGCATCGGAATGTTGAAATTCGGGAGGGTAGGGTCGCGTTTTAACAGAGCGCAAGTTTTGATTTTCGCGGCTGGGCTCGTCTGGCCTTTCCTGATCACGTTCGCATATTTCGAATCAGTGCATGCCATCGGTCCCATGCTGGACGGATGGACATGGCCTCTTTATCACTACTCGGCAGTAAACCGCGTGAATTACGGTTACCTGCACTTGTCTGCGCCTCAGTGGAATGCACTGCACAGCGGATCATGGCTGTGGCGTACTTTTGCTTATTTTGTAATCAGTCCCGTTGTGATCGTGGCCCTTCTGCCATTTGTGGTTTTTGGCGTCTCGGCTTTGCAGAGCTTTAGGTTGGTGCGGGGTATGATGGCGGGCCTAAGTGCATCGTATTACGTTCTGATTGGCGTAGCCCTTTTCGGATTGTGGCTGCCCGTCGCTGCGTTGAGGCCGGATCTGGCGCACCTTATCTACTTGACACCGCTCTTCGCGATCGGGGGGGCATGGACCCTTGATACGCGAGATATTCCGCTAGGGATCTTTCGGATTGCTCGGCCAGTTGTCCGCTGGTACTTGATTGGATCGTTTGCGGCGTTTGGCTTGGCGCTGCTGCTGAATTGCCTAGGCGCAAAAAACATTGTAGAGACACAACGGGGAGTGTTGAAATCCGCGGACGCGGACACCGTCATTCCTTACATACAGGCACATCTTCAAGCGGGGAAAGCGATTTACGTGTACCCCTACCAGCCGCTTTATTACTATCTGACGGGGGCCTGGAATCCAACACAGTTCGATTATTTACAGCCGGGAATGCATACCACGCCGCAGTCTGAACAAGTGTTACAGGCACTGGAACGTGATCAGGCTGCAGTCGCAGTTTTTACGCCCTCATTTCGCGACTCCATCGCGGTATCGTGGCCTCGTACGCCTTTGAGCGTCATTGCTGCAAGAGACGCAGTGGCCGATTACCTGCTTGCGCACTACCGCGTGTGTCAGGTGCTTCATTCCGGACCGACCATTTATTGGTACATGCTGTTGAAGACGCTGCCTTGTCCGGCGGGCTCGCAATTCGCGCAGCCGGCAGGAGGAGCGCTGACTGAGCATTAAGCTCAAAGCCGAGGCTTCAATCGCTTTGGGTGGCCGGCAACAGTCTGAGGGTGCCGTGGACTCGGTGCCCGAACGCCAACCGTCCGAACTTGCCATTGCCGCTGGGATTTTCATCCTGTCGTTCACATATCTGTGTGTTTTTCGCCGCTTCACAATGATGGAGCCGGACGAAGGCATTCTGTTGCAGGGCGCACAGAGAATTTTGCAGGGGCAAATCTTGTACCGGGATTTCTTTTCATTCTTTACGCCCGGCTCTTACTACCTGCTTGCATTTCTCTTTAAGCTGTTCGGAAGCTCGTTCCTGGTCGCGCGCACTGCGCTGGTCTTCGTCGGTGCGGTCTATTCCGTGTTTACCTACCTGGTCGCTCGGCGAGTTTGCTCCCGGAGCAGCAGCCTCTTCGCGGCTGCTGTTGTGACTGCGACCACGCTGCCGTATCGATTCTTCGTCCTGCATAATTGGGACAGCACCCTGTGGGCTTGCCTTGCGCTTTATTGTTCGCTCAGACTGATCGACCGGGCCAGTTGGAAATGGTCGTTTGCCGCCGGAACGTTTGCTTCCCTGACATTTCTGTTCGAGCAGTCGAAAGGCGCAGGTTTGATCCTGGGCCTGGTTACTGGATTTATGATAATTCGCTTTTTAAAACTCAGAGCGCTGAGCGATTACCATCTGTCAGCCTCCCTGGTTGGGTTTGCTCTGCCATTCATTATTACTGTCGTGTATTTCGGTTCTCGGCACAGCTTGCGAGAAATGATCGCAGACTGGACTTGGCCCCTGGCCCATTACTCAACGGCCAATCGCGTCACCTACGGATATCAAGGCTGGTCGGAGGCGACGCGCCATGCGCTATTCGCAAGCGGCCCGTGGCTGGCCCGAGTTTTCTACGCGATCACCTTCAGTCCAGCGCTCTGGATTCCGCTTCTGCCTTTGCTTGCTATTGCGCTCCTCATTTACTGGATCGGTCGCACACGCCGCAGTAATGAGCAATCACCAAAGAGTGTGTACTACATCCTTACTTGCGCTTCGCTTGGTGGGCTTCTGCTCTCGATTGTTCTGGTGCGTGCCGACATCATCCACTTCATCTATCTGCAGCCGGGGTGCTGTCTCGTGTTGGCGTGGGTGGTGGATGGGCGGGACATTCCGGGGGAGTGGTTTCGAAAGGCGCGTCTTTTTCTGGTGGTGTGTTTCGCGGTGTCACTGGGGATGTTTTCTCTCCCGTTGCTGATGCGGGCAGCTCGCGCGCCATACGAAATCAGTACGCGGCGTGGCAGAGTGAAAATGACCGCTAAAAATGCGGTCCTGGACTATGTGCAGGTGCGGGTCAAACCGGGTGAGACGGTTTTTGTTTATCCGTATCTGCCACTCTATTATTTTTTAACGAACACTCAGAATCCGACGCGGTATGAATATTTTCAGCTAGGAATGAATACGGCGGAGCAGGCGAACGAGATTCTGGCAGATTTGAAATCGAAGCGACCCGGTACGGTGTTGTTCGAATCATCCTTCCCACTAAAAATCCCCACATCCTGGCCTGGCACCCCTCTGCGCGAAGTGGCTAATGATCCGATATCTGATTACATCTTAGAGCAATATAAAACCTGTAAGGTCCTGCATTCACCGGAGCAGTGGCAATTTCTGTTCATGGCTCGCAATGATATGCCGTGCCGATAAATCTCAAGCCTTAACCGGGGCGGTCTGCGCACGCGCTTTGTAGTGGATCAACTGAAGAGTCACGATGAGCAAGCACGTGATGGGAATGACCATGAGCACATATAGGCGGTGCACGATCAGCCAGAGATGCAGAGGTTGAATAAACAAAAGTGTCGCAGATGCGAAAAGCAAGAACCGCCCGCGTTTCCAAGACGTAGGTATTTCGCCCCAGCCCAGCTCGGCGCACAACAGCGAAATGGGAAGCAAAAGCAAGCTGAGATCGTAGGTGTACAGGTGATAGCTTGCGAGCAAGGTGGCCAACAGAGCGCCTGAAAAAGAAAGCGGCAGTTGATCGTCGCGCCAGTTCCTGGCGGCGATCCACATTGTCACCACCGAACACAGAAAAACAATCACGGGAAACGCCAACCCCGCGTGTTCTCCCAGGATCAAATGCAGAAAGCCGCGGATGTTCGGGACGTAAGCCAGGTCTCCGAGTTGCTGGAAAAGTTTTTCCTGGAAGAGCAACCTGGGGTAAGAGCTGAGGGCGCCAACGCCCGCGATTGCCAAAGACACGACGAACAACAGAACACCGACGATTGTGAAGCCCTTCAGCACTTGCCATCTCCGCAAGAACAACAGGACCAGGGCAAAAGGAACCACGAATTGAAACTTGAAGAGCCCGCAGGCCAGAACACATCCGGCGAGAAACTCAGACTTCCTTTTCATCAAACCATAGACCAGGCTGAAAACGAGCAGCAGAAGCAGGGAATCCTGTCCGATCAATAGGCACGTCATTACAGGGGAGAAAGTTGCGAACAGCACCAACACCAAGCCACCGTCAACAGGGATTCTCAAGTAACGGGAAAGGGCTTGTGTTATACGAGTGGCGGATTCGATCAGCCAGAGCGAGCCAATCAGCAAGCCGACGCTGAAGATTGTCCAGAACGCGTATGCACTTTGATAGCTAACAAATGTGAAAGGGGCAAAGATGAGCGCTTCAAACGGAGGATGAGAATAAAACGTGTGGACCCGTGCCAGTTTAGACTGGAATTGCAACTGCACGTTCAAGTCGTACAAGTCCTTGCCGAGTCGCTCGCGCACGAGTTCTCCAGCCACATAGAATTGCGAAAAATCGAGGGTGTTTATTCGGGAAGGGAAGCTGAGAAAGGCGTAGCCGATCAACAAGATCAGTACGGCGGTAACGACGAAGGTTCTGATGGTTCGCTCTATACTGTTGTGTATGGCCGCCCTCGCAGAAAAGAATTTTGCAGCGGATCTTCAGAATGAGACGCGAGATTAGCACACCTTGACATGCCTTCGACTGAAAGAACCCAACTGCACGAAGGCCAGCCCGCATCACAACAGGATCTTGTTCCTTATTACGTTCGTGCTCTGGCGCTCGGAATCCCCGCGATCTTGCTGGGCTTGCAGATTTCGGGCTGGCTATTTTTCATTCCGGTAATCGAACACGGTCATTTTGACTTTCGTCATTTGTACACGGCCGGCTACATGGTGAGGACTGGCCATGCGGGCGAACTTTATGACTACGCAGTCCAAAAAAGGTTTGAGGACTCGCTCATCTCGCACGAACCAATCGCCCTGCCATTCAATCATCTGGCGTATGAGGCGCTGCTGTTCGTTCCTTTCTCATTTCTGGGGTATCGAGCAGCGTACTTTGCGATGTTGGCGGTAAACACAGTCTTCCTGGCGGTAGCTTATCGGTTGCTGCGCCCGTACATGGAGAATCTGGCGCTTGCCTGGAAATGGCTGGGCGTTGCGATGTTCGTAACTTTTTTACCAAATGCTGTGGCCTTGATGCAAGGGCAGGATTCGATCGCCCTCCTGCTGATCTTTACGGCTGCTTTTGCATTACTGGTACAGGACTGCGAATTGAGTGCTGGATTGGTACTGGGTCTTGCATTATTCAAGTTTCAGCTGGTTCTGCCGCTAGCGCTTTTGTACGTGATCTGGCGGCGCTGGAGGTTCGTAGCTGGCTTCGGTCTCTCCGCCCTGGCCGTGAGCGCGGGGTCTCTGCTATTGGTCGGCATCTCGCAAGGCAAAGTCTATTTTCATTCTCTATTCGAGATGGGAGTGGGCCTGTCATCGAAAGCCGAGCAGTTTCGGTACGGGATCCTGCCAGCGGCGATGCCCAATCTTCGGGGACTGACTTACGGCCTGTTAAGCGGTCGTGTGGCCGGATTTTGGTTGCAACTGATCATCGGTCTGCTTTCGTTCTTAGCCCTGGCGCTCGCAGCCAGGGCCGGGGCTGAAAAGAGCTCCCAACGCCAATTTCAGATAGCGACGATTGCGACCGCGCTAGTCAGCTATCACTTTCTGGCACACGACATGAGCATTCTTCTGGTACCCATTTGCACAGTAGCCAATGAATTTTTGCTCACAGAACAGAGCCGCGGCACAGGGAAGCTCCAATTTAGAGCGATGGCGCTGATGTTTACCGCTCCTATTTGTATGTCGATTTTGCCCGGACAGTTTTACCTGGTATGTATACCGCTGTTGGCTTGTTGTTATGCTGTTGCTAAAAACGCGTGAACTGGTTGCATTAGTGCGCCGGTTCAGGCATCAATTCCGCGTGATTTGCACAATATTCTGAAGGTGACCAGACCATCTTAAAAAGCAGGGCAATTACCGCTAAGGAAGCCAAGAACATCCACGGCCGATAGATCATATCGAGCGCGGGAGCGGTGAACACAACAGCTAGAATTAGTAACCAGCGTTCATCCGACCGATGTTCGACGAGAAGCACAATGATGGGTAGCAGGAGAATGCTCATATCGTGTGAGAGGAAGTGGTAGCTAGTCATCGAGGCGGATACGATCGCAAGCAACATTTGGTCTTTGAAATCAAATCTCCTTGCGAGCAGGGCTACAGCTATTAAAACTATGGCGCTGAGCACAAGAGTTGCCACGTGGACTGCAATAGGAGAGAGATGGGCAGGAAGAGCGAGAACATAAATCAGTCCTCTCAGGTTGCCCATAAAACCTGGAGGAAGCCCGTAAAGAGTTTCTCGCTGCTTGTCTAAACTGGAACTCATTGCGCTGAGCAGATTCCAGTAACTCTTCAGTCCTGCAACGCCGACGACCCATAAAGAACAGATGAAACATAGTGAAGATGAGAGTGCAAACCCTGTGGCAAACCGCCAGCGCCGCCAAATCAGAAACAGGGCCGCAATCGGAAGCGTGATCTGAAACCTAAAAACTCCAAGCCCAATAATAAGTCCAACCACGAACTCTTCTCGTTTTCGGGCAGCAATGAAGGCAAGCGTTAAAAGAAAGAGAAGGAGAATGGAATCCTGCCCTTGCATCATCGCAACCGACAACGGAATGAAGCCAACAAACACCGTTACGGGGAGCCATTGCCACAGTGCTTTTAATTTGGTGAGGTCGACTTTTAATAAAAAGAAACACGATGCCAGCAGCACTAAGTTAACGGCTAACCAGCTAATGAAAGCGGCCGGATAACGAAGATAACTGAAGGGAAGAAAGATTAACGACTCATATGGTGGATGGGTAAAGGGAACGGGTATTGTGCGTACGGAAACCAGAGCATCCTGAAATGTCTTCTGCGCGTTGAAGTCGTATAGCTCGGATCCGCGCCCTATCCTAACCATGTAAGCGCCCGTGTAAAGCAGCCTGAGGTCACCACCGCCGCTTAGCACGAGCCTTTTCAAATCCAGCCAAGATTGAATAGTGAGCCCGAAACATATTGCGGGTAGGCCCATGGCAAGTGCATGCACATAGTAAGGCGCATGCTGGGCAGCTTCTCTCTCGTCTCTGATAGGCGAAGTCCCCCGCATCATTTGTGCCCACACCGGCCTTTACCGAATGAGCATTTTAGATTCCGTCCAACGTTGGGACGTAATGCCAGCAAGTGGTTAGCAAGTACACGCTGATAGTGTTAACAACCGTATACACCTGTGCTGAGGTCATTATCACGACAGGTATCAGGGGAAAATGGTTTCCGCTGCAGGGCAAATTCAGGGTCGAGGAGCGGACACGCGAATCTTGGTCGAAGACTGTTCCTTGGTCATTGTTTTCAGTCACATAGCAGGATCCTTCGGGTAACCGTTACCCTCGTCAAACTTTGGCTTCTCTCGTGCATATAGAAAGCCCGTTCGGTGTACCCCATCGCGACCCCCCTTCCGGCGCTGGGACAGCCACAAAAAACTAGGAGAACAAATAAATGAAAAGCCTGATCCTCAATTCGCTGGTTCGCCTGCACCAAGATGAGGCCGGCCAAGGCTTGATCGAATATGTGTTGATCATCGCGCTGGTGGCTTTCGCTGCGACGGCCGGTATGTCCTCTCTGGCCAGCGGCATCAACAGCGCCTTCACCGCGGTAAGCACCATCCTCGGCAACTACATTACATAGTCGGAAGCCGAACAGCCGGATTCTGTTTGCCCTGCGCCCATAAGGCGCGGGGCAAGCAGGGACCGTTCATGCGAGTGACTCAAGTACCCAATGTGTTACTGGCGACATGCTGAAAGGGCGAATAAAGCAAGTATTCTTTTGCTTTGGGCCTGAGACATTGCTAGTGTGGAAATATTCTCGTCATTTTAGTTGTCGAACATGCTGGAAACTGGTTCGGCGCCACTTATCTTCGGGGTGTGCCCCCATCCCGGTTTGAACGTGCAAGAACCCGCTCAGAAGAAATTTCCGCATGGTGGTAAGTTGACCTGGAGTGGTTTTGTAGCTTAAAGCGTTTGGGTGGAGGTGACTTACGGCTCTGCGACGGATTTTATTAGCGCTCATCATGGCCGCGATTCTTGCCGGCCTTGTCACTATGTATTTCAATCGCCGTTTGCGCGCGAGCAACGCGCAGCACGGCATGATCAAGATTGTGGGTTCGGTGAATGATTTGCCGGCCGGAATTCCGCTGGCGACCAAAGATGTTGAACTGGTGGACTGGCCAAATAACCTGGCGCTGCCGGGCTCGTTCGCGAAGGTTGAGGAGGTTCTCGGGCGGCCGTTGCTTCGCGCCAAGAGCGCACATGAACCCATCCTACAGCGCGATCTGGGAGCCGAAGGGTCGGGAATCGGGCTCTCCGGGAAAATCCCCGAGGGAATGCGCGCGACCGCGGTGAGATCGAACGAAATAACCGGTGTGGCCGGGTTCCTTTATCCTGGCTCCAAAGTTGACGTGTTGTGCACTTTCAATCCTCCGGGAAACGCCGGAGGGCCAATGACCCAAACCGTACTTCAGGATGTTGAAGTGCTGACGGCCGGTCAGACGATCGAACCCGACCCTTCGGGCAAGCCTCAGACAGTAAATGTGGTTACGTTGCTATTAAATCCCGAGGATTCGCAAAAAATACAGTTAGCCAGTTCTCAAGGCAACATTCAGTTCGTGTTACGCAGCGGGGCTGATCAGAAGAACGTTGACCTGAAGCCGACCCGGCTCGATCAGCTGGCGGGACTTGCGTCCGCGCCGACGCCTGCCGCCGGACCAGTAAAAAGAACCGCAAGACATGTACCTCCTCCCAAAGCGCCGTCACTCTATGTGCTGGAAGTAATCCAGGGCACGAAGCGGTCTGAAGAGAAGTTCTAGGACGCGGTGACGGGGGGACTGAGGAGATAAATGAACAGCTCAAAAGCAAGACTTTCAGTTTTAACTCTGGCGATGGCGATGCTTATAGGGTCAGGCCATGGACAGACACAACCAGCCGATGCTGCATCACCCGTGCCCCAGGCGCAGGCAGCGCCGCAGACGCAGGCGCCGACACAGCAAGAGACTGCTCCTACTGAGGGGCAGGCGCTGCATGTACTGGTAGGGAAGTCAGTCGTGATCAATGTGCAGTCTCCCATGACGCGGGTGCTCTCTAGCAATCCAGCGGCTGTTGAAACTCTGGCGACTTCGCCGACGCAGGTAGTGGTGGAAGGGAAAGCGGCCGGCAATGGCAGCCTGATCCTGTGGGACCAGAATGGGCATTCGCAAATGCTGGATGTGGTCGTCGATGTGGACGTTACCGGGCTACGAACCGCGATCGAACGGGCGTATCCCAATCAACACATAGAAGTGCAGGCTGACGGGGGCAGGCTGATCCTCTCAGGAATGGTCAATGACGCGCACGCGGTGGAAGACCTGACCAAGATGGCGGGTCTCTACTCGCCGACAGTGGTGAACTCGCTCACGGTTGCGGCATCGCACGATCCGCAGGTGATGCTGGAAGTGAGATTCGCCGAAGTGGACCGCTCCCGCATCGATCAGTTGGGGTTCAACATTTTTACTACCGGGGCAACTAATAGTTTGGGTACGGTTTCGACGCAGCAGATCGGGCCCCCGGGCCTGAACGCCGCCGGCGGCGGATCATTGCCGGGCAAGACCGGCACAATCGGCATTCCGAATACGTTGAATATCTTTCTCTTTCGTCCCGACATAGATCTGGGCGCAACGATCGCTGACCTCCAGACAAGAAGTATCCTGCAGATTCTTGCCCAGCCAAATTTACTCGCCATGAATGGGCAAAAGGCTAGCTTTCTCTCGGGTGGCGAGTTCCCATTTCCAGTAGTGCAAGGCGGTTCAAACGTTGGCGCGGTGACGATTCAGTTTCGGCCTTTCGGAGTGAAGTTAGATTTCGTTGGCACCATCGATTACGCACAGAGCGTGATACGGCTGCATGTTGCGCCTGAAGTGAGCACGCTGGATTTCACGAATGCGGTGACGATCTCGGGATTTGTGGTGCCCGCACTTTCAACCCGGCGCGCGGAAACAGAAATTGAACTTAAAGATGGGCAATCGTTTGGTATCGCAGGGTTGATGGACCGCCGGGAGCAAACACAACTTAGCAAGATCCCGGGTATCGGAGACATTCCCGTGCTGGGGCAGTTCTTTCGTTCAAAGAATGTGAACCGCAGCAACAGTGAGTTGCTGGTCCTGGTAACGCCTCATATAGTTGATCCGGTACACAGGGAAATGGTTAAGGCAACCGAGCCGAAGGGGCCCGTTCCTCCGGTGGATATTCCCGCCTTCGACAAAAACTTAGACAAGATAGCTAAGCCAGGAACACCTCGGTGAGTGCAGGCGAGAAATGGATTCAATGACTTCGAAGGACAAGGCGAGCAGCGTTACACGCGAGGGGTTTCTCCCCAACGAGCCTTTGACTTTGGCCGGTGTTTGCCTGGATAACGACTCGTGGGGACTTCTTACGAGTTTTGCAGAGCGGGCGCCGCTGGTGGAGTTGAAGGGGAACTTTGACCGGTATCGCACGGCAGAGAGTGAATCGATCACGGAATGGCTGGGCAGCCCTCCGCCCAATATCTGTTTAATTGATTTTGACAAAGATCGGCGAAGCGCAACCACGATAGCCGAGAAAATTCACTCCAGCGCGCCCGACACCTCGATCTTTGCGGTTTCATCCCAGGCGCAACCGGATCTGATCATCCAGAGCATGCGCAGCGGTTGCACCGAATATCTGGTGAAACCGGTCGATCGCGAGCAGATGTTAAACGCCGTAGCCCGGGTGGCGGGGCGTCGCAAAGAGAAGAAAGGGACTTACAAAGCACAGGTGCTTGCCTTTGTGGGAGCGAAAGGTGGGAGCGGAGTCACGACTATGGTGACCCAGCTGGGAGCACTGCTGGCGAAGACATACTTGCGAAAAAGCATCATTCTGGATCTGCATCCCGACATTGGGGATGCAGCGCTGTATCTTCGCCTGACGAAATACAAGTATCACTCGTTCGAGTTGCTGGAAAACACGGACCGCCTGGATGCGGAGCTGCTTCAAAGCTTTGTTTTGTCGCACTCGAGCGGGGTGGACCTGATTCCAGCTCCCGAAGGAGGAGAAGCTTTCCGCCGCATTCCAGCGGGAGCCGTCACCCAAACGCTCGACTTCATGCGGTCCCGGTATGAGTTCATTCTGGTGGATCTACCGACACTGATCACGGAAGAGAGTCTGGACGTTATTCGGGATTGCGATCAGTTGTATCTAGTAACGGTGGCTGAAGTTGCTGCTCTTCGCAACGTAGTCCGGCAGATAGAGTATTTTACTCGTAAGCAAATCCCCCAAGAGAGGATCCGTGTTGTTTTGAATCGGCACCAGAAGCGTGCGTTGGTGACCGAGGAACAGATCGAAAAGGTCATCAAACAAAAGATTTTCTGGAAAGTGCCGAATCAGTATGCGCACGTGGTGAAAACCATTCATGGCGGCGATCCGATCGGGGAGATTTCCAACTCCGATGTTACTCGCAATTTGAGCGAGTGGGCGAGAGTGATCGGGAAAAAGCCGGGTGACGCAAGAAAGAAGGAAGGCCTTGGGATACTGGGCCTTTGGAACCGCTAATTGGCTGGCGTAGGGAGGATTTGTGGCTGAATTTCAACAGATCGTACCACCGACACCGACGATAAGCCCTGGTTTGGGCGAAGAGAAAAAGCGTGGAGGGCTCAGTTTCAAGGTCTACCAGGAACTTAAGTCAACTGTACACCGTGACCTGCTCAACAAGCTCGACCTGGAAAAAGTTGCAACGGTGCGAGATGAACGGACGCGGGCCCAGGCGCTGGCGGTGATTCAAGGCCTGGTAGCAGGCCTACAAACTCCTCTCAGCGGCCGGGAGCGGGAGCGATTGGCACTGGAAGTCTTGGACGAGGTTTTCGGACTTGGCCCATTGGAACCGTTGCTGCAGGATCCAAGCATCAACGACATTCTGGTGAACGGGCACAAACTGGTTTATGTAGAACGAGCAGGAATGTTAGAAGAAACCAACATCAGATTCAAAGATGATGCCCATCTGATGCACATCATCGAGAAAATTGTTTCTGCTGTGGGACGTCGAGTGGACGAGTCGTCCCCCATGGTCGATGCACGACTGGAAGACGGATCGCGTATTAACGCCATTATCCCTCCTTTGGCAGTCGATGGGCCGCATCTCTCCATTCGCCGTTTCGGGCATATTCCGATCGCTGAGCAGGATCTATTAGCCAATCAGACCGTTACCCCGCCCATTCTCGAATTGTTAAAGGGAGCTGTTAAGGCTCGCTTGAACATTGTTATCTCCGGAGGAACGGGGGCCGGAAAAACTACGCTGCTCAACGTTTTGTCTGGATTCATTTCGGATCGCGAGAGAATTGTCACCATCGAAGACTCGGCCGAATTGCAGTTAAAACAGCGCCACGTAGTACGGCTCGAGTGCCGGCCGGCAAACATCGAGGGCACCGGGGCAGTAAAGCAACGGCAGTTGGTTATCAATAGTTTGCGAATGCGTCCTGACCGGATCGTGGTGGGTGAAGTCCGCGGTGAAGAGGCTCTAGATATGCTGCAGGCGATGAATACCGGTCACGATGGCTCGCTTACTACCATCCACGCCAACAGCCCTCGCGATGCTGTGGCGCGTATGGAAACCATGGCCGTGATGGCAAACTTAAACCTGCCCGAGAAAGCAGTACGCCGTCAAATCGCGTCGGCAATCGCGATCGTCGTTCAGGTGTCGCGATTCAATGATGGAACGCGCCGGGTAACTCACCTGAGTGAGATCACCGGTATGGAAGAAGATGTTGTCAGTATGCAAGATATCTTTGTTTTCGAAAGGCACGGAGTTTCTGCGGATGGACGAGTTCTTGGCGCCTTCACCGCAACCGGAATTCGGCCTAAATTCGCGGATAAGCTGAAAGCGTCTGGAATTTCAGTGCCGGCCTCGTTTTTCGAACATTCTCTTAACGTTTAACAAGCTGGAAAGGCTGATATGTCTGGCGTCCTGTTGTTCATATTCGTCTTGGTAGTCAGTTTCGCAGTGCTGTTATATTTCTTTAGACCGACTTCCACTGAAGCTGCCGTTCAGCAACACTTGGCTGGAATCGATGCCAGTCGGGCGGAAGGACAGGGAACATCTATCGTCCGGGAGCAACCGTTCAGCTCAAATCCGATGCTGAACGACTTAATCCGGGACTTTCCCGGCTCACGCTGGCTTCAACGCCTTATTAAGCAGTCCGGCAAACAATGGCAGGTTGGAACCGTGTTCCTCGGTAGTCTTGCGGCAATCACCTTGGGATGGTGGGTAGCATCTCTATTTGTCTCCACCGTTCTGTTTAGCGCGTTGATTGCAGTCCTAATGGCCGTTTCTCCATACATTTACCTGTATGCGACAAGGGCATATCGTTTCAAACGTTTCGGAGACTTGTTGCCGGAAGCGGTGGATCTGATGTCGCGAGGCTTAAGAGCTGGGCATGCGACTACGGCAGTGCTGGAAATGGTTGGGCAGGAAACCGCGGAACCAGTCGGTTCGGAATTTCGTGCATTGCACGAAGAGCAAACATTGGGCCTTACCTTGCGTGACGCAATGATGAATCTTGTGGATCGGGTGCCGCTCGATGACGTGAGATTTCTGACTACGGCCGTGTTGCTGCAGAGGGAAACGGGCGGCAACCTCGCGCTTATCCTTGATAAAACGGCGGCAGTAATGCGGGAAAGGGCTCGTCTTCGCGGCCAATTGAGAATCTACACCGCCCAAGGCCGGATCACTGGTTGGATTCTGTGCATCATGCCATTCGTGATGTTCGGGCTTCTAAGTATGGTGAACCGGAAATACGAAAGCATACTTTTGACTGATCCGACCGGTCTCCACATGCTCTACTTCGGATTGATCATGATGGTTTTAGGCGTCCTGGTAATTCGAAAGATTATCAACGTGAAGGTTTGATCTATGGTACTTCCTCTAATTCTTGGTTTCGTATTGTTCTTCGGGCTGCTTTTCCTGTTTTTGGTGATGCTGCCCGTTTCTTCTGCCGAGGGCGCCCTGCTCGAGGAAGTCGCGCGAGATGGGCGGCGGGCAGAGGAGCATGTCAGCAAATCGTTTATCAATGTTGAATCAATCGCAAAGCCTTTCGAGTTTCTACGACGATTGGTGTCGGCAGAGCCCAGCCCGGAACTCGGGCGCAGGCTTATGCTTGCCGGATACCGGAAGCCGTCGCACGCTGACATTTTCCTCGGAGCCCGGTTCGCGGTACCCGCTGGCCTTGCTCTCCTGGTAGCTGTTCTCCTCGAAAACAACCTAGTCTTATGGCTAGCGTTGGCGATTATTTTGGGATACTTCGTACCCGATTTCTGGCTCTCACACGCCATTGAGAAAAGACGACAAAAGATAAAACTAAGCCTGCCCGATGGGCTCGACATGCTGGCGGTGTGCATGGAGGCGGGACTTGGCCTTGACCAATCCATTGTGCGAATCGGTCATGAATTCCAGGTCAGCCACCCTGAATTGAGCGAAGAATTGCTGCAGGTCAATTTTGAGCAGCGAGCCGGAAATCCTCGACTCACAGCGTGGAGGGGTTTTGCTGATCGTGTTGACCTGGAGAGTGCCCGTTCTTTTGTTGCCATGCTGATCCAGACGGATCGGTTCGGGACGCCTCTTTCAAAGTCGCTAGGTGCCTTTTCCGACGCACTGCGAACTCAGAGGCGCCAGCAAGCGGAAGAAATGGCAGCCAAAACCACAATTAAATTAGTCCCTCCGCTGGTCTTCTTCATTTTCCCAGCCATGGGGATTGTCACTGTCGGCCCGGCAGTAGTAACGCTCATGAAGAACATGGCACATATAGTTGGGTAAGCGGAATTATTTCAGTCATCATGCAGGTAATCAAAGGTTCAAACTTCACACAGCAAGTTGAGGTATCGGTGGCGGGCAAAGATCGCAGTCACGTTTTCGTATACAACCAGACCAGAGAAACGTTTCTGTCTTTTCGGGTCAAAGTTGCAGACTCTATCGTCAGCAGGTTGGTGGGACTTCTCGGAAAGAAATCGCTCAACCCTGATGGTGGAGTTTGGATTGTGCCGGCAAACTCGGTCCACACCATTGGCATGCTCTTCCCTTTCGATCTCGTCCTGATTGATAAGGATTTCAGGGTAGTCGGCATACGCGAATTAGTAAGACCCTTCAAGATAACGCGGCCGAATTTTCGAGCTGAAAGCGTGCTTGAACTGCCAGCTCATACCATCTTTAAGAGCCGGACGGAAGTTGGCGATCAGCTCGTGATCGATAGATATGAGACAAAGAAACCTACCCAGTCGGACGCAGCGCAATCGTCAATCGAGCTTACGCGACAGAGCTCTTGAATTGTGAGAGGCTCGTAGCGTGAAATGATGCCAACTGGGGCCGGACTTTCCACGGAACAGATTTCCACGGTGTCTTCGCAAGCGCCCTCCCGTCATCGATTCGTTTCTCTAAGATCTGTGTTCAGTTTTCCAGCTGCAATTGCTGCGATCCTGATCGCGAAGGCTTTCTTCACTTGCCGCGACAATATCGCAGATACCGATCTGTGGTGGCACCTACGAAACGCGCAAACCATTATCCTCAGCTGGCACCTTCCGTCGGCTGATACCTACTCATTTACCGCCGTGGGTTCGCGATTGATTGATCATTCCTGGCTATCAGAACTGACTTATTATTCTGCATTTCGTCTCCTCGGGTTGAGAGGGATATTTGTTGTTTTCGCTGTCGCGGTTACCGTAATGAGCCTGGCGGTGTTTCTGTTATGCATGCGTCGGACTACTGACCCGCTAGTTGCCGGTATGGCCACCATCATCGGTGGGTTGCTCGCGATGGTCGGATTCACACCGAGGGCCCAGAATTTCGGCTGGCTTTGCTTTACGGCTATTTTCGGCATCCTGCTACATTATCGAACCACTCGGCGTGCCCCTCTGTGGTTCATTCCCCCTCTGTTCTGCATTTGGATCAACTTCCATCCAGGATGGCCAATGGGCCTGGTCGTTTTTGGCGTGATGCTTTTGTCCGGATTGATTGTCAACGACATCGGGCATTTGTCGGCCGATCCTTGGACCAACGCCGAATTCAGAAAGCTTATCGTTACGATGCTGCTATCTATCGCGGCACTTTTCGTGAACCCCTTCGGCTGGCGCCTGGTGGCTTATCCCCTCGACGTATTCATTCGACAGAAGCTTAACGTCGCGCTCGGTGGTGAGTGGGCTTCGGTGAATTTCGACGACATGCGAGGCGTGTTCGTGTTGGTCACCCTGCTTGCGGTGTTCGTGGCAGCGCTGCTTCCTCGAAAACGCTGGCGAATTGATGATGCAATATTGGTTACTTTCGCCGTGTTTTGTGGTTTGACTCACATTCGCTTCCTGGTTATGGCTGGGATTGTTCTTCCGCCGCTGTTGGTCGTGCAATTCGGAGATCTAAGCTCTTACGACCCCAACCGCGAGCGCCCTATCGTCAACGCGTTAGTAATTGGCGTTGTCGTTGTGATGCTAAGTACAGGTTTTCCAGACGAGCAGAGGCTTGAGGCCGAAGTAGCGCAGCTGTTTCCGGTTGCAGCCTTAAACTATCTGCGGACTTATCCGCAGACCGGGAACATCTTCAACCAATACGAGTGGGGCGGATTTTTGGAGTGGCACATGCCTCAAATCCGTCCCTTCATAGACAGCCGGACCGATATTTTTGAATACAACGGCGTACTCAGGGACTACGTATCGATTAGTACATTCGATAAGTCTCAAGAGCTCTTCGATAAATACGACATTAATTACGTGTTGTACCCGGCTCACACGCCGCTTGCATATTTTCTCTCCAGCAGCTCAAAATGGGAATGTATCTACCAGGACAAGCAGGCTGTCATCTATCACCGACTTAGGGCACAGGGTGGTCGCTCTTGACGAGCGATTTAGTTCAAAACGGCGCAACGTCTGGCAAATTGCAGCCGCTCGTCGACTGTATGCCTTGCAGAGATGTGGATGCGCGATTCTCAAATACAAAACAGAACCGCGAGAATTCTTTTAAGCCAGCAAACCTGTTTCCGCGCCCATTTTTGATAATCGCTGGTGTGGCATTTGCTGTCATTTGTCCCTTTTTCCTGCTCGGAATACTGGCCGGCCATGATTTTGCGTTCCACATGAATTCGTGGATGGAAGTCGCAGCGCAATGGAAACAGGGCATCATCTACCCGCGCTGGGCCGCACTTGCAAACTATGGCTACGGCGAACCTCGATTTATATTCTATCCTCCGATTTCGTGGATGTTGGGCGCGCTGCTAGGAAATATTTTTCCATGGAAACTTGTGCCTGGCGTATATATTTGGATTTCACTAGCCCTTTCCGGCTGTTCCATGTTTTGTCTGGCGCGCACTTGGCTTGGAAGGCGAGACGCAATTTTTGCAGCCGCGTTGTACGCCACGAATCCGTATTATCTGGTGATTATTTACTGGCGCAGTGACTTCGCCGAGTTGCTCGCTGGCGCGCTTCTCCCGCTATTGATGCTGTTCCTTTCACAAGCACCTGAGAAAGGCAGCCGGCCTCTAGTGTTCCTGAGCTTGATTGTTGCGGGGGCATGGCTCACGAACGCGCCCGTGGCAGTGATGGTGAACTATTTAGTCGCGCTCTTGACCGTATCGATTGCCGTGTCCCGGCGCTCATTGCGGGCTGTCGCAGTCGGTATTAGTGCCGTAGTTCTAGGGGCGGGTCTTGCCGGATTCTATATTCTCCCGGCTGCTTACGAGCAGAGGTGGATCACCATCGGCCAAATTCTAGCCAGCGGGTTTCGCCCGCTCGATAATTTCCTGTTCACTGCCACCGGAGACATTGGTCATGATGCCTTTAATCGGCTGCTCACGATGGTGGCACTTACGGAAATGGCAATTGTGGCCCTCGGTCTATTGTTTGTGCGCCGTCCTCGGGCGATTCCAAAAGGAAGCCTTGTCCTCCTGCTGATGTTGTCAGTTACAACATCACTGCTCATGTTTTCTGTTACCTCGCCGCTCTGGACGTTCCTTCCCAAGCTCCAGTTTTTGCAATTCCCGTGGCGTTGGTTGCTGTGTTTGAGCGTTGTATTCGCGTTAGTTGTGGCTTCGGCTTGGCCAAGCACGATCGTGCGGGTTGCTCTCTACGTCGGAATGATAGCAATGCTGACTTTCGGGGCTTGGCGGATCCAGCGGCCATGGAAGGATAGCGGTGCTGATATTGCTCGCATGGCGGAGATGCAACGAGGCGGGCGAGGGTACAAGAGTCGACCGGAGTATCTGCCGATAGCCGCTGATCTGACAACTGTCGATCAAAATGCCACGTTAGCGAGCTTTGTAGGAAACGGTGAAACATGTATCGAGGCACAAACGTGGAGTGCTGAAAACAAGATTATTGTGCTCAATTCATCTCAGCCCGGAAGGGTTGCGTTGCGGCTGTTCAATTATCCGGGGTGGCGTGCTTACGTCAACGAACGCCCAGTGCAGATCGAGGCACTTGCTACAACTGGGCAGATATCAATTTGGGTGCCCCCTGGTGAGGCTCAGATTCGACTGAAGTTTCAATCCACATTCGACCGATTGTGGGGCGCGGCAATTTCAGCGCTCGTCTTTGTAGCTCTCGCTTTCTACCTTACTTTTTCGAATTGCCGAACAAAACGACAGGAGAAGAGCAGTGCCTAGTGAGCGCGTCCTCGAGAGAGAAAACGGAACGGTTTCAGCGCCTGACAGCGCTGAGGCCGTGGCCGGAGTTTGTGCGGTAGATAACGGCACGTCATCCCTGCTAATGACCTGGTTTTTCTGCTTTTTTCTGGTGTCGGGATTTTGCGGCTTGCTCTACGAAATGGTATGGCTTCGCCTGGCGATGGCCAGCTTCGGAGTCACCTCTGCAATGATCTCGATCGTGTTGTCAGTATTTATGGGGGGACTGGGGCTCGGGTCCCTGTGTGCCGCTCTCTTTGTCAAACATTTCGCCCGTAAACATGCAAATGTCTATTTACGGCTCTATGCCTGCGTCGAATTGGTTATCGGTCTATCAGCGATTGCAGTTCCATACCAGCTGAAACTTGGGCGGGTCTTGCTGCAGCTAATGGCTACATCTGCGGCATGGCAATCATCCTGCTATTATCTATTGGCAGGACTCTGGATCGCGATCACACTACTGCCCTGGTGTTCGTGCATGGGTGCAACCTTTCCATTGTTAATGAGTGTGATTGAGCGAGTACGGAATGCCCACTCCAAACGTTCGTTCAGTTACCTTTATGTGGCGAATCTGCTCGGCGCTCTGCTTGGCACAATAATTTCTGTGGTGTTTTTAATTGAATTGCTCGGATTTCGAAAAACGCTCTATGTGGCGGGCACTCTAAACCTGATTCTTGGGATCTGCGCCTTTTTTCTCAGCTCAATGAAGTTTAGTATAGCTGAACCTACAGCCGATAAGAGTCCAGTCGAAATTCGGAACGCCATACACGGAATCCCGAACCAAGCTATTCCTGTCGTCGTTTTTATCACAGGGTTCGTCAGTATGGGCATGGAAGTCATCTGGATTCGCCAGTTTAGCCCTTACCTAGGCAATGTGGTGTATGCGTTTGCGGGGATCCTTGCGGTATATCTGTTTGCCAGCTTTTGGGGTTCCCAGGATTATCGATCTTGGATTCTTACACATGACGCTGACGCATGCAGCTTTTCGTGGCCCTTGGTTGCCTTGGCGGCTGTACTGCCTCTCGCGGCCGCGGATCCACTGGCGCCAATCCGAATCGGAAGCTTGGAATTAGGAGGCGTGCGACTCTCGTCCATTGTTCTGTTCTGCGCATTAACAGGATTTCTTACTCCTTTGCTGCTCGATTCATTTTCAGCCGGGAATCCAGAACGAGCCGGTAAAGCATATGCTATGAACGTATTGGGTTGTTTGGTCGGTCCCGTCGTTGCAGGATTCTGGCTCCTGCCTTGGCTGGGAGAGCGCCGTTCCCTGGTCGCGTTGGCCATCCCGTTATTTGGATTGTGCGCGCTGGTAGCATTGCGCGATTTATCGGGAAGATCCCGGATGGTCCATGCTGGCTCCAAAACATGGATTAAATATGGATTAGTGATATTAGCCATCGGGGGGATAATTGGAACAACTCACGATTATGAACAAAGATATCCTGGGGCCTGGGTGCACAGGGACAACAGCGCGACTGTGATTGCACGGGGGCGGGGATGGGATCGTGAACTGGTTGTAAACGGGCGCAGTATGACGAGATTAAATCCGATCACGAAGTATATTGCACACCTACCATTAGCTTTGATGGAGAAGCCTCCCCGCAACGCATTGGTAATTTGCTTTGGCATGGGAACCACATATCGGTCTATGCTTTCCTGGGGCATACCACAACGGCTGTAGATCTGGTGCCTAGTGTCCCTAAGATGTTTGGGTACTTCTTTTCTGATGCGGCCAAAGTCTCTGCTTCACCACTCGGCAACGTGGTGATCGATGATGGTCGCCGATTCCTGGATGGCACGCCCGAGACTTATGACGTAATCGTCGTGGACCCTCCGCCGCCTCCAAAAGCTCCAGGATCAAGTCTGCTTTACTCTCGCGAGTTTTATAAGGTTGCGATGAAGCATTTGCGGCCGGACGGCATCCTCGCAACGTGGTACCCGGAAGCTGAAGGCGACGTGGCTACGGCAGCTTCCATAGCTAACGCGCTAAAGAGTTCGTTCCCCTATGTCTATGCATTCGAGTCTTTCGATGGGACGTCTGGCATACATTTTTTGGCAAGCAAACACCAATTAAGGGTCGACCCCACGACAACGATTGCCAAGCGGATGCCTGATCAGGCAGTTGCGGATTTAACAGAGTGGCAGCCTGGAAGCACTGCCGAACAGCAGCTACAGAATGTGTTGTCGCGGGTACGTTCTGTGGAGGAAATAATTGCCAACGATCAGCATGTCCCTGCCCTGGAGGACGATCAGCCAGTAAACGAATATTACATCCTGCGCAGCTGGTTCCACTGGTATAGATGAGGCATTAAGCTTCGTAACTTGGTGATCTCCTACTGAGCATCACGAAGGAAACAGCCGCAATAGCATAAAGAATGATGGGTAAAACATCCAGAGCATGAGTGCCGACCAACATCACAGCATTTTCCAGTGCCCCTCCGATCACCGCGCCAAGTAAGTTCACCCCAAGTGCCTGACCGGGATCGATGACATCTCGAAAACTGCGCGAAAAGATTAATCCAGAGAAAAAGATAGGGAGTCCGACCAAAGCGGCAGCTACCAACAACTTTGTCGTACCGTGCAGAGAATTCAGTCGTTCAAAAGAAAATATCAATTCGCACGTGAGCACTGCGATGAGAAGCGCATAAGCGGCGGTTCGGGGAACAGGCAGCCACATCGCGTAGCTATTTGCGACAAGCGCCATGATTAAAAAAGCCGTAATCACAACCGCATTAACGACCCAAGTCGAACCGAACAGCAGGGACAACTCCATGACCGCTTTGGTCTCGAGCAGCAGAAATCCCGCCCCGAGAAAGAAAAATTGAAGGCCTTGGCCCTGACCAAGGCTCCGCAACCCGATGGTCTTGTGAAGAATAATCACGGAGCCCACGAGAAACGGCATCAAAACCCATAACACCGACTTCGGAATTGTTGGGTGAGTGAGATAGAGAAACGGCCATTGGTCCGTCGCTACAGAGGCAGAGCCCACTTTCTGGCTGAGATCGGCGCTAATCTCCTTGAAGTCTGTTGCCAGGTCCAGGCTTTTGCCCCTTCTCTCGATCAGTACAATGTCGAACGCATTCACTCGGTACGCCTGTGGCGCGCTTCCAAAGGCATGTTCCAGTGTTGCGAATAAGCGCTCAGTGAGAAATGATCTGTGGGAGTTGAAACTTAAAACCAGCATACCGCCATTACGTAAGAGTTTCCTCGCTTCCGCAAGACTATCTACCGTATAAACATAATTATCGAGGCGAACAGAAGAGTAGCTACTGAGCACGGTCAAGGAATCCAAGAAGCCGAAAACTATCAGATCGTACCTCTTAGTGGTTTTGTGAAAAAAAGCTCGCGCATCATCGATGTGTATCGAAACGTGAGGAGAATCGTAGGGCTTCTCATGGTGAAATCGCCGCCCAAGATCGACGATGACTGGATCGATTTCGACCGCGTCAACGTGTTGTGCCCCGTGCCGGAGAGCCGCAGCAACATCATTTCCAGTGCCCGCGCCCACAACTAGAACATCGGTTGGCCTGCTAACAAAAAGATAGGGAAAGTCATAACGATCCAGGGCGGCACGATTGAACTCCGTTGCTTGATATCCCGCAATTCCTTCGGGTGAGTGGTCGAATATGGTTTGATGACCGTCATGATTTGCGGTGAGAAGGTACACCTGAGGATGCCTTACGCCGCCGGGATAGGGAAAGGGCTCTAGGGCAATTCGGTAATAGGGTGACCAATACGTATTACCCTGGGTCGCGGTCACAACGACGGTCACGAACAGGAATAGAACAATTGCAGCCGGTCGTTTGTAGAGAAAGGGTAGCGCCACCACGAGTCCGATCAAGAGCCAAATGCCAGGTGGCATCCACAAGAATGAAATGATGGTAAACACCAATATACCCGCAAGGCTGCCGCCAAGATTTACAGCATAGCCAGTAAGGGACGGCACCCGCGAAAGGGACTCTCCAATGACTATGCCGACATGAACAAAAAATGCCACAACAAGGCTGGTGATAGAGAGCATCACCAAGACATAACGCATTACGCCAAAAACATGTGTGACTACCCCTTCGTCCTGTCCAAACAAAAAATAGTCTTCACTGGGAGCGGGAATGTGAGTCAAGCGGAGAACGGGGGCAAGCGCGATAAGTAAGAACAGAACGACTGCAATTACAGGAAAAATCCGACTCAGCGTTCGAATCGTGCGGCCAATGGCCATACCAAGACCAAGTCCAAAGAAACTTGCGATTAGGGGGAGATTCTTGAAAGAGATATGCATGAGACAGGCGAAAAGATTTGTTTTCGGTATCCTGCCTTGATCGGAAGAATGGCTCGCCGAAGACTGTCGTATTCTTTTGGTTCCAGACGAATCGGCCTCTGCTTCTCGATTGCCGTCATATAGGCCGTTGCCCAGTTCCGCCCTGAAGCTGGCTGTTGTTCGGAGCTGTCGAAAACGATTATCGGGGAAGATGCTGTATCTTACAGATTACTGTTTAATGAGTATTTCTGGTGCTCCAGCCGACACTATTATCTTGGTGAGAGATGCCCATTGTGCGGCTTGCCCTAGCTCAATGCGCCATAGACAACATTTCATTCTCATTGCCGGTTCAGATTCGCTCAAATTCGGTGCGCCATTGCAATAGCGGCAGTCGTTTTGCATCTTGTAACGTGTCTACGAGAGTCAGCACGACACCCTGGCACTTGTGCGTCGATTGCGAAAAATTCGGACCGGCTCGGAGGGCCTGATTCTATAACTAAACCGAATGAGATGCATCACCAAACCTATGCCTATCGTTCGTCCATGGCCGACGCATCGGTACAACCTTCCTGTCCGACGTCGCTGCTTAAAGTCTTGGTTAGGTAGAACAGGGAAGCTAACGGATGGCTTTGGAGTTGCGAGGTTAGCGCCACTCCAGACCCATGTTGTCATCCGTGATGATTAAGCTGCGCCGATTCTGGAAACGTCGTCGAAGGCCATCGTTGTCTTCAACCGAATGCCAGTCTCCAACCGCCACGCCATTGCTGATATTCACGATCTGGTCCAATCGTTTTACTTGCTCCTCATCGTCAATGTCAACGACATGTTTTCCATTTATCATGTAGCTGAGAAGCACGGACCGCCACCGCGCCCGGTCGAGAACCAGCGGTGAATCACTCAGCGCCAAGCAGGTTGAAATCCGCAACGCATAAGGAAAGACCGTGAGACCCGTCGCGACCACGTCCTCTGAAAGCGTGGTGTTATAAAAGAGAACACCCCCAGGTCTGAGATGCTCCCTAACAATGTGCAGAAAATCCGTGGACAATAAATTTGTGACGTGGTTCCGCCAATGGAAAGTGGTGTTCATTACGATGAAATCAAATCTCGCCTGCGGATTGTGCCGCAACCATCTCCTACCGTCGTCTGAAATTATCGTAACTCTTGGATTGCTTAACAAGCTGGCTGTGGCTGGATGCGTTTTGATGGCCTCCAGATAGCCACTATTAATCTCAACGACGGTCAGATGCTGCATTTGAGGATGATTGGCGATAACCTGCGCCCACGACCCAGACCCCAGTCCTATCATCAAGACGTGCGAGGGGGCGGCGTGGAATGCGCTTACCGAGTAGGGCCGAAGAATAATGTTTGTATCGTTCAGCAAGTCGGTGTTGAATCGACCATCATAGACTCCACCCCCAAAGACAGTGCCGTTTGGAGTTATACCAATGCTGCCGCTGCGGTTTTCGATCACCTGCTGGAAGTGCGCCGTTGGATAAGAGCTCTTGAATAGGAGGCGATCATAAATCGTTTGAAACACCGGCCGACTGAATGGAGCGAGGAGGATGGCGACCATGCAGGCCACCATGGCAACTCTAGGTTTCCACTCCTTGGAGAGCGTCCTGGGAATCCGGAACACCGCTGAAGCACACAAAATGCCTCCGACCAGTAGCATTAGTGAGATCTGAAAGAGCGAGAATCTGTCCATCAGAACGAATCCGACCAGCAGGACGCCAAGGGTCGAACCAGCAATATTTGCTGCATAGAGATAGCTGACGCTGGCGCCTACTCGGGACGGACCGACCGAAACGTATGCGATGAGCGGAAACAGGACCCCGAAGAGTATGGCTCCATGGCAAACGAAGAGCAGGAGAAAAAGAGACGAAAACAACCCAGAGCCGATGCCTGCTGGCGAGACTATCTTAAGGGCGAGTGCCGACAGCGGGCTGACCCAAAAGCCCACAACGGCAGAGGCAAGAATGGAGCTCGCTAGGATGGGAATCGCCGCACCACGTGAATGACGTTCCGCGAATGTTTCAGCAAAACGCGAACCCAATGCGAGTCCCACAAGATAGCTTCCGAGCAAAGAAGCAAAGTTCGGCGCACTGTCTGCCGTCGCGAAAGCTAGCACGCGATACCAGATAATTTCGTAGGAGAGTGCGGCAAATCCGCTAAACGCAGAGCAAATGAGGGCGACCTCAAACCGCAAAAGCTGTCGATCCGCTGAGCCAGAACCAACATCGGCTTTCAATGAATATTCGGATCCGTCTTTTTTGCGTGCAGAACGAAAGCTCTTGCGTGCAGAACGAAAGCTCTTGCGTGCAGAACGAAAGCTATAGAACAGAGCGCTTGCTCCCACGATTGTGTTGATTAAAGCGGCACATCGAATCGATCCTGTTTGTCCAAAATTGCTCATCAAAGGGCGGGCAACGACGATGCACGCCACCCCTGACCCAAGCGTGTTTACAAAGTAAAGCGCGCCAAGGGAGCTCCCGACATTGTGAGACGAATGGACCAAGTACTCGACGAGAAGAGGCAATGTCGATCCCATCAAGATGGTGGGTACAACGACGAGGAGAAAGCTAAGTGCACCAGTCGTCCAGAGAGGTTTGGCGACAGTGTATTCCCCCACATAGCGAAATATGGCGAGCGAGGATATACCAAAAACAGCAGTTCCCAGTTCTGCCGCCGCAAAGAAGACAATGGGTGAAAAGCGACGGCTGCGCGAGAGTGCGCCACCCCCCAAGCTGCCTAGGCCCAGGCCCAGCATGAAGGCACTCACCACGATTGTCACTGATTCAATATTGATCCCGTATATTGCAAACAGCGCCCTCTGCCAGACGATTTGATAAATGAGTGCGGGTACGCCGGAGGCCAGGAAAAGCATGTAGATCCAAAAGGCCGGGGTTTGATTCTGTGGGATTTGATCGCTCACGATCGCGGCACAATCAGCGCTAACTGCCATATCTACCCGGCCTCCAAATGTTTTGCGGCGAATAATTCAAGACATAAACCTAGCAATTCCAGCGAATCATACTACGGGGCGACAGAGCTGCTGCGAATGGCCCTAAAGTGCGGTACGGGGAAAGCAGGATGGTGGGTTACAACAAAAACAACAACATGCGGTCAAAAGAGTGCGGGTGACCTTTGAGTGGTAACGGGACTTACGATGAACAGGCACAAAGACCCATCAAACAGTGCAATACGTGAAAGGCCCGAGGCATGGCGTCGCGCTGCGTACGGTACCGTACCAACAAGGAAAGTAGCCGTGCTTCGCGTCGTCAAATTGGGACAATAGGAGAACCATGAAAACGTTAGCGTGCGCCTCCAGGCTGTCCGCGGAGAGCGCCCGTAACCGCCTTCCTCCAGAAACCGTATTTCGAACTTCAGCAGGTCCGGCTAACTCAGCGTTTTCCTGTGTCATGACGCACCTCACTAGTGAAAGTGTGACTGCGGAGGAAGCTACGGGCGGGCGAAATACAGCCATTGCCCTTCGTGCACTCTCGAATGGCAGTCCTGGCAGATAGTAATCAGGTTTTCTTCAGTGTCCTCGCCTGAATGACTTCGGAACTGCAGATGATGCACTTCGAGGTTGGTCATAGCTCCGCAGAATTGGCATCGCCAGCCATCCCGCTGCAGGATAGCTCGACGAAGCTCCTCGTACTGCTCACGTTCCAGACGAATAGGACGTAGCTTCTGCATGCTTGTTACGTTTTTAACATTCAGGCAGCCGTATCGCCCACTTCGGCCATGAATCTGGCCTGCTGCTCGGAGCCGAGGAACTTGAAGTAACGAAGCTGGGTTTTGAGCAGCAGTTCGGGGTCGCTGCCGTCGAGATTCGCTCCCGCCAGGAAATCAGCACAGATCATCTCCAGACAGTAGCCTCGCGATTTGTCGGATCCGAGCATCAGAGCTGCCGTTTCGATCGCTTTGTCCACGATTGGGATCTGGCTCTTGTACAGTTTGAAGTAGACAAACTCATAGGCTTCCGAGTATTCTCCCGTCAGCTCCTTTTCGACCTCCCGCTGGAGCTCTTCCCTGGAAAGCTGTTTCGCTTTATGCAACCAGATTGCACAATTGAAGCCCTGACCGTTCTGTCCCCGGGCGAGTTTGGCGAGCTCGAGTCCCTTGCTCCAGCCCAGCTGGCGCAGTTCCTTTCTCACCTGGGGTGGCAGGTGTTCGTGGATCGACATCAGGTAATAGGCCTTGCGGCGGGAATCAGGAAAGCGCCGCTCCAGGAACTCGTCAAAGGATTTGAGCCGCTCAACCCTCCAGTATTGCCCGGCCCGCACTTCACAGAGATAACGCCCCAGCTCGACAAAGCGGGTGTCGCGTTCGGTTTCCCGGCGCTTCTCCCAGGCCAGAATCTCATCGATCTTCAATAGCACGAAGCGGGCGCGCTCGGGATTCATTCTGGGCGGCATAGGCGGATGCTTAGTAGTTAAGCTCGTCAAACACACCAAAGCTTTCAGCTCCTGGGCGGCGCACCAGCCTCTGTTCGGCCAGCTGCGGTTGATGGAGACACAGCCCCAGATAAGGGCAAGTTGTGCAGGGGTTCTGGGGGAAGCGGATGCCACTGTGGGGTAGAAAGTGGCAGGCTTCGATCTGCGAGATGGTGTCATGAACGATATCGCCGAACTCCCTGCGCTGCTCATCGGTGATGGTGGTTCTCAGGTACTGGATCTCGACTAGGCGCTTGCGCACGAAAACCACTTCTGCGACTTCCGAGATGCCGGTAATCCAGGAGTAGCAGATGAGTTGGGGATCGAGGGCCAGCAAGCCGGAGGGCTCTTCGGGATAGCGCGCAGATGAGGTCTTCCACTCGAGCAGGCAGCCTCGGCCATCGAGCTCGCCGATGGCATCGACATAGGCCACGAATTCATTGCTAGGCTGGGTTCCAAGCTCATTTTGTGTTTCGCTTCTTTTTCCTTTTTCTCTTACTCCTGCTTCTACTGCGACTGCCGCTTTTCCGGCGGACATCGAGAGCGGTCGAATGAACTTGATCTGCAGGTTGCGCCGGGGCTGGCGGATACGGACCCGGTCCTCCTGGCAGAAGCGGTTGAGCAGCTGAATCGCTTGCTCGAGCATGCGGTCCCAGGTGTCGCCTCGCGAGTAGCTGAGCGGCTGTTCGCGATACTGAGCCCATTCCTGGTAGAACACCTCTGCTGAGTCCTGGCGCAGGAAATAAGCAGCCAGCGCTTTTTCAAAGGCACGGCCGAAGAGCATGGATGCCCGTACATCCTTCTCGACCCAGCCATCGAGATAACGATGGCGGTAGCGCCTGGGGCAGGCGAGATACTGGCTGATCTGGGTGTAGCTGTAGAGCACCTTCAGGCGACCTCTGAGCCAGGAGTTGGATTGGTGATGTTGGCCGGAGACAGCTCTTCCCAGCGTGCTGCTGAGGCAAAGCCTTCAAGATTCAGCATCGACAGGCCATGTACGATGACATGGCGGACTTTGACCACACCTTGGAGACCAATGAGGGCTTGATCGTCGATTTCCTCTTTGCCCAAAAGTTCGGTGTCATAGCCGAATTCACGCAGAAACCAGGCGAGTTTCCACATGGCGCGGGAAGTTGAATACAGGCGTCCGGTGATACATGAGCCGGCCAGGTGTGATGGTTCGAGCACAGCGAAGCGGATCTCGTAATAGGGTTTCTTCTGGTCGCGGGAGCGGTACTGGACACGCTCCACCCGGACCAGAAACAGACCATCGGGAACGGAGTTGATGGCGGAGCGATCAGCGGGACGAAGGCTTTCGAAGTAGCGCCTCATGCAGCACCTTCCTGTTTCGGTTGCGGAGGCAAATAGCTGTTGAGCTGGCAGAGCAGAGCATTGCGGTCTTTTTCGGCCCAATCGGATAAATGGGCGACAAAGGCTTCTATCTGCTCCCGACCGGCTTCGCGCAGGGTCTTGGTGCCGCAGAAATCGACGGCGTAGGACTTGACCAAGCTGGCATCAAGCCGGTGCTGGCGAATCAGCTGGCAGAGGCGGTCGCGAAGCTTCGGTCCACCATGATTGCCATTCTCGTTACCCGATTGCGCTGGCATCTTCCATGCACTGGTCGAGGGCGGAGCTGAAGCAAAAGACCCAAGTTCATCGACCGAGCAGACGCCGATGCCATACGCCTTGCGGAGGGCCCGATTCACGGCTCGGGTCTCTGCAACGCGCATCTCCGCACCACGCACCAGAGAAGAAACATTAGAGGGGTCGGCATCACCATAGCCGACGAAGCCTCTACAGGCTCTACTCTTGTAAACCGTGGCACGGAACACCCAGTGACGAGACCCAAAGTCGCACGCACGAGTTAGTTCTTGAACTCTAATACCCGCGCAGCGTCTCATTTTTGCTATCCGCAACAATCCTGAGTGGGTTACGTACCACCCCGTTTTCAGAAACACCACGTCCCCGCAGGCAATTGATAAATGATCTTGCAAAAGTAGGTGACGTAAGCGCTCTAGAGCGACTTTGCCTAGACCTCGGCAGTGACGCTTTGCGAATAGCAATTCGCTTCGCAGCCGCTGGTCAAAATCCCGTGTTGTAACTCGCTTCATAGGCCTCCATTGCCAGTAATTCGCGCAATATGAGGTAAGATAAAGTCTTATATTATACCACCTAGTGGGACCTTGTCAAGTGATCCTTTTCACGCACTTGCGGGCCCGAAAGCTCAGATTTAACATCCTGCCCAGTGAAAGACACGACAATCACTTTCAAGATTGAGAAAGCATTAAAGACGAAGCTCACGGTTCTAGCTGAAGCAGAGAATCGGAGTCTTTCAAACTTCATCGAGAAGGTGCTAAAGGAAGAGATAAATCGGCGGGAAATAAAAGCAGGCCGCGGAAGAGTTTCACCGTGAAGGCATGCTGGCCCCCTCCGCAGCTCCCTGCATCAGTAGGGCCGAATCGGTTTTTCATCTGCAAGTATCGATGACTTGAGTTATGATCATTTTGATTGTTTCTTGAATGAGGACGAGAGCTCGTCATATGCCTACAGAAGCCTTAACTGGAGCTCTCGATGAAACCTCGAATTTCCCACACAAGAACTATTTTTTCTAAGAAACAGCGTGGCCGCTGGCGTTCAGAGTCAGAGCCTACGCAGATCTTCAGGAACCGTGTCGATTCGACAATTCGGGTTCACGAAGTTCGTGTCAACGTTGATAACCCAGACAATTTCGAACGCGTGCCAATACAATTCCAAGATTTTGGAGAGCGGGGTATTGCCGAAATAATTCGCGATCCTAAGAATCCCCAAAAGCTCAAAATTTTGCTGTGGAAACGCGGTGTCGCAACCATTCATGAAAATTTAACCTGGGACGGGTGTGAATTCGTGCCTGTTGAGCTGCATCCGAGCGTGCTCGAGGAAGTAGCTCTACCCTCCTGCGTATCGCCCGTCGCGGAGAACGCGCAGCAATTGATAGACGATATCTCAAACTGCATTGGCCAATATATCGACATTGAACAAGATGAGCTTGTACTAGCTTCACATTTTGTCCTTGCGACCTGGTTTCCGGACGTTCTTCCGGTGGCCCCCTACCTTTCCGTCGCAGGACCCTACGGCGCTGGGAAAAGCACGTTTGTTTCGCTCTTCCACTCGCTTTGCCGACGGGCAATTCGCGTAGTAGACCTCACTCCTCCCACGTTGTACCGATTGCCAAAAAGTATTGTCTGCACTCTTCTTATTGACGAGTTTTCGTGCGGTACTCGAAGCTCGGAAAAAAACGCAGTTCTCAGCATGCTGAGATCAGGGACCACTCGTGTAGGTGGTGTATTTCGTGGAGAAAGACTGTACAAAACATTTTGCGCCAAAGTGTTGGCTTCTCGGCAAGGGTGGCAAGATGCGGCCCTCTCAAGTCGTTGTATAACGATAGCGCTTCGCCCAACGAGGAAAGATCTCCGCGTCTTGGATCATGATCTCCTGCAGAAAATTGCAGATGAATTCCAGCCCCGGTTGTTTGCCTACCGATTAAGGCATTATTGGGAAATTCAGAAGCACTTTCAAATAGCCACACCAGACTTTTTGCCACGCACGAAAGATCTGGCCAGGGCACTCTCCGCCCCTCTCTTAGGAGACCGGCTCAAGATAAACGAACTCTTCTCCGCATTAGCGCGTCAGGATCATGAAGCTATGTTGAATCGTTTTTCGGAACCCGAATGGGTTGTAGCCATTGCCCTATATAGGGAGTCTCATCGGGCCGAGAAACATCTGACGATGGGATCATTGGCTCTGACTGTAGCGGACGTGATAGCTGCAAATGGCGAAACATACTCATTGAGTCCGCGCGCATTGGGAGAACATGTACGAGCATTCGGCCTCCGTACGTGCCAGCTCGGCAATCAGGGACGCGGCTTAATCTTGTCACAGCACGTTCGGTTGCAAATGCACGAGATCGCGCTGGGCATGGGAATCAATCGGAGCGATCTCCTTGATTGGTCTTGGACCGAAAATGGTTGTGGCGGTTATCTTTGTTCAATGTGCGAGTCGACGGGCCTAATGACTCGCCGAGAAGACGGAGTGAAACTTCGCTCAATGTTACCAAGAAAACCGCCAAAAAGTCGCTTGTTCGAGAGATGAGTTGGTGAACGTCGTGAACATCGTGAACTTCTAGCGACACTCAGATGCCTTCGAATGCCGGCTCAAAAAAGAAGGAGCGGGTTGAAATCCCGCAAAGGTGAAATCTAAATCGAAGCCATCGATCACCGCCCACCCATGCTGGTTTTGGCTTACAATTTATGAAACGGATCCACTTCACCCGTTTGTGCGCGAGGCCGTGATGCTCGATGTCACACTCTTTCCGGCAGCCACCATTATCGAGCACTTCAATGCCGTCGAACAACTGGATTCCCACATCGTGCTTGTGGGGCGGCTGCGACTTGGAATCGGGCCTGGTTGCAATGTCCATGGCAGGACTAATCCCAGATTGATGGCCTTGGCACACCAGCCATGCGTAGATAGTGCAACATCTGTCCGGCGTGAACGGATTCGTGATATGCGATTCGCAAGATGAAGTCACCAGCCTTCCGGACATAGCCAACATCGCTGCGGTCGATTGGGATGGTATTCAGATCGGCGTCGGACAACTGTCGGACGGTTTCCAAGAGCAACTCCCGATAGGGATTCGTGAACGCAAGGGCAGCGTCCAGATCAGCGAAGTGATGATCAGTGAAAGGGCTAGCACCTGCATAACTGCGGCGCTCGCGGACCATCTGTCCGTATAGATAATCCGCTTCCAGGACATGCCGCACCATTTCGAAGCAGCTCATGGCGTCCGGGTCTGGGCGCCAGTCAGAGAGGGATAACGGGATTGCTCGCCAGATGCAAATACTTCGGCGTCGCGTTTCCGTTAAGTTGAGGCAAAGAAGTTCTGCACCAGACATATTGTTCTCTTCTTATTACGATTCGGGCGGTCACCGGTGTGGCTAAGCGCCTGAGGATTTAATCAGTAGCCGAGCCATGTGGGGCCTCGCACCCCGAAATCTCGACCAAAGTTGGCCCTATTCTCTCAGCTAGATTGCTGTCTCGGAGCCGGATCTCGTTGATTAGTGCCTGCATCGTCCGCTGGAATGCGCGTTGGAACTCCTCAGGATCGAGCGACGACGGATAGCACTCCGCAAATCTAGTTTGCTGGTCGTGCGGGAGATCGTCAAAGCCTCTGCCCTCACTGGTCGAAACGCCTTCTCTAAGACATGCCAATGCGATTACCCGATTCCGCATGTTGCTTAACATGTATTCGGCCTGAAGAAGGCGGCGTCTCGCAATGGAAGCGCGTACATGTAAGCCATAAAGCCATGCTAAGCCGATCAACTCGGCCGCGTTGTCGCTGGCCGAGAGCCGCGGCTCGTTCGCGTGTCCAAAGATCAGCTTAAATTTCGGACCCGTGGCGCTGAATCGGTCGGCAGGCCAGAAGCTGAGATCCACTTGTAGTGAGCTGCGCAAGAGGAAAACGCGGTAGAGTATCTCGCCTCTTCTCACGTCGCAATGAGCGATGGCGTCGTGATCGCTGTACATTCGTGCCGTCCATGCGGCGATTACGCCGTCCACCGCAGCGTCGTGCGACACACATAACGCTAGGTCGATGTCCGACCAGTCATCAAGGCGATCCACGGCGGCGGAACCGAGATGCGCCGCTCCGGTGATGTTGGTATCCGCTTGGGCCGCACGAACAAGTGCCGCCCTTATGTGCTCACGTTCCGCTCTGCTAAACATGCAGTGCTACAGGAAGCTTCCGCCGATACGGTCTGGTTTGGCGCTCCAAAACGCGCTGCATTCCGAGGCGTCACCAAGCGGACACGGCTTCGATTCTATCGGAATACGACGGCGCGGAGTTTGGCTTGCACTTTCTTGCAAATAAAATCACTACAGACACCGGTCCCGAGCCGGTCATTTCATTTCCACTCCTTGCGCCGGCTCTCGCACGCAGCAACGAGCAGGGCAGTCGAAGCTGCCGAAAAGACCGAGTAATCCAGCGGCGACTTGATGCCGAACGAAATGGCCATGGCGGCTCCGAACAAAATCAACAACACTGCGCTTCCGAGGGCAACCCACACACGCCAAATCCCTAAAATCAAAGTAATGCCGAAGAAGAGCTCTGCTATGGTAGCGGCCCACGCCAGAAATGGGATCGTGGAAGTCGGCATGAAGGAGTTTACTTTCGCGGTATAACGTACAAACCCTGCAAAGTCTCCATAGCCAACGTTTCGCCCGCGGTAGAGTCCGAAACGGTCGGCAATGCCGGAAAGGAACCCAACACCTAGCGCAATGCGCGCGCACAGAGCTGCCCAGCGCATCCAGTCACGGTGCCCGCGGTTGTTGTTATTCTCACTGGTTTGCACGTGTCGCTCCATTCCCGCGGCGTTGTTGAGCATTCCCCTTCGAGCCATCAACCGGAGGCACGCTAAGCTTTGTCTCGTGATCGCAGAGAAAATAGGCGAGGAACTTGGCCGCGGCCGTTCCACTGGCATTCGCTGATACCATGTGAACTCCGTTTGCTGGTTCGAAAAAGCTCTCTCCTGCCTGATATATGGCTTCCGGCTTGCCTTGCACTTGCGAGCGGATTGCCCCCGACACAACATACGCCACAACTGGGCAGGGATGACTGTGCGCGGGCGAAGCCTCGCCCGGTGCATAGGTAACCTCGACAACTGTGATTTTCAGGCCATCGCCTTTCATGGCTGGCAGCGGCTGCGACAACACTACTCGATCTGCAGTCGTCTTAGTTTCTGGCGCATTCGGCGCAGCGAGTATTACGCCGCAAGAGAGCCCCGCGACTGCTAACATTTTCAATCTATACGCTCTTGTCATTCCTCGTTCCTTTCTTTCATGGCCGCCCCTAGCAACACTCCACCTTCAATCAGGGAGAGTGTTGGGACAGCGGAGTGTACATTGCCGCAAAGGAGAGAGGCCACTGCAGCACCTTCCACGCTATTTTGAACACGTCGCGCAATCCAGTTTTCGTCGCAAGCAGTTGACCGATTTTTCCGCCTTACAGTACCAGAATTAGCGCCAGGATGATCAATGCCGCGAGCACGAGTGTTAGGGCAATGATGACGAGTTTCTGTTTCCACCATGCTCTGGATTCTTTGACCGCATAAAAGACGTTCAGTGACCAATGACGGCGCTCATCCCAGCGGAAGCAGCCCAAAGAGGCCCGCGCAGGCCCATCGCGAGTTTCAGGCCGCTACTCGCTTTGAACGCTTGATTTATGACACTGTGCACCAAGCTGGACGCCGATCCCGGCGCCAGGCGGCCGAGACTGGAGATAATGCTGTCCGCAATGGCGCAAAACGCCCACGAGCTGGATGCGGCGCCCCTAGGCGGCTATTGCGTTTTGTTAGGTACGGGACTTAAGTGCGCGATTAATAGCCTTTAATCATTACGGCATTGCGCGGGTCCATTCGCGGTAGCCTCGCGATTCCTACACTTCATTGACCGTGTCGCGCCAGTTTTCAGGCGGCAAAGACACTCCCCAGATGTTTTGAGGCTGATCGAGTTCAATACCGCAGTTGAGGGGCTGCTCTGGATCGATATACACCACCCGAGCCGAAGCATATTTATCGGTCAAATAGACATGCACCTGGATTTTCATGTCAATGCTGAGCGCGACGGGGGTCGCAATCAGGGCCCCATGCAGATTAACGATGATCGTTTCGCCTTCACAAATCATCTTCTCCGTAGAACCTCGAACGTCGATTATGACCTTCAGAGAGACGCGTGTGCTCCTGCGGGACTGACGAAACGGCTGATTTGAAGGCATGGCCCTTGCTGCCAAATACAAAATTCACTTCTACGTCACTTTAGCCGCCGCAAGTATTAGGCGGAAGGACGCTTTGCTCAGATCGAGAATGCCCTATTCTCAAGTGCCCTGCCGGTTCAGATTGATATGGGCACGCGGCAATACTGGTAATCCTTCAAGGTACGCAAGGCGAGTTGCCACCGAGCGAATGGTCTCTCGCTGTTAGCCATGTCCGATTGGACTTCTTTGAAGTCAGTCTTCTTCCTCGCTGGAGTTCCTCGCTTTGTTGTCAAGCCGGCGCCTCTCTTGCTTCTGGACTCAATCCAGTAGGTTTGCTGAACGCAATCAAGCGACTTTGAAGGGCTCCCGAGCATTCGAAACCCCAATCTTATCTTTGATCTCCCTGTATAGGTTCTCGGCAAGAACCATCCGCGACACTAATTCCAATTTGCTGCGATAAGGGCGGTTCTCGATCAGCCTCTCCGCCGCCTCAGCATCGAGTCCCAGAGCTTGCAATTGGGCACTGTCTGCTGCATTCAAGTCCGTAAGATGGTTCGAGATGAGATCCTCGCGCGACAAATCGGGATAATTGAGATCGTGCGCCTTGAGCTGTATATCTGCTGCCTGCTTGGGATGGGCCATCCTCCTTAACAGAAGGTATGCGACGGCGCCCCCCACCATTCCGATACCGGCCAGAACAATGACGTTTGATCTCATTTCCTGCTCTCCTGCCACTTCGATTCGTGTCTTGGATGGGGCGACGTCGTCTCGAGATGCTTGCGACTAGAAGTGCTCTCAATTGGTACTAGTTGGCGCAATCGCCTGTCTCGCCATCGTGAAGTTAGTTGGTCATTATGCTTTCGCCGCTTCCGTTCGCCGATGTCAAGCTCTCGATTTCAAGTTCGATGGCCTTTCCGACATGAATACCACGGACCATATCCTGGTGCGGCGCAGAAGTTTCGCCTGCACCTTGAGTTGAGCATTAAATTGAAGAAGTTGATTGCAGTATTTGCAGTTCGGGTCTGAGCAGTAAAGCCCCCCGCACAGATTCGGTCATACCGGCCTCCCCCTCACAGAATAACGCGGTCCGAATGACGCGCACACAATAGCACTCATTGGGGGGTTTCAGAGAATGCCCAAAGTGCACCACCAGCACGGGAATCGGTACTGTCGAACAGTTCAGGCACTCCATCCCTGGCGTAAAATGTCTCGAAGGATGCCGTATTCTGACTACGAGTGGTGGATCGATCAGAAGGTGCGGGACAAAGATGGCAAAGTCCATGTCACCCGCTTACTGCACTACGGTCCCTTTCGCGATGAAACAGCTGCAGAGCGCCAGATTGATGAATTGAGGCGAACCGAGCGATATCGACACGTGACACTCGTCCCGTCAAGACAACGTAAGCCTGGCAGTTGGGACAATCTCTAAAGTTCTGAACGTAGGAACAAATCACGCTCATGCTGCCGTCCCAATATCCATCACTTGATCGCCCGACAGATAATCACGAAGGGCCTCAGCTTCGCCGGCATTTAACGTTTCGGTGGTTATCCGATTTGTAGCGATCTCACATCGATGTGGCTTGCGGTCCGGACCGTCATCGATGGTCTTCCACATACCGACGGCTGAGCATGAGAGCAGCCGCACACGATTACTGAAACCCCTCATCTTCGTATCATCTAACGCTTGGGTCGCGGCGAACAACTTTGTTCATCTGCGGTAATGTGAGTGCGAGCAGCTCTGTCGGATCAATATAGGAGCCTTCCCAACGCACGCCTAAGTGAAGGTGCGGACCGGTTACGCGGCCCGTGGCGCCGCTCAATCCCAGACGCTGCCCTTTGCGCACTTTTTGTCTTTCCCTGACCTGAATTTTGGAGAGATGCATATAGATGGTGAAGAGGCGCTGTCCATGATCAAGCACCACGCAATTGCCTTCATAGAAAAGTTCGCGCGCCAGCACCACTGTACCTGAATTCGAAGTCACCACCGGCGATCCTTCCTTGATAGGAAAATCGGTGCCGCGATGCTCGCTCGTCAATTCTTCGTTGAAAATGCGAGTCATGCCGAATGAATCAGTTGGGGGAGCTTGCACGGGCTGAATGAAATTCCCAGACCACTGTGGTGTCGAGATAAAATGTGCGAACGCTCGATCCTTAAGCTTCTGGTCCGCTGTGATCTCTCTTTGGCTGGCTTTGTCAGGTTGGACGAAGTTTTCAGGGACACTCACGTCACCTGTTCTAAACGTCACGGAGCCGATTTCCACTGCTTTCACAGTGCGCGCCACTCGCCCACCGGGGAGCGCTGCCCGTATGCTGAGATCGTAGGTCCCGGGCGTAGTTTCGACGTCAACGCCCGCTAGTGAATACCAAGCCCTCGCTCCTAGGGTGTGGAAGAATAACAGATTCTTGCCAAGAAAGTGTCCGGAGACCCTTGAGGCCTCATGATTCAGTTCCACGGTTAGAAAGACGGCCGAGCCAGGTTGCAGTTCGTTTGGCTGCCAAAATACGTTTTTGATCGCACTCTCCGTCTGCCCGAAAGGCAACGGCACGGCGATCAAAGAAACGATAAAGGTGAAAAGATTCCGAATGTTGGGGAGCATCACCGTTCTCCGAAAGCGAGATGTCAAAGGTAATCTGCTGCTAAAGAGCACCACGTGTTCGAACCATACGAACGTTGGATGCGTAAGAATAGGTAAGCATTAAACGTGGATGATGTCACGATTGAGTGAGGCTTGACGGGAACTTCGCGAAACTTACAAAGCATTGGAAGCCTCGCCGCGGGCGCCGCTAGACCTTAAGGCCACGTAAAATGGCGGGGCCCTGAATTTCAGATCGTCTCCAGCGACATGATGCCGCACGAAAATTGTCGGCGAGACCGCCTATGTACGGCTCTTCTTATACCTTAGTTGCAAGAAGAAATCGTCTCTTCGCAAAAACGCCCGCCCCGGTGTTCTCTTCCGAAGCGGGCAAGATTCAAGAGATTTAGTCACCGCCAGCATGGCCCTGCTAACTTAGTTCTGTCAAGCTCTCTCCGCCCGGCCAGGTACGCCTGACATTGATAGCAGGTCCCGCATTGATCACAGAGGAACCGGAATCCCTCCAGAGTAGTCATCCTACATTCAGCGTAAAACCCTTCCTCTGACAAAAGCCTCCGAACTCGCCTCTGCTGTTGCAGTTGATATCCCAGATCTGTCAATATCCCCAACAGTTTCGGACAAAAATGACAGCATCCTGATCCGAGACTGCCCAAGGCGAGGTCCGCTAGAATTCACAAGTCGGGGTGATCATGTCTGCCAAATGCCCGCGATGTCATTCCGAACTTCCCTCGGGTTCCCAGTGCTGCGAATTGTGTGCCATGACGGCGGATGCAGATGTTGGAAACTCCGGCGCTCCCACTGTGAGTCTCTCGATTTCTTCGGGACAATCGACGCCTGGAGCGACGGTCAACGGGAGGTACCGAATCATCGGAGAGGTTGGCCGAGGCGGTATGGGTATCGTCTACAAGGGGCAGGACACCCGACTGGAGAGAACGGTCGCCCTCAAGTTTCTCGCTTCGCCATCAACCCTAGGGGAGCAGTCTCGTGAACGCTTCATTCATGAGGCGCAGGCTATCTCCGAGCTGGATCACCCCAACATTTGTACTGTCTACGAATTCGACCAGACGGAAGCCGGGGAGATGTACATTGTCATGGCTTTCTACGGCGGGGAATCCCTCAGGGATAAGATCCAGCGAGGACCTGTCGCAGTCGAAGACGCGATTGAAACCGCAATTCAGGTGGCCCGTGGGCTGGAGAAAGCTCACCGGAAGGGGATAGTTCACCGGGACATCAAACCTGCCAACCTTTTGATCACCGAGGATGGCACGGTCAAAATCGTCGACTTCGGACTGGCGAAGCTGACGCGTAAGACGCACCTGACCAGAACTGGAAGTACTCTGGGCACGGTGGCCTACATGTCTCCGGAACAGGCCCGGGGGAAAGAGGTTGACCATCGTACCGATGTGTGGTCGCTGGGTGTAGTCCTCTATGAGATGTTGACCGGAAAATTGCCATTCCGAGCGGAGCACGATATTTCCCTGCTCCACTCCATCATTCATGAGAAGCCAGAAGGGCTTAAGTCTGTGAAACCGGAAGTCACGCCGGAGTTGGAACGAATCGTCCATCGCGCACTGGAGAAGAGGCCGGAATCTCGCTACTCATCCGCGGAGGCGATGCTAGAAGATCTTAAGAAATATCGGGACACTCTGAGAAGTTCTGAAACCAGGCTGTTCAATCTCGGAATAATTCTCGAACGGGCCCGAACTCCCCGGATTGCCATTCCGGCTTTGGTCTTGCTTCTTGTTACCGGCTTGCTTGGCTACTGGTTTTTGCGCCGCGAGGCTAACATCCGCTGGGCGACGGAAAAGGCCCTGCCCGAGATTGCGCGTCTTATCGCGGAAAACGATGATTTGAATGATGCCTATAAGCTTGCAGTACAGGCGGAAGCATTCATCCCGCATGACCCCACACTCACCGAACTCTTTTCAAAATGCTCTTTGCGCATCAACTTCACGACCGAGCCTCCCGGCACCGGGATCTATTTCAAAGAGTACAAGGATCCAGACGGTGAATGGAAATACCTCGGTGTCTCACCCCTTGAAAACATCAGAGTGCCGATTGGCATCTTCCGATGGAAGATGGAAAAGGAGGGCTACGAGACCGTGATGGCAGCTTCTTCCACCTATGATTATGATATTTCCGCGAGAAATCCGCGAATTCCTTACAACATTGTCAGAGTGCTGCCCAAGAAGGGAAGCGTCCCGCCGGACATGGTGCGGGTGCCGGGAGCGAAAACAGACATCGGGGAATTGAGTGACTTTCTAATAGACAAATATGAGGTCACGAACAAACAATACAAAAAATTTATCGACAGCGGCGGATATCGAGACAAGAAGTACTGGAAGCACCAATTTCTCGATGGAAGCAAAGCGTTGACCTGGGAGAAGGCCATGGCCAGTTTTGTCGATCAAACGGGCAGACCTGGCCCGGCCACCTGGCAGGCCGGGAACTATACAGATCGACAGGGCGATTTTCCCGTATCAGGTATTAGTTGGTATGAAGCGGCCGCCTATGCCGGGTTTGTCGGAAGGAGCCTTCCCACAGAAGTTCACTGGGGTATGGCACAGGGTGAATATAATCCAATGCTTAGGGTTGCTGGGCTCGAAAACTTTGCTCCTTTCAGTAATTTCAGTGGCAAAGGACCCGTCGCTGTCGGCAGCCTCCCGGGGATTTCGCCCTACGGCGCCTTTGATATGGCGGGGAACGTAAGGGAGTGGTGCTGGAACAAGACCCCGAAGGGAAGATCGCTTCGGGGCGGCGCCTGGAGCGATCCGCCTTACATGTTCAACGGTTCAAGCCAGGCTCCTCCCATGGACCGGTCACCGAAGAACGGATTTCGATGCGCTTTTTATCCCTCTCCGGAGACGATACCCGAGGCGGCATTCCAGGAAGAACGCATTCCCGAGGAAGAATTCCCAGACTTATACAAGCAAAGCCCGGTGGTGGATTCGGTTTTTCAAGCGTACCGGGAGCAATTCTCCTACGACAAGACGGATCTTCAGGCGCGCGTCGAGTGGAGGAAGGAAAACTCTGAAGGCTGGATTCAGGAGAAGATAACCTTCGACGCCGCTTATGGCGGCGAGCGAGTCATCGCCTACCTGTTTCTTCCCCGAAACACGTCCCCACCATACCAAACTGTCATTTTTTTTCCCGGCGGCGCAGCGTTGTCCCGCAGATCGAGCCAGGATCTTGAAACCCAGTACTCGGATTTCCTTTCCTTCATCATCAAGACTGGCCGTGCGGTTCTCTATCCCGTTTATAAGGGAACCTTCGAACGCGGAAACGACAGCCTGGCTGCCCTCGTTGCAGAGCGGGGAGGGTCTCATCAGTCCGCAGAATTGATGATTCAGCAGATCAAGGATTTCCGACGATGCATCGACTATCTGGGGACACGGCAGGACTTTGACGGCAAAAAGTTGGCATTTTACGGAATGAGCTGGGGGGGACGCTTCGGAGCCATCATTCCTGCGGTGGAGCCACGTCTCAAAGCCAGCGTCTTACTAGGAGCAAGCATGTCCCTTGCCTTACGTCCCGAAGTGAGTCCAATCAACTACGTAACCCGTGTAAAAATACCGACCCTTATGCTAAACGGGAAGTTCGATACGCATCGTCCCGAGAAGACCATTCAACCGATGTACGACCTCTTGGGAACGCCCGCCCCGGACAAACAACTGAAATTGTATGAAACCGACCACCTCCCACCGAGAAATGAACTCATCAAAGAGACTCTGACCTGGCTCGATCGCTATTTGGGTCCAGTCAAATGAGCTAAGATCCAACGCTTTGCCTGGAACAAATGACAGCATGTGTTAAGAAGATTAGAAGCTCAACCGTAATCCGAACCGCAGGCGCCCAAGGCTGCTGGATTTCATACGGGCGTAGCCGGTTCCGGCAGTGAGAGTCATGGGCGGTCGGATCGTCAAAAGCTGAGCTTAAGGCCGAACTGGAGATTGCGTGGGTTGAAAGTGCCCCCAGCCTTTCCGAATTCAGGGCTATTCAAACGATTATTGCCGCTGGGTCCGTTCCCCATTCCTAATTGGAAGTTGGTGTGGTTGAGAATGTTGAATGCGTCGGCGCGGAACTGTAGCCGGAAGCGGTCGGAGACTCGGATGTTCTTGAACAGCGATCGGCCCAGGTTGCCGACACAGCCCAGGCAAGGCGCGGAGAAGAAACTGTCAGGTAGATTAAAGCCGTCCGCCCACTGCTCATGGGTTGCACCCACGTGGGTCGCGATCGCATTGGGACGGTCGTTGGCAACTCCGTCGAGGTTGTAATCCGACCCCTTGTTCTTGCAGTGAGCTGGGTCGAACCCGGCAGAGTTACACGCGTCTGGAAAGCCGCCCTGAAGTGCTGTGATGATAACTGCTGAAAAATCGCCAATTACACTATGTACACCCGCTTGGCCGCATGAGCCTTTGAAACGAAAAAGCGGCCCTTACCCTGGGCCGCCCACATTAATTTCAATTTCTGAAGACTACGCAGCCTTCGCGGCTGGACGATATCCCGATTGTCCGGCCTTTTTCATGGCCTCCAGCGCTTCCTCAACTGAGAGCAATGGCGTTGTCTGCACCGCCTTGCACGCTCCTCCACCTGCAAATGCTATCGCGATGCCTGCCGCACTCACGTTATCCGGCATCTCTGTAATCAGAAACACGTCATAGTCGCCAAACGCAAAATATGCGCTCTTAATCTTGCCGCCCAATTTTTCGATCGCAGGCCGCACGGCTTCGATCCGGTCTTGAGGTTTTTTCAACAGCGCTCCCCAGCCTTCCGGTGAATACGCAACCTGATGCAAGTAATGTGGCATAGGACCCTCCTTTGAAAGGCCGAAGCATGTTCACAAAGCGCCAAGCAAAAGTCAACGGTGGCTGGCTTCCCCAAGCGCCTTTTGCGGATGGAACCGGGTAGTTGGTGAAATTGATTCCATGACAATGTCGGCTCCCAGACCCGAGTAGAGTTGGTGGTGCTAAAGCCAACCAACAGGCTCGGGAGAAAGGAGCCGAGCAATGATCATTATAGGAGTCGATTACCATCCCGAGTTTCAGCAAATCGCATTGTTGGAGAAAAATAGTGGAGAGTTGCAGGAGAGACGGCTCTTGCATCCAGAGGAGGCAGAGCAGTTCTATCGCGTCTGCGAGCAGCAGGGGAGAAGGTGCGTGTAGGAATGGAAGCCAGTGGACACGCCCGCTGGTTTGAACGATTGCTGGCCGAGTTACAGTTTGAGTTGTGGATCGGAGATGCGGCTGACATTCAGAGCAAGCGAAGGCGCAAGCAGAAGACAGATCGGCAAGATGCAGAACACATTCTGAAACTGATGCTGAAGGACGACTTTCCGCGCATCTGGGTGCCGAGCGTGGAGAACCGGGACCTGCGGCAACTGCTGTGGCATCGACACCGCCTGGTGCAGACCCGCACGCGCATCATGAATCAACTGCAAGCGGTGGCGATCAATGAAGGCCTGCGCTCTAAGAAGAGTTGTGGCGAGGAGGCGGACGGCAAAAGCTGGAGTCGTTCCGGTTAGCGCCCTGGGCGAGCCGGCGACGGCAGGATCTGCTGGAGTTGCTGGATCGACTGAACCCGATCATTGCGGAGTTGAGTCAGGCGGTTGAACACGAGGCCGAGAAGTGTCCTGCAGCGCGACGGCTGATGACGCATCCTGGAGTCGGTGCCCTGACCGCACTCGCCTTCGTGCTGATCATCGGCAAGTCGGAGCGCTTTCAGTGCGGCAAACAGGTGGCCAGCTATCTGGGGCTGGTGCCGAAAAATCCGGCGGGAATCGACGACGACTCGGTCACATCACCAAGCAGGGGAATTCGCTATTGCGCTTCTCTTGGTGGAGGCGGCCCAAGTCGCTGTACGGAGACTGCCAGAGTGGCGCGGTCAGTACTTCCGCCTGGTGATGCGGCGGGGACGGAAAACAGCGAAGGTGGCGATGGCCCGCCGCTTGGCGATTGATTTGTACTGGATGTGGCGTGAGCAACGAGACTTTCAGTGGAAGAGTTCGGTTCGCACGCAGGACAGCCCGGAACAGGCGATGGTGTGCAATAGAACACCGAGAAATTGATTGGGCATCCTGCTCCCCTTCACGGGGAGTCTGAATTAGTAATCATGATCGGAGTAGCGACCGAAGAGACGAATGGGTCGGACCGAGTTCCTGACCTGAAACGATTACGATGCGAGCCTTTGGTTGGAACGGCACTTTTTCAACGAGAGCGAAATGGCGCTCTTCTCAGAGTGTAGGCTGAAGTTTGCTCCAAAAACGCCTTGACACCGCCGACATTGTCAGAGACGCCTGTTAACAACAATGAGAGGGTCGGCCCTGGAAAGTTAAACTCTATTCTGGATGCAGAGCGCATGAGCCGGGTTCCGCGCTGGATTGATCGAAAATTCGACTTTACTTTTCCGCCACAGCAATATTTCATCTTGTGTGTTGGTCTGCGGGGCACGCCCGCGAGGTTAGAGGAACTTGTGCAAGCATCCACTCGTGATGCCATGGTTAATCGCTAGGACAATGGCCGCAAGTACAAGGACAAACGATAGCAGAATTTCACCATGGCCAATACCTCCGCCGATTGGCTGATCTGCCACGAGATGCTCGTGGGCCTTTACCTTTTCGGTCGCGGGAGCGGGAAGCGGGTCACTCACCGCAACCCGAATTCGGGAGTAGCCCAGATACGCTACTCCCGGACCGGAAACTCACTGGACTAGGCTGAAGCCGAAGCCGTCAATTCCTCTGCGCAAACTTCACCGGAATCTGTTTCGGCGCCGCTTCGTTTTTCGCGAACCTCAGTTCAAGAGTTTCTCATGCTGATTTTTGGAAAATAATATGAGTCAACTTCCATCACATGTCAAGTCATCCTTCGATTGTCGTGGTTGTAAGTTAATGAACTAGAACTAGTTAGTTGACTCTTTAAACCGGATAAAAAATGCTCTTGACAGGCCAAAAAGCTGTGCTATTTAGTTGTGAAAAGTAACTTTTGTGGGAGGATCGGTATGAAAGTGAAGACCTGTCCTGACTGCGGTGAGCGGTGGTGGTGCGTGAAGTGTGGTTATTGCCACCGGTGCCACCCCGATTTTGAACCGCCGGCGGGTGTTGCCGTCAGGCCGCGGGGAGGCAGCCCAACTCTGCCTCCCCAGGCGGTTAAGCTCCTTTAGCTCTCGGTTCATCCAAAGAACCGCACCGTGTTCTGATTGGAGGTCATACGTTATGAAAGCCCTCAAGTCTGGAGAAAAAGTCCCGGCATCCGGGATTTATCGCGTGCTGCACTCGACGCCGCATGCGGCGGAGCAACGAGAGATGTACTTCGAAGGAAGTCGATTCCCCGCGTGCCAGATTTGCCCGGCGGGTGTGCTCTATCGACTGGAGTCGCCCTGCGTACCAATGGCAGTACCGGTGGTGGCAGAGTTGGCGGCCGCCGTCTGCTAACGAAGCCAGGACTTGCCCGAGCTTCGAGTGGTTAGCGGGAATCAATTCGGCAGGAGAACAGCTTCAGCCACTGTGCCAATTGCCGCGGCGATCTCGGCATGAAGCGTCGTGAAGCGGTCCGATGAACGGCATGCCTGCGAAATTGCCAGGAGAGCCCTGAAGGTAGTCCCAAGGCGGGTGTCCTTGGAGAAAAATTACGCAGACGATTGAACCGGCGGCTTCAGCGGTGGATACGATTCCCCACCTTCCGCCCAACACCAGCCTGGAAAGCTGCTGACGCGGCATTCGGGGCAGCTTGAGGCTGTCCAGGTAAGGGAAAGATGCTAAACGGGCCCACAGCCCTCCCCCCAAAGCACAGCAGGCGGGAACGTGCACCCCGAGCACCGCTACTCTGGGCAGGCTAATGGTTAGCGGTGGCCGACGTGGGAATAGCTGAGGTTTGTTACCACCGATTTCTTCGTAATCATGCCGGACGACCTCTCGCCGAAGAAGACTGCCTGCCGACCTCAATGACACTCTCCGTATTCTGCCGAACATGACATGCATCAGCCCCTTTCCCATCTACAAAAAAATTGAGAAATTTGGTATGCTACCGCGCAAGGTAAGTAACTCGCGTTCGCATGGGGGTACGCCATGCAAGGGAAAAGTGAGCGCTGGATGCGCCTTGCGGAACTGGCATCCAAAGAGCAGGACGCGCACAGGCTGTTACGCATCGTTGCTCTGATTAATCGTTTGCTGGAGCAAAAGGAAGCTCGCCTCAAGAAGCGAATGAGTGCAGGGCCACCGAAATCACAAGCCACGTAAGGCGAGTCCGCCTCATCAGCTTTCAACCGCAATCTTCCGCCGCGCACCGTCCGGGACGAAATTGCTGCCCCGTGGCGCGCACTTCGAGGTAAACAACAAAGACCCCGGTCAGGAGGCGACCGGGGTCTTTGAAGCAACTGAGACAACTGCCTTATACAGCCGAATTCTTTCACAGTTTGCAGTTCTTGCAAATATTACGTACGTAACTGGCTGGTCTTCATCGTTCTCAGACGCAGTCCGCCCCATCCATTTCTCATGAACGAAATCATCCGGAACGTGCAGCCCGACACTCTGGGTGCTTACGTCCGCATCCGCTGGACAGACCTCCCGAAGCTTCACTGCTCGCGATCGCGCAAGCCTGACTGCAATATTCCGCTCCGATCGCGGCACAGGTGCAGTTTGGATGAGCGCATTTCTGCGGTACGCAGGAACTAAGAACCAAGCGCCGGCGTTGCGACGAAGTCTCTACATGTTAGTCCCCACTTCCCCGTACGAAACCGAACGCAATAAAGTGCGAAGCGTACAGTATTGGGGTATTTACTTTTCCCACCTAAAGCGTACGGTGAAGGTGCCCCTCCTTGTCGCCGACCGTCGCCCTGTACGACTTGACTCGGCCAGCAGGCTTCCGAGGGCAGATCCGGAGTCTACCTTTGGCACCCACCATTCTCATCGTCGATGATAGTGCGCTTATGCGCCGCGTATTGCGCTCCACCATAGAGAAAGACAGCGAGTGGGAAGTATGCGGCGAAGCAGAAAATGGCAAAATTGCAGTCGAGAAAGTGAAGGAACTACATCCCGTCGTCGTATTCCTCGATTTGCAAATGCCGGTCATGAATGGACTTGAAGCCGCACGCCAGATTAATGCGATTGCTCCGAAAACAGAAATGCTGATGTATACCATGCACAATTCCGAGCAGGTTCAAAAGGACGCTCATTCGGCTGTAATAAAACAGGTCGTGTCAAAAACCGATGCGCCCGCAGCCAAGCTACTTACATTTCTAAAACTGGCGGGCAAGTCCATCTGAATCACTGTCCGGGCACCAAGTGGTATGGCAAGGCTAAACTGGTGCATACATGACGGAAGCTGAGCGAAAGCAAAAGGTGCGCATGCAGATCACGGCAAGGTTTGTGATTAAATTTTCAAGTAAGCCTCGCTCAGGTCTATTCTATCTCGACGAAGAAAGGCACTAAAGGCAGAATCACTGCCTCAGGAGACAGCTATGGGAATACTGGACTCTTTAAGCGATGTCCTTAAGAACTACACCAGCGGGCAAACGCAAAACACCGAGACTGCCGCTGAAGATTTCAATCAAGTGGCAAAAACAGCTCCGCACAATGTAATAGCGGAGGGGCTGGCTGCCGCTTTTCGCTCGAACCAGACACCCGCTTTCGGCGATTTGATTGGCAATTTGTTCAGCCAGTCCAGTGGGGAACAGAAAGCTGGGATCCTAAACCATCTACTTGCGTCACTGGGCCCAGGAGTTTTGGCCCAAGTTGCCGGAAGTGCGCTATCCCCACCTTTATCAGGAAATGTAGGGCAGCAACAGATCACTCCCGAGCAAGCCCAGGCACTTTCTCCCGAAGTAGTGCAGCAGCTGGCAACTCACGCCGAGAAGTCAGATCCGACGATCGTCGATAAGGCTAGCGCCTTCTACGCCCAACATTCAAGCCTGGTGAAGACTCTGGGCGGAGCGGCACTCACCATTGCGTTGGCGAAAGTGGCGGAGCGGCAGCGAGCTGCTTAAAGGGGAGCAATACGTCCACGTAGCACTACGAATGTTTGACAACCGTGCGAAACTGGGCGCAGACTCGCTTTTGCGCCTACTTCTCATCTTCGCAGCAAAGGAGTAATTCATGACAGATCAGGATCTTAAAAACAAATATCAACCTGTAGCCGATTTCATGTCGCGCAACGGATTTCAGATTGCACATTTCCACAGTGAAAACAACAAGGCGGTTCTGAGCGCATCAGCGCCCACTGAATATCTGAAGAATCGCGCCTGGGACGAGATCAAAAAGATTGATCCCAATTTCTCGGACTTGCAGCACGATATTACTGTGGGATCGGGAACGATGTACGTCGTGAAGTCAGGAGACAACCTCTCCGGTATTAGTAAGACCTTTTATGGCAATCCGAACGAGTACACGAAGATCGCCCAGGCAAACAACATCTCGAATCCCGACAAAATCCAAGCAGGTCAACAGTTGAAGATTCCGGCCGCCTGACGCCGGCGACCCCGGGCCGAACCGGATCGACCGGAATTGGTTCGGCCCGCTTTTGCTGACCATGTGCCCTTACCATCAAGCTGGACGTTTTTGTACCATGTGATAGATGGCGAGCAGCAACACTGCCCCTACCACTGACATGATTAGCCCAGCCGACTGTCCTTCCTGGTACCAACCGACCGCCCTCCCCAGCCAGGTTGCCAGAACTGACCCAGCGATGCCGAGGAGGATAGTCACAATGAATCCGCCTGGATCTCGCCCAGGAGTGATGAGTTTAGCCAGTGCCCCCGCGACGAGGCCAATTAATATCACCCAAAGCCAATGCATTTAAATCCTCCCACCGCGCACGCCGGCCTCTGCGCACCGGATGCGGTGTACGCTAGCTGCGGGAACCCTTGCCCAGCCCGCCCATTTAATCCCAGATCAGGCGCACACGCACACCTGATCGAGCCTTCTCCATCAGCGCTTCCGCGAATTCCACACCGACTCGATCTTCATGAATGAGCCTACCGCGCCATACGCACAGCACACGCAGAAGTATGTGGCCAGCGCACATACTACTCTCTCGATCGCGCATATAAGCACCCGCTCTTACTGCGGCAGTCCCATCCGGTGGACCAACTCTGGGAATCTCGGGTCCGAGCGCAAATTATCACTCCAAAAAGGGTCGACTTTCAAAAACTGCAAAATCATGTCATGTCGTTCATACGACTTCTGCAACCAAGCAAACGCACGGTCTTTATCATCCAGTTCCCCGTAGAAATGCGCAATCATCCAGGGAGCAAAATAAGCTCGTCGGGCATGCTTCTCCATGCCTTGCACAAATTGCTGGAGAGCAGGCTTGTAACCGGACTTCGAATATACCCGCGCCAACGTCGTGGCAAGATCGTCATAGCCGTAGATTCTTGCTACATGATCCCACTCGGTAATCGCCTCCTTGTACATCCCTAGGCGCTCATACTCCACTGCTCGGTAGAAATCGCCGGTTTTTACACCGTTTGCTCCTTCCTGATTGACGGTCAAGTCTCGTCCAAGATCCCACTTGCGACGGAAATAGAGTTCCCCTCCGATGTGATCTTTAATTGGGTCAAGCTCTTGCGCCTTTTGATGTTCCGCCATAGCCTCGTCCAAGCGCCCCATCTCGTCGAACAAATACCCATACCTGTCGTGCGCTAAAGCTGAGCTCGGATTCAGTTCAATTGCATGTTGGTATTCTCTTTCCGCCCCAGCCCAGTCCCACTCGTATTCCCGAAGCATAGCCAGGGTGATGTGCGCGTCGACGAGTGACTCATCAAGTTCGAGAGCCTTCGCGACAGCGGCTTTTGCGTCTCGAATAACATCGGAAGTCAAATCGTATGAAGAGACTAACGAATCTCCTACCCCAAGATAGCCAGGTGCATAGGTCGGATCGAGTTTAATCGCCTCTCGAAATGATTGCAGAGCTTTTGTTTGTTCATCTCTGGCAGCTTTTTCCATTCCTCGTTTAAAGAAGAAGATGCTCATCTGTTCCAGGTGATATCTGCCAGCTAGATAAACATCGAGGACCTTGGGATTCAAGGGTCTGGCATTTGCCAAACGGATGTTGTACTCCGGCGTCAACCTGACCTGGATCTCGTTTGCGATAGCAGTCGCTACGGCACTTTGCAATGTGAGCACGTCACGTAAATCTCTGTCGTACGTCCGGGCCCATATATTGCTGTCGCTACGAGCGTAGATCAACTGTGCTGTAATGCGTACGCTATGGCCGGAGCGTAATACCGAACCCTCTACGATTCCATCGACGTGTAGGTCCCCCGCTATCTCGGGAAGCGATTGGTTTGTATTCTTGTACCGCATCACCGACGTATGAGAAATAACCTTTAACGTGCTGATTCCCGAAAGCTGGGTAATGAGCTCCTCTGTCATTGCGTCGGCGAAGTAGTCCTGTCCGGGTTCGCCGGAGAGATTTTGCAGGGGCAGGACGGCCAGCGAGCGAATCCGTGGCGGGCTATGACCAAATACCCGCTCTCTGGTGCCGGCAATATTGAACGCGAGAAGCAAGCCACATATAGGCACAACAACGCCAATTCCAGAGAGGCCGATCCTCCATTTACGGATTGCCGATCGTGCCGAAGGCAGTTCTGCTTCGGCCAATTGCGAGGATGTCACATTTGTCGAATCATGCTCATTGGCGGGTTTTATATCAACCAACAGCCGATATCCCCTCTTCGGAATAGTCTCAATCATCCGCGAGTGCTGAGCCTCGTCACCCAATACGCGCCGGAGCTCGGAAACCGAGCGCTTAAGGACGTCCTCTGAGACGAAGGTATTCGGCCAGATAGTCTGAAAAAATTTTTCTTTGGGAACGACCTCGCCCCGGTGGTCGGCGAGGCACACCAAAACGGCCATCATTTTCGGCTCAACGCGATTGGAGGTACCGTTCTGAGAGATGGTGTTCAGGCTGGGCCGAACCAGCCAGGGCCCCACTCGGAAGTCGCTGTTCACGACCCACTCCAGTAAAGCTAAGTAGCGGAATTATATATGGGTTCCCCTCGATCGCCAGGGAATTTTAAATAGGCCTCACCGCAATTTCACCAGAATCTCACCCCTGCCTCACGACTTCTTCGGAGAACGGCGGGTAGAAATGAGCTTTGAGGGGCCACAAGCAACAGCGCCCAAGGAGAAAATCATGAAACCCTAAAAACTTTTACGGCCATCAGCTTCTATCTGCTCCCGAAGTGGGCGCGAGCCCAGCCAAGAATACAGGAGCTTTTGCTGCTCTCCATTTAGTTTTGGCGTTACAGAACCTCCGGAGGGAAACTTATGAAAAGGAGAATCGTCCATGGCAAATTGCTGGCAGCCTTGCTGCTGCTTTCTTGCGCTCCTAGCGTGGGGCAAATCAGCTTCGCGCCTGAGCGCTATCGACTGAGCACTAATTCCCCCCCGGTGCAGGATGTCCTGCTTGCAATGGGAGATTTCAATAACGATGGAAAATTCGATGTTGCCGTGCTCAACTATGGTCTCGGCACCGTAAGCATTCTGTTGAACCGCGGAGATGGCACGCTGGCTTCTCAACACGAATTTCCAGTGACGCCTAACCTAAACGGACCTAATCCCTTTCGCAGGCTCGCCCTAGCAGACGTAAATGGCGATCACAATCTGGATGTCGTTGTGACTGACCAGAGTGCTGGTGGGAGTGGAGCCGGGGTCGTAAGAGTTCTGCTGGGCAATGGTGACGGCACATTGCAGCCCGCGATCCATACGGACCTAGGCTTTTTCGCCAGCGACTTTGTGGGGGTCGGCGACTTCAACGGCGACAATAAACTGGATGTGGCTGTTTTGGGAGCGCCCGTCAGCGCGATCACGCTTGTTCCTTTGCTGGGAAACGGGGATGGAACCTTCACGCCGGGAAGTCCGCTTACACCCGAGTTGGGGGTTGAGCCTAGTGGCACCCTGGTGGCCGACCTGAACCGTGATAGCAAGTTGGACGTTCTGTTGTCGGGGGTAAATGATAAGAACGACTTGCTGATGATCCCTGGGAACGGAGACGGGACGTTCCAACCTCCTGTGACGATCCCCTCGCAAGCCCCCGCGACATCTACCCTCACCTCTGGGGACTTCAACCACGATGGCTTACCCGATTTGGTCTCCGCCTCCGCTCAGAGTGAAAGGTGCGAGTTTGGAGTCTGCCACCCCGTTGGCCCGGAAGGTTCGCTTGCGGTCATGCTGGGCAAAGGGGATGGGACATTTGGCGGGCCGGGGATCATCACCGACGCGGTAGATTTCGATAACCCAACGGTGGGGGAATTTGATGGCGATGGGAATCTCGACATTGCCGTGTTCTCGTCATCCGCACAGGGGCAGGGGCCGGTGGTTTACTTAGGCGATGGCCGAGGAAGCTTCAGCCATGCAATTCCTATCAGCGTCACGCTGAATCAAGCAAGCGATCTGAACGGCGACGCGCTAGACGATCTGGTTGCCTTGGACTTTACGCAGTCGGGAACGCTCGAACTGGTAGTCCAATTGAACACGACCCCAAGTTTTTATATAAAGACAACCTCTGGAAGCCAGCAGGTGCAACCAGGAGGCTCGGCCAACTATACCCTCAACATTGGTCAGCAGAATGGGTTCGCGAACTCGATTGCGCTGAGCTGCGCTTCTCCCACTTCGCAAGGCATTCACTGCTCGCTGTCACCCACCTCAGCTACTCCGGGAAGTACTGCAACTCTTACCGTCACCACAACTGGAGGCTCAGCCGCAGTGAACGCGCCACCCGGTGCTGGGAAGTTCCTCTATGCGTTTTGCCTACCGCTGATCAGTCTTACTATTCCTGGCGTATGGAAGCCAAAAAACCGGATCAGGAATGCCGGCCTATTATTGTGCTGCCTAATTCTCCCAGCGATAAGCCTGCTGGTGGCATGCGGGGGCGGCGGTAACCATGGGTCTAGTGGCACTCCCGCGGGAAATTACACTGTAACGGTGACCGGAACCTCAGGCGCCTTGCAGCGTTCAATTAACGTGGCGCTGAATGTTCTGTGAATTACGCTGGACGATGAAACATTTTCTCGTGCGCCGGGAAGAAGGAGTATCTATTAGACCAACTTTTCTGGCTGGGCAAGACGTAAAAAACCGGCCCACTGCCCTCCCAGGTCATGCGCGCAAGATCGCCAAGGTGGCGATGGCGCGGAAGCTGGCAATCGAGTTGTACTGGATGCGGCGCCGCAGCTGGGACTACGACGAAATGCAAAAGCTCGGTTCGCACGCGGGAGAGCCCGGACATCGCCATGGTGTGCAGTAAATCACCGCCGTAATGATTGGGCATCCCGCTCCCCTTCACTGGGGAGTTCGAAGTGGTAATCATGATCGACGTTGAGATCGAAGAGATGGTTGGGTCGGACTGAGTTCTTGACCCGCGACGATTAGAAGCGAGCCCGAGGTTGGCCTGGCAAATCTCAACTAGAGCGAAATGGCGCTCGACCCCGAGCCGATGCTGCAGTGTGCTCGAAAAGGTCCTTGCCACCGCCAACATTGTTAGAGATGGCGATGTCACGTCAACTACCAAAATGGGGCTTATCTCAAGGCTCCGACTTCAACCTCATTTCAATTGCTCATCGTTATATGCTGGGTCGCGAAGGTTGCCACATTCCCATTGTTGTCGGCGGCTTTGACCAAAAGCGCGTGAGTTCCATTCGGGAACGCCGTGGTATCTAAGGAGTACTGAAAACCCGTGTTGGAAGGCGCTCCTGGGAAAGCAACAGGAATGTCGGTGCGACTCAGCCCGTACTCAGCGCTGCCGATGCGGGTGCCGTCCACGAACACATCAATGCTTGCTATTCCCGGCAACCCCCATGACCATCCGCTGATATTGATGGTGCCACTTGCACTGAAACTGTTGGTGATTGAGTCCAGCGATCCCATGGGCGTTAATGAACCGGGAATATTTTGCTGATTGTGCAGGGCGTAGATCGCGGCACGGCTTTCGTTAACCGGTCCCACCAGAATGAATGTGTCGAATTCGAGTATTGTCCCCGGATACCAGGTGTAGGTGCACAGAGGTGTGAATTGCAGGGTGACAGAAGCGTTAAAGCCCTTGCTGACCGGAAACTGCTGTGGTGTGTAGAGAGCGATTCCCACATTTGAACTATCAACGTAGGCTCCCCAATCCTCGGGAGTACCAAGGACATCGCAGCAGTCGGATGGCATCACGTGTTGTGAAAGGGAAGCGTTGGTCCATGGCTGGCTACCTCCGTAGTAGGAGAAATTCGGAACGTTCGGATTCACGTACATTACTGGCAGCTCCTGAAATTTGTTGGCGTGAGTATCGGAGCCAAAATGGGTGATTTTGTAGTGGACTTTGAAGACGCGGTTGAATCCGGGGACGACGGAGATCCACTTCTCGATGTAGGCATCCCCCTCTACTGGATTTCCGGGCCCGCCACCAAAGTTTTCGGGAGCCCATTCAATTGGTCGGGTTTTCGTATAGATCGAGCCGTCGGTCATCAACGCCGAGGCCAGAACCGGACTGCCCTGATAATAGTGATCGCCCGCCTCAATTGGGTTATATCCCCAGCTGGTGATGTAGTCCGCGTTGTCGTCCCATAATGAGGTTTGGATCTGGCGACCAGGATCATCGTTGTTCACGTAATCCACGCCATTCAAGCTGACTTCGGTGATCGCTGCTCCCCATGCTTTCAACAACCCGACGCGGACAGTTTCGGTCGCAGTCTGAGTTTCGAGAACTAGGGATGTACCATCATCGGAGTTTGTGATCTTTGGAGTGACAACAGGATTGATGGCAAGGGCGATTTGGCCCGAATGCTGAATCGATCCGCTGACCGCTTGCGCCTGGATCGAAAAAACACCGACCGGAGCTGATCCGGAAATGGAAAAACTGAATGACCGGGTAGCCCCGGCTGCGATTGTGAAAGAGGGTGAAGGCTGTGGAGTGACGCCGAGTGGCAAGCCTGAGAACGTGACCATTACCGAGCCGCTGAACCCTGCTAACGACTTAACCGAGATGGAAATCAGGCCGCTGGAATTTCCGAGGGTAGAGTCGAGCTGGGCAGGGGAAATGGAAACCGAAAAGTCACCGACCGATGGTGTGGGAGGCGTCTGAGTACCCGAGCCACCTCCTCCGCAGGAGATTAACGCATAAACAGAGAATAGGCCAAACAGCAGGAGCAAAGTCTTCACGCCGATCTCCTATTTTCGAGCCGGGATATGTTCTTTCAACCACACTGATATCCCACCCGCCGAATCGAACCCTGGTGAAGCTGGGATTCCAATTCGTTAAGTTCTACAGTACCGATCAACTTCGAGCAGGATGTAAATCTGTACCGCAAGGACAAAGCTGCATCGGATGAACCATAGCTCCGAGCCTTGTAGTTGGTGTAATCGCCTGATTTCAACAATCAATGGATAACGCCAAGCACAGACAATTAAGCTAACACCGGGCAGAGTGACGGCACCATCACTGGTCCAAGCGCATGCGTCGCAAGAGATCAAGGTAACGGGGATCCGAGTGGAAGGGCTGCAGGAAGTCTTCGACTTTCAGATATTCCAAGGCTGCCGAACGTTCTTTATACGCTTTCTCCAGCCACTCGAAGGTGTGTTCGCGATCCTGCATCAAGGCGTAGTAGATCGCTATTTCAAAGCTCGAATCCTTCCCCTCTCGCGATTCCGCCTTCAGAGCCTCCATTATGGCTAAGCAGGCGCCCTTCAATTTTGCCTTCTGATAGCCAGTAGCGAATGCCGCGGCTATTTGATCGCGTCCGTTTTGCTTCAGAGCGGTGACCTGGTCCGCCACGTAGGCATCCTGATTCCCAAGACGCCAGTTCACGTTACTGCGAGTGTTGTAGAAGTCTGGAAAATCCGGGTTCGAGGCAATAAGCCTGTTCAACTCGATCATAGCCTCATCATCGCGCCCCAAGTCGGAGAGAAGGCCGGCCCGATTTGCGTTTAATTGCGGAGAAGCCGGGTCCAAAGCTAAAGCCTTTTCATTCTCAGCGGCGGCTTCCTTTGTCCGGCCCAAAGCCCTGAGCATGTTCGCGTACCAATGATGCGACGTGGGCTCGTTTGGATTGAGTTCAATCGCCTTGCGATAACCCGATTCTGCTCCTGCCCAGTCCCAATCTAATTCCTTCAACCCTGCTAGTGCAGCATGTGGCTCCGCAAGCGAGGGATTCAGCTCAATTGCGCGTTGTGCCGCACTGCGGATCTTCGGCGAAGCTTCCTGGCTGGAAATCACGCCCCGGTCGACTTGAACTGTGTAAGAGGTTGCCAGGCCGGCAAATGCCTCTGCGTAGTTTGCGTCAATCGCGATCGCTTGATTGAACTCTTCTATCGCTTTGCCGAGGCTTTCCCGCGTGCGCTGTTGCAGATAGAAGCGCCCTTTCACGTAATGCTGGTATGCCTCGCTGTTTTGGGTGCCATGAGTGGACAGGTATTTCTTTTCCTCTCCTGTCAGTTGGAGCCGTAATTGGGCTGAGATGTCAGAGGCGATGTCATCCTGCACCGTCGAAATGTCCGAGGCTCGGCGTCGGTACTGATCGCCCCACATTTGTGAGCCGTTACTTACATCTACCATTTCGGTCTGTACGTTGAGCGCGTCGCCATGTTGAGATAGACGGCCCACAACTATGGCTCTTACTTTCAGCTCTCGTCCGATCTGCAGCGGGTCTTGTTGTGCCGGCCGATAGCGGAAAACAGTGCTTCGTGCCATTACCCGCAATCTCGGTAGGCGCGACAACTGGTTGATCACTCCCTCCGTGATGCCATCCGCTAAATAATCCATTTCTGAGTTTGAAGTGGTGTTCGCTAATGGCAATACGGCGACCGAGTCGATGGAATTGGAAGTCCTGTTGAAGAAGTAATATGCGCTTGCTGCGATCACAGCTAGAACCAGCGCCACAATCCCGCCGACTGCCTTCCACTTGCGTCTGGTCGGCTCGGCAGTGGCGTGTCCAATCGCAGGGACCGAGATGCCACTGGCAACTGCTGCCTTCCTAGATGTCGTTAAAACGCTTGCTACCGATGCGCTCGAAGCCACTTGGTCGCTTACCAAAGTCGCTGAAGGCAATTGCGCACTGCTACCAGGAATTTCTGATTCTGCAACACTCACTATCGCACTACGGTTGGAATCCGTGTCGCGTTTCAGGCGCTGTAACTCCGCCCTCATCTCTTTGGCACTCTGAAAACGCAGTTCCCGATCTTTCTCCAGAGCGCGATTGATGATGTCTTCGAGCTTCGCCGAAATTTCGCGATTGAAGCGAATGGCAGGAGGTGGATCCGAATCGAGGATGGCCTTGAAGATAAGCCCGGAAGTTTCGCCGCAAAACGGCAACGCTCCAGTAGCCATCTCATACAGCACCGCGCCAAAGGAAAACAGATCAGTGCGCGGATCAAGTTCCTTGCCTCGCACCTGCTCAGGTGACATATAAGCCACGGTGCCTACCGCCGAACCAGGACTAGTCAGGTGCTCCTGATCCACGGTTCGGGTGTTCTCAGCCGCCAGTCGACTTGAAGAAGGCTCTCGAACCGTAACCTTGGCCAAGCCGAAATCAAGGATCTTGGCATGCCCGCGCTTAGTTACAAAAATGTTGGCCGGCTTGATATCGCGGTGGACGATGCCTTCGGCGTGAGCGGCATCGAGGGCGTCTGCAATTTCAATAGCGAGCGAGAGAATTACGTCGGTCTCGAGCGGGCGATTGGCGATGCGATGCTTCAGCGTTACACCGTCGAGGAACTCCATGACGATGAAGGCATGCCCGTCCTGCTCGCCTATGTCATGAATCGTGCAGATGTTTGGGTGATTGAGGGCAGAAGCCGCCTTTGCTTCCCGGCGGAAACGATCCAATGACTGGCGATCTTGAGCGGTATCCTCAGGTAGGAACTTCAGCGCCACAAATCGATCTAGGCGGGTGTCTTGAGCTTTGTAGACGACGCCCATCCCGCCGCCCCCGAGTTTTTCAAGAACACGGTAATGCGAAATGGTTTCGGCAATCACTGGCGCAGAAGCTTACGTCCGTACGACATGCAAGTCAATTGAGACGAAGGAGGGTTCCCGCCATCCAGGGCATTGTTGGCGAAATATCGAGATTTCACCCATTGACCGTCGGTCAGGCGTTGGGATCGTAGTTGTGTAAACGCCTGATTACAACAGTGACGAGGGGCAATGAAATGCCAGCATTGGTGTACACTTGCCGCCGCGCAGGATAGCCCCAACAAATCCTGTTCGCGTTTAAAGAGGTGAAACATGAAAAAGCAACGCCCATCCGCGATCCGCATGACATTGTATCGTCGCTGTCCTCTCACTCGATGCGCCGGGAACTATTTTGTGCCAGGTGCTCACCCGTGTTAAGATCTTGAGTGGAACGGTTGTCGCTCGTCAGGTCAGTCCAGTAGAGTCCTACCGGTAAGTAAAGTTTTCCCCAGACATGTGAAGATTCGTGTTGCAGGCACGGTGTGCCGTTCCCCTGCAACGTCGAGCTCCGCATGCCTGGCATTTTTGCGGCTGATTTTTCGTTCCGTCCGACTGGAGCCGCTTAAGGGGAAAGCTATGCCGGCGAAGAATAATGGAAAGAATTACATCAGCACAGCAGGCCAAGTCTTAGCCGATGGAGCGTTCATCGAATTAGTTGCATCGGAAGACAATTTCGAGCCCAAGGTGCTGCTGTATAAGAACGGTTCGTACACCATCAATCACGAGATTGAGTATGAAGGTGCGTGCTATCGACCGCCACAGCTAGATCCCGGAGTATGGCGCGCCACTCAACTCCCCATCTCCCCGATCAACTACGGAACGGACCGGGAGCTGGTGGAGTCGCTCCAGAATCTTTGCCAGCATGTAACGGGTTTCAATGCGGAGGAGGCCAGAGATGTCATCCGCTGGAGTTTGTATACCCATTTCCCGGAATTGATCCTTAACCCACCCGACATGATCCTGTTTGGGCCGGACATGGCTCGGGCAGTCGAGTTTTTGCGCTTCTGCTCTTGTACTACGCGGCATCCGCTGATGCTTACCGATATTAGGTCCGCCGCTCTGCGCGGCATCGTCGAAGGGTTTTCACCGACTGTGCTCATCAACCAACCCGTTATGTCCAAGCGAATACAGCATTTTCTGGCTCAGAGCAATTATCGCGGCATTTCTGTTCTGGATGGATCCGGTCGCGCCGCGCAAATGTGTTGCTTTCGTGCCATGTATCGAGGGATGGCCTTTGAAGTGGTCCACAACGCCTCTGCCGTTCGCCTGATATTGCCTCGGTCGGGAATGCAAATGACGGAAGTCGCCAGAGCAAAGATTGGGCGTGAGTGTCTCGGCAAATTGATGCAATTTCGATTTAACAATTTTGCAAGGGTACGGCAGAGCTGGTCAGTTGCTGGCACCAGCGCCGAATCCGGTACGGTCGAGGCGGACCCAGTAGCCGCCATGGCGGATGATCTGGGCATGATCATGCGTCCCGGAGCCAGCGAAAGCGTCACCTTCGAACAGCGGTTAGAACCGACGTGTGCAGTGATCGAAGTGTTGCTGGGAGTGTGCCATCAGAGCACTCCCAACTTGCAGGTAAACGAGCTCGCAGGTCGGATAAACGCGTTGCTTCGCACCCGCGGTGAAGTCAAGGAATACAGTTCGGTCGAGATCGGCAACATGCTGCTTGGTTTGGGGATCGACCGAAAGCGGAAGGCAGCGGGGATGTACATTGAATTTGATGTCCGCACGCGGCGCCGTTTGCACCGGCTAGCTAGTTCGTTTGGGGTGGAAATGAAAGCTCCCGGATGTTCCGAGTGCAGCGACGGGATGATCGTTCAAGCCGACCTTAATCGGACTTCCTCCCTGCTGTTAAGCGAATGATCGAGGCCAAACATGAGTAGGTAATGTAGGAAATGTAGGTCATGTAGCTGAAACGAAGACTATTTTCGAACTTGAGACTCGAGGGATCATGCCTTTTACAAAACGTACTCTTAGCAGACTTGACATACAACGTTACGCCGAATGCGCCAGGCAGCTGCAGGCCAGCGGGGTCGAAATCGATATTCCTGAGGAGTGGCGCCACAGTCCGGCTCCAAGAACAACTATTGCAATCGAACAGGCAACTACCAGTGATTCGGCGATTCAGGAGTATGAGAGCGGAACCGGCTACATGCTCGATCTCGATATCACAAACAAGAGCGGAAGGACCATGTACCCGGTCGAAGTAAACCTGTTTTTGCCCTGGGTTGACGATTTCTTTCACTGGCTCGACGTGGAGGAGGTGCGCGTTCGAAACCGGAATAAACGAGACACGTATTATGAATGTTACCGCTTGAACGCGCGGCACGGGATCGAGTTTCCGCGCCAGGAGGTGATCAATCACGTGTTGCTTTTTGAAAACGCTCACGGCTTACTGCCTTGGCGTCCTGTCACCGGGAAGCTATTGGCAAGGGGCGGGCCTTTGCCCATTCATGTGAAGAATGGGCTAAATGTCCCCGCCACGCTGACGGTGAAATGTTCCGACGAGTCGCTGCATTCTCAGGCACTTTATCTACGAGTCGACCGAATCTCGTCGAGACCGCGCCCGCATGTGCGAACCCATGACCTGCGGGGTAATCCATTGCCTGTACCCATGGTTTATGGTAGGACCGCACGAGCGCGTCTCCGCGAATCGGGCGCGGAGAATCATCAAGCAGATCAGTGAGGCCCGCCTTTCAAGCCGGAACGTGGGCGATGAATAAGAGGTCAGATGCCCAGCATTTGCTCAGTCGCGTTCGTTCGTGGAACGCAGTTTTCGAAGAGCGATGTCCAGAGCTAACATTGTCTGGAGTAGAATCTGATGTGATAAATGGGGGGTGGCCGATGCGGGCATCCCGATCTTTTGCTGGTTTGCTTCTGCTCTCGCTGTTCTTGCTGAGCGATGCCACTGGACAATTCCATTCCGGAATCTCGCTCACCGTCGTACCGTCTGAATCAACTCTCCAAGTAGGCCAGACGCAAGCTTTCACCGCCATTGTCATGGGCACGAGTGATGCTGCTATCCAGTGGAGTGTGCAAGAGCCGAATGGTGGAACGGTCACGGAGGATGGAATTTACACCGCTCCCCATGAAATTGGGATTTATCACGTTCTTGTGCTTGCGCTGAGCCACGGCTTTAGCGCCCAGACGGTCGCGAGAGTAACCGTGGTCGAGCTCCATGACGCCGCGCCTGCGAAGTGACGTTGTTTTGACGTCTTGCGATAGCGTGGGCTGATGGACAAAGTTGCGGTTCGGCATCTGCTAGGAATATAGGGATGTTGGCTGGGAGGACGTACACGCGAATGATCACAATATTGCCAAGACTCATGGTCGCCGCTTGGCGACGCGAATTTCGACCCGGCGGTTGCGAGCCCGACCTGTGTCGCTCGAATTTGGCTGCACCGGTTCTGCCGATCCCAAAGCGGTAACTTTTAGTCGTTCAGGAGAAACCTGCAGTTCATTGGAGAGCACATCGCGAACCGCCAGTGAGCGGCGACCTGACAGGTCGAGATTGTAGGTCTCAGGTCCAGAATCGTCGGTATGACCCTCAAGTACAACGTAGAGATCTGGATTGGCGGCTAACATGTTTGCGACTTCCTCTAACGAACTTTTCTGGGATTGGGAGTCGAGCCTCGCGCTTGCTTCCTCAAAATAAAGAGTGGCAATTGGTCGAGATTTTAGAGCTGCGGGCTCGCTTGACGAGCCTGAGCTCGGCGAAGGGTTCGATGTCGAGGGATTGATGGCGAATCTGGGAGTTTGCGGCCATGAATCCGATGCCGCCCTTCCGATTACAAACCACAGCAAAAGCCCGGTGAACACTGATATCAGAAAAACATTGGACCAGAATCTGCCGTTCCTTCGCTCATCTTGTCGGTCTGACCTCACGGACTTCAAATTGTTAAGTCGAACTTCGGCAACCCTCAATCCAGTTTGGGTGTTTTTGGCCCTTGCCATTCCGATTACTGCGACCTTGAGGTTTTCATGTGATGGTTGTTTATCCGTGACGACCACGTTCGAGTTGGGTGTTGTGATGGCAGGCTGGGCAGAAGGGCGAGCGTTGTCGACACCACGACTGTCCGCCGGTTTGGCTATGGGAACAGGGATTTTAATGCCAGAGTTCGTGCCGATCGTCGCCATGGGCAACGCTGCTGCGGCTAAGATGGGCTCCGAAGCAGCCCCCACAGGAATTTTATGAACCAGGGGCGTTTTCATTTCGAGGACATCATGCTTCGCTTTTTCCTCCGGTGTGCGCATTTGCGAGAAGATTTGCTGCGGATCAAGATCGGAAATTGCCTCCTGCAAAACGCTGCGGCTTATCAGATTCGCATGTTCGGTGAAGGCCAGGAGCATGGTGCTGAAGCAAAGTCGATTGATATTTCGCGGTATGCCGTTGCTGCTCTGCCAAATTTCATGAATGACGGTCGGAGGGAAAAGGCCAGTCTTACTGGCGCCGGCTGTCTTGAGGCGATGCTCAATGTACAGGGATGTATCTTCGGCTGAAAGCGGACTTATGCGTCCAATGGCAGAGACGCGCTGCTGTAACTGCTGTTGTTCCGGCGCTGACAAGTTCTTTAACAACTGTGGTTGGCCCGCGAGAATCACGTTCATTAGTTTGGAGCGTGAAGTTTCGAAGTTCGAGAGTTGACGTAGCATCTCGAGAGATGCGAAGTCAAGATTCTGTGCCTCATCCAAAATTATGATTACTCGCTTGCCGGCTCGGGTGGCGCCGAGGAGAAACTGATTGAGGTCGTCGCACAAGCTTCGAATCGATGTAGCTTGCGAGTTCACGCCTAATTCCGACAATAGTGACTGCAACAATTCAATGGGCGAGAGCTGGGGTTGAAATAGGAATGCCGTGTGCGCCGTGGCTTGATACCTGCTGAGGAGATTGATCAGCAGCGTAGTCTTGCCCATTCCAGGTTGAGCGACCAAGACTTGGAATCCAAAACCCCAGTCAATTCCATTGATCAGCGAAGCCACTGCCTCCCGGTGAGTGTGGCTAAAAAACAGGAATTTCGGATCCGGCGTCACTCCAAACGGATTCTCTCGTAAGCCGAAATGGCTTAGGACGGCGGTTTGCTGCGGATTGCGGACGCTCTGGCTTTGCACGAAATCTTCGGAGCAAACCGCACGCCATACGTGTATCCATAAGTGTGTAGCCTGGGCTTAGAACCGAACCTGTCGCCAGGTACGGAATAGATAAGGTGAAATCTGTTGCAACAAAGGGCTCAGGACGTTCTTCGTCGTCAGGTCTAGAAGAATGAGTAAAAGAACGAGCGTCACAATTTGATTGGTTACGGAAGTAACTCCTGCAAGCGATCTGCTCACAATGGCATCGTGCAGGTCTTCGTGTTGCCCCCCCACCTGTTTCCGGCACATGCGTGTGACGTTGTTTCTCAAGCTGCAGCATGGCTCGGACAGATTCATCTCCGACGCCTTTACCGGTAAAAGCCTGTGCTGACAGAGACATATTGGCTTTCGACCCGCGGTGGCTTCAAACGTGGCATTTATTTCTATTTTTACCTATTTTAGATACCTGCCTGGGCCTAGGGCCAAAGTACGAGATTTGGGCCTGTCCTTGACAAGGGCGAGTACAAAGCTATCATTTCCATGCAAATCGGTAAGGATTGAGAATGAAGAGAATGATTTCCCGCAGAGAGCTCGTATTTAGATTTCCACTCGCCCTTGCAGGCATGACATTACCTCGTCCTTTGCTAAGCCTTGGAGCCGATGAAGATTCCGCGATTCCGGGCAAAGAAGGGATGATCATACGATCGCTCCGCTTTCTTGATTTAGAAATGCCGGTGGAATACGCAAACTCCTTCATCACTCCCGTAAAACACTTTTTTGTGCGCAATCACATGCACGAGCCGAGTGCGCTTGATGCACACGAGTGGCGGTTAACGGTAAGCGGTGAAGTGGAGAGATCACTTACTTTGACGCTTGCGGAGTTAACCAAAATGGAGCAGCACACGGTCATCAACACCCTGGAATGTGCGGGGAACGGCCGTGCTTTCGCGCTTCCGCATGTGCCAGGAGTGCAGTGGGAGAAAGGCGCGATTGGGACTGCTCGTTTCAGCGGCCCGCGTCTACGTGACGTACTGCAGCGCGCCGGAGTGAAAGCAACCGGAAGGCACGTCATGTTTCGCGGGCTGGATGAAGTGCCCGGAAAAGTGCCACCGTTTATCCGCAGTATCCCAATGGAGAAAGCCAGCGATGGGGAGACCCTTGTCGCATTGCGGATGAATGACTCGCCATTGACCAAGCATCATGGATTGCCGGCGCGTGCGCTGGTGCCGGGATGGATCGGCGCCGCCTCTTGCAAGTGGCTGAGTGAGATCAAAGTGCTGGATAAAGAATTTGAAGGCAACTTCATGAGCCCCGGATACCGCCTGCCGAATTCGGCGGTCAAAGCAGGCGAGGCGGTGAAAGTGGAGGATACGCATCCAGCGACTGCCTTGAACGTCAAGTCAATGATAACCAGCCCTCGTGACGGCGCCAGCGTGAAGTCTCGCATCGTGATACGAGGCGTTGCCTGGGCGGGGGAAGCCGATATCACGAAAGTGGAGGCCTCAACCGATGCGGGCAAAACCTGGCAAGCCGCGCAGCTCGGTAAAGAGCAATCGCAGTATGCGTGGCGTCTTTGGAGTTACTCCTGGAGTGCGGCTAAGCCGGGTCCATACGTGATCAGTTGCCGCGCTAGCGATAGCAAAGGCCGCATACAGCCCGATTCGGTGGAGTGGAACCCGAGCGGATATCTAATCAACGTCATCGACAGGGTGCAGATCAATGTCCAGGCATAGTCTTTGGTTAGCTACGTTCCTGTACGTCACATTCATCCCGCTCCTAAACGGACAATACGCAGTTCTGCCGCCGGGCCCGCTGGAGCCAAAGGTGAAGACCGCGTGTTTGGAATGCCACGATGCAACCATTATTGTGCAGCAGAGGTTGGGTAAAGCCGCGTGGACTAAGGAAGTCGACAAGATGATCAAGTGGGGTGCACTAGTCGAGCCCGGCGATCGAGACGCCTTGATCGAATACTTGAGCACAAATTTTCCAGCTGATAAGGAGCCCTACAAGGCTTCGCGAACGATGGCGAAGAGCAACAAAAAATAAAGTTGAACTTCAACGATTGACGTAATGGCAATTTGGGTATCACGGATGCTACAGGTGCGGCGATTTGCATAACGAGGTGAGGCAAGTCTCTCAAAACTATAAAAGAGGAGCGGGTTGAAATCCCGCTCCTTTAAGTTCCTTTCGCTACTTCAACTCGATTTGGATGACCTCAAAGGGCTTGCTGCTGAGACTCTCCGGCAAATGGGTGAAGGCGTCCATATGCTGCACCGATCCAGCGCTTGCCTGGATGTCTTCGCTCCGCCCGTCCGGGTAGGTGAATTTGGCTTGTGCGTCGCTCAGAAAAACGGTCACAGATTCGGGGTGGCTGTGCATTACTGATTTTTCGCCTGGCCCATATTTGATACGAATCACGCGAACGCGGTCATTCTCGAATTCAACTTTGTAGTGCCGAGGATCGGTTATCACCGGATCGTCGGCACTCGGCTGGGGAATTCTTGCGGTTGCCATAATTCCTCCTGGATGTGTTCTGGGCAGAAAGTGTAATCTCCCAACCCTTGAAACTACAATTTGTGCTCTGCTTTTTTTCCGGTTTTGCGATTCAGGGCGACAGGCGGGTACACTGCCCCCTGAGCAGTGCGCTCAAGCATGCCAAAGAAGAAAGTACAGAGGGCTACACCGAGATCTAAAGCTGTCGAGCCGCATGTTGCGGCGAAGCTCAGTCAGGCCGAACAAGACTTGCTGCGGCGCATGCGGGTTCCGCGTGACATGACGGACAGGATTATTCTTCATGTGTTGCTTTGCATTTGATGCGAGGCTCTGAACCGACAAGAGCTGGCTTCTCAAGCCGAGATCGCCTTCGAACAATCGGGACAAATCTTATGCATGACTTTCGCTTCTGAATGTGCTCTGACGTAGTACTCAAAGGGTTGCCACTGACCTCTTTGATCTTGTATTTTCTTGCACGACAAGCATATCGGTAGCAACCCCTCTAACGTGTGGATATTGGCCAATGCCGCTTTGAGTTCGTCGAGGGTGCGCTGCCTCTCGGCTTCAGCCCGACCGCGGGCGGCTAATGCTTGCTCCAGTCTTTTGAGGTTACGCCGGAGTTCGAGTTGTGCCAGCACTTGGCGGCTGAGAGCTCTGAGGGCCTCCTGTTGTTCCGCGTTGAGTTCCCTTGGGATCTGATCGAGCACGCACAATGTGCCTAATGCATGACCATTTGCCGTCAACGTTGACCCGGCATAAAACCGGATCTTTGGATCAGTAATGACCAAGGGATTGTGGGCAAACCTTTGATCCTGAGTGGCGTCGGGCACGATGAAGATATCGGGCTGCAGGATGGCAGATGCGCAAAACGCGATATCGCGGGAGGTCTCGCTGACGGATACACCTATTTTTGATTTGAACCATTGCCGGTCCGCATCGATCAGGCTGATCAAAGCGATCGGTGTCTGGCACACGTAGGAAGCCAGTAATGTCAGATCGTCGAAAGCGGCTTCCGGTGCGCTGTCGAGAATCTCATAGCCTCGAAGCGTCTCAAGCCTCAGACTTTCGTTTGCCGGTTTAGGCGTACTCATTATTTCGCCCGAGAGCGTCCGCTTGTGGTGCCGAAGGGAATGTATCGCCCTTTCTTTAAAACTTCAAGCTCCCTGAATTTGCTCAAGCCAGTCACAAAAGAGAACCATTAGTGTTTTGCTTTGTCGATCATGAAATATACAATTCGTTCGCTCTGCAACATGAGTTATTTAACACAGGAGATCCAAGATGCGCTCTCCCTTGCTTTCGATCATCGTGCTTGGCCTTGGCGGCATGCTATTTGCGCAGGCGACCACCTCAACTTCGCCTGCCACAGCGGCTAATGAGGATTCTAACGTTCAGGTTTTGCTCCAGCGCATTCAACACTTGGAGAAGCGCATCAGCGACCTCGAGGCTCGTGAAAATGCGAGAGAGGCATCTTTGCAATCACCTGCCGTCCCGCAGCCGACTGCCACGGTGGGCCAGACTGCCCCAACGACAACCGAACCGGCGGCCCAAGTGCCTCCACCCGTTTCGCCAGGCGGCCATGAGCACGCCAGTATCGCCGTGGCGCGCGAGACGGAGGAGCATTATCCTTCTCTGCAAATCCGGGGCTTCGGTGATGTGGATTTTTCTGCCAGCGACCAGAAAGGCTCAATTAGCGGTTTCAATCTAGGGCAGTTTGTATTGCATTTCGCGTCCCCTTTATCGCGTAAAGTGACTTACTTCGGAGAAGTGAGCTTTACGGCGCAACCCTCCAATTATGATGTGCAAGTCGAGCGCAGTATTATTCGTTACGATTACAATGATTACTTTAAAATTTCTTTCGGTAAATACCACACACCCATTGGTTATTGGAACACGGCCTTCCACCATGGAGCTTGGCTTCAGACCACTATCAGCCGTCCTCAAATGGTGCAGTTCGGCGGAACCTTCATCCCCGTGCATTTTGTCGGGTTGTCCGCCGAGGGCAATATCCCATCCGGCGGTCTTGGACTCGGCTACAACGTCGGTATCGGAAACGGCCGGTCTTCCATTCTGAGTAAGGCTGGCGACAATGGCGACATTAACGACAATCGCGCCTGGGTCGCTACCGTTTTCGCGCGGCCCGCACGCTTCTACGGACTGCAGTTCGGTGCATCTGTCTATCGCGACAAGCTGACCCCGAAAGCAGGGCAGAATTTCGATGAAACCATCGCCTCGGCCCACGTGGTCTGGACCAAGGAACATCCCGAATTCCTTTCTGAGTTTGCGGATGTACACCATCGCGATGTGCTGACCGGTCGCACCTTCAACAGCCAGGCTTTTTACGTCCAGCTTGCCTACCGCTTTCCCTGGCAGGAAAACAAATGGAAGCCCTATTATCGTTTCGAGTATATTCACAAGCCGGAAAGCGATCCGCTGTTCTCGGTGGTTTCGGATCTTGTAGGCTCAACCGTCGGAGTGCGTTACGACATAACCAACTACGCGGCGTTTAAAGGGGAGTATCGCAGCAGCCGGGTCGGAGTCGGTGAGCCACGAAGCAACGCGGCATTCTTCCAAACCGCGTTCACCTTCTGAGGCAGACTATGACAGCAAAACAAAAGATCGTTGCTGTTTCGCTGCTGGCGGCAGTATGTGGCGCCGCGTTTGCCCAGAAGCCTCACGATGTAGACATCGCGGTAGTCGTACACCCCGATACCCCGATCAGTAACCTCAGTCTGGCGGACGTCCGTAAGGTTTTCCTGGGTGACCGCCAGTACTGGAGCACGAATGTTCCGGTGGTTCTGCTGATTCGCGCTCCGGTGGCGCGTGAGCGCGACGTAGTGCTCAAAACTATCTACCAGATGTCGGAATCGCAGTTCAAACAGTACTGGATTGCGAAGATTTTTCGGGCCGAGTCAGCTTCGGCACCCAAAGTGGTCTATTCGAATGACATGGCTAACGAACTAGTCAGCGCAATTGCCGGCGCTATCGCCTTCATTGACGCGCGCGAAGTTCGTCCGGGAGCAAAGGTTCTTCGGGTAGATGGGAAACTGCCTGGAGAAGCCGGATATCCGTTGCGCTGATTACATTTAACGCGGTTGGCTGCGGAGTTATTGCGATTGAGGCATGCCCAGGCGCTGCACCAACTGCTGGAACTGCGGATCGGTCCGGAGCTGGTCAAAGGCCGGTTCGACCTTTACATAAGTCAGCTTGCTGTCTCGTTGATTGAAAGCTTGGTCGAGCCATACCAGGGCCTGCGTTTTTTCACCCAGCTGCGCATAGATCTGCGCAATATTGTAACCGGACACGTATCCGCGCTTGGAAACCTCCTTTAACCCTTCCAGCCAACTTTGCATAACCCCGGGATACCCCGACCGCGCATAGTCGGCCCCAATCGCCGCCGCCAAGTCCGGGTTGCCGGATAGCGTCAGTACCTTTTGTCTTTGAGCGACAGCATCTTTGTACATTCCGTTCTGTTCGTAAGCGGCCTCAATCGCGTGTTGAGCAGGTACGAAGTTCTGGTCCATCTGCAGAGTCTTCTGGAATTGCTCGATTGCGCTTGTGTACTGGCGGGCAAAATACAATTGGCGGCCGACGCTAGTGTTAATCAGCAGAGACAAGGGATCAAGTTCCTGCGCCTTTTTTAGCTCCTGGCGTGCCTCTTCGAAGCGCCCCAACTTCATCAAGCAATCCCCATACCAGTGGTGCGCCGTCGCCGAATTGGGATTCAGCTGTATGGCGCGCCGGAACTCCGTTTCTGCTCCCGCCCAATCCCAGTCGTAGTTCTCTCGCACCAAAGCCAGCGAGATATGTGCCTCCGGCAATGAGTCGTCCATCTTCACTGCCTCGACGGCTGCGGACTTTGCCTTTTGCCATACTTCACGTGGTGCTACATATCCCGAGTCGCCGAGAAACGTGTACGTATCCGCCAGGCCGGCGTGAGCCAGGGCGAAATTGGGATCCATTGTGACCGCCTGCGTGAAATAATCACCCGCTTTCTTGAATCCGTCTTCGGTCCACTTGTTCCAGTAGAACAACCCTTGTAGATACGCTTGATAGGCCTCGGGATTCTCGGTAGCATGCTTTCCCAATTCGCTGGCTACCTCTCCGGTGAGCCGAGGTCGAAGGCTGGTATAAATCTCTTTCGCTATGTCGCCCTGCACAGTCAGAAGATCTGAAACCTTGCGGTTGTATTGATCACCCCACAATTCTGATCCATCTGCAACATTCACGAGGTCGGTCTGGATGGACATCGTGTCGCCACGCTGCGAAATCCTGCCCATCAGCACCGCATCAACATTCAGCTCTTTCCCTACCCGTTGGGCGTTCACTTCATGCCCCTTGTAACTGAACACAGTACTTCGAGCCATCACTTTCAGCTCCGGCATCCGCGAAAGGCTGCTGATGACGCCATCCGTGACTCCGTCTGCGACGTATTCGAGATTCGGATCGGCCCCGGTGTTTACAAATGGCAGGACGGCAACCGAGTGGATCCGCCCACTCACAAGGGCAGGGTAAAACCGCTTCAGCCAAGCTGGGCGGGAAATTGCTAGTGCGAGTAGCAAAACTGCGCACAGCAGCGCGCTGCCGGTCACAATCTTTGGTTTCCATTGCTTATTTGGGCCGGGGGGCAGACTGGGCACTCCCGACGACTCCGTGTCCCGTTTGACTCGCTTGAGGTCTGTGCGCAGCTCAGCTGCGGTTTGATACCGGAGCTTGCGGTCCTTCTCTAGAAGCTTGCTGATAATCCAACCGATATCGGGGACCAGATCAGGATTTAGACGATTGGCCGGAAGCGGCGCACGGTTGAGAATCGCGTCAAATGTAACTGCTGTAGTTACGCCAATGAATGCAATGCGGCCAGTTGCCATTTCATACAGAACTGAACCCAACGAGAAAAGATCGCTACGCGCGTCCAACTCCTCTCCGCGGGCCTGTTCAGGAGACATGTATGCCACTGTCCCCAGAGAAACGCCGGTACTGGTAAGGTCATGTGTGTCGATGGTCGGCATGGACGACACCGCCACTTCCTCAGCGACGGTGCGCGGCATGGACACCAGCTTGGCTAGCCCAAAGTCGAGAATCTTCGCCTGTTCGCGCCGCGTCAGGAAAATATTGCCCGGCTTCAGATCGCGATGGATGATCCCCGATTCGTGTGCCGCATCAAGGCCCTCCACTATCTGAATCGCGATATCAAGAAGTTGGCCCATTGGCAGGGCTCGTCCCGTGATTAGCTGTTTCAGACTCTGGCCTTCCAGCAACTCCATCACGATAAAAGGCTGGCTCTCCCACTCATCAATCTCATGAATGGTGCAGATATTAGGATGGCTTAAAGCCGACGCAGTCCGCGCTTCCCTCTGAAAGCGCTCTAAGGCGAGACGGTCTGATACCAGGGTAGCTGGCAAGAATTTAATGGCAACATTTCTTCCCAGCCTCAAATCCTGCGCGCGATATACGACGCCCATCCCGCCGCCGCCCAGGCGTGATTCGATCTGGTAGTGCGAAACCGTGCTGCCAATCATGCTGGTGAGCCCATCCGATGTTAGGGCGGACCCAGGAGCAAGTCAACGCATGTAGCGAATTGCAAGAATCTTCTTGTGAACCGCACGTTCGACCATCGCAGGTCACGCCGCTTACAATCCTTTTTAGAAGCGGACCGACAATTTTTTGGCGAGGTGAGAATTTGAGAATTTCCGTCTCAGTTCGGAATCTACTGGTAGCCACATGTCTCGCGTTCAGCCCACTCGCCACGACTGCCCAAAGATTATCCGACCCGGAGATTACTGATCCTGTCCTGTTTGACGCCAACCGCCCCCTTTCGAATGAGCTCCATACCTCAGTGCTGGACGGATTCACGCTGGCGGCGGTTGGTGATTGCATCATTTCACGTCCCCTCTCGCACTACGCGGCGCGTGAGCCCAAATTTGCTGAGTCATTGAATATCTTGAAAAGTGCCGACGCCACATATGGCAATCTGGAGACTTCCCTGATAGACATACGTACGTTTAAGGGATTTCCATATACGGGTGTCGATGATGTGCCGCTGCTTAGCGAGCCGGGGGTTGCGGCCGATCTAGTCACAATGGGATTTAAGCTTATGTCACGCGCCAATAATCATTCCCTCGACTGGGGGCTCGAAGGCATGCGCGAAACCACATATTGGACGAGCAAGGCAGGCCTTGTCACCGCCGGTGTTGGAGAAACTCAAGGATTGGCGCGCGCGGCTCAATATTTTGAGAGCTCCAAGGGACGCATCGGTATCGTGTCTATCGCGTCGACTTATCGTGCGACTTCCGATGCCTTGCCTGAGCGCGGCGCTGCTCCGGGCCGTCCCGGTTTAAATGCCTTGTCCTTGAAAAAGACTGTGGTGGTCCCTGCGAACGTGATGCAAGAGCTGCAGAAGCTTGCTAAGGACATGTACGGGCCGTCCTCCGGCCCTGGCAAGAATACAGATCAGCAAGGCAAATTGACTTTGTTCGATACCAAATTCGAATCAGGGCCAATCCGCAAAATAAAATACGAAATAAATGACAACGAGCAGTCTGGGATCTTGAAAGCAGTTCGGCAAGGCAAGCAGCATTCGGACTTCTTGTTGGTTACGCTTCATTCTCATGAACCCGCCGACAGAACCCGCAGCGACCCGAAGACCGATTTCGATGACACTCCGGCCGATTTTGTGCATGAACTTGCGAAAGCAGCCATCGATTCCGGTGCAGATGCATTTCTGACAACCGGCATTCATCATCTTGGGCCCATTGAAATCTATAAAGGCCGGCCCATCTTCTATGGCCTCGGCGACTTTTTCTGGAGCGACATCCAGGAACCCATGCCAGCCGACTTTTACGCACAATACCGCGAGTCAATACAAGCGGCCTTCAAAAAGCCTGAAAGGGCCACTGACGCAGATATCGCAGGTGCTTTGAACAGCCAATACTTCGCGGGCGATCTACCATTTGAGTCAGTGATCACGCAAAGCCGTTTCGAACATGGCCGACTCACCATGATCCGACTTTACGCGGTCGATCTGGGTTATGGAATGAAGCTTACAGAGAGTGGCATACCTCGAGCAGCTAGTGCCGAAAAGGCGCACACGATCCTAAACCGAATGCAGCGACTTTCTGAGCCATACGGGACCCGGATCGATATCGAGCCTGAAAAGGATTGGCACTACGTAGGTGTAATCCGCGTGAACGAGAATCTGTGAGCTCGCTGACAGGAGCATTCCGGGACGCATTAAAGCTCTGAAGCGATCAGCATGCCACGCATGGTCGTGAATAGCTGGAGCAAAAACGTTTTAGCTGAGTGATGCACCAGGTGCTCGCCGACCACTGGGTGAACGTCGATCGCTCGAAACTGGCTCGGTTAGAGTGAAGCAAAGCCTCAATCATGGCAAGTTGCTGGCTTGGAGTGCTTCAAACGGATAATGCCTGGGCTTGTGTTGGACGGAAACCCATTTCAGAGTGGTGAACTCCTCAAGAGCCCACTTTCCGTTCAAACGGCCGACTCCCGAGGCCTTTTCGCCTCCAAAGGCGACCAGCGGCTCATCGTTGATGGTTCCGTCGTTGATATGAATCGCGCCAGAATCGATTTGCTTGGCTAGTTCAGCTCCGAGCTCAATGTTGCGGGTATGAATTGCTCCGCTGAGCCCAAATGCGCTCTGATTGGCGATTTGCACGGCTTCCTCCGCGCTATCAAAAGCCATGACACACACCGCCGGCCCGAACATTTCGTTCTGCGCAATTGACATTTCAGGGCGGACATCGGCAAAAATCGTAGGCGAGATGAGATTGCCTTCCACCTTTCCACGCAGAACCACCCGAGCTCCCTCTTCGCTACCCTTTTCGACCTGCTTGCGCAAAGTTTCAACTTGCGCCTTGTTGATGAGAGGCCCAAGTTGTGTTTCAGAGTCTCTAGGGTCACCAACTTTCAGTTTCGACACACGGCCGACATATTGGTCGAGAAATTCTGAATAAAGGCTGCGATGCACCAGGATCCGATTTGCCGACATGCAGATCTGCCCCTGATGCGTAAAGCGACTGAAAACCGCTGCGTTAACCGCGTGGTCCAGGTCTGCATCCGGCAGTACGATGAGTGCACTATTGCCGCCAAGCTCGAGGATAGCTTTCTTCAAGCTGCGCCCGGCGACCGAGCCAATGTGACGGCCGACTTTCTCGGACCCGGTAAACGAAATAATCCGCGGAATTGGATGTTCGACGAATGCATCGCCCAGCTCGCGAATGTCGGCAACGATCACGTTCAGTAGTCCTTTGGGAATGCCTGTCTGTTCGAAAACTTTCGCGACCAGGGTTCCGCCGGTGATCGCCGTATCGTCGTGCGGCTTCAATACGACTCCATTTCCCGCCCCTAAGGCGGTCGCGACCGAGCGCATGCTGAGAAAAAACGGAAAATTGAAAGGACTGATAACTCCTACGACACCAACCGGAACCCGATAAAGGCGGTTTTCCTTGCCGTCGACCGTTGAAGGGAAAATCTCGCCCTTCATTCGCAATGGGTAAGTGGCGGCTTCTTTGATGATGTTTTTAACCAGCCCAATCTCGAAAAAGGCTTTCAGGGCGGTGCCGCCGAGCTCATCGATGATAATGTCGGTAATATCAGGTTCGTTTTGCTCGACCCAAGTAATTGCTTTTTCAAGAATTGCACGCTTCTCGAAGGCATTTACTTCGGCCCAAACCTTTTGCGCAGCAGCAGCCGATTTATAAGCTTCGTCCAGGTCTGATAGGCTTCCTAATCTAAAATCGGCGATCTTGTTGCCGTTGTATGGATTGCAGTCGGCGAGAACCTGTTTACTGTTTCCGTCACGCCACACACCGCCGATGAATTGCTTATTAAGTTGCGCAAATTTAGTGGCCATTGCCATTCCCTTGCCGTTCAACGTTCTGATTTCTTCCAGATGCCGCGATCGTACATGAGGCGAATTTGACGCTTAATCACCTTCTGGCGATATTCCGCATGCTTCATAGGCTCGCGCTTAAGATAAAGATTTTTAGGATAAATGGGTTGTTCGTAAAGAATTTGATAGAGTTCCGTACGCAGATCCTTGAGCCAATTGTCCCACTGAGCCCGCTCACGATGGTCGCGCAGTGCTTCGATGTCAATCACTCCGGCGACATAGGTGGAGCCTCCGCCATATTCTTGACGCCCCACGATTTGCCCTTTGTAGTTGATGATGAAAGATCGTCCACCAAAGGTGTCGATAGGGGTCTTTTCTTCAGGAAACAAGTAGTATGTTCCGAGGTTAGGCGCAACCACATACATGTTGTTGTCGAGGGCCCGCGCGCGGCTTTGGATCTCAAAGATTTCGTTGCCAGTCGCAGGATGCGGATATGAAGCGCGGTAAACCAGTTCGGCGCCGTTTAATGCGAGCGCGCGCGCATTTTCCGGGTAGGATCCTTCATTTGCCATCATAATGCCCAGCCTGCCAATCTCTGTGTCCACGACCGGCCAGAAAGCATCCAGGTTGCGACCGTACTTTTCGATCCACCAGTCGTAAACATCATGCGGACAGACCGAGTGCTCTACCGGAAACAGGGGTGAGACCTTGTAATGCTTAAGGATCACTTTCCCTTTTGGATTGAGAATGAAACCTACATTAAAGAAACGATCTTTAAGGTCAGGATGTCGCGCCTTGGCTTGAGCAATGATAAAGGCGTTGTATTCACGTGCAAGCTCGCCAAGTGCTTCCGTTTCTTCACCTGGAATGTCAATCGCACACTCTCGTGCAAACTGGACGTGATCCAGGTCAAGCACCTCGTCATTAAAGGCTTGCAGCGCACCCTCAGGGAGAGCAATCAGACGCACAGGAATATCGAGGGCAGATAGCCAGCTGGCAGCCTTGAACAGGTGCTTCAGGTGATCAAGGTTGACCTTAATATCTTTGCGGCACCGGATGCCCCGAACAGCGGGGATCAGGCCCACGGCAGTGTAGGGCTTCACCAGTGTCAGTCCTCGTTGTGATTCGATATTGCCTGTAGCTTACTTAAAAGATAATCCGGAAAGAGAGTTGAAGCTGACGCCCGTCCGCCGCAAACTTTGGCGAGCCAAAACCGGGGTTCGCCGGGCTTGAAATATGATCGCCAAATTGCTTCGGCACCGGGCCGGCAAAATCTGCAAGTCCGTACACGTGATCCACATCCAGCACATTGGGACGATTGAATAAATTGAAAGCCTCAATACTCACCTCGCCTTTGATGCGCTCACTGAACGGAATCACCCGCTGCAAACGCAAGTCGAGATCATAGTATGGATCGCCCTTGTAGGAGTTTCGTGAACTTACACCGACTCGGTCAGAGAAGGGAAAGCCATCTCCGTTGGTATCAAATCCGGCATTGATGCTGAACCAGCGAGCACTTTGTAAACTGGTGAGCGCGGAAAACTTGAAGTCACGAAGCAGCAAGGGCCACGATGCAGGAGATTGCGTTAAGAACGCCAAGGTGAATCGATGGCGCACATCGTTGTCGCCAACAGAACGATCGAACTCTGGGTGAAGATAATTTTCCGGCGTATTGGGCAGATTAACTGTGGTGGAAATATCGATCGACTTGGACCAGGTGTAGTTCGCCAATACGCTGTAATTACGTGTGAACGTCTTACGCAAGCTCAACGTGCCGGCGTTGTATATGGAAAAGCCAATCGGCCTCACATAAAGCACAAAACCAAACGACGGATCAGCCGGACCTAGGGGAGTTGGCGCACCTACGTTCGGAGGCGGTGCTGGGCAATCGGCAGTGGTAGCAGCGTTGCAGAAATATTCCTTTCCGCTTGGCAATCGCGGGCAGTTGGCTTCTATGTGTCCCGGGCAATCCCCGTTGATGCTAGTGTAAACAGGTAATCTGCTGGCATGCATCCATTGGTAACCAGCAGAAACGTAGAAATCCTTACCGAGCTCATGTTCAAGCTCTAGACTCGCTTGTTCTGAGAAGGGCTGATCAAATTTCTTCTGAGCGTAACCTAACGGCACCTGCGCCAGAAGACTTGGCGAAGGATAGGTGCCGGTAGCGACAAAGTTCATGAAATCAGCTTTCAACAGTGGTGGAATGGGAGCCTCGCCCACCGCACCTGAGGGCCCGAAACCGATCAGATTCTGGCTGGGATTCCTGAATTCCGGCAGAATCGGCTGGTTCATATAACTGAATTCCGACGCCCCGACCCAACTGACTAAGATGTCGCTGTAAACGAACGGTCCGTCAAAAATGCCGAAGCCGCCGCGCAACACTCCCTTGCCACCATTGAATGCATAAGCAAACGACGCCCGGGGTTGAATGTTGTTGTAGTTGGTGGGATGGAACCCCCCGATCTGCTTGAGGTCCGATCCGGACGGCAACTGATCCACGTCATAGCGAAGACCAAGAGTGAAGCTGAGATTTGGGCGGGCCCTCCATTGGTCCTGTCCGTAAAAAGACCATAGCAAGTGGCGATATGACACCGAAGTCGCGTCATTAAATATCTGTTCGCTTGGGCCAGCGTATAAACCGGCTTGGAAGTCAGGATTGCGCGCAGGAATCTGCTGGCCGAAAAGTGATCGCGGTTCCAGAAACAGGAAGGCTACCGGGGTCCCCGGCCCGAAAACATCGAAGGGGGGTGCGCCAAAAAAACTTTGTGGACTGAAGATGGCGAAGCCCGGACTGAATAAAGTGACTTGCGTACTGGTCCACACCGGTTGGATTTCACCGCCGAATTTGAATGTGTGAGCGCCGCGAGTGTAGGTCAAGTTATCGGCCAGCTGAAAATGCTGTTCTTGGTAACGCCGCACGCTGCCGACGAATCCGCCGGAGGACATAAGGTCAGGAATCCCGAGAGCGGGCTCGAAGCCGAGACCCTTGGGCTCAAGATTGAAATTCCGCTTTCCGTATTGCAGCAGGGTTTCTGACGTCAGATTGTGGTTGAAGACATGGATAAGGTTGCCGTAGATCGTCTGATCACGTACGGGGTTGTCGCGATATGAGGAAGGCAAGCCTTCGCCGGGGGCGGCACCGCGCGCATTTTTCTTGCGTGAGTCGTTGAAAAGATAAGTGACATTAAGAGATGTGGTGTTGCTCAGGACGTTGCTGCTTTTGGCGACAAACTTGTCATAATCATCCACTATCAGGATCGAGTTCAGCACTTCAGGTTGCAATCCAAGCAGTTGTTTTACGGCGTTTATACCGCCTATGCTGTTCAAGATGAATGAGGAATATAAAGGTGATTCGGCACGGCGTTGACCTTCGTAGCCGAAAAAATAAAAGCTTTTGTCCTTTATGGCCGGACCGCCGATTGTGCCCCCGAACTGATTGGATCTCAGAGTATTGAAGCCTGGAGCAGAGAGCAAGTTCTTCGCGTCCAGCTCGCTATTCCGAAAATATTCGTAAGCAGATCCGTGTACATCTTTTGTGCCAGACTTCGTTACCGTATTTACGACTGATCCCAGATTTCGGCCCGTATCTGCCGCGTAGGGGCTATCCACTACCCGAAATTCCTGCACCCAATCTTGCGATGGGCTGATACGCTGCACGCCCGAAATGCTGGTGGTGTAGTCGATACCGTCCAGCGCGAAAAAGGAGGTGTGGCTCTCACGAACTCCGCCAAAACTCAGCTTCAGTACAGTTTCAGTAAAAGGGGACTGTGCACCGACCGCGGTGCTACGACCGATGTTGACGGAGGGTGTGAGAAGAACAAAATCAATAAAGTCGCGCCCGGAGATAGGAAGATCCTTGATTTTCGGAGTATCGATCACCTGGCTTACATCTGACTTCTCGGGATCAATCCCTTGAGCGATTTCTTCAACCTCGACTTGCTGTAAGACGGTTACACCCAGAGTGACGACCAAAGAGGCTGTCTGTCCGACTGACAGCGACACTGGGACTTTTCGCGCGGCAAAGCCTTTCGCGGAGGCGGTCAATTCGTAGTCGCCAGGCTGCAGGCCCGATATCACCGAGAGGCCATGGGATTCGGCTACGTCGTTCCTTGTTGCAGCCGTAGCAGTGTTCTTTAAGCTAAGGCTCGCGCCAGGGATCACGGCACCGGTTTGATCATTAACGGTGATTTTCAAGGTGGCGAGTTCTTGCGCGAACAAAATGTTTCCTGCGAGCACAAAGCAGAGAACGAGTATGCATTTTGACCAAGCGCACGTCTGTCTCATGACCCTCCCCTAGAGATGCTTTTCCATCTGTTCACTTGTTGAACAATCGTCGAAACGCATCAAATCACCCACGAATTGACTCTTGGCTGAGAGGCGCAATTCAACATCCAAAGCCAAGTAAATGTCAAGCCGCGATTAATTGGAAAAGCGTCCCGTGCAATAATCCCGAATCGCGGTCAGCCTTCGTGTTGGGCTGCCGACCCCACTCTACGGATCAACCCCTCGGCCTGAGCCGCGTCAAACCACCAGGGAGAGTAATCAGGCGGATTGTTAAATCCATTGGCAATCTTGCTGGCCAGAGCAGGTAACTGACTGGCTGCACCCATTAGCTGCAGGATTTGTGGCGCGGGCGGAACAAGTAACGAGTTTGTCCACCTCACTACCCATTGTGCGTAGTCCCAAAACGCGTCGAAGGTTTGTTGCATCCAGGTCGCGTCAAACGGACGATTCCCGCGATCCAGAATGCGATTCATATAGATCATGGCTGCTTTGCTGGCTGTGTTTGAGCCCTGCCCGGTTATGGGATCGTTGGTCGCGACTACGTCTGCCATTCCCAGGGCCAAAGCGCCCGATGAGAGCTTGCAAATCGGCTTACGCACTGTAGGAGGAAACCTGCCGGCTAAAATGCCATTATCGTCAGTCAACTCCAGGTTGGCACAGCGTTCCGCCTCAAGCGGGATAAAGTTTTCCAGAACCCATTTGCTTTTGGCCAAGTGTTCTTGCGGCGTCTTCACATCGTTCCAGCAATCCATCGGACCACCGGGAACGCCCTCAAAGACCATAATCTCGCACGCGCCGGTTGTGGTTAATGCGGGGAAGACAAAGTATTCTCCTACTCCCGGAACGAGATTGAAGGACACTGCTGTGAAGGGCGCCCGCGGTAGCATGTTTCTAACGTAAGTAAGTGCGAGAGCTCGCATCGGCTGATCGAAAGGGGATTTGTCTGCATCGCGCTCGAACATTCGATTGATCTCTCCCTTACCCGCGGCGACCAACACCAAGTCATGGCTCTGCGCGTAAGTGTCGACATCCTGCCGATCTGCATCTTTAATCACGAGATTGCCGCCACGTTTTGTAAATTCTTCCATCCATCCCGAAAACTTAACGCGTTGATCGACCGACTGCCCAAAATGGTCAAGTTTTGCTTCCCAGAACAATGCTTTCGTCTTGTTTGGTCCTGGAATCGTGAAAGCGATGCCCTCGGTTTTTGGGCATTCTTTTTCCCAGAAGTTGATCCCGAGGTCGCGTTCGTTCTGCAATGAGTCGTGAAACATAAACTGGCTGGAAGTTACGCGGCCATCACGAATTTGCGTTGGCGTGCGGTTGGATACTACGGTCATTTCATACCCATTCTGCAGGAGCCCCAATGCCAGCTGTAAGCCTGACTGTCCCGCACCGATGATCACGATTCTTCTCATTATCCGCTCCCATTTACTTTACTCGCGAGCGCCTCAATATAACCGATGCTGACCGATTCTGGTCAAGCTCGCGCCAATACTTTTGTCGGCCTTGTGGGCTATGGAGCCACATGATATTTTTCGTGTGCTTAAAGGAGAAGAGCCATGCAGGGATTGAAAGATAAAGTTGCCATCGTGACCGGTGGTGCAACCATGATCGGCGCGGCGGTTGTTCGCGCATTGCATCGCGAAGGCGCGCGCATCGTTATCGCAGACATCAATGAAAAGGATGGGAGCAGCATTGCCGCTGTTCTAGGATCAAATGTTCTATTCGTGAAAACAGATCTCATCGATGACGCACAAATCGGTGCGTGCGTTGAAAAGACAATGAAGGCTTTTGGCGGCATTGATTTCCTCATAAATGTAGCCTGCGTTTATATTGACGATGCCCTTAATTCCACACGTCAGCAATGGCTTGAGAGCTACAACGTTAATGTCGTGGGGGGAGTCATGATGCTGAAAGCCGTGAGACCCCACATGGCCAAGCGCGGTGGCGGTTGTGTCGTCAACTTCGGAAGCATCAGTGCCAAAATCGCACAAACTGGAAGGTGGCTCTATCCTGTGACTAAAGCAGCCATTCTGCAATTGACACGCAATCAGGCCATGGATTTAGCTGGCGAGAAGATTCGTGTTAATTCGGTTTCCCCTGGCTGGACATGGTGTCGGCTTATGAGCGAGGTAACCGGCGGCGACAAAAGGAAGACCAATCGCGTCGGCGGCCCTTTTCATTTGCTCGGCAGGATTGGAGAACCGGAAGAGGTCGCTGAGGCCGTGATTTTTCTGTGTTCAGATCACGCTTCTTTCATCACCGGAACTGACCTTGCGGTCGACGGCGGGTACTCTGCCATGGGTCCAGAAATGGCTTCGCCTGCAATCCCGAAGCTCATGGAGTAGTGAATGTTATTGGTGCAGGTGTGAAGCGAATCGCAATTATCGGAGCGGGGCAATCAGGGTTACAACTCGGCTTAGGCTTGCTCCGTCGCGGCTACGACGTCACGCTTATTTCCGAGCGTTCGGCGGATGAGGTCCAGCATGGTCATGTTCTATCAAGTCAGTGTATGTTCGATTCCGCGCTTGAAACCGAACGAGAATTGGGGCTGAACTATTGGGAGAGCCAGTGTCCTAAAGTCGAAGGCATTGGATTTTCCGTGCCCGATGGAATTGGCGGAAGGCTTATCGACTGGAGTGCTCGCCTCGACAGTTTCGCGCAGTCGGTTGACCAACGTATAAAAATACCCCGATGGATGTCTGAGTTTCAGGCTCGCGGTGGAGATTTGAAGTTTAAGGCCGCCGAGATCGAAGATCTGGAACGCCTTACCGTCTCACACGATCTGGTAATCGTTGCCAGCGGCAAGGGAGAGCTCAGCCAACTGTTTGAACGTGATGACACACGGTCGCCCTATTCCACACCTCAACGTATCCTGGCTTTAACCTACATCACCAATACCGAATTAAAAAAGGGTTTTCCGGCCATCTCTTTCAACTTAGTTCCAAATGTGGGCGAGTACTTCGTTTTCCCTGCTCTCACTATCAATGGCCCCTGCGAGATCATGGTCTTCGAGTGCATTCCGGGCGGCCAGATGGACTGTTGGGCTGATGTAACAACGCCCAGCGAACATCTTGCCCGCAGCAAAGAGATTCTTCAGCTTTTTGTGCCGTGGGAAGCGGAGCGTTGCCGGGATGCAGAGCTCACAGATGAAAACGGAGTACTGAGGGGATCTTTCGTTCCCGTGGTTCGCCGCCCGGTGGCAATGCTCCCCTCGGGCTGTCCAGTGCTGGGAATGGCGGATGCAGTTGTGCTGAATGATCCGCTCACGGGCCAAGGCTCAAATAACGCTGCCCGCTGTGCTGACATTTATCTGCAGAGCATCATTGAGCGTGACACTGATGAGGCCGATCCACAATGGATGTTGCACACTTTCGAGCGTTACTGGACAGGCTATGCGAGATGGGCAGTGGAGTGGACTAATCTACTACTGAAGCCACCGTCATACGTCCTCAAAATTTTTGATTGTGCTGGGCGAATCAATGCTGTGGGTACTGGTTTGGTGAACGGTTTTGATGATCCGCGTACCTTATTTCCTTGGTTTATGGATACAGCGGCTGCTCAAGAGTTTATAGACAGGGAAGCCAGAGCGGTCGCGGACCGATTTGATCGCCGTGATTTCCGGCGGGCTCTTGGGCAGTTTGCGACCGGTGTTACGGTAGTGACAGCACGCGCTTTGGACGGACGAAAAATAGGAGTCACTGTAAACTCATTTTCATCCGTATCGCTCAACCCACCGTTGATTTTGTGGAGCCTGTCACGCGAAGCGCCCAGCTTCAACGATTTCACCCACGCTCCTGGCTTCGCGATTAATATCCTGGAGTCGGGGCAGCACCACTTATCCCGGCAATTTTCTACGCCTCTTCCAGACAAGTTTGCTGGTGTCCAGCATGAGGAGAGTAATGATGGAATACCGCTACTGAAGGGGGTCATTGCCCAACTCCTGTGCCGCAAAGTAAAGCAGTATGACGGTGGTGATCACGTCATTTTTATGGGCGAGGTCGAGCAGTACACTTACAGCGCTGGGGAACCCCTGGTCTTTCACTCCGGCCGATATCGAATTGCGACCCGCCATCCTGATCTCGTTGAATAACTCGTGGCCAGATGGCGGGGCCGGCGGCGACAGCTTGACACAAGCTCAACGGCGGTGTTGAATCGCATCGGACGTCAGACCAGCTACTCCGTTTGGAGGTTTTTATGATCGAGCAATACATGGCGCTTGCGCTGCAACCTACCATGCGTGGGTGCAGGACAAGAGCGGATGTGACGACCAATATAAGACACATCTCAGAACTGATCGATGCCGCGGTCTGGCTCAGCGCGATTGATCTCCCGGTCCGCCTCATTTGTATTCCTGAAGGGTGCTTACAGGGCTTCACCGATGAGGTGTTTGATTGGGACCACGAGAAGTATGTAGATGAGCTGGCCTTGGATCTCCCGGGCGAAGAAACGGATGCACTCGGGCGCAAGGCCAAACAACATAATGCATTTGTTATCGCCCAGGCCAAAGTCAAACATCCGGAGTTTCCTAAGAAATTCTTCAATGCTGCGTTCATCATTGCGCCCGATGGTGAATTGATACACAAACATTACAAGCTCCAGGTTTTTGCACGCGAACATTCGACCGTGCCGCATGATGTGTGGGATAAGTGGGTCGATCTTTATGGCAACGACCTGAATGCGTTCTTTCCGGTAGCGGAAACTGAGATTGGGCGCATTGGTTGCGTAATCTGCATGGAGGGGTCATTCCCGGAGACAGCACGGGGGTTGGCCATGAATGGTGCTGAAATCATCTACCGCCCTGCCTACCCGGAGCCGTACGTCTCAAACGATCTGTGGGAAATCCAAAATCGCGCTCGTGCCCTGGATAATACCTGTTATGTGGTGGCACCTAATCCGGCAAACTATTTCCTTTTGCCGGATTCGTCTGACGCCTTGGATACCTTTGGAGGCAAGTCGATGATCGTGGATTATCAGGGCAGAATGCTTTCACAGCACGCTTATGGAGCGGGACCTTCGTATGCCGGAGCCATTATCGACATTGAGGCTCTGCGTCAATATCGAACGCGATCACTTTGGGGCAATTGGCTAAGAGATCTGCGCACGGAGCAGTTTAGGTGTATCTACGAACATGCTCTCTACCCCAAAAATCTCGGTCTGGAAGAGCACCCGGGTCGTCATGCGGAGCATGATGCGATTCGCCGCGGCATAATGGAGACAATGATCAAGCAGGGAATCTACCGGCGTCCAACCCCGGTGACGGAGCAAAGGCCGCAAGAAGAAGTTGCCGCCGATTAGCTACATAATTTCAGATTTGGGAGTGAAAAATGAAACCGTCGGACAAGGTCCTCGGCGGCCACAGTAGTGTCAAAGTAGCCGTCGTACAAACAGCTCCCGTCTATTTAAACCTTGAAAAAAGCATAGACCGCGCCTGTCAAAAAATCCAGGAGGCCGCCAACAACGGTGCTGCGCTGATCGCGTTCACTGAGACCTGGCTGGCGGGCTATCCCTACTGGGGAGAGGGATGGGGGTCACAGCTGCAAGATTGGATTGCTGTCCGTGTGCAGTTCTATAACGAAGCTTTGCTGATTCCGAGTGATGACACCCGTCGACTCTGCGATGCTGCTGCCAATGCGAATGTCAATGTTGTAATCGGCTGCAACGAAATGGACGCGCGCGCAGGTGTACATACCATCTACAACACAATTCTGTTCATCGATCGTTCCGGAAAAATTCTCGGTCGGCATCGCAAGACCGTGCCGACATTCGTAGAGCGGGCAATTTGGGGGCCGGGCGATGGCGAAGATCTGGTCACCTATCAGACTGATATTGGCCGCATCGGTGGCCTGATTTGTGGCGAACACCTCATGCCCCTTATTCGTGCCCGCATGATTGAAGAAGGAGAAGATTTCCATATTGCTGTTTTTCCAGGTGCATTCTCACTTCATGTCGGCCCCAAACTGGAGGAGCCTGACCTGGAAGGGCAGTCGTTTTGGGGGCATACATCTACTCGTACACACGCTCTCGAGGCTGGTTGCTTCGTTCTGTCCGCCTGTGGCTACATGCAGGCTAATGATCTGCCTGGTGGGTTCCCATTAAAGGAAACAGTGAATCTCGACTATGCACATGGGGGAAGCCAAATCGTGGCGCCACTTGGGATTCCATTGGTAGGGCCGATTTCCGGGGATACGATTATCTATGCGGACTGCAAGGCCGACATGATTAAGGTCTGGAAAGCAGTGATTGATACCGTCGGACACTATGCGCGGCCTGATATCGTCCGTCTTGATTATTTGAAGCTTCAACAAAGGAGTTTTTCCGAAATTGCGGGTCGTACTCTAGAGAAACGGTCTGATGATGAGTTTGAAATAATCGCCGAAAGGCACGGGATTGATAAAAACCAGTTGGAAGCAGCGCTGGAGCGCAGTTCGCGCTGAAGTGCAAGCTATGGGCTTGAGCTGAAGTTCACCTGAGCCCACCCAGGAGCGAGTTTCTTGTGATCGAGCCCAAAACATGCGCGATCCTCATTATTGATATGCAAAACGCGTTCGTTGCTCCCGGAGCTGTTTTTGAAACGCCAGGAGCCCGCGATATGGTCCCCCGCCTGACGGAACTGGTTGATTTTGCGCGCAAGTCGCGGATTCCGATGGTTTGGACCCAGTCGGACCACAGCCCTCCTTACGGCGGCATCATGCTTAAAAAATTCTCGGTGATCGCCAACCAGAGGATCCTCTGGCCAGGGGACGTAAGTTTCAACTTCTATGCGAACATGCCACAGCCTCATGAGAGCGAGTTGGAGCACATAATCGTAAAGCACAAGTACGACGCCTTTTTTGAGACTCCCTTGGACGCGGTGTTGCGCTTTCACAAGGTAGATACCGTGATTATCAGCGGGACGGCCACGAATGCATGTTGCGAGTCCACCGCGCGTTCGGCTTTCATGCGCGACTACAACGTCATATTTCTAAGTGATCTGACTGCGACCTTTGACGCAGCCATGCATGAGGCGACCTTGCGAAATGTCGCATTACTTTTTGGACGTGTCATGACCACCGCCGAATTGCTTAACGAACTCAGTGGATCCGAGGCAAAGTCGCAAACTGCCTAGCGCAAATTAATCCTTGCTACAGCTAGGGTCTGGCAGTGCACAATTGCGAATCGTGAAATCCCAACGTTGCGGTATGGCTGCTAGCGAGCACAGGCCCGGATGCGGTCCACAAGGCACATTCTTGCCGAGGTCACTCGACGGTTAAGTTTGTTGTTGCGGAGTGCGGCTTATTACCCGCAGTTCCCGTTATCATGACGGTATAGACGCCCGCGGGTGTCCCTCCATGTGGAAGAGGCTTCACCGGTGAACCGCCTCCGCATGCGCTTTCCATCGCCATTGCAATCAGAAGTGCTCCGCCTGCAAACATCCACCTGACTTTTCGCCCATGAAGCATTGTGGGCTTAGGTCCACGAAGCAATGCAATGCCGCCCATGAGCATCCAGAACGCAAAGAAGAAGGACCGTGATGCTGCGGATCTGTTGGCAACAGAAGGCGCCGTGGTGCTCACGGTCAAGGTAGCGGCACCCGAACCGCCCGCCGTCACAGTTACCGAGTTCGGACTGAGTGCACAGGTGGGTGCAAGATTCAGTGTGGGAGTAACTGAGCATGTCAGGTTCACCGCTGCGTTTAAGCCGTTTGCAGACGAGACTGTGACGGTGGATGTGGCACTCTGTCCTGGAGCCACGGATTCTGGAGTAAGAGGGGATGGAGACACCACAAAATCGGGCGCGGTTGAGGTAAACATTGCGGTGATCGTCTGGTCGGAATTGGAGACAAAGGAGCAGGTGCCGGTACCCGAACAGCCGCCGCCAGTCCACCCGTCAAACCTTGAGTTTGTACCAGTCTTGGCTGTTAAGGTTATGTTCACGCCTGCGGCAAAGTCCGCGACGCAAATGGAATCTGCGGTGACTGGGGAGGAACAGTTGATTCCTCCCGGAATACTCGTAACTGATCCACTACCAGTACCGGCGATAGTGACTAACAACTCGGGATTTCGATTAAGAGTGGCAGTCACCTGCTTGTCAGAATCCATTGTGAAACTGCATGAGGAGCCGCCAGAGCACGCCCCGCTCCAAGCAATTTGGAAGGCCGACGCAGGCGATCCTTCGAGCGTGACCTTCGTACCGGCTGGGAATTTTCCGGAACAGTTTCCTGATGAGCATTCAATTCCTGCGGGAGTACTGATGATTTCTCCGCTTGCCGTTGCGTCATTTATGCTCAGATAAATTGTGAAAGGCCCGGTGCCAGAGCCACTCTTCAAGGCTGCCTGCTGCGGACTGCAATCCCCATCATCCGTCAGATCTAGAGCGGCACTACGTGCACCACTGGCGGCAGGGGTATCAACAACGTCCAAAGTGCAAGTGCTCCCCGAAGTCAAAGGAGATGTGCAAGTGTTATTCGAGATCGCAAAATCGCCCGAATTTGTTCCTGTTAAGGAGACATGGGAGACATTAAGGTCTTTCCCACTTCCATTCGTGATGGTGAACGTTCCAGGTTCGCTGCTGGCTCCTGGCGTACCCGCGCCGAAGTTAAAGGATGGAGGCGAGATGCTTACTGCGGTTGCGCAAGCACGAAGGTTCACAGTTGTCGGATTCAAAAAGCCGCCGCTGGAAGATGCAAGAGTTACCCCTCCCAAGTTGGGGCCGGCGGTGTAGGCGGAAGTGAAAGCCACATCTGCCACGCAGTGTGCGCCAGACGCAAGCGTCTGAGGACAACTATTGTTGCTCAGATCGAAATGACCGCTGGAGGCAACGGACGTGTTTTCACCTGAGTTGTGATTGTTTGTGAGGGTTAATTTTTGCGGCGGCGGCGGATTCAGAGGCGTACCGCTTGGGTCCGTAAAAACCGTTCCGAAATCTACGGCGCTGGGCAGCGCGGAGATGGGCGGCACAGCCGTTCCTGCGAGTCCGACAACTTGAGCAGCGCTCGGATTGCTATCAATGGTGAGGGCTCCCGGGTAGTCCACAGTTGCCAGGTCGGCGACCGGACTAAACTTCACCGAAATAGAGCACGTATCCCCGGCAGGTAAGGACGAGCCGGAACAAGTATCTGTGCCGATTTGATAACCCGAAGAAAGATCGACTTTGGTGACACTCAGAGGGCTACTTCCGGTGTTTGTGACAGTAACGCTTTTGGCGTTACTTGTTGTGCCAGCCTCCCGATTTCCGAAATCGAGTGAGGCAGGGGAAAGGGATGCCGGTGAGGCCACCGACGACCCTAATCCCGTGCCATTCAGCCCAACTGGTTGTGCATCGGGTGAAGCGTCGCTAATGATGCTCAAAGCGCCCACGATCGCACCATCAAGCGAAGGAGAAAACTTTACGTTAATTTGGCAACTTTGGCCCGCGCTCACACTGCTGCAATTACTAGTCTGCGTATATCCACCACTGACTCCGATGTGGCTAATCGTCAGCGTGGTGGCAAGATTATTCGTCAGTGTGACGCTCTGTGCGCTGCTGCTGGTGCCAACAGCGATACTCCCGAAATCCAGGCTGCCCGGCTGAAACGAGATCGGTGGCAGCCCGACGCCGGATAGGCCGACAACTGCAATTCTTTTAGCCAACGCATTACTGGTGATCGTAACCGCACCATTCACTGAGCCAACTGCATTCGGAGCGAACATCACCTGCATCGTGCAGGATGTATGGGCCGTCATGCTGGTAGGGCAGTTATTACTCTGACTGAACTGGCCGCTCGCGGTGATGTCCGAGATGCTTAATGTCCCGCTTCCACTGTTAGTGATCGCGACCGTCTGAGAATTGCTTGCTGCGCCAGAGGGGTCAATCAGCTGTGGCGAGAAAACCAGACTTGGGGGATCCAGGGTAATGCCGGCAAACTTGAGCGGTGGCGGGCAAGCGGGGGAAATGAGCAATGGTAAAACCGCCATCAGTGATAGGAAATATTTCGGATTCATTGCACGCCTCCTTGCACGTTTGCGCGGGGTACAGCGCACAGCGTTTCGTACTGAGTCGTGATCGCAATTCCGGGTTGCGGATGCGCCGCCTGATGCCACGCGCTCGCCGTGCCTTCCTTCAAGTGCTGATCAAAAAAACGCCCGATGGAGTAGCGTAAGAAAGCAATTGCCTTCTTCGCCTGCGGATCATCGGTCAGTACGGACGAACTTCCGAACATCCACAGGGCATCAGAAAAAGTGAAGTGATCGGCGCTGGTCAGATTGATGAGGAGCCGAGGACCGCGGAGGTTTTGCCACAGATGACACTCCTGAGCGCTCCATTTTCGACGGCCGGCGGTCATAATCAGCACCGCCCTCGAGACTCCAGCAAGGTCCTCCGGGCCAATCGGAGGATCCAGAGCGACAGCAGCCTTCAGGCGTGAGTCGCGCTGCAGGGCTGCAAGACTCACCTCGCCACCCAGTGAATGGCCCATGACTCCAATGACCGAAATCTTCAATCGTGCCGCGAGTTGGCCATTGCCGACGGCGGGACGGAGAAGTTGATCGATCAAAAACTGCAGGTCTGATAGGCGTACCGCGCGAGCGAACCGGACAGACGGCTCGTCGATTCGCAGTGAGCCTGAATCCAGATAGCTGCCGAGAACCCCGGTTACCAGCCTGCCGCTCGGAAATTCGACTGCCGTAGTTTCATGCGTGTGAGCGATCGAAATAACAATGTAGCCACGGCTCGCAAGATCTTCGAACAGAAACGTGCTGTCGGTAAGCGTACCGGTGTAACCGTGGGAAAAGAGAATCGCGGGGTGCTTCCCTGGCTCGACGGGTGCATCGAGGCAGCTGGTTGATCTTATCGATGGGAGCGACAGCCCGGTCAAGTGCGCCTGATAGGCCCATACTCTCCAGGGGGCATACTCGGCGGGGCGGCAAAGTGTGCCTGCTGCACTTGGGTACCAAACCCGTAGCATGAGTTCACGTTTTGTGCCGTCTTGCAAATATGGATCTGTTCGCATCGCGTCCATCAGATGAATGTAAAAAGTGCCTACTCTCCGACCACCCTCGGGAGCGGGGACGGACACGGGCTGGCATTCCCCCTGCGCCGCCAATGCCATCACCGCTCCCAGTGAGAGTGCACAAAATCGAGCCTTGAGGCCTTGTATCGGCATATCTAAGTCTCGTGTACAAGAACTGAAATCGAGCGTTCTCCTTTATTGCCGCGTAAGCAATCACATGCTTCTTCTGGGTTAATGTTCCGAAAACAGCCTAGCTGCGTCGATCGTCAAAACAACGGGAACCGCTGTGCCATTGAACGTCGTTAGGGACTGGAAAATTCCGCGGATATGGTTTTGATTCCGGTCGTAGATCAGCGCCAGGACTGCCGTACGTTGAAGTTGACCGTTTACGAGAACCTCGATCGTTGCAGTTGCTGTGCAATCATGATTGACGGCCACAGTTCCGGTGATATCCTCCAGCCCGGAGGCGCCAGCCACGGTCCGTGTTTGGCCGCCGTTTAGATTTCCTGCCACGTCGGTATGAAAGTGGCCAACCGACGCCGCAGGCAAAGCGCCGTTCGGGGCAAAAATGGTTCCCGTGTACGTATAGGCCCAGTCCCCGGCAACTCCCGCGATAGTGCAATGGCTCGCACTGGCTGGCAGCGGTAGCAGCCCAGCCATAAGCGCGGCAGACCACAACAACACCGAAACTCGAATTCGCTTCATAGGTGATCTCCTTGGTGTAGGAATCAATTCATTACCGTCAAAGCTGCGCCAACCCTGGTCGGGATCAGTAAGCCTTAATGGTTCCTTTCCTACTTATCTAACGCGCCATCTATGAAGAAAAGCGTCCACTTGGCTGTCCGAAACGAAATTCGCTCCAGTCGCATTTCATATAAACAGGTGTAGAATGTCGTCGTTCAAACGGCTGGGGACTAGGCTCGAAGGGCCTGGGGAGGACAGCATGCAGGCCGTCTCGCCCGATGTAACCTCGCTTCTAAAACTGCTCGGAGAGGGTAATCAGGAAGCCGCCCGCGAACTCATTCCCGTCATTTACCAGGAGCTTCATCGCCTGGCTGTTCGCCACCTGCGCCACGAACGTCCGAACCATACACTTCAGGCAACCGCCCTCGTCCATGAGGCCTATATAAAGTTGGTGGCCCAACGAAATAATGATTGGAAGAACAGGGCTCAATTTTTTGCGGTTGCGTCGAATCTGATGCGGCGCATACTCGTCGACTATGCGCGCCGACAACTGCGGGAAAAGCGCGGCAAGGGAAAGACTAAGTTATCACTTGATGAAGTTGTGTTGGTCTCGCCCGATCGCCCCGACAGAGTGCTCGCTTTAGACGAATGTCTGACTCAACTGGAAAAGCTTGATCCCAGACAAAGCCGTATTGTGGAACTGCGTTTTTTTTCAGGCCTTACGGTCGAGGAAGTAGCGCTGATAATGGATTCTTCTCCGACAACCGTCAGGCGTGAATGGACTAGCGCCAAGGCCTATCTATACGGGGAGCTGAAACAACGCAATGGACCTAACGCCTGACAAGTGGCAGCGCGCAAAGGCGGTGTTTGATGCCGCTCTGCAGCACCCTGTGCAAGAGAGAGAAACCTTTCTGAGCGAAGCCTGTCGGGAGAATGATGTCAGGGAACAGGTCAGGCAGCTCTTGTCGAGCCATGAACAGGCGGGCAGTTTTTTAAGCAATCCGGCGGTGGAAATCTCCAAGTCGGAACGTTTCGCGTCGGGCACGATCTTAGCTGGACGATTCAAAATCGTGCGATGTCTAGGTAAAGGCGGTATGGGGGAAGTATTTGAGGCCGAGGATTTGAAGATGTTTCACCGCCGGGTGGCACTCAAATTCTTACCGGAAGCATTATCAGGGGACCGACAAGCTCTGGAGCGATTCGAGCGGGAGGCGCGTGCGGTCTCGGCGCTTGATCACCCAAACATCTGCACGGTTTACGAGATCGGAGAAGACAACCGCCGGCCGTTCATGGTCATGCAATATCTGGAGGGTGAAACCCTGCAGCATCGGATCGCAGAGAAGCCAATCGATCCTCAGACGCTGCTGGAAGTTGCCATGCAGTTGTCTGATGCGCTGGATGCAGCCCACTCCCGCGGCATCATTCATCGCGACATCAAACCGGCAAATATTTTCCTGACCAGCCGCGGGCAAATGAAGATACTGGACTTTGGTTTGGCCAAACAGGCACCTGTGCAGCACCGGGTGCCACACGCTTCGACTTCTTCTTCCGTAGAAGCCACGGCATCAGTACCTGAAGAATTACTTACCAGCCCGGGCTCGGCGCTAGGCACCGTTGCCTACATGTCCCCAGAACAAGTAAGCGGCGACGAACTCGATGCGCGGAGCGATTTATTCTCCTTCGGCGCGGTACTGTACGAGATGACTACCGGCCAGCATGCATTTTCGGGACGTACCACAGGGTTGATCTTCGACGCTATCCTGAACCGCGAGCCCGTCCCGCCAAGAAAGCTCAAATCGGCTATTCCTTCGGAGTTAGAGCAGATCATCACGAAAGCGCTGGAAAAAGACCGTGACGTGCGCTATCAACATGCGGCCGACATTCGTGCCGACCTGAAACGATTGAAGCGAGACACTGAATCCGGGCGGCTTAGAACCGTTGAAGGAACAAGACCGACGGGACGATGGAGATGGCTTGGGTCGAAACGTCGTTTATCGGTTGTTTTATCGCTAAGCGTACTATGCCTTGCCACGGCGGTTACATGGTTCAGCAAACATCGAGGAGCTGCCGGAGGGCCAACAATTCACTCTATTGCCGTGCTGCCGCTGGAGAATCTTTCCGGCGACCCCGGGCAGGACTATTTCAGTGATGGAATGACGGAAGAACTGATAACAGATTTATCGCAAATCAATGCTCTAAAGGTAATCTCGCGCAAGTCGATCATGCGTTACAAGAAAAGCGAAAAGCCTCTCTCTCAAATTGGCCACGAACTCGGTGTGGATGGACTCATCGAAGGCTCGGTCCGCCGTTTCGGTGACCAGGTACGCGTTTCTGCGCAATTGATATATGCGCCTACGGAAACTGCGATTTGGGCTCAGAGTTACGAACGCGACTTGAAAGGCGTGCTGGCATTGCAAAGCGCAATTGCTAGCGCAATCGCACAAGGAGTGCGAGTAAAAATGACGGCCGGTGAGCAGGCTCAATTGGGTTTGCAGCGGTCCATCAATTTGAAGGCACATGAGGCCTACTTACAGGGTAGGTATCATTTGCAGCTGGAACAGAACGCCACATTCAAAAAGGACAAGGCTAATCTAATGGAAGAAGAGCGCCACAAGGCCGAGAACTATTTCCGGCAAGCGATCAAGGAAGATCCTGGTTATGGCTCTCCTTACCTTGGGATTTGGGATTCGATGCAGAGTAGTGCATTGCCTAACCGGGACTGGATGCAAGAAGCAAGGCCTCTGCTTCTCAAGGCACTCCAACTGGATGATTCTCTAGCTGAGGCGCACCGCGACTTCGCATGTCTTCTCGCCAGCTATGATTGGGATTGGGCGGGCGCCGAGAAGGAATATCGGCGAGCCATACAGCTTGCTCCTAGTAATGCGGACGCTCATGATCAGTACGGGTCTTTTCTCGCATCCATGGAACGTCCCGGCGAGGCGCTACAGGAATTTGAACAAGCACAAGGCCTTGATCCTCAGAACGACCATATGGCAGGTGCTTTTTATTGGACGCGCCAGTTTGATCGAGCGGTTCCCTTGTACCAGAGCCAGGCCCAATTGCGGCCCTCGGATTTCTTTCCTCATTACATGCTTGCCAATATATACATGTTGACTGGTAAGAACGACGACGCTATCACAGAGTTACAGAAAATGTCAGAGGTACTCGAATATAAAGAAATGTCTGCGGATATCCGCCGTGCGCACCAGAGCGAAGGATTTAAGAAAGCTCTGACAACTTTGGCGACTGAACTAGAAGTATACTCCAGAAAGAGTTCGTTTATTCCCGCTTGGTACATCGCTTCTATTTATTCTTTTATGGGCAACAAAGATAAGGCTTTTATCTGGCTCGAGAAATCTTACCAGTTCAGAGATGGGGTGGATACATTAAATGACCCCATGTGGGACCCCTTGCGTTCAGATCCGCGGTTTACGGAGCTGACTCATCGAGTAGGCTTGCCTCATCAAAGCTGAGCAACTATGACTTTGTATGCGTACATTCGGTTTCGTGGCTTAGATTTTCGCCGAACCGGGTCCAAGCGTCTGGAGTGAAGCCGTATGCTTCACGGCAACATTTCGATTTTCCTCCTCACTAGCTTGTTACTGGTGCGGCCTGCGTCCTGCCAGACCCTAACTAGCGGTCGCATCTCCGGGATTGTTAAAGACGTTCAAGGCGCACTTGTCGTTGCCGCTGAAGTGAGTGTCGAAAATCCCGCCACCGGCGAGAAATTAAAAGCGCTGACTGACAGTGCGGGCAATTATTCAATCCTCCAACTACGGCCGGCGCAGTACAGAATTAACATACGGGCAGCGGGGTTCAGCCCTGCAGTGTTTCAGGATGTTGCGATCAGCTTGTCTGAAACAACGGTGCTAAACGCAACTTTGCAAGTTGCGCACAGCAGCGCACTGATAACTGTAACTGAAGCTCCTCCCGCCCTGCGAACTGATAACGCGGAACTCAGTTCTAGCATCGACTCGGGTATGCTCCAAGCTTTGCCTCTCCCGACTCGTAATTTTCTCCAATTACTAACGCTGGCGCCGGGTGTCAGCGCTCCGCTTACCAATAACAATGCCATCGGACGCAACTCGCCGAATGTTTCGGTGAACGGGTCTCGCGTTACGCAGAATGGCTATGCCATCAATGGTGTAGATGCGACCGACGTCTCGCTTCATGTCTTCGCCGACGTAGCTGTTCCGGCGCCGGAAACTATAAGCCAGGTGAACGTACGAACTTCCTTGTCTGATGCTTCAGTGGCTGGTGCCGGTGGAAGTGTGCAGGTTGTAACCAGAAGCGGTACAAACTCCCTTCACGGTGCCATATATGAATATTTTCGCAACGAAGCGCTTAACGCGAATGATCCAAATCTGAACGCGGTAGGTCTTGGTCGTCCAGAGATGAAGCGCAATGTCTATGGAGCCACACTTGGCGGCCCACTCCGCTTGAACAAGGCATTTTTCTACGCCTCCTATCAGGGCGCGAGAGAGGCGAATGCTGCTACGGATCAGAGCTTATACAAGAGCGTGCTCATTGCGCAGGGGTTAACCAGCGACCGCTCGGCCGCAACCCTGGAGACGCAATTCGGAGTTCCCTCGATTGACCCTGTTTCTCTTCAGTTACTCAATTTCAAGTTACCCAACGGTCAGTTTCTTATTCCTACCCCGCAGACAGCCAGCGGGCGGGTTACTGGCGCGGCACGTTCTAGCTACCACGAAGAGCAATTCAACACCAATCTCGATTACCGCGTAGGCCAAAATGATTTCGTCACCGGGAAGCTTTTCTACGCTCACGCATCCCTTTTCAGTGCGCTCGCCGGATCGAACTTCGGCACGCCTTCAAGTTTGCCGGGTTTTGGAACGTCTCTGGATATTGATAATCGCGTGCTCTCCATTCAGGAAATCCATACCTTTAATTCCACCGCGGTGAACGAAGTGCGGGTGGGATACAGCTTTTTGCGCCACGACGAGCTGCCGCAGGAGTCAGTAGACGATGGCGCCATTGGCATGTACCGCTCGACTGCTGACCAGTATCCGGGATTGCCCTTTATTGTAATGGGTCGCGACGAGGGCGGTTCGGCCATTGGTACATCCGACATAACTTATCGTGGCAATACACCATTCCTATCTTTCACCGACGTAATCTCTTTGCAACGCGGGAGGCACCAGTTGCGCTTTGGAGGCGAACTACGGCATGTCGAGTGGCGCGCCAGAGCAGGTATATTTTCCTATGGTGAAATCGACTTTCCAACCTTCACGGATTTTCTGACCGGCAATACAAGCAACGGATTTGCTCACTTAGGTACGGGGCTCACTCAACGCGACTTTCGCACCGCCGATTATCACGCATTCTTTCAGGATGATTGGAAGCTCTCTCCAAAGCTGGCGTTGAATCTCGGCTTGCGATACGAGTTAGATCCTCCTCCTTACGATACGCATGGTCGTATAGGAGGATTTGATCCAGGCCTATACAAACCTCCGATGGAAATCGAAAACGGTGTACCTGTGGGACCCCCTCTCGCGGGCATCACCGAAGCGGAAAATGCCCTTCCGCAATACAGTTTGGTCGGGGTTACTAGAGTCGGAAAGCGCATGGTGAAGAGCGTCGATAAGAATAATTTCGGCCCACGCATCGGGCTGGCCTGGTCTCCGCTCGCCTCTGGTCGTATCGCGTTTCGGGCAGGATATGGAATTTTCTATTCACCTCCGTCATTTATTTATCTGGGGCTTCAATACTTCGCCCCTCCGTTCTTCGTTGACACCGATACCTCCGGACAGCCATTCAACAATCCATTCGGCATTGCGCCACCCGAGAGCAGCTTCCCGCTTATCCCGCGGGGCAGCCTTGTAACCGGAACGGCCCTCGATCGCAACGCACGGACACCTTATGTCCAGCAGTTCAATGCAAGCATCCAGTACGAGATTGCGCGGGGCACTACTTTTCAGATCGCATACGTCGGCTCCCGTGGGGTGAAACTGTTACGAACTGTAGCGGTGAATCAGGCACCAATTGCCAGCCTAAATCATCCGCTTAGGAACGCAGTGACGGGGCAGACCATCACGACCAATTCCGTTGATAATTCCGTTCTGCGCGCTCCCATGCAGGGAGTGAGCACATGGTTTTTCGCCCTCAACGAAACGAGCGCTCAGTCCACCTATCATGCCCTTCAAACAACTGTGAACAGGAGATATTCGCATGGATTTCAATTTTCAGCTGCATATACGTTTTCTAAGTCAATCGATAACGGCTCTAAGTCAGGAGGCGGCGCAAATACCGACGGCTCTCTGGATCGGGGCGGCGGAATCGACACAGCGAATGTCTGGGGAAACCAGCTAGACCCTCGCGCCAATCGTGGCGTTTCCGATTTCGATCGTACGCACTATTTCGCGTTCAATTATCTCTGGGAGACGTCTCACCCCGCTTTCGCGCGCTCCGCCGGAACGCGGCTTTTGTTCGGAAATTGGCGGTTTTCAGGAGTCTTCAGTGCCATGACCGGATTGCCGGTAGATGTTTTTGACCCTGGGGGAGGTTTTCTATATGGCTTATTCGGAGGTGCTCGCCCGAATTGGGTATCCGGAACAAACATGGCAATGAGTAATGTCCCGAGGGGATATTATTTCAATCCCTCAGCATTCGTTTCCGCAGTTATACAGCCGGGACAGCCTATACCCAGCGCCCATGACGTGACCGCGATCGTTGATCCGCAAGCCGAAGCCGCCACCGACATCGGAAATGTTGGGCGGAACGTACTGCGTGGTCCGCCTCAGTGGAATCTGGACTTCTCGGTCAGCAAGCAATTTCCGGTCACTGAATCCAAGTCTATTGAGTTTTCGGTCGATTTTTTTAACCTGATAAATCACCCCAATCGAGATAATCCGGTTAGCGATATCAGCACTTCGGATTTCGGCAAAATCTTGAATTTCAGCTCAAGCCCCCGCATCGTTCAGCTGGCCCTGCAGTTCAAGTTCTGAAGATCTCCTGAAATTCCTGTCGGGTTACCGGGCATGCGGGCGGAGCATCCCTGGCCGATGCTGAAGCGAGGGGCTCCGCGGCCACTCGCAGATCTATTGTCGGCCGAAGCGCACCGGGCCACATTGGATTTCTTTTGCAGAATGGAGTGCGCCAGTTGGCCGCATTGACTAATTGATCTTTTCTTTGAAATCAGAGGAAACTTGACCGCCATAATATTGAACGACATACGCTGCGATGCGAGCGATGGCATCGTGCAGCGACGTGGTCGTTCCCCGATGATGACCGGTGAAGACGACTAATACGATAGGTTCGCCATTGACCCACAGAATACCAGCGTCGTTGGCGATGAAAGGTTGGCCATCACCCGTCTTGTGCGCGATCCTTATATCCTTGAGATAGCGCGGGAAGCGGTCATTCACCTGCTGCTTCTCCATAATGCCGAGAAGCCGGTCGCTGGAACTCTTAGAAACCAGCTTTCCGCGCGCCATCATTTCCAGCAATTGTCCGATTTCGCGTGTAGTACTGTGGCCGAAATAGATCCCGGCATCGTAGATCGTATGACCGAAGGCCTGCTGCACCTGCTCTTCGCTATATCGATCGAATGGAAAATGGAGTGTCTGGTCGCCACTGGCATGGCTGAAACTCGGGTCCAGCGTGCCAAGCCACTTGCGATCCCAATCCAGATCAGTGTAGCGAATCGAGGTGTTTGCCAGGCCCAGACTATGCATGTAGGTGGTAATGTTTTCCCTGCCAACTTTGTCGGCCAGGATGTCTGTGGCCTCATTGTCGCTAAGGATAATCATCAGCGTGAGCAGATCATTCACCGTGGGAGTCAAACCTGGATCGAGTGCATACAGGACACCTGACGGCAGTCGTTCATCGCCAGCAGTGAGCGGAATGCGATCCGATAACGAAAACTTCCCACCCTCCACTTGATGCATGAGTTCGGCCGCGATCGTAAGTTTGATAACGCTAAAAGTTTCAAAGACCTTGTCAGAATCGACGGTGATTTCATCCCCAGAGTCAAGATTCTTCATGTAGATCGACATTTCCCCGGGGAATTGGCTGCGGATCTGCGCAATTTTGTCCTGCAAATCCGGCAGCGAATGATCCGTCTTGCCGGCAAACCCTGCGTTAAGCTGATCTAGCAATTGAGCGTTCTGGATCAGAGCTCGCTCGAGTAGCTCTGCTTGTTTCCGCGCCGTCTGCCAATCCTGTTTCTCGACGGCTTCCGTGAGTCCAGGTAACTCAAGATGAGCGTAGGTGTAGCGCGCTCCGTAGAGCATGTGCTTGAACCATGGCCTGCCTGGAATGCCCGCGGGATTGAGCCAGTTCCGTTCCACCTGCATCATGCCCTTGTTTATGGCTTCGGCTTGCGAAGAAAGAGGGCCTGCTGCCATGGCCTGTACGAGCGAGTGATTTAGGCGGGTGGCAGCAGAGTCGAAGCGGTCTATTCCTGCGAACACCGGATTGAGATCCAGCTGGCTCAGATTTTTGCCCTTCGCGAGATCGTGGACAAATTCACGAACGTTGCCAGCGTAAGTTGCAAAATCAAAGGGCAGAACATCAGCATTGGCGAGCCTGAGGGCAAGCACGCCCCACATTTGCGACATCAGGGTGTGATAACGGTACCCAGGATCCCCAAAGTGATTCATCCAATAAAAATCGTCATACATAGAATGGTAGACGCCATATGGTCCTTGAAAACCGAGGCCGATGACCGGCATTCCGATGAAGTTGAGAAAGACCGTATGATCGGAGCCACTGCCGATGCGAGTATTCACGAGCGTAGAGTCGTTTACAGCACCAGTTTCTTTCTCTTTAGCTTTCTTGCGAATTGCTGATTCCTTCCAGGCTTCGTACAACGATTTACCCGAAGGATCTTGCAGGGAGCGAGCGGTTTCGAGCAGCATTGGACCAAGTGAGGCGACTGAACTTCCTTCAAAATCAGGTCCCGATGTCGAGGAGTCCACATTGATATAGGCGACAGCTTTCTTCCGCAACTCGTCAACGAATTGTTCGCCCCATTCGGTGGAACCGGTGAGGCCTACTTCTTCGCCATCCCAACTGCAAACCACCAGGGTGCGCCGGGGGCGGATGCCCTTTTTGAGAAGTGTTCCCCAGCCACGCGTCATCTCCATCATGGACGCAGTGCCGCTGCTAGGATCTACGCCGCCATAGACCCAGGCGTCGCGGTGATTTCCCAGCACCACCCATTCGTCAGGCAGCTCCCCTCCCCTGATTCGCGCCTCGACAACGTAATATGGCTGAATCGAGTTGTTCATACGGACCTTCAAGTGGACGCGGGCTCGCTCACCACCCAGGTGATACTCGAACGGCAACCCTCCCTGCCAATCCGGAGGTGCCGGCGGGCCACCCAGATTCTTCAACAGAGGCTCTGCGTCCTTCCAAGAGAGCGGTAATGCCATAACTTTGGGAACCGACACGGCCTCGCTCAGGGGGATTCGCTTGGCGCCCGGAATGCTTGCCCACCCGGGCGTGAGTGGATCGCCGGGAACCATAAAGTCATACGTGATTGCGCCGCGCTGGATGTGGCTCTCCGGCCCCCACGGGCCCTCCGGAAAGACCTTGCCCTTCTTCTCGCCGTCCTCCGCCGGATCGCTGTAGACAAGCATAGCGGCGGCGCCCTCGCGTTGCGCGGTCAAAGCCTTAAATCCGCGATAACTATAAGGATTCGAGTACCGCACCAAAACGATCTTGCCTCTCACGTCGATTCCGTTTTTGCGCAGAAGATCATAGTCCTCCGGATTGCCGCTGTGCGCATAAACGACTGGCGCCGTCACGTCTCCGGAGATGGACATTCCAGACCAGGCGGCACTGACACTCGGATTTTTGGTATCTGGGTCAACGTCATAGGGCTGCTCGCGAAGCGAGGCACGGTAGCGAACGGGCGCCACCATTTCTAGAAAAGTACTCTTCGGCGCTGTGCTGTAAACGTCGTAGCGCCGAACGACGACATCTTCGAGACCTTGTTTACGCCACTCCTCGGCGATGTAGTTCGCCAAATAGTTGTTGCGCTGCGAACCGGCAACATGCGGTTCGGCGGTGAAGATGCGATGCTGTCGCCGTTCTTCGTCCGGGTTAGGAATGGATTTGAACTGCTGCTCGATCTGCTCCTCGTGCGCCGCTGAGGCGGGCGTAAAACCTGAGATTGCCTGAGCCCAGCATCGAGGTGCGCCGAAACATGAAAGAAAGGGGAGGAGGAGGACAGACAGCACACGGTCGCGCTTTGTAGTCATGGAGCTTTTCCCTTTCCAGCACAGTGGGATCCGAAGCTTGGAATTCACGTGACTTGAAGTCGCGG
>JADMIO011475723.1_pt1 | contig 107878 bp, 103 predicted proteins | sample 8958161 | NCBI WGS metagenome assembly JADMIO01 (sample SAMN16585339, study PRJNA669376) | soil metagenome | isolation source: Crop rotation soil | place: USA: Cullars Rotation, Alabama | collected 2011
GACAACTTGTCCACGTGGAATTCTAAGCTTAGGATCCCAATGTGCTGGAAAGCAAATATCGAATTGAAGGGCCCTGTCGGGGGGTCTCACGGGACGGGCACATGAACGAACCGCGCAGCGGACGTAACTGGAATTCTCTTGGCCTGAGATTTCCAGAACGCCAAATTTATATACGCAGCGAGGGTCGGGTTCATTTCTGGACATTCAGTCCTCTGGCGCAGGCGATCGCCGCCGGCGCAAGTCTCCTTTGTCTCGGATGGGTCGCCTTCACCACGGTCAACGTGGTGTTCAAGGATCGTATCATCTCGGCCAAGGAGCAGCACTTCGAGCAGATGCAGACGTCCTATGAAGGACGGATCGCTGAGCTCCAGCTTGCTTATGACGAGCTGAATGGCGCGCTGATCGCGGCGCAAGACCGCTTCAAGGCGACGGCTGATGAATTCGAGGCCAAGCAGCTCGCGCTCAGCGGCCTGCTCGAGCAGAAGGACACGCTTCGCGCCTCCCTGGGCATCGGCAAGGGCCAAGATGCCAAAAGCGTGAAGACGGCCGACGCCACACCCGCCATCCGGACCGGGAATATCGGCACCGGCGGCTCGCTCGACTTCGTCATCCCCGACATCGCCGCCTCCTTCGCGCCGCCCTTCGGTATGGGCGCGGGCGCGGTCATCGGCTCGGTGGCGCCCTATCGCGTTGCGCTGCCCGAACAGCACCGGGCGCCCTTCCTGCGCGGCGCGGTTCAACGGTTGGGTTCGCTGTTCGGTCACCGGTCTTCGGAGACCACGGTCGACAATCCCGCGATCCATGAGATGAGCGGCCAGGAGGCTCGCGTCGCTCAGCTCGACGCCAGCCAGCAGGAACTCCTCGACAGCGCGAAAAAGAGCCTCGTGGCCGAGACCACCCGGCTGAAGAAGGCGCTTCAGGCCACGGGTGTGAATTCCCAGACGATGCTGAAGCGCGCGGCCCAGGGCGGTCCGCTGATTTCGGTCGCGCCCACGATGCAGGACACCGCCTTCAGGACCGGCGTGATCGACACGACCCAATCCCTGAACGACCTTGCAATGGTGGTCAAAGCGCTCAATTCGGTGCCGCTCGATGGCCCTCTGACGACGAGCGAGGTCAGCAGCGGCTTTGGCGGGCGTGCCGACCCGTTCACGGAAGAGGCGGCCTTCCACTCGGGTATCGACTTCTCCGCGGCGAAAGGTTCAGACGTTTTCGCCACAGCTCCGGGAATTGTCATCTTTGCAGGGCCCCGGGGCGCTTACGGTAATACAGTAGAAATAGATCATGGTTATGGAATAAGAACGCGGTACGGACACTTGTCGAAGATTTCGGTACCCTTGGGTCAGCAATTGGCGCGGGGCGAGATCATCGGCAAAGTTGGGTCCACCGGTCGCAGCACCGGGCCGCACGTGCACTACGAGGTGTGGTACGACAACGCTGTGAGAGATCCGGGCAAATTCATCAAGGCGGGGCGAAATGTTCGTAAAGAGTAGCAAGGAACCAGAGCAACCTGTGAGCCAACCCCAGCAGCCGGCCGCCGCTCCTACGGCAGCAACGGCAGCCGCAGCAGCGCAACCAAAGCGCACCGGCCTGCGCAACGGCACACCGTCGATCATCAGCGCCGATCTCATCGTGAGAGGCGCGCTGTTCTCGGCCGGTGACGTCCAGATCGACGGCCGGGTCGACGGCGACATCCGCGCCGGTGGTCTGATCGTGGGCGAGAAGGCCGTGATCGTCGGCGACGTCTATGCCGAGGAGATCGTGGTGCGTGGCCGCGTCGAAGGCGGCATCAGCGCGCGCAAGGTCTCGCTGCAGTCGACGTGCCACGTCGAGGGCAACATTCTGCACGAAGCGTTGTCGGTCGAGATCGGCGCCTATTTCGAAGGAAATTGCCGCCACTCCGACAATCCGCTGGCGAATGCGCCGGAGAACGTGGCCGCGATCGAGCGCCGTCCGTCCGAGACGACCTCGCGTCCGGCAGCGTCGTCCGCGCCGGCGCCGCGTCCGGCCGTGGTGGGCTGATACAGGTTTCGGATTTCCCGATGTGAGAGAAGGCCGCGCGAACTCGCGGCCTTACTCCAAATCCGTGACCTCGGCTTGCGTGCCGCCGATCTTCTGCGCGAGCGACGCGGCCATGAACGGATCAAGAGCGCCGTCGAGCACATCCTGCGGCAGGCGCGATTCCACACCCGTCCGCAGGTCTTTCACGAGCTGATAGGGCTGCAGCACGTAAGACCGGATCTGGTGCCCCCAGCCGATATCGGACTTCGCCGCATTCTCGGCTTCGGCCGCCTCTTCGCGCTTGCGCATCTCCGCCTCGTAGAGCCGCGCCCGCAGCATCGCCCAGGCCTGGGACCGGTTCTTGTGCTGAGAGCGGTCATTCTGACATTGCACGGCAATGCCGGTCGGCAAGTGCGTGATGCGAACAGCGGATTCGGTCTTGTTGACGTGCTGACCGCCGGCGCCTGAGGCGCGATAGACGTCGATCCGCACATCCTTCTCCGGGATATCGATCTCGATCTCGTCGTCGATCACAGGGAACGCGCCGACCGAGGCAAAACTCGTGTGACGGCGCGCGTTCGAGTCGAACGGCGAGATGCGGACCAGGCGATGCACACCGGTTTCGGTCTTGAGCCAGCCGAAGGCGTTCTCGCCCTTGACGAGGATCGTCGCCGACTTGATGCCGGCCTCTTCGCCATCGCTCTCCTCGAGCAACTCCCACTTGTAACCCCTCTTCTCGGCCCAGCGCGTGTACATGCGAAACAGCATCGAGGCCCAATCCTGGGATTCGGTGCCGCCCGCGCCCGCGTGGATTTCGAGATAGGCGTCGTTGTGGTCGGCTTCGCCCGACAGCATCGATTCGAGCTTCATGCCCTCGACGCGCTGTTGGAGTCCGGACAGCGAGGCTTCGGCTTCGGCGACGAGAGCCTTGTCGCCATCGGCTTCGGCGAGCTCGAGCAGCCCGGTCGCGTCGTTGAACTCGGTCTCCAGCGAGCGGTATTCGGACAGCGATTTGTCCAAGCGGTTACGCTCGCGCATCAGCGTTTGCGCGCGCTGCGAATCCGTCCAGAAATCAGGAGCTTCAGCTTTGGCGTTGAGTTCGTCTAAGCGGCGGACCGAGTTGTCCCAGTCAAAGATGCCTCCTCAGCAGGGCAAGCGCCTGCTTGATCTCGCCGATGGTCCGTTCGGTTTCTGCACGCATCTTTTCAGGTCCACGCCAATCGCGCGCTGATATAGGCGGCGCGAAACTGCAGGTAAAGAGAAAGGACCGCGCACGCTAGCGCACGCGGCCCCAACGATTGTTCTAAGTCAGTAGAGGCCGCCGGTGCCGCTGCCGATCGTGGTCGTGATCGGAGTGCCCGGATTGCTCGCTCCCGTCGGAACGCCGCCGGTCGGCACCGCGAAGGAGCGCTGCGACCCCGGATCGTCCAGATCGGACACGGCATAGCCCGATCCAGGTTCCGTGCCGGGCTTGAAGCCTTCGAGGATCGAACCGGGCGTGCCTTCCGACACGGGAACGCCGGAACGCGCGTCGATGGCCGCGAGCACGATGCCCTGCGGAATGCGGAACGGGGTCGCGGGCTTATCGGCCAGCGCTTCGCGCATGAATTCGCGGAAGATCGGAGCGGCGGCAAGTGCGCCCTGCTCGCCCTGACCGAGCGACTTGAAATCGTCGTTGCCGATATACACGCCGACCGCGAGATCCGGCGAGAAGCCGATGAACCATGCGTCGCGATAGTCGGACGACGTTCCGGTCTTGCCGGCGAGCGGCTTGCCCACCTGTCGGATCGTCACGCCGGTACCGCGCTGCACGACGCCTTCGAGGATCGAGACCATCTGATAGGCGGTGCGCGGATCGAGAACCTGCGGCTTGTCTTCTTCGAGCAGCGGTTCTTCCTGGCCCTTCCATTCGGCCTGGCTGCACTCTTTGCAGTCGCGCTTGTCGAAGCGATACACGGTCTTGCCGAAGCGGTCCTGCACGCGGTCGATCAGTGTCGGCTCGAGCTTGCGGCCGCCGTTGACGAATTCCGCATAGCCGGTCGTCATCTTCAGCAGCGTCGTCACTTCGGCGCCGAGCGAGTTGGCGAGGAACGGCGGCAGCTTCTCATACACGCCCATCCGCTCTGAGGTCTTGGCGATCGCGTCCATTCCGATCGTGTGCGCGAGACGCGCCGTCATCACGTTGCGCGAAAGCTCGACACCGCGGCGGAGCGTGGTCAGGCCGAGATATTCGCCGGCCTCGTAATTGTCAGGCGTCCACAGCGGCAGGAACGGCCCCTGCTCCACCGCGAACGGTGCATCAAGCACGCGCGTGGTCGGGCTGTAGCCGTTCTCGAGCGCGGTCGCGTAGACGAACGGCTTGAACGTCGAACCCGGCTGACGCATCGCCTGCATCGCACGGTCGAATTGGCTTGAGCCGTAGGAGAAACCGCCGGACAGCGCGAGCACATGTCCGGTGAAGGGATCGATGGCAACGATCGCGCCATTGACCGCCGGGACCTGACGGATACCGAACGACCCTTCGTCCGCTTCTTCGTCTGCAAGCGCCTCGACATAAACGACGTCGCCGACTTTCACGACGTCGGCCGGCTTCCGCACTTCGGGGCCAAGCCGGTTGTTGATGCTCGGCCGCGCCCAGGCAAGACCGCTGAGCGGAATGTGACCCTTGTCGCCTTCCCGCAGCGTGATCTCGGCTTCGTTCTTGTTCGTGTAACCGGTGACGACCGCGACGCGCCACGACGGAACGCCCGACTTGTTCGGAATGGCCTTGAGCTCAGCCGCCCACTCGCCCTTCATGTCGAGCTTCTTGACGGGACCGCGCCAGCCGTGGCGGTGATCGTAAGCGATCAGGCCGCGGCGCAGATTGCGCACCGCGATGTCCTGAAGCCTCGTGTCGAGCGTCGAGCGGACCTGCAATCCGCCGTCATAGAGCGCCTTCTCCCCGTATTGGGTGTAGAGGACGCGCCGCACTTCCTCGACGAAGTAGTCGACGTCAGCGACGATCGCGCCGAACGGACGATTGGACGCAACAAGCTCCTCAGCTTCCGCCTGCCGTGCGTCTTCGGCCGTGATGTAGCCGTTTTCGACCATCTCATCGAGGACGTAGTTCCGACGGATGACGGCGGCATCGCGATTGCGGCGCGGGTTGTAGTTCGACGGTGCCTTCGGCAGAGCGGCAAGGAACGCGGCCTGCGCAAGCGTCAACTCGTCGAGCGACTTGCCGAAATACACCGTGGCCGCTGCGGCGATGCCGTAGGAATTCTCGCCGAGGAAGATTTCATTGAGATACAGCTCGAGGATCTTGTCCTTCGGGAACGTGCTGTCGATGCGCATCGCGAGCACCATCTCGCGGATCTTGCGCGACATCGTACGTTCGCTCGAAAGGAGGAAGTTCCGCGCGACCTGCTGAGTGATCGTGGATGCGCCCTGGGCGCGCTGATCGGGATTGCGCAGATCGGCGATCACCGCGCGCAGGATGCCCGTCACGTCGATGCCGGGATGCGAGTAGAAGTTCTTGTCTTCGGCCGAGATGAAGGCCTGCTTCACCCGGTCGGGAATCTGATCGATGGGCACGAACAGACGGCGCTCGCGCGCATACTCGCCGATCAGCGTTCCGTTGCCGCCATACACGCGCGTGGTGATCGGCGGTTCGTAATGAGCGAGCGTGTCGTAGCCCGGAAGGTCACGGGTGACCCAGTAGACGAATCCAGCCGTTCCCAGGGCGCCGATCAGCGTCACCGCCGCGATGCCTCCGAGCACCACGTTGCGGATGGTTTTCATCGAAATTCTGCTCACCGGCGCCTCAACTTTCCCTTTGCCGTTCGTAGTCCATACCACCTCCATTGTGGCGGGAGAAAGACTACTGCCCGACCTTCAAAAACGTGAAAAACGTGTCCATTTTGTACCACTCAGGGAACCGCGGCCTGACGCCCCGGAAGCCCTGTTTCCGTTGAAAAATGGCCATCGATCGCGGCCACGAGCGAGCTGGCGACTTTCGTCCGCCAACCCGGTTTCAACATCTCGGCCTCATCTGTGACATTGCTGAGATATCCGAGTTCGATAAGCGCTGCCGGAATGTCCGGTGCCTTGAGCACGGCGAAACCCGCGGCGCGGTGCGGCGATGTCGGCCTCACCATCGTCGCGCGCGGAAGCACGGTCAGAACCCGTTCGGCGAATCGCACCGAACGGTTCATGGTGTCGCGTTGCGCGAGGTCGATCAGGATCGAGGCGACCGGGCTGTTCTCGCCCGCCAAGTCCACGCCGGCGATCACGTCAGACATGTTTTCTTTTTCGGCGAGAGTCGCCGCTTCACGATCCGATGCATCTTCTGAAAGCGTGTAGACCGAAGCCCCCCTGATATCCGGATGGTCGTTCGAGTCTGCGTGGAGAGAGACGAACAGATCGGCCCGTGCCGCCCTCGCGATATTCACCCTCTCACGCAGCGGAATAAAAACGTCGCTGTCGCGCGTCAGTTGCACGCGATATCGTCCCGTCGCTTCAAGCGCTTTGCGCAATTCCTTGGCGACGCCAAGCACGAGATCCTTTTCCTGAACACCGGTGTGGCCATGCGTGCCGGGGTCGATTCCACCGTGACCGGCATCCACGACCACAAGGCGCTTGTCCGCATCCCCTCGCCTTACGGGTGCAGTCAACGGAGCGGATGGCGCCGCCGAAGCGATCCCGGCGCCACGCGGCCAACCGGCCGCCGCCGCAAACTCTTCACGCGTCGCAGGGCTGAGATCGATCATGAGCCGGAAGCTGTAGCCGTCCGCCGGGGGAACGAGCTGCGGTGCCTCAACCTTCACCGGGCTATTCAAGTCGACGATGAAGCGGAAATTGCCTTTGCGGAATTGGCCGTAGCGATAACTCTTGACGGCCCTGCGTCCCGAGGGCCGGGCCGCCTCGGCTGCTCGCCACAGGACATCGGGCATGTCGATCACCACCCGATTCGGATTGACGAGCGTATAAGCCCGGACATCGACCGGATCGCTCAATTCGAGCGCGAAACGCGTGCGCTGCCCGGTCTCATCCAGCTTGAGCCCGATCACGACGGGGAGAGACGATTGCTCGCCCTTGAGCACCTTCTCGGCGAGAAGGGCGCCAATCGGATCATCGTGGGCAGCCTTCGCGGACTGGTCGCGCGCAAGAGCGGCCGAACCAAGCGTCAGCACCGCCGCGAGGCATACCGCCAAGCGTTTGATAATACTGATGTTTCGGTCACCCTTTGAGAACACCGCCCTCTCCGATTCAAACGGCTAATTGTGAGCCTAAGCCGGGCTTTGGTCAATTTCGGGTCGCAGGCCTTAATTCTTGGTTAGCGAATTCCCTCTAAATGTGGATTTCACACCCTTGTGGCGCCGCCCGCTCAATTCCCTTGCCGCGGGCTTCAAGCGCCAATACAAAGGGTTGTTCGCCTCGTCGCGACCGGTTCCCTAGGCGGCCGGGATCCCCGAGGCGGCACCGTCTCCTGCCGGTGACCAGATGTGGCGCATCGGGGGCCTCAAGGGCCAGGAGACACCGAATTCTGCGTTTTCGCTCGCGGAATCGCAGGGCAACGAAATACCGCCGGGGAGCGACCCGCGTCCATCGCACCGCATCCCTTGGTTGATTGAGACATGGCTGGCAACGACGCTTCCTTCACGGTTCTGAACCTCTCGCAAGGGTCAGATTGCGTGCGCCGGCCCGTAAGTGCCGATTGCTTTCCCCAATTACACCAGACACGCCGCCATCCGTTTTCCGGCCCCGCCCGTGCTTTGAGAGCGCGCGCGATGAGGTTGATGCGGATCAGCGCGCACGGAGATTTTAATGCCCAAGCGCATGCTTATCGATGCGAGCCACCCGGAAGAGACCCGGGTTGTCGTCCTCGACGGTAATCGAGTCGAAGAATTCGACTTTGAAGCAGCCTCAAAACGCCCGTTAAAGGGCAACATCTATCTGGCCAAAGTTACGCGCGTGGAGCCATCGCTCCAGGCCGCCTTCGTGGAATATGGCGGCAATCGCCAAGGGTTCCTCGCGTTCTCGGAAATCCACCCGGACTATTACCAGATCCCCGTCGCCGACCGGATGGCGTTGCTCGCGGCTCAAGCCGAGCGCGCGATGGCCGAGGATGACGACTTCGACGAGATCGAGGTCGCAACCGTATCGGCCAAGAAGCCAAAGCCCGAGGAAGACGGCAGCCACACGGTCGAGCACGTCGAAGAAGCATCGGGCGACAACGAACCCGCTGAAGCCTCCTCCCAGGAAACGTTCTCCGCGGAAGAATCGGACGAAGACGACGAGTCGAGCGAAGGCGAGACCGCGGAAGAATCCGAGGCATCCGACACAGACGCGGACGAGACAGGGAGCGCCGAGGGTCACGAACTGGAGCAGAGCGAACAGTCTGAGTCGGCCGCCGGCGTTGAGGGAAGCGCATCGGGAGAGGGCTTTGCTGAAGGCGAAGCTCGCAGTGCCGAGCAACCCGCAGAGGATGCTGCGACCGGGCCCGAAGCAATCGTCCGCACGGAAGCCACAGGCGCGCCGCAGCCCCATCGCCGCCGCGATCAACGGGACCAGAAGGACCGGCCGAGACCGCCCCGCCGTCGCCAGTACAAGATCCAGGAAGTGATCAAGCGCCGGCAGATCATGCTGGTGCAGGTCGTCAAGGAAGAGCGCGGCAACAAAGGCGCATCGCTCACCACATTCCTTTCGCTTGCCGGCCGCTACTGCGTGCTGATGCCCAACACGCCACGTGGCGGCGGGATTTCCCGGAAGATCACGAGCGCCACGGACCGCAAGCGTCTGAAGGCCGCGGCACAGTCGCTCGAGTTGCCTGAGGGCATGGGGCTGATCATCCGCACCGCCGGCGCCAATCGCACCAAGCTCGAGATCAAGCGCGACTACGAATATCTGCTGCGCTTGTGGGACACGGTGCGCGAGCTCACGCTGAAATCGAACGCGCCCGCGCTCGTCTACGAGGAAGGCAGCCTCATCAAGCGCGCGATCCGCGATCTGTACAACAAGGACACGTCCGAGATTCTCGTCGACGGCGAAGCGGGGTATCGCGACGCCAAAGACTTCATGCGCATGCTGATGCCCAGTCATGCGAAGAACGTGAAGCCGTACAAGGAAGCGCTGCCCCTGTTTCAGCGCCATCAGGTCGAGTCGCAGCTCGACGCGATGTTCAGCCCGCTCGTGACGCTGAGGTCCGGCGGCTACATCGTCATCAATCAGACCGAAGCGCTGGTCTCGATCGACGTCAACTCGGGCAAGGCGACCCGCGAGCACTCGATCGAGGAGACGGCGTACAAGACCAATCTCGAAGCTGCCGACGAAATCGCGCGCCAATTGCGGCTGCGCGATCTCGCGGGCCTTGTGGTCATCGACTTCATCGACATGGAAGACGCGAAGAACGACCGCAACGTCGAGAAGCGTCTGCACAATGCGGTGCGCGGAGACCGCGCGCGCATCCAGATCGGCAAGATCAGCCAGTTCGGGCTGCTCGAGATGTCGCGCCAGCGCCTGCGCGCGGGCGTCGTCGCGGGTTCGACGATCACCTGCCCGCATTGCAATGGCCAGGGCATCATTCGCTCGACCGAGTCCGCGGCGTTGCGTTTGCTGCGCGCCCTGGACGAGGAAGGACAGCGCGCACCATCGGCGAACCTGACGGTGAAGGCGCCGCAGGATGTGACCATCTACACGCTCAATCAGAAGCGCCAGGAAATCGCCCGCATCGAAGAGGCGTACAATCTTGGGATCGCCTTCGTGCCGACCCAGACCATGATGGGCGGAAGCTTCGAGATCGATCGCACCAGCGCGCGCGCACCGGTGGCGCGTCCGAAGACCGGCGCCATTTCGGTGGAAGCGGGCTTCCAGGAGCGCCACCCCGAGATTGCCGAACCCGAAGTGGTCGAAGAAGCCGAGATCGGCGAGGAAGAGGAAATTTCGGAAGCCGCCGCTCCGCGTGAGCGCGAGCCGCAGGCCCAGCGTCAACCGGGTCACCATCAACCCGGTCACCAGCAGCAGCAAGCTGCGCAGGATGGTGACGGCCAGGGTGGACGGCGTCGCCGCCGGCGCAGACGGCGTGGCGGCCGTGGCCGCGGTGGTCACGATGGCCAGCCGCACAATCAGCAACATGGCCAGCAACACGGTCAGCACGGACAGCAGCAACAGCGTCCGCATGAGGCGCGCCCCTTCGAAGCCGAAGCTCAAATTGAAGACGGCGATGATGCGGCCGACACCGAAGACGCCGTCGAAACGGTGGCGACAACCGCGCAGGAACCCGGCCACGTCCAGAATGCTCCGGCGCAGCAACACGAAGGTGGCGGGCGTCGTCGACGTCGCCGGCGTGGCCGCCGCGGTCGCCGGCCGGACGGCGAGTTCTCGAACGGCGCGCAGCGTCCGCAAGAGACGCACAGCGAATTCCAATCCGCGCCCGCGGAACAATCGAGCTACGAGCCGCGCGACGAGAGCCCGCGAGTCGCATCTGTCGAACCGAACGCGCCTTCGTCGCCGCAATGGTCGCTGACCGAACGGCATGCTGACACGCAGGTCGTCGAGCGCGAACCCGAGCCCGCACGTTCTGCGTCTGAGGAACGCTTCACATCGCCGAGCGCGCCGGAACCGGTTGCGGCGGTCGACACCGCGGAACCGGCGGAACCGGAACCCACGGAACCTCGCGAGGCGCGCAAGGGGTGGTGGCAGCGCCGCTTCAAGATTTGAACCGAGGTCGCCGATGAAGCAGACGCCTTACGGATGGTCCGGCAACGCCTCGGCGCACGAGGTGGATAGCGCCGCCACCGATATATATGTCGGCAAGTACATCCTGGTCGGCGTCACCTATGTCGACTCCGCGGGCCAGGTCGAAAGCAGCGTGCAGATGCACGGCGTGGTCGAAAGCGCATCGCAAGACGGCGTCACGATCGCGCTAAAAGGTGAGCGGTTGGGACAGTCATGGACCATGCCGGCCGATTTGAGCGCGATATCACCGGCACAACCAGGCCGTTACGAGTTGCCCGAGACCGGCGAGATCGTCGAGAACCCGGATTTCATCTGCACATGGATGGTGCAGAAACCAAAGGTTTCCTAGAGGTTCACGGTATGGACAGGAAAGGGCATCGCCATTGACGGCGGGGGGCCGGACTCCTACCGTCCGCTGTTGGCGGCTTAGATCAGCAAAGCGGAGTTTGGCGTGAGGTTCGTCCCTCCCCTCCTGCGACCTATACTCGGCGCCGTCCTCGCCGGACTCGCCATTTTCTGGATCGTCTCAGCACCGCCTGCATACGCTCAAGGCGGCCCGTCGCTCATCCGCGATACCGAAGTCGAGCGCGTCGTGCGCGTCTATCTCGATCCGCTGTTGTCGGCTGCAGGCCTGCAGCAGGATGCGGTGCGCCTCTTCATCGTGAACGATCCCTCGATCAACGCCTTCGTCGCTGAAGGCCAGAACATGTTCATCCACACCGGTCTCATCATGGCGCTCGATACGCCCAATGAGCTCTCCGGCGTGCTGGCGCATGAAACCGGACACATGGCCGACGGCCACCTCGTTCGCATGAAGGACGGCATCAGGGCTGCCTCGGTCCCGCTGATCCTCTCGATGGTGTTGGGTGTCGCCGCGATGGCGGCCGGCGCGGGCGATGCCGGCTCCGCGATCCTGATGGGCGGACAGCAGATCGCACAGCGCACCTTCCTCGCGTTTTCGCGCACACAGGAATCCGCCGCCGACCAGGCGGGCATCCGCTATCTCGCCGCGACCAAGCAATCGGGACGCGGCATGCTCGGCGTGTTCAAGCGGTTCGAGAACCAGGAGATCCTCTCCGATTCGCGCCGCGATCCGTTCGCGCAGTCGCATCCAGTCGCCGGCGATCGCATGTCGGCGCTGCAGTCACTGGTCGAAGCGTCGCCCTATCGCGATGTGAAGGATAGCCCCGAAGCGCAATACGCCTACGACATGCTTCGCGCAAAGCTCAGAGGCTATATCGAGCGCCCCGAAGTGACGATGCGGCGTTATCCGCCGTCCGACAATTCGAAGCCCGCACGCTATGCGCGCGCGATGGCGTATTTCCGCATGCCCGACATGCAGAGGGCATTATCGGAAATGGAGGGCCTGCTCAAGGACGAGCCCGAGAATCCGTACTTCCTCGAGATGTACGGCCAGATCAATGTCGAGATGGGCCGCGTCGAACAAGGCATCAAGCCCTATCAAGACGCGGTGAAGATCCTTCCCGATGCGGCGCTGATCCGCACGGCGCTCGGCGCGGCGATGCTGGGTACGGAAAATCCGAGATACACCGACCCCGCGATCAAAGAGCTGCAGGCCGCAATCGATCTCGAGGGCGACAACGCCTTTGCCTGGTACGAGCTCGCGCAAGCTTATGCGCGCCAGGGAAAGACGGCGCGCGCCGAACTTGCCACCGCCGAGCGCTATTTCGCGCTCTATGCTTTCCCACAAGCCATCCAGTTCGCGGGACGCGCGCAGCGACAGCTGCCGCCGGGCTCGACGGACTGGCAACGTGCGAGCGACATCATCGCCGTCTCGACGTCTCAGCAAGCGGAACAAAGAGGCCGCTAATTCCATGGAATGGAAATCGACACTGAAACTCGCTGCGGGGGGCGTAGCGCTCTTCGCACTTGGCGCCTTCACGACCGCGGTCGCTATCGGACGCGTTCCGGTGTCGGTCGGCGTTTGGGCGAACCGCGCGCAGATCGAACAGGTCGTGCAGGAATATCTGCTCGCCAATCCGCAGATCATCGCCCAGATGGCGAACCGTCTGGACGCACAGACGCAAGCCTCGGAGCAGAAGCAGCGCGAAGACGCGCTGTTCAGCATCGGTGGCGTGAACGCGCTGCTCGATCCGAAGCTTGCCTATGTCGTCGGACCGTCGGATGCGAAAGTTGTCGTCGCCGAATTCTTCGATTACCGCTGCCCGCACTGCAAAGTCTCGCTCGGCGCGGTGCAGAAGCTGGTCGACAGCGGCGTCAAGGTGCGCGTCGCCTTCATCGAGCGCCCGATCCTCACGCCGGATTCGCATATGGCGGCACTCGCCGCCGTCGCATCGCGCAAGCAGGACGGCAAGTATCTGCCGTTCCATCTCGCGCTGATGGCGACCAATGGCGAGCTCCCGAAGGAGCGCATCCTCGATATCGCGAAGACCGTCGGGCTCGACGTCGTGAAGCTCGAAAAGGACATGGCCGATCCGTCGGTCGCCCAGTCCATCAACGAGTCGAACGCGCTCGCCAACAAGCTCGGTTTCAACGGCACGCCGACCTTCGTCATCAACGACCGGATCATCATGGGCGAGCTCCGTGACGACGAGCTCCAGAACATCGTGCGTCAGCTCAGCAGCTAGTCACGTTCGCAAAACATCATGGAGGTGGGGCAATGACCGCATACAACGTGGTGCGCTTTCGCGTGAAGCCCGGGCGGGATGAGGACTTCATCGACCTGCACCGGAAAGCAAAAGCCGACTTCAAAGGGTGGCGCAACGGCGCGCTCGTCAAGACCGGCGATCAAACCTACTGCTTCGTCGGCGAATGGAACAGCTTCAACGACATCGTCGCCGCGCGTCCCGGCATGGTCGGGATGCTCGACAGTTTCCGCGATATGCTCGAGGACCTGGGCAACGGGCTCGGCGTGACCGATCCCGTCTCGGGCGAAACCGTGCTGCAGTTGAAGACGGCCGCCGCGAAGACGCGCGCCAAGCCGAAGGCGAAGAAGGCCGCCAAGAAGGCCAAGAAGGTCGCCGCGAAAGCTGCACGCAAACCGGCGAAGAAAAAGAAAGCCGTCAAGAAGAAGTCCGCGAAGCGCCGCCGGAGATAGACGAGTCCGCGAGACGGATCTGGGGTGCGAGATGAAATCGCTGCCCGCGTTGGTCATCGTCTCCTTCGGTCTTGCCGCTATCGCGTTTCTGTTGCCCTGGGTTACGCACTTCGCGGATCAAGGCCTGTCGTTTCTCGCACTTGCCGGGTGGATCGTCGTTTCGGTGTGGGCGCTCGCGAGCCATGGAAAGCGCGCGCTCTTCGTCCTGCTCGGCGCACCCTTCGCGCTGTTTTGGCCGGCCGTTCTTGTATGGACGATCGCTTCGGGCGGGCTTCGCCTCAGCTTCTGATCCCGCACAGGGAACACGGACGCGCATGAATCGTTACGTTTGCGATGCGCTGGTATGCACCTACCCTGGACGGCGAGTTCGTATCCGAAGAACGGCGACGTTCGATTCGGCTGGCGCGAGCGCGTAAAGCCTCCGAGACAGTTCTCACTTTTTCGCTGTTCGCCTTCTTCGTGATCACGATTCTGTTGGGCGCCAGTGTCGGCGACCCTCTGCTGGTCGAGGATCTTGCGGCCTGCTCCACGCTCGCGGTTGCCCTGAGCGCGTTGACGTATATCCTGCTCGGGTTGACCGGCGTGCGTCCGGAGCGTGATCGACTCTAATTTCTGCCAGCGTCCTGACGGGCCACCTGTGAGAACGGCGCAAGTACGCGGAAGGGCGGACGGAAATCGCTGATGGCCGACATGGACAGGACCACGTTCGACACGCTCGCCAAGCTTCTCCGGATCATGACCTACATGTTCGAGGACGGAGACCTGCCGGACGACAAGGAAGTCCTGGACGACATTGCGCTCGTCCGCGCCTGGATGGCCAGAATCGAAAAGGACGTCGCTCAGCCATGAGCGACCGCACCCCGTCCGGACCTAAAACCGGACGAGCAATCGCGACGGCGTGAACGCTAGATCAATCCCGCAAGCGGCGACGAGGGATCGGCGTATTGCTTCTTCGCCATCCGGCCCGCGAGATAGGCCGCCCTGCCCGCTTCGACCGCGAGCTTCATCGCGCGCGCCATAAGCACCGGATTTTTCGCTTCGGCGATCGCCGTGTTGACGATCATCCCGTCGCAGCCGAGTTCCATCGCGATCGCCGCGTCCGACGCCGTGCCGACGCCGGCATCGACGATCACGGGCACACGCGCCTGTTCGATGATGAGCCGGATATTGATCCGGTTCTGGATGCCGAGCCCCGAGCCGATCGGTGCGGCGAGCGGCATGATCGCGGCCGCGCCCATCTCTTCGAGCTTGCGCGCGAGCAGCGGATCGTCGGTGCAATAGACCATCACCTGGAAGCCTTCGCGCACGAGCACTTCGGTCGCGCGCAAAGTTTCGAGCATGTCGGGATAGAGCGTCTTCTTGTCGCCGAGCACTTCGAGCTTCACCAGGCTCCAGCCGCCCGCCTCGCGGGCGAGACGGAGCGTGCGCAGCGCGTCCTCGGCGGTGTAGCAGCCGGCCGTGTTCGGCAAATAGATGAACTTCTTCGGATCGATGAAATCGACGAGCCGCGGCGCGCCCGGATCCATCACGTTCACACGCCTGAGCGCAACGGTCACCATCTCGGCGCCCGAGGCTTCGAGCGCGGCCGCGTTGTCGGCGTAGGTCTTGTACTTGCCGGTGCCGATGATGAGGCGCGACTTGAGCTCGCGCCCGGCGACGACGAACGGCTTGTCGGCGATCGGGGTCGCCCCGCTCATGTCATTGCCGCCGCCGATGAACTGGACGATCTCGAGCCGGTCGCCTTCGCTCAAGCCAACCGCCCGGTAGGTCGACCGGGGTACGATCTCGAGATTGCGTTCGACCGCGACCTTGGCCGGGTCGAGGGCCAAGTGCTTCAGCAGCTCATCCACCGTCAACGGGCTAGGAAATTCGCGGGATTCTCCGTTAAGACTTAGACGCAACGCCATCGAGAGAGGCTCTCCTGTTTCAGTTTCCCGGGCTGGCCGGTATAACGCCGCTTCCTTTTCGGCTCCGCCCGCCCTTTCAACACCGTTTAGCGCATTTTCGGGGGCATTTCAGGCCATGACACTACCGGTATACGTCCTTAACGGGCCCAACCTCAATCTGATTGGGAGCCGCGAGCCCGAAGTCTATGGCCGGCAAACACTTTCCGACATCGAGAAGGCCGTGACACAGCACGCCAAGAAGCTCGGTCTCGAAGTCGTGTTCCGCCAGTCCAACCACGAGGGCGAACTGGTCGATTGGGTCCAGGAAGCGCGCACCAAAGGATCGGGCGTCATCGTCAATGCTGGCGCCTACTCTCATACCTCCATCGCCCTCCTGGATGCCTTTCGGGCGCTGAACAAGCCGATTGTGGAGGTGCATCTCTCCAACCTCCACCAACGCGAGCGCTACCGGCACCACTCCTATATCAGCGCCGTCGCGAAGGGCGTGATCATGGGCTTCGGCAGCATGGGCTATGTGATGGCCCTCGACGCGATGGCGGCCCTTGTCGGCCCAGGCAAGGCGACGGTGCAATGAACGACAACAACAAGCGCAAATCCTTCCGCTCGCGGCTGACGCAGTATCTGAAGGGCGAAACCACGCCCGGCGTCGATTCCGATGTCGTGCGCGAGATGGCGAAGCTGCTCGAAGAAACCGGCCTGAGCGAGATCGAAGTGGAGCGCGGCGGCGTTCGGGTTCGGGTCGCGCGCGAACGTCCCGGCGCGCAAGGCGCGGCCGCAAGCACACCAGCGTCCGTGGTCGTCGCAACGCCTGTCTCTCAAGCTCCTGCTCCAACCGAACCCGCACCCAAGCGTGGCACGCTGGTCACGTCACCGATGGTCGGCACGGTCTATCTTGCGCCCCAGCCCGGCGCGCCGCCGTTCGTCAATGTCGGCACCGAAGTGACGGACGGAACCGTCTGCATCATCGAGGCGATGAAGACGATGAACCCTGTGGCGGCGCCGGTCGCCGGGCGTATTGTCGAGATCCTCGTGCGTGACGGCCAGCCGGTCGAATTCGGCGAGCCGCTGATGCGGATCGAATAGCGCGATGTTCGAGAAAGTCCTGATTGCGAACCGGGGAGAGATCGCCCTCCGCGTCAACCGCGCGTGCAAGGAGATGGGCATCTCGACCGTCGCCGTGCATTCGACCGCGGATGCGGATTCCATGCATGTGCGGCTCGCGGACGAATCCGTCTGCATCGGTCCGCCGCCCGCGAGCCAGTCCTACCTCAACATCCCCGCGATCATCTCCGCCTGCGAGATCACCGGCGCGGACGCGATCCATCCCGGCTACGGCTTTCTCTCGGAGAACGCGCATTTCGCCGACATCGTGAAGGCGCACAAGATCGTCTTCATCGGCCCGCAGCCCGAACACATCCGCCTGATGGGCGACAAGGTGGCGGCGAAGCAGGCGGTGAAGGCGCTCGGCATTCCGACGGTGCCGGGCTCCGACGGCGCGATCGAATCGGACGATCACGCAAGACAGCTTGGAGAGAAGATCGGCTTTCCGCTGCTCGTGAAGGCGGCGGCCGGCGGCGGCGGCCGCGGGATGAAGATCGCGCACTCGGCCGCAGGCCTGAGCGAAGCGCTATCGACCGCGCGCGCCGAGGCCAAGGCCGCGTTCGGCGACGACACGGTCTACATCGAGAAATATCTCGAGAAGCCGCGCCACATCGAAATCCAGGTGATCGCGGATTCGTACGGCAAGGTGCTGCACCTCGGCGAACGCGATTGCTCGCTGCAGCGCCGCCATCAGAAGGTGTGGGAGGAGGCGCCCTCGCCCGCTCTCAACCTCGAGGCGCGTGCCGAGATCGGCGCCGTCGTCACGCGCGCGCTCACGAAGCTCGGCTATCTCGGCGTCGGCACCGTCGAGTTCCTCTACGAGAACGGCGAGTTCTATTTCATCGAGATGAACACGCGGCTTCAGGTCGAGCATCCGGTGACGGAACTGATCACCGGCCTCGACCTCGTGCGCGAGCAGATCCGCATCGCCGACGGCGGGCATCTAGACCTCGAGCAGAGCGACATCACGATCGCCGGTCACGCCATCGAGTGCCGCATCAATGCGGAAGACCCGTTCACCTTCCGGCCGTCACCGGGCCGCATCACCGAGTTCCACGCACCCGGCGGCCTCGGCGTGCGCATGGATTCGGCCGCCTACTCCGGCTACTCGATCCCGCCCTATTACGACAGCCTCGTCGGCAAGCTGATCGTCCACGGCAAGAGCCGCAACGAATGCCTCATGCGTTTGCGGCGCGCGCTCGACGAACTCGTCGTCGGCGGCATCGACACCACGATCCCGCTGTTTCAGGAACTCATCAAACAGCCCGAGATTCTCGACGGCGCCTACAACATCCACTGGCTGGAAAACCACCTCGCGCACCGCGCGGCGGGCCGGAAGTAATCAGAAGTCCGGCTTCTCCGATCGCGGCACGTCGGCCTCTTTTCCCGGAAACCAGAAGAGGCTTTCGGCGCACACCATCTCCGGCCAGTCCAACGCGCTGGTCCCATCGGTCCGATACGTCAGCGTCGCTTTCCACGGCGTCGTGAAGACTTGCTCATCCTCGACCGTGAATGTGAGCTGCAGGAACTTGCAGGACGCGTTCGGGACCGGCTCTCCCGGCGCGTTGTTGTGCTGTTTTGAATCGCGCTCGAAGCCTTCTTTCGCGGCTTCGTAATCGAGCATCCGATAGCGTTCGACCACGTGCAGAGACTCGGTGCGCGGCGTGCCGTACCAATCGACCATGGAATACGGCCCGACCTTCATGCCGATCGTATCGACGACCAGCGTATCGCCTTCATAGTGGCCCACGGAGTCGCCGTACCAGGTGGGCGTCACATGGGCCGGATGCGCCTGGTTCATGCGTATCCGTCGCACCTGATGATCGTGGCCATAGAGAATGGTGATCTTGTCCCTCTCTTGCAGCACCTCGGTTGGGCGGTCCGTGAAAATGAAAGGCACGCCTTCGGGCCGGCACTGCGTTCGCGGATTGGGATCGCCTGTCCAACTGAGCCCGCGTTCCGCGTGCATTTTCAAGATCTCCGCGGCCTCGGGCTTCAGGATGGGATTGGTGAGATCGCCGGCAAGTTTCAGGATATTGCCGGTGCCGTTCTCGCGGCGCTGCGTGTTGATGATCGCCGTCGGACCCGACGCCATCGGCTCGAACCCGGGAATCGAATGTGTCCAGATGCCCGAGAAATCCGGGACGGATGTGGCGTTTTGCGATTGGCCCAAGACCGGCGCCGCCGCCGCCGATGCCATAGTCACCAATAGAAGGAAATTCCGCTGCCGCGTGTTCATGCTCTCCTCCTTTTCATACCTTGCTTAGAAGGCGCCGATAGCCTCCGGTGACTCGTACACCTTGCGTCCTCCGACATAGGTCGCCATCGGATGAAGCTTGAGAATCTCGTCCTCCGGGATGGTCATGAAATCCCCGGACAGAACGAGAAAATCCGCCAACTTCCCGGGTTCGATGGACCCCTTCACCGCCTCTTCCCAAGTTACGAATGCATTGTTGTTGGTGGCGATGCGCAGCGCCTGCTCGCGGCTGATTTTCTCCTGAGGTCCGAGCGCGCGTCCGGCGCGCGTCTTGCGCGACACGTAGTAATACAGCGGGACAAACGGATTGTTGGACGTCGCCGTGTCCGGATTCGGTCCGCCGTAATCGCTGCCGATAACGACGACCAGATTGTGATCGAGCAGTTCCTTCACCGGTGTTTGACGCTCGGCCTGCTCCTGCCCTAGCGTCCGCACCGCGGCGTCGTAGTTCGCGGCGTATCCCGCCATGTTGGTCGAGACGATCACGCCGAGCTTTGCGAGCCTCTCCATCAGCGGCGGAGTCACATTGGGAATGTGCTCGACCACCCAGCGCTTGTCGCGGATCGGGCTCTCGCGATCGGCCGCTTCGTAAGCCTGCAGAACCGCTTCGAGCGCTTCGTTGGTCCCGACATGCGGCGAATGTCGCCAACCCAAGCGGTTCAGTTCCAGCATCAGCGCCTTGTACTCTTGCGGCGTGGCATCGCCTTCAGGCGGGTTTGGCCGCTCGCCCGCTGAATCGATGCGCAGCCAGTGATCGCCGAACGAAGGCGTCACGCCCTGTTGGCGCACCAGGCTCGCCGGATCGCTGGGATCGATCAGCTCTAGGCCCATGCTGACGCGTACGGTCAGTTTTCCTTGCTGCCGCATCCGGGTGAACGCGCGCATGCCGGTCGGCAAATTCGACAGGTCGCGGATGCTGGTGATGCCCAGCGCGTTTCGCTGCTTCTGCCCCGCCGCGATCATCTGATCTTCTTCGGCCGGCGTCGGCGGAGGCACCACCTTGTCGATGGCATAGAGGCCCGCGGGATAAACGGGGAGTTCACCCGTCAGTTCGCCGCTGCTGTCCTTCGGGATCGGCTTGCCCATGTAGGATTGCATGTCCTTGGCAATCCCCGCCTTCTTCAGGGCGGCACTGTTCATCACCGCGGTCCCACGGCGACCGCGCAGCGCCACGATGGGGACATCGGCCGAAATCTGGTCGAGATCCGTCCTGGTCAGCGATGCCCTCCAACCGACGCTTCCGAAAACCGTTTCACCCGGCTTGGCTTTGGCGAAACCGTCACGAAGCCGCTTGAGCACCTCAGCAGTCGACGTGGCCCCGACCAGGTCGATACCGCGCATCACTTTCGCGCTGTTGTAGAGATGATCGTGATTGTCCGAGAGACCGGGGATGACCGCGGAGCCCCGAAGATCGACCATCCGCGTATTCGTGCCGGCAAGCGCTCGGATTGTGGCGTTCGTTCCTACGGCGACGTATGCCTCGCCCCTGACGGCAAATGCCTGCTGGATCGCAAAGCTCGGATCGACCGTAATGACTTTGCCGTTGTAGAAAATTGTGTCGGGCGGAGCGGTGCCGGTTTGCTGCGCGCTCGAACTCCCCGCGACGAGCACGCTCAACAGCACGAGCAATCCGGTGGCGAGCGTTTTCATTCTCGTGCCCCTGGCTGTCTGGACCCGCCAACGATAGCACTCGCCGTCGCCACAATCTTGAGGAAAGCGCCGCCCGACATCCGCACCGGTGGCAGCGCGTTACGCTTGAGTGTATTTTTCCAGGCGCACCGGACCAGAGACGCTCTCATGGAGTACGACCGTACGGCCATGCCGGCAAACTACGATGCCGGCCGGAGCTACCGACCCGCCGTCATGGCTGCATGGCTTGAGACGATCTCGCGTTGGGTCCCGAAAGATATGCGCATCGTCTTAGACCTCGGTTGCGGAACTGGCCGCTACTCCGGGGCGCTCTCGACGCGGTTCGCTTCAGCCGTTGTAGCCATCGATCCCTCTGCAAAGATGCTGGCGGAAGCGGCAAAGAAGCTGGCGCCAAATGTCCGCTACGTGCGGGCGATGGCTGAAGCCCTACCTTTGGCTGACGGAGCAACCGACATGGTTTTCATGTCGATGGTTTTCCACCATTTCAGGAATTCGCAACAAGCTGTTCGCGAGTGCCGCCGCGTGCTTCGCCCAGGCGGCGTTGTGTGCTTGCGGGCAGGCACGTCTGATCAGACCGAAAATCAGCCCTATGTGGCCTTCTTTCCTACCGCGCGAAAGATTCTTCAGCAGTTTCTCCCGTCCAAATCATCAATTGAAGTGCAGTTCATGTCTGCCGGTTTCGCTGTCGTCGCCCATGAACTTGTCAGAAGCGAGGCTGGAGAGAACTGGAGCGCTTACATCGACAAGCTCGCATACAGGGCTGATTCAGTTCTCGTCCAAGTGCCAGATCACGAGTTCGAAAAAGGCCTCACTACTTTGCGGACGCACGCTTTGAACGTGACAAGAGGCGACCCTGTTATGGAGCCAGTAGATTTTTTCGTTTTCCGGACCTAGGGATGCAGCCGAGTTTTAGTAAGGTTTCGTTAACCGCCGGAGGCGCGTAATTCGATCCGTCATTTTCCAGCGGGGGCAAGCCATGGAACAGATCGCTTTACGGGATTTTCGCGGTGACGAGTTCATGCGGATGACGACCGAAGATCGTATCCGCCAATGTCGCGTTCTTGCTGAAGAGGCGAAGTATCAGGCGACGTTTGCCGACCGCGACATGCGCCTCGAATACATCGCGATCGCGCAGCATTGGACGGATCTGGCCGACGAGCTGCAGAAGCAGGCCATCTAGCCTCCGTCGCTCCGCGTTCGCTGCACGATCTGAGGCGCTCGATGGGCTATCTCATTGCTGCTCACGTTTTCCCCGAGAAGCCCGAGCTCTCTCGGCTTGCCGAGTTGCCGAAGTCGATCGGCTATCGCGTCTATCTGCATCGTGCCGTGAATCTCTACCTCCTCGACACCTTTCGCCCGTCGAAGGCGCCGCAGTACCCGTTTCAGACTTTGCTTCCGCCCGCCGACATCCCGCTCGACCTTCCTGCGGACTTGGAAATTCTCGAACGGCTTTACGCCCAGCTTCACCGGTTGAAATTCGCCAATGGTTTCAAGAAGTCCTACATCAATGCGACGTTGCTACTTCATCGCCTTCTCCAACTGCCCGTTTTCTCATTCGCGTCAAACGACGACGGGCTCGATTTCACGTGCTCTGCAACCAGCGGCTCTCTTAGCCGGTTGAAATGTCGGTGCGCCGATCTCGTGATCAACTTCGACAACAAGAAGGCTCAGATCGCACCGTTGGTTCCTGAGGAGGATGTGGACACTCTGACAGACACCCCTGGTCTAAAAGCGGCGCTGCCCGATGTGGAGGTCCTTCCGCGCGAGACGCCGTGGAACACCCAGTTGCATTCGATCGCCATCGAAGAACTAGCGGTGTTCGCCGGGATCAAGGAACCGATCTTGGGCTTGGGCAGCTTTGATCCGCCCAAGGACGAACCCGATTGGCAGCTCGTTGCATCGCGCTAAGTCCCGGACGTCCCGCGGATATCATTGGGACGCCCGCCTCTGCCCCAAAGCGGACTATCGCTTTTGCGCGTATGCCGCCCGAGGAACATAGTCGAGCGGCGCCCGGTTTCTGGCCCGGCCGCCCGGGCGTTCGACACGACAGCACGGCGAAGCTATTGTGGTGGGCATCGCGTTCACCGCGTTCGTGATCGCGCGGTTGGCCACGCGCCACCGGGTGGACGCGGAAAACGCCCTGGCCTGAAGACGACGACGGAGACGAAACAATGCGGAACTGGACCGGAACGATCTTGGCGCTCAGCCTGCTCGCCTCGGCCGCGCAGGCACACCATTCCCTGAGCAATTATGACCAGGGCCGCAACGTCACTGCTGACGGCGTGGTCGAGGAATTCCACTTCATGAACCCGCATCCCGTGCTCATGATCGGGGTGACCGATCCGTCCGGCGTCCGCCAGACTTGGCGCCTGGAGATGGACAACCTCTACGAACTCGACGAGATCGGCATATCGAAGACGACCTTCAAGCCCGGCGACCGGGTGACGGTCAGTGGCAATCCCGACAGGACGAAACCCAGAGAGATCTATCTCCGACGCCTCGACCGCCCGTCCGATGGGCTGCACTACGAACAGATTGGTTTGTCACCGCGGCTGACTCGCGGACCGGGCTGAATTCGCCTTCAGCCCCTCCTTGAGGGCATGTCGCTTTATGGCGAGAAATCGCCGTGTCCTGCCCTCGGTTCGAACGACAACATTGGAGCCCACTCGGTGACCTGAGGGCGACATGAACTGGAAACGGCTTGTCGTGATGTTCACTCTCTGGTTTGCGGCCGCCGCCGCGCCGGTGACGAACGAATATGGGAGTTGGGTTGAATACCGATCCCCAGATGGCATTTTCAGCCTGTCGTTTCCGACCAAGGCCGTCGCCAGTTCAAGAACAATTAGCGACGGCGGTAAGAGCGTAACGCTAACCGAGATTAGAACAACCAACGGCGCCTTCTCGCTGGCGGTACATGAAATCCCTGTTCCGCCCGGCGCTGTCATTGCCGGCGATCCTCTCGACTTAATGACCCGCAGAGATCGTCCAGACAGGACCGTTGATTACGTCAGGGTGATCACACTGGGTGCGGTGCCAGGACGCGAGATTTATAGCACTCAAGCTGGCCTTTGGATTCGGGAGCGCTTCTATTGGTTCGAAAACAGGCTCTACAATCTGATCGCCGCCTCGCGAACGAAGAACGAAGATGAGAAAAGCGATCAGCACTTCTTCGAGTCGTTTCAGTTCAACACCAAGTAGCGACGGCCATGGAGACATCAAATCGGTTATTAACCACGAAGATTCCTGATCACGTAACCCACGCGTAGTAGAATGCAGCCATGCTGCACTGGCTTGAAATCTCGCCCGTTGCGCTATGGGTGAAGGAATCGTGGGGTTGGCCGTTTGCTCTCACGCTTCACGCCTTCGGCTCGGCGGTAATATTCGGGCTTAGTTTCATCCTGCTTTTGCGTCTGAGCGGAAATTTCAAATCGATACCGGTCCATTCATTCGGGCGACTGGTGCCGTTTGTTTTGTGTGGTCTTACAGTTCAGACCTGTAGTGGTTTTCTGCTGTGGCTTACGAACCCGAACCGCTATCTCTCTCTGACCACCTTCGAATGGAAAATGGCTCTCGTCGCCATCGGCTTTTTCATGACGGTGTATCTCCAGAGAAAGCTCAAATCTGAGGCTTACTCCCACCTCAGCCTGCTCATGATCGCAACCACGGCGGTGCTGCTGTGTGTAATTCCGATTCTGTCCTCGTCGCGTCCAAGATTTAGTTGCATCTATCCAGCCCCGGGATGCTCTGGGCCATCGCTATTGTGGGTGCTCCCGCTTAGCGTCTTGGTGCTCACCACCATCCTGGGCTTGGTGGCATGGGTGAGCAGCCGGGTCGGGGGTTCCAACCACTGACCTTTCCTCTCGATGTCTGATACTGGCGATTATTCGCCGTCTCTGACCTGCTCATCGTTCGACCGCTTTCAGCACCCAAACGGCCTGATTGATTGGGAAGCCGTTCCGTGGTCGAAACACGCGCGACTGGTGAGCCTCTTCATCCCTCCCTATGATCGCGCCAGCGTTCGGAGGGATGGAATGTTCACCACACTGGAACGATGGTCGCCTGAAATCCTGAGCCTCACCCGCATCGCCTTCGGCGTCACCTTCGTCGAACACGGCACGCAGAAGCTGTTCTCGTTCCCGTTGGAACCCGTCGCCGGTCTGGGACCCGGAATGCTGGTGTTCGTCGGCGCTCTGGAGACCGTCTGCGGCGCGCTGGTGGCGCTCGGGCTCTTTACCCGCGTGGCCGCGTTTCTTCTGTCGGGCGAGATGGCGATCGGATACTGGCTGCTGCATGTGCCGCGCAGCGTCTATCCGATCATGAACGGCGGCGAGATCATGGTGCTCTATTCCTTCGCCTTCCTTTATTTCGCGGCCAAAGGGCCCGGGCCGTGGAGCTTGGATGCCAAATGGAAGGCGGCGTAAGATTGGGCTCGTGACCGCGATCAATCCCGAAGAGCTGCTGCTGGCCTACCGCCTGGGCATCTTCCCCATGGCGGAGAGCCGCAACGCCAAGGATGTCCTCTGGGTCCGGCCGCACGAGCGCTGCATCCTGCCGCTCGACAAGTTCCACGTGCCGCGCCGGCTCGCCCAGACGATCAAGTCGGACCGTTATGCGGTCACGGTCAATACCAGCTTCGTCGAGGTCATCCACGGGTGCGCGGAGCAGAAGCCCGATCGCCGCGACACCTGGATCAATGCCCCGATCGTTGATGTCTTCACCACCCTGCACAAGCGCGGCCTCGCGCACAGCGTCGAGGTCTGGTTCGAGGAGAAGCTGGTCGGCGGCCTTTATGGCCTGAGCCTCGCTTCAGCGTTTTTCGCCGAGAGCAAGTTCTCCCGCATGCGCGATACCAGCAAAGTCGCGCTCGTGCATCTCGCAGCGCGGCTGAAGGCGGGCGGCTATACGCTTCTGGATGCGCAGTTCCCGAACCCGCATCTCGAGCAGTTCGGCGCGATCACGGTCACCGAGGAACGCTTCCAGGGATTGCTCGCGCACGCGCTGTCGCGAGAAGCGAATTTCTACGGGCGAAGCGGCGCTGCGCCGGGAGGCGGAGCGGCGGCCGGCGGCGGGCGCTCCTCCGGCACTCTGCCCGGTGGCGGCGGCAAATCGGGGGGCGGCGCGTTCTCGACCGGCGCCGGCTGGTCGGTCCTGCAGGTGATCACCCAGACGTCGTAGACCGGATGCTCGAGCGCGCTCAGCGCCGGTGTCGATGCAAACATCCAGCCCGAAAACATGCGCTTCAGCGGTTCACCGGGCCTGCCGTCATCGATCTGCAGAAACGCGTTCGTCTCCGGCGGCTCTTCGGGCGGCACGGTGTAGCAATAGCGCGCCGTGATCGTCAGCGAGCCGTATTTGACGGGAACACCCACCGGCGCTGCCACGTCGATGGCACGGCCGGTGATCTTGTCGAGCCCGCGCAGGATCACCATGCGCTTCACGCCCTTCGCGTCGGGAACGGCATCCGTGACTTCGGGCGGACGCGCGGGCGCGGGCGGGAGTACTTGCGGCTGCGGCGCAGCCATGAGAGCGCCGCTCGCGCCTATAGCGGCGGCAACGGCGGAAACGAACGCAACACGTTTCACTTCGCTTCACCTGCTCCGAACATGGCCTTGCTGACGAGGCCGATCAGATCGACGGAACCTTGCGTGTTCTCGATCTCGCCGCCGGCAGCGATCGGCATCTGCGACCCGCCGGGCTCGATCGAAATATACTGATTGCCGAGCAATCCTTCCGATGTGACCCGGGCCGATGAATCGTCCGGCAGCTTCACATTGCTCTCGAGCGAAAGCGTGAGCACTGCATTGTAGGTCATCGGATCGAGCGCCATCCGCGACACGGTGCCGACCTTGATCCCCGAGAGACGGACATCCGTCCCGATGTTCACGCCATCGGCACGATTGAACTTCGCGATCACGTTGTAACCCGAGATCGAACCGGCGCCCGTGCTCGAATAAGCGAACGTGAGGAACGCGACCGCGATCGCGATCACGGCTGCACCAATCAACGTCTCGACTGCCGAATTGTTCTGCATGAGCTGCTTCCCGCGCCCGTTAGCTTGGCCGCCACGCTTCGTAGTCGCCGGTTGCCGGCGGACGTTTTCCTTCCGCCCACAGACTACCTTCCGGGTGATAGGCCTTGTTGGTGCCGGTGAGGTTCGGCTCGTGGGGCGCTTCCCACTTCTGCGCCTTCAGCGGCTCGAGCGTCGGCGGCTTGGCAAAGGTGTGATGCAGCCAGCCGTGCCATTCCGGCGGAACACGCGAGGCTTCGACGGTGCCGGCATAGATCACCCAGCGGCGCTTGCCGTCCTTGGTCTCGAAATAGCGGTTGCCGAAATTGTCCTCGCCGACCTTCTGGCCCGAGTACCACGTCGTGACCAACGTGCCCGGCGTCGCGTCGCGCCACCAGACGAAGAGCTTACCCAACCAAGACAACATCTAGTCTGAAACTCCTGTGCCGCAAGAACGGCGGCCAATGCGGCGCGGACTATAGGCGGGAGGCTCCTGAACGCCAACCTTGCTCCGACAATAGCCCCGGGTTCTTGGCGGATGTTTGACTTCGCTCCTCAAGTTTCGCGCCGTTCCGATTGAATCGCCGCGATTTTTCCACAAGAGCCGGCCCGAACCGCTCGCCTGTGACGCGCGCAGTCTATCGCTGTCACATGTTTGATTCGTTTCACGCCCATCGTTCCGATCAGCGACTCGGACCAACGATTCGCGCGAAATCGGGGCTGGTGACCGGCCCTTCCCGGCCCGACCCGAACGTCGAGGGCCGATGGCCCACCCATCGCTAGTGCGTCACTTCGCCCGGACACCATTCACTTTGTTGTCCACAAACTCTCCACAGCACTTGAGCCCACACGGATAAGGCGCTGAATTTGATAGCCGATCCGTCGCCCAGCTTATCCTCTAGATGTTCGGCCAAACCACAGCATCTAGCCCAACTTCCCTCTTGCAATACCAGGACTAGGGCCATAGCCTAATCGTCCTTCGCCGGTCGTTTCGCGGCGGGGGCTCAAGGCAAGGCCGAAGCAAATTCGACGGAGACGCGCGTTCAAGCGCTGTTTCCGTGCAGGCACCGCTTTGCCGACGAGGGGGCCGAAACGCACAGAACGCCAGAGTTTGGGGGACGCCAACGCCATGCGTATTCGTCGTCAGTATACCGTTGAAGGCAAGTCGCCCTATGAGGGCATTGGCTTCCAGACCCTGACCAGCGAGATCCGCAACCCGGATGGGTCCGTGGTCTTCCGGCATGAGGGGATCGAGATCCCGTCGGAGTGGAGCCAGGTCGCTTGCGACGTGATGGCCCAGAAGTACTTCCGGCGCGCGGGCGTCGCGGTGCGGCTGAAGGCGGTGCAGGAATCCGATGTGCCCGAGTTCCTGTGGCGGCAGGTGCCCGACGGCGAGACGACCTTCATCGGCGAAGTGAGCGCCAAGCAGGTGTTCCATCGCCTCGCCGGCACGTGGGCCTACTGGGGCTGGAAGGGCGGCTATTTCGACAGCGAATCCGACGCGCGCGCCTTCTATGACGAGATGTGCCACATGCTGGCGACGCAGAAGGCGGCGCCCAACTCCCCGCAGTGGTTCAACACAGGCCTGCATTGGGCCTATGGCATCGATGGACCGAGCCAGGGCCACTACTACGTCGATTTCAAATCCGGCCAGCTCACGAAGTCCGCCTCCGCCTACGAGCATCCGCAGCCGCACGCCTGCTTCATCCAGGGCGTGTCGGACGATCTCGTCAACGAAGGCGGGATCATGGACCTCTGGACGCGCGAGGCGCGCCTGTTCAAATACGGCTCGGGCACCGGCACCAACTTCTCCAGCCTGCGCGGCGAGAACGAGCCGCTCTCGGGCGGCGGCAAGTCGTCGGGCCTGATGAGCTTCCTGAAGATCGGCGACCGCGCAGCGGGCGCGATCAAATCGGGCGGCACCACGCGCCGCGCGGCCAAGATGGTGATCGTCGATGTCGACCACCCGGACATCGAGAATTTCATCGACTGGAAGGTCTACGAGGAGCAGAAGGTCGCAGCCATGGTCGCGGGCTCGAAGCTCTCGGCGAAGCACCTGAACCTCGTGCTCAAGGCCTGCGTGAATTGCGAGGGCTCGGGCGATGATTGCTACGATCCCACGCGCAACCCCGCGCTGAAGCGCGAGATCCGCGCCGCGCGCAAGGCCTGCATCCCCGACAATTTCATCGAGCGCGTGATCACCTACGCACGCCAGGGCTACACGCATATCGACTTCAAGACCTACGATACCGACTGGGATTCCGAAGCGTATATGTCGGTCTCGGGCCAGAACTCGAACAACTCCGTGCGCGTGAACGACACGTTCCTGAACGCGGTCGTCGCCGACGCCGACTGGGAGCTCAAGCGCCGCAAGGACGGCAAGCTGCACAAGCGCATGAAGGCGCGCGACCTGTGGGAGAAGATCTCCTACGCGGCGTGGGCCTGCGCCGATCCCGGCATCCAGTTCCACACCACCGTCAACGATTGGCACACGTGCCCGAAGGGCGGTGAGATCCGCGCCTCCAATCCGTGCTCGGAATACATGTTCCTCGACGACACGGCCTGCAATCTCGCCTCGCTCAACCTGATGACGTTCCGCAAGGCCGACGGCGACGGCAAGAAGCAGTTCGACACCGCCTCCTTCGAACACGCGACGCGCCTCTGGACCATCGTGCTCGAGATCTCCGTGCTGATGGCGCAATTCCCCTCGAAGGAGATCGCCACCCTCTCCTACGAGTACCGCACGCTCGGCCTCGGCTACGCGAATATCGGCGGCTTGCTGATGGCGGCCGGCATCCCCTACGACTCGCGCGAAGGCCGCGCGATCGCGGGCGCGATCACCGCGATCCTCACCGGCGTGTCCTACGCGACATCGGCCGAGATGGCGGGCGAGCTCGGCACCTTCCCGCGCTTCAACGAGAACCGCGAGGCGATGCTGCGCGTGATCCGCAATCACCGCCGCGCCGCGCACGGCGAATCCACCGGCTATGAGGCCCTCGCCACGCCGCCGGTCCCCCTCGACCACGCCGCGATCGCCGACAAGGCGCTCGCCGAGGCCGCGAAGAAGGCCTGGGACGACGCGCTCCGCCTCGGCTTCGCGCACGGCTACCGCAACGCGCAGGCGACCGTGATCGCGCCCACCGGCACGATCGGCCTCCTGATGGATTGCGACACCACCGGCGTCGAGCCCGATTTCGCGCTGGTGAAGTTCAAGAAGCTCGCCGGCGGCGGCTACTTCAAGATCATCAACCGCTGCGTCCCCGAAGCGCTCGCGGCGCTCGGCTACAATTCCGATCAGATCTCCGACATCGTCCGCTATGCGGTCGGCCACGGCACGCTGCTCGGCTCGAATGCGCTCAGCCACGGATCGTTGCGCGCCAAGGGCTTCGGTAACGTCGAGATCGATAAGGTCGAGAAGGCGCTCGAGCAGGCCTTCGACATCCGCTTCGTGTTCAACAAGTGGACGCTCGGCGAGGAGTTCTGCACCGGCAAGCTCGGCCTCAACGCGGCCCAGCTCGATCAGCCGGACTTCGATCTCTTGAAGGCGCTCGGCTTCTCGAAGGCCGAGATCGACGCCGCCAATCTGCATGTCTGCGGCGCGATGACCCTCGAAGGCGCCCCCCACATCAAGGACGCCCACCTCGCGGTCTTCGATTGCGCCAATCCGTGCGGCCGCCTCGGCAAGCGCTCGCTCTCGGTCGAGAGCCACATCCGCATGCTCGCCGCCGCTCAGCCGTTCATCTCGGGCGCGATCTCCAAGACCATCAACATGCCGAACAACGCGAGCGTGAAGGAGTGCGGCGAGTCCTACATGCTCTCCTGGAAGCTCGGGCTGAAGGCCAACGCGCTCTATCGCGACGGCTCCAAGCTGTCGCAGCCCCTCGCCTCGCAAGTGCTCCAGATCGACGATGACGAGGACGAGATCGACGATCTCGTGGCCCAACCGCAGACCGTGCGCACCACCGTCGTCACCGAGCGCATCGTGGAAAAAGTCATCGAGCGCATCCGCGCGCGCGAACGCGAGAAGCTGCCCCATCGCCGCAAGGGTTACACCCAGAAGGCCATCGTCGGCGGGCACAAAGTGTACCTGCGCACCGGCGAATACGAAGACGGCCGCGTCGGCGAGATCTTCATCGACATGCACAAGGAAGGCGCCGCCTTCCGCAGCCTGATGAACAATTTCGCCATCGCGATCTCGATCGGCCTGCAATACGGCGTGCCGATGGAGGAATATGTCGACGCCTTCACCTTCACGCGCTTCGAGCCCGCCGGCCTCGTGATCGGCAACGACTCGATCAAGAACGCGACCTCCGTGCTCGACTACATCTTCCGCGAGCTCGCGGTGTCGTATCTCGGACGGCACGATCTCGCTCATGTGGTGCCGCACCATGACGACGATCTCGGCGGCGGCGAGAGCGAAAGCGAGAAGGTCGCCCAGACGATCTCGAAGATGACGTCATCGGGCTTCGTGCGCGGCCAGCTCAATCAGTTCGTCGTCGTGCGCGGCAACAACCTTCAGAAGATCGAGGCGCATGCCGAAGGCGCGCATCTCCACTATGACGACGAAGAGCACGACACGCTCGATGCCGGCGTGCATATGCACACAGCGCCCGAAAGCCCGGTCGCCGGTATGACGGCGACGATCGAGACGCGGCTGTCGGCCGAAGCGAAGGCGCCGCCGTCCAAGCGCGAGATCCACGCGAAGCGCGCGGCCGAAGCGAGGCTCAGAGGCTACGAAGGCGATGCCTGCGGTCAGTGCGGAAACTTCACGCTGCTGCGCAACGGCACATGCATGAAGTGCGACACGTGCGGGGGGACGAGCGGGTGTAGCTAGGGCCGTCGAAAGGGTAAGTGGAGCCTCCCGTGAGTCGCTCAAATGTCGCTCAGCGAGCATTCTAGGAAGCATGTAAGCGATTTCTTTGAGGCGATCGAACCTCTCAAAGGCGCCTATCGCGACGATACGTTCGGTTACCTTGCAATTATGACGGCCGATGGCCCTGTACTGGTCCAGGGCTCCCTATTTCTCAATGTAACCCCGCCCACCAGGCTCGGGAGCTTTCGGTCCTCACACGTACTAGCCGGGAGTTTCCGGCTCACTGACCTGAAACTATCACGAGCCGACTTCATCTCTCAGTTGTTCAAAGGATCAATCGAGACGCCCGATGTCAACCTGATCTTCCCGCCATCAAGCAGCGGATTCCACGGCACAAAATACGAGCCGTTTCATCCCTTAGGCGTACAGTCACAGAGACGCATAAATCTCCTAACGGTATTTGGCACAGAGCTTCTCAGCCAGATTGATTTGACTCCGCTCGATTGGGAACTACGCGCTGCCCCAACGCCGTTTGATGGCGTGCAAGACCTTCTCACGGAATTTGGTCTGGGCCCTCTCCGTCCTGGCGTAAACAGCGTCGAAATAGCCGCGTTTCCCGTTGCAGCGATTGACGTAAACTCGACCATCGACGGTGAAGTTGCCAGAATTTTTATCCATACCGCGAACGGATTGCTGCCCGAAAAGTTTAGCTTCGGCTATCGATTAATGGAGCAAGGGCGCGTCACGAAGCGTGCGCAGGTCACGGGGTCAGCATTTAAGTGGCGCGTAGGCGGGGACGTGCAGATTGGCAGCATAGAGTTTCAGGTGCCACGCGCCGCATTGCTTTATTGCACCGCGATCTATGATGGCGTGGCGCAGCAGTTCTATTGGGTTTACGACCCTACCACGTTTCAGAGTGTGAGGCGGGCGGCCTATGAGGCTTTTGATCCGAACTTGAGCACTCTGAATGACATATTCGCGAAATCACTGAACCGCGCCGAGTCTCGAAATTTTGAATCGGCCGTTTCATGGCTGTTTTGGATGCTTGGCTTCGCACCCGCACAGATTGGTGGCACGTCCCGGACCAGCGACGCCGCTGACCTTGTCGTATGCACCCCCTCAGGACACTTCGCGGTCATTGAATGCACGACAGGGCTATTAAAAGCCGAGAACAAACTCGCGCTTCTTCACGACCGCACCCAGGCTGTGCGCCGCAACCTCGCGATTTCCAACCTTGGACACGCTCGCGTATTGCCAGTGATTGTAAGCTCAAAGACACTCGACGAAGTTCGCCCTGATCTCGATCAAGCAGAGAAACTTGGCATCTATGTCATTGCACGCGAAGGCCTAACGGCACTCGTTGCACGAACGCTGATACCGCCTAACGCTGACCAACTTTATGAACAGGCGGAGGCAGTCATAAGCGGCACCCAAAATCGAGCCACCAGCGCGAGCCTCCACTAGAGCAGGCTAGATACGTGTGCGAGCGTCGCGACCAAGAAGACGACACACACGAAGAGGGCTCGTCTAGTGCTCACCGCGTACGGCGCACAAAGTGTCGCATATAAACTCGTAAATCTAAGAACTACTCCGATCCTCATCAGTAGATGGGGCCGGTGGCGAAATAAAGGTCACTCGCCAACGCCTTGGATGGATTGGGGTATCGCGGCCCCTGCGCTCTAATACCTCTTCGACTTCATCAGGAATTGGGCCGACGGCCGGAACATCTGACTCTATGTTGGGTGCTTTGATTTGCCGTGTGGCCCACGATCGCCGCGATAGAATATCACGGAGGCGCTCTCGTATTTGCGCAGGGGTCGGAGGAACGAGAAATCCTATACCTCTTTGTCCCACAGCCACAGGCATCGTTCCAATCCCGGGCGATAGCGCCATCACGGGCAACGGAATGACCGTAGGAGGGCAAAAGAGATCGGCAAGTCCGAACAGCCCGTGATGGATAGTCCCAAGCCTCCGGTATCGCTGCTGCGCTGAGGAAGTAATTGCGGATTTGAGAAGTGCTTCTATCCAATAACCATCTGCCAAATTTACTCCGTCCAGACGAGCGCCGTCTCGAAAGGCCAACTCGCAGCTGCCTCTCGGATTGTAGAATGCATACAAAGGGTACGTAGCCACGGACGAACGAGCAGTGTTTGCAAGCAGAACTGCTTGAAGTTCGCCAGACGCTCCAGTTCTGTAGAATAGTTTCTTGTATGTGTGACGCTCCCACACATCGCCATCGCCGTAGAGCTGCTTCGACTGAATCAGGAGCCTGAAGTGTGTTCGATCTGCCAATCCGACAAAATTCCACTCCATGTCGGCACCGGTAGTCGCTTCATTGGGGAACTCTACGAGGATGTTTGGGTGCCCTAACATCAGCAACGAGTACATCATTAGGTCGGTTACAGATTCCTCTCTGAAACGCCGGCGCAACATTCGTCCGCGCTCAAGAAATTGGGCGACCGCTCCGGGAAACTCACGCGCAAAATGACAGAGCATGCGTTGATCACCGATAAGAGACGCTCTGGTGCGTGGCCTGCTTTTGGGGACGACGTGTGGGCGACTATTGGTCGTTCAGGCCGTGTGTGACCGTGGACAAGCGAGCTTTCCAAGTCTGTTCGATTCGAATGACGTCGGTCTCAGACATCGTGGGCGATACAAGCTGTAGGATGCTGAAGACGAATTTTTCCGGATCACGACCTCTCAACAGCTTGTTCCCGCCGTCGCCGGTAGCGGCGTAGTTCAGCCAGCGGCCATACAGGTTTTGTTCGCCATAGGCGGAGCCGACATATCCTCTCCCATCAGTCTGGTCGAGGATGAAGTAGATACCTCGCCAATTCGATAGAGTGGTTCTCCAACTGGGCCACATCGACTTTAGATCTTCCCACGACAGGACGAGTTCATCCCACTCAGGCATATCTGGTTCGGCCATACTTTGTGCAGGGAGCGTGTCAAACGGAAGTGCGTTTTCTGATGCCCACCGCGACCAGGCCCGTTCTCCTCCTGGCCATAGAACTGTTAGCCGACCAACCCATGGGGTGTAGAAGTCTAGGCGGACTAGATCGAACCACAGGATCGAACGGTGCTCTGCTCCGGCAGCCCCCGACATGCCGAGACTCTTCAGCTCTCGATTCTCGGGAACACTCCAATAGCCTTCGTATGACATCTCTTGATGGCCGTGGTTCTCGTACAAGCCCATGAACAGCGCCTTTCCGGGGCTGTTGCCGATGAACGAGGCTAGATACTTCGCCCTTCCCAGCTGTTTCTCCGCACGGGGGTTCTGTGCCTTTTGATACGTGTTGTAGAGATCTGGTCGTGAAACCGCGAGCCAGTGAAATCGTCTCTTCAATTCTGGTTCTGTTGGCTGGTGACGCATGACGAGAACCTGCGTCGGGTCAAACTTCTTCAAACGCAGAAGATCGTTGAATTCCATCATGCCCCCCACGAGCAAATTGTCTGATCACACTAGCACGCTGCTCTTGAACATCGGACGGACCGGACTAATTTGGACGGTGTCGGTCGGATGATCGGCTGAAACCGCCCGTGGCAACGCGGGCGGTTTTGTTTTGAGAATAGCGCCCGTCAATCCCAGCTCAATAGAAGTCGCCACTGGCCGTCGATTTTTTGGAGCGTCCAGCACCGGAATGGATTGGCCGGGCTCTTCATTCCGTAGAACAAAAGCCTCGGCCATCGATCTTGGCAGTCATCGGCGTAGCACATGCACACTACACCGTCGGGAATATGGGGGTCACCCCGTTGGCGAAGCTCAAGAACCGCCGGTGTCGATTCGATTGCAAACGCTTCGCGCTTGAAGGTGCGATCCTCCGGATAGACTGCCGCGAACGCGGCGAGCATCGGTTCCCGTTCCTCCGGGTTGGCGAGCGTCATCGGCGTGCCACCATGGTTGAGGCCGTCGCGCGCCGATTTGCGCGAGTGGACTTGCAGGACTCTGGCATCCTGCAGGTTCGACGGTGCGCCGTCGAAGAAGAGCGCAGGATCGGGTCTTACCGTTTTGCCGTTCTGATCGAGCAGATAGGTCGTGTCGAGGCGCGCTTCTATGCTGACGGTGGCGAAGCGGTAGGTCTCCTGCATAGCGGAAACAACTCGCATCGACCGCTGCTGGTCGAAGCGAGGTGCGTCGGGTTCGGCCGCCAAGTCGAGCGAGAGGCACGCGTTCTCGGCGAACGTCGTCAGCTGTTCGGGGCACAGCGTGCAACCAATCCCGTAGATACCTCCAAAGCAGTTGTCCAACTGACCGCGGACACGGACTAGCCGGCCGTCATAGCGTCTCCAATTGGTCTTGATCTCGTTGATCGTCACCGTTGGGGCCTGCGCGGCTTCAGTGACCGGAGCGACGATGGTCATCATTATCGCGAGGCTGACAAGCAGTGCATTGTGGCGCGTTTTCATGCGTCCTCCCCGACAGCACAGAGCCCTATGAACGCGATCAATTGCGAGCAAATTAGGGCATTCCGCGTTTTCCTTGAACACCGGACGGAACCGGACTAGTTTGGACAGTGTCGATCGGATGATCGAGCGAAACTGCCCGCGGCAACGCGGGCGGTTTTGTTTTTGGGATTACGCTGCGAAGCGGTCCCCCTCGCCCACCTCTAATGCGGTGAACGCCCTCTTGGCGCGTGAACACGCGCCTGCTGGATGGCCCGATCAAGCCGGGCCATGACACTTTTTCTGAAAGAGATGCGACATGAGCAGACAGCGCAAACGCGTGCGGAAGCAGGACGAATGTCCGACGAAGGGCCCCCTCCGTCGCTTCGCGACACCTCCCCCGCTCGCGGGGGAGGAAAGTACGCAGGCGCCGCCACCGCGGAAGAAGCGGAAGAAGAAGCGCGGGGCGGAGCTGGCGGAGCATTTGAGGCCGTGGTGGTTTGAGGCCGGCAACGAAGCCAATCCCGACGGGCGGCCGAAGAGCGCACGCAGGCTGCTGAACGACGACTTCATCGCGGACCTGCAGGCGGCGTGGAAAACGGACGGAAAGGCGCTGATCGAGAAGGCGATCAAGAGCTATCCCGATGTGTTCCTGTACGCGAATGCCGCGATCATGCCGCCGGAGCTGCGCGCGAAGATCCATGGCCTGATGGACAAGGACATGGTGTTCGGGGCGCGCATGCTCGCCGCGTGCGCCGACATGAAACCGCTGCGCGAAACGGTGGTGCAAGAGACGGTCACAGAGACGATCGCGCTCAAACCGGAGTGGAACACGCTCGCGGGCTATCGACCGTACGCGAAGCAGATCGATTTCCACAGCGCGGGCGCCGAGTACGACGAGCGCCTGCTGATGGCGGGCAACCAGCTCGGCAAGACGCTCGCCGGCGCGATGGAATGGGCGATGCACCTGACGGGGCGGTACCCTGCGTGGTGGAACGGCAAGGTGTTCGACACGCCCGTGCGGCTGTGGGCGGCGGGGGTGACGCAAGAGAGCACGCGCGACAATCCGCAGCGCGTGCTGATCGGCCAGCCGCAGATGAAGGAGACTTGGGGCACGGGCACGATCCCGAAGGATGCGCTGAAGCGCTGGACGCTGCACGCCCACCGTGTGCCGGACGCGTTGGATTCCGTGGTGGTGCGTTGGGGTGGCGGCGGCGACGTGCAGATGGGCGAGAGCGTGCTGTCGTTCAAATCCTACGAGAAGGGCCGCGAGAAATGGCAAGGCGAGACGCTCGACGGGGTGTGGTTCGACGAAGAACCGCCGCTCGACATTTACAGCGAGGGGCGGACGCGGTGCGTGGCGAGGCGCGGGATTGTCATGATCACGTTCACGCCGCTGCAAGGGATGAGCGAGGTGGTGAAGCTGTTTTTGGGTGAGACGGATGTGATGCGGATGCGGGCGACGGCGTGAGCCGGCGGGCGGCCAATCCCAAGCCGCGGTGTGCCGCCCCCCTTCCGCCCACATGCGCGCTGCTTCGCAGCGCTGTGGGCACCTTCCCCCACTCCGGGGGGAAGGAAAGGTACGAGGGACAGCGGTAGCTGCGGCTCACGCGGGCGGATTTGTTTTAAGGGCTATTGAATCCGCCCGCCGGGGTTGAGACCGCTTGGCACGCGCGAGGGAATCGCCTTGTCGAACGAATCGTCGTTCAGCGCTTCGAGAAACGCGACGATCGCCGACGCTGCATCGTTGATATCCCCGATCCGCTGCGCCAGCGGATCCAGGTCGTCGCGGCGCACATTCGGATTCCGCGGCAGAACGTCATAGAACTCCATCACACCCAGAATCGTACTGAAGCGGCCGTTGTGCATGTAAGGCGCGGTGTCGCGAAGATTGCGCAACGACGCTGTTCTGAACGCGTAGGGCGTGTCCTCGAACGACGCGCTCCGGAACGCGGCCGGCATGTCGGCCACCCCGCGATCGGTTCGCGGCAGCGTGCTGTTGTCGGGAACGCCGAGCACATGAACCTTGTAATCGGAGAACATCGGGCCGTTGTGGCATTCGATGCACCCGACCTCCTCGAACCGATCCATGCCCTCGAGCTGTGCGGCCGTCATTGCGCTCTGCTCGCCGCGCCTGTAGCGGTCGAAGGGCGAGTTGTTCGAGATAAGCGATCGGCCGAACGAGGCAATGGCCTTGCCGAGATTGGTCGCGTTGACCGCATTCCGTCCCCCGAAGGCCTTGCCGAACAGCGCGCGGTATTCCGGGATCGCGTTCAACCGAGCCACGACCGTCTCGACCGCCTTGTCCTCAGGGTATGCGTCCCCGCGCATTTCCTCGAACGACTTGATCGGCTCGAGCGCCTGGGTCTCCAGGCTCCTCACGCGAATGTCCCAGAACATGGGCGCGTTCGTCGGATTGTATTCAGCGGCCTGGTTGATGCCGTTGAAGCCGACATTGACGAGCGTCGGGCTGTTTCGCTTGACGAACGGAATCGAATTCGGCGCCTGGAACCGGCGGCTCCTCCCGAATCCGATGCCGTTCACGCCGATGGAGAGCTCGCGGCTCTCGGCATACGCGTTGGAAGGGTGATGGCATGTCGCGCAGGCCACATCCCGGTTGCCCGACAATATGGGATCCCAGAACAGCAACTTGCCCAGCGCGATCTTGTCGGCGGTGAGTGGATTGCCGGGCGGCGCGTTCACGGATTGCGGCAGCGCCGAGATCGTGGGGCGCTTCGAAACGGAGGGATCGTTTCGCTGGCCCAGGCCGTCCGTGGCCGAAACCAGCAGAACGAGAAGCGACGTCACGCCCAAAAGAACGACGCTTGGCTTTGTCATGGCTGCAGACGCTACCGTCGCGCCGCCATGGCCTCAAGCCGGAACGTGCTCGCGCAATGGGCGGTTTTGTTTTTGGGGTCGTGGTCGGGACTCTCACTCGCGGCCAATTTCCAATCGTCGGTGTGCCTCCCCCCTTCCGCCCACATACGCGCTGCTTGCGCAGCGCTGTGGGCACCTTCCCCCACTCCGGGGGGAAGGAAATTCAAACACGAACCGTTCAAGCGCGCAGTCTCACGGAAACTTGACGCTCATCGCACGGTCGTGGGCACCGTACCGGCACAGCGGGACGGTAAAATTGCGATGGCCTGAACTTCAGGGCTCACACCATTGGAGACGCCATCATGAGACGGATTCTTCTTCTTTTGCCGCTTGCCGCTGCTGCGATGGGCTCGGCTGCGGTGATTGCCGCACCGGCGCCCCAACCGCCGATGACCTTCTTCGTCACCAGCAACGGCCCCGGGAAAGGCGGCGATCTGGGAGGGTTGGCCGGCGCCGACGCCCATTGTCAGATGCTCGCGACCGCCGCGGGCCAAGGCGCCCGGACGTGGCGCGCCTATCTGAGCACGCAGGGAAACAACGCCGTCAACGCGCGCGACCGCATCGGCAAAGGTCCCTGGCACAACGCCAAGGGGGTCGAGGTCGGTAAGAACCCGGATGCGATCCACGGCATCAACCATCCCTTCAACATGGACAGGATCGTCACCGAGGAAGGCAGTCTGATTCCCAATGGCGCCTTCGAGCCCAACCGGCACGACATCCTGACCGGCTCGACTCTGGACGGCAAAGCCTATCCGGCGGGCCAGGACATGACCTGCAACAACTGGACGAGCAGCACCACGGGCAAAGCGCGAGTCGGTCATCATGACCGCGCGCAGTGGAATTCCGCCCACGACAGCCAGGGCTGCACGCAGGTGCAGTTGCGCGCCTCCGGCGGCGACGGGTTGTTCTACTGCTTCGCCGCGAATTAAGAACGCAGTCGACTGTTGAACGAAAACCGCCCGCGGCAACGCGGGCGGTTTGTTTTTCGACTGGCATGCCCCGCTCCCACAATGGCGTTAACGATGCCACGGATCCGCCGTTATCAACCCTTCTTCAGACATAATCTGTCGCAAGATTTGGCATGCAAAATTCAGCCAAATCGAGGGAGAGATGGGGCGTCGCATTCCGTTCGTGCTGTTGGTCGCGCTTGGAGCTGCGGCATGCGCTACACCAAATTCGCAGATGGCGAGCACGCCACGCGCTGATGACGTTTCATATAGCTGGGATCAGGTGCAGTCGGGAGACATGTTTACATGGCGGCTCGCCCCTGGCGTCCCATTTCAAATGGGGCCGGCTTCCGGGAGTGGCGGCTTCGACCACAGGACGTTTAGTACCGGAACTTGGGAAACAACAACGATAGACGGCAAGCAAGCAACCCTCATCACGTATGCAACAAAACGGAGCCGTTGCGACACGACGGTCGCCATCAGCATACCGAATGTCCGCCGCAATCTTTCACCGGCGTTTCTCGAGGCGCTTGCGAAACAATCACGACGATTCTCGGTGCGGGAACTCCGTGAAAGCATTGGGGAGAGGGGTACGCTTGCAATGTCTGCTTGTGTTCAAGGACCCGAGGCGGCCGAAACGGTGAAGAGCAGTTTCAGGACGATCCGTTTCCTCGAACCTCGCTGAGACGAAACATCCGCGTCTGACGCTGTAACATGAACAAAAAACCGCCCGCGGCAACGCGGGCGGTTTTGTTTTAGGTCGGCGTCTATGTCGGCTCAGAAATCCGGCTTTGTGGCCTCCGGCATCGGGGGGAGCTTCTGATGAAAGAAGACGGCGTCGTTGTTGTTCTCTGCGCAGACCGTCTCGATCTGATGATTCTCCACCTTCCGCCATTTCTGCATCATGTGGATCGGCTCGTTGAAGGTGTCGACATCTTCGACCATGACCACGGCGGTCAGCTCCTTGCCGTCCTTCGAGATGGTGAAGCGCTCGACGACATGTTCCTTCTCCGTGTGCGGCGTGCGGAAATTGTCGATGAAGCTGTTCTTGGTCGAGAGGCCGATCGTGTCGACCACCAGCGTATCGCCGTTCTCGTAATGGCCGATGGAGTCGCCGAACGATTGCGGCTTGATGTTCGCCGAGTGCTTGTCGGTCATGAAGACGCGGCGGACCATGTGGTCGCGCTGCCAGATCATCCACACTTCCTTGGGCGTCTGGATGAAGTAGATCGGCTCCGCCGGATAGAGCAATTGACCGGGAACGCCGCCGGGCCAGCAGCGCGCCTGCGCCGCGAACGGAACATCCAGTTTGCCCGAAAGCACTTCGTCGTTGCTCGCCTTCATGGCCTGCGACGCCCAGGGCTTCAGCACCGGATCGCGGTAATCGCCGATGCGCACCGTGGGCTGCACGCCGAGCCGGCGCGCCTCGACATTGCCGAGGAGCGGATGTTCGGGATCGTTCTTGATGCGGCCGTGACCCGGCGTGCTTTGGGGCGGGTCCATCCAATCGGCGCCGACCGACAGCCAGGCGAACTGCATCGAAGCCAGATTGGGAACACCGTTCTTCGTGACCGTGAAATCGAGATTGGGCGGCGTATCGCGATCAACCAGGCCCGGCTCTTCACGCTGCGCCTGGGCCGAGACGGCCGGCTGCAGGGCGAGCGCAAGAAGGCCCGAAGCGGCCGCGCCCGCGAGCGCACATTTGACAAGGGTGGACGGAAAACTCTTGGGCGCAACCTTGGACATTCAGCTCTCCTGAGGGAAGACGTCTGCGTTATTCTTGGTACATTCTACGCCTTCGCCGCAAATTAAATCACCATACATGCCCATAGAGGAAGAAAACCGCCCGCGGCAACGCAGGCGATTTTGCTTTGGACGCACCGCCATCGATCCGGTGCCCCGGCCATGTTTCCCAGTGTCCGGATCATAGACCCCCTCTGCACGCCGGCGATAAACCTGAACCGTATCCGGCGAAGAGCTGAACATCAGCGTCGACGACCGGAATGGGCAACAGGAGGCTGGTCGTGAACGCAATCGCTTCAGGTGCGAAGAAGGCTGCAATCATGGTGGTGTTCGCCGCGTTGGGAACAAGTCTGTCGGGTTGCGCTCCGGTTTGGGGCCTCGTCCCCTTGGGGCTGGGAGCGGCCGCTCTTGCCGTCAATGGCGGGATCCATCCCGAGCCGGACACGTCGACCGCGTCCGCGCCATCCGCGCAAGATCCGGACGCATCGTCCTCGGCGGCGGTCGCTTCAGTGTCGGCGCCTTGAACGACATTTCGAATGCAAACCGCCCGCAGCCACCGCGGGCGGTTTTGTTTTGGGTACGCTCCGAACCTGCGCTACGGCAGTCCCGCGTGCGGAACGTCGACCGAGGCGATCAGGAATTTGCCCTTGGGCGCCGCGCTTGCGATACGCGCTTCGTATGTCGGCGCCGTCGATATGAACAGGCTTCGCCCGTCTTCTCCGCCGAGCATGCACGCATAACAGGGCCACTCGGTTTCCAATACCTCGAGAATCGTTCCGCCTTCGGCCACGAGCACGCACCCAGGCGCGATCGGATTTGCTACCCAGATATTCCCTTGGGCATCGAGCCCAATCCCATCGGGTACGCGCGGCAAAATCGACGCCCATACGCGGCGATTGGACAAGATGCCGTCGAGGCCGATGTCGAACGCGATCAAATTCCCCGACAAGCTTTCTCCAACGATCAGCGTCTTCCCATCCGGACTGATGACCGAGCCATTCGGAAAATGCAGTCCTTCAGCGGCAACACGCGCGGTGCCGTCGGGCAGAACGCAGGCGAGCTTCGCGGTCGGGTGATCGGCGACAACACTCTCGATCCCTCGCCTCTCCACTTCGCCATAGAGGTCGAACCCAAAATTGCCGACATACGCCCGGCCTTGCGAGTCGACGACCATGTCATTGCAAAAATAGCCGGCAATGCCGCTCAGATCGGCATGAACGGTCATCTTGCCGTCGGGCCACCGGCGCAGCACTAGGCGCTTCTTCATCGATACAACGAGCAGCGATCCGTCCGGCATCCACCCGAGCCCCGACGGTTGATCGTCGATCTTGATCTCCGAGCGCAAATCGCCGGTCAGTGATACCGAATTTACGGAATGACTGAAGAAATCACTGAACCACAAACGCCCATTGCGCCAGCGTGGTCCCTCGCCAAAGTAGATGCCTTCGCACAGTACGCGCGTTGCCCGCCCCATGAGCCTTCCCCCTTATCATGATTGATGAGAGACACCGCCGCTTGGACGCAGTGAACTGAGGACTATTCCGCGACGGCCATCTGACGGTCGCCGGACGCCGGCACTCGCTTACGTTCGAAGCTTACAGCGCGTCCGCGCACATGTCACAGCGCTTCGCGCATCTGACGAAGCGTCCTTCCGTCCGGTTTCCGTCGTCAATTTCGCCGCGCTGTCCGTCTTCTCTAATGCCAGAAGCATTTGGGGAGCGTGCGATGAAGATCAGGTCCAAGCCTTTTCTCGTGAGCCTTATTGCCACGTCGCTGACACTGGTTTGCGCGCTGAAAGCCGATGGCGCCGAACGCGATACGGTTCAGAACAATGCGGGTCCTGACGATTCAGGGATGTGCCGACGCGCGCCGCCGCCGATCCAGGTGGCCGCGGAGCCGCCCGAAAAGGCCCCGCCGTCACGTCTCGCCCTGGTGCCGATACCTCCACCGCCGGCCGTTGCAGTGGTGCCGGACGCCAGCGCACCCCTTTCACCTCCACCTCCTTCGGCGGTCGCCGCGTCTCCACCACCTCCGGGCACCAGCGCAGACGAAGTCCCCGAGACGGTTCTGATCACCGGCTCGCTGATCCGTGGCACGACCGCCGTCGGCGTGCCCGTCACCAACCTCAGCCCGTCGGACTTCGCGAGGACTGGCACGCTCAGCACCGCCGACCTGTTCCGTGTCGCGCCAACAATCGAGTTGCGCGAGGCGTCCGCCGGCGGAGCGGCAAAGCAGGCGCCGCGGGCCGGTCTGCTGACCGCGGGCGACCATGACGATTTGCTCAATTCTAAGCTCTACGCGAGTTACGTCGATGGCGCGCTCAAGAATGAGCAGGTTCAGGGCGTACCGCGCGTGGATACCGGCCGCGTCCTCGCGGTCCAAGTCCACGACAGGTCCGGGCGGCCCTTTCCGTTCGCGCCGGTGACGTTGACATGCGCCGACGGCAACCAGCTCACGCTGGCCACCGCTGCGAACGGCGCCGCTGTGTTCTTCCCTGAGCTCGATCGTCTTGGGGAGCGCGTCACGATTTCCGTTCCGCGCGATGCGTCGCGGCGAGCCCGCGTCGTTGCGCTTTCGGGCCGCGGCGACGTGAACCTTCAGACGATCGCGGTGTCCGCGCCCGCGCCGGCTATCGAGCGCTTCGATCTCGCGCTCGTCGTCGACACGACGGGCAGCATGACGGACGAATTGGAGTACTTGAAATCGGAGCTTGCCGCGATCCTCGCCGATCTTGACCGCGATCACCCGAATCTCGATGTCCGCGTCGCACTCGTTGCCTATCGCGACATCGGCGATGTCTACGTCACGCGCACCTTCCCGTTCACCAGCGACATCGCCGCGCTGCGCACCGATCTTTCTCAGCAAAGAGCGGATGGCGGCGGCGATTATCCGGAAGCCGTCGACCAGGCCATGGCCCGCGCCGTCGCGCTTGACTGGCGTCCCGACGCGGTTCGCTCGATCCTCTTTGTCGCCGACGCGCCGCCCCACACCGAGAATGTTGCCTCCTCGTGGCGATCGGCCGAAGTGGCGCGCGACAAGCGCATTCACATCGTTCCCGTCGGCGCATCGGGAGTCGGGCCCGCTGCCGAGTATGTGATGCGCGCAATGGCCGCACTCACACAGTCGCGCTACATCTTCCTCACCGACGACAGCGGTATCGGCAATGCCCATGCTGAGCCGTCTGTGGACTGTTATCTCGTGACGAAACTCAACTCTTCCATCCGCCGCGTGCTCGACAGCCAGATTTCCGGACGACGCATCGAGCCGGCCAAAGACGAGATCATTCGCACGGTGGGCGACTACGACAGGGGTCGCTGCATCACCGAAGCGCGACGCCGCGACTGACCTGACGCGTTTGGATGAAAACCGCCTGCAGCAGTGCAGGCGGTTTTGTTTTGCAGGCGCTGTTGCGTGTTGCGCTGCAATGCAACCCCTCCCCGCCTGACACGTTAGCGACTAAGGGTCCGAAATGAACGGGGAGTTCCCGCGATGAAATACGCAATTGCTTTTGCGTCGGTGACGGCGCTCGCGCTGCTTTCGGGATGCGCGACTTACGACAGAGGCTATTACCAGGCACGCGTCTACAGCACGCCCAGCCCCTATGTTGCCAATGACGGCTACACGCAAGCATGGCTCGACAGTTGCAGTCGCCGCTATCGCTCGTTCGATCCGACGACCGGCACATATGTCGGCTATGACGGTCGCGTGCATCCTTGCGTGCTTTGAGCGCCGCGCACGTTGTCGATCGTATGATGAAATGAAACCGCCCGCGTCTCACGCGGGCGGTTTTGTTTGAGTGCGATCGCTTCAGGTGTAACGCGTCTGGTTCACCGCGTGTAACCGATGGACGCGCCGTGCGCGTTCGCATGAAGCCCGTTCGTCACCATCGCAGAGAGATGTTGAGTCTGCACCGGCGCCGATGTGGGCGGCGCATATTGCTGCGCGCTCACGCCTGCGCCCGGCGGAACAGACGGGACATTCTGCCATTGGTGATTGCAGCTTTGAACGTACGGGTAATACCCCTGCGGATCGTCGCAATAGAACCAGTTCGCCGCGGGTGGCGGTGGTGCAACTGCGCCGGCATCAGGCGGGTAATCCGAATAGGCCGGATAGCCGTAAGAGCCGGGGTAATAATACGGGTAATAGGAATCGTAATACGGCCAACCGTAACCGTACCCGTACCACGGCCATGTGGCGGCCAGTCCGACACCCAAGCCTATGGCGGCGCCGCACCATCCGCCGCAATTGCCATGGTTGTGACCCCAATCGCCATGCCACCCGGCGCTGCCGCCGTGCCAACCGGTGCTACCGCCGTGCCACCCGCCGGCACTACCACCATGCCAGCCGCCGGTGTTACCGCCGCGCGAGCCGCCACCGCTGAAGCCTGGAGCTCCCATGGCGCCGCCATGAAAACCGCCGCTGCCGAAACCTCCCCCTCCACTGTGAAATCCACCGCCTCCACCACCGTGAAATCCACCACCTCCACCGCCCGCGCCACGTGCAGCGGCGGGAGCCACCGACAAGGGAATTGCAATCGCCAGAGCGATAGCAGCAGCAAATACCTTCATGACCATTCTCCTAAGCCTGCGCTACGCCGCGAGCGGCAGGAGCCGACTCGCTGCGGTGCCTTTCGTCCCTCCTTTAATGTCTCGATCCGCGCGTTAAGCCGGGACATCCGGCATCTGCACCGGACACATGAGGCTGCGAACGCGGTGGAATGGCAGATGCCGATAGGCATCGCTCGAGACGCCACGGTGGTACATCGAATTGCGATGATGCGCCTTCAATAGGACTTTAGTCCTAGACTTTGCCTGTGCATTTCGCAGCGCGAAAAGCTCAACCGGGAGCGTAGCGGAGACCAGCCGGAGGATGTAACGTCGGGCCAAAGCGTCCGAGTGCAAAATCAATCGCTACCAACAAAGGAGGAGCGCGATGAATTTGCAGTGGCGGAATTTCCTTCTCATCACGCTTGCAGCCGTTTCGGTGACGCCCGTCCTGGGACAGGGCGGAAACGCTCAATCGATGCCCGATTTCTCCGGCATCTGGGCGCACGCCAATCCCGGATTCGAACCCCTCTCCTCCGGTCCCACGTCGCTGATCAACCGCGAGCGCCGCGAGAACGGCACCGGCAATGGCCTGAAGCTCGTCGGCGATTACACCAATCCGATCCTGAAGCCGCACGCGGCCGAGATCGTGAAGAAACATGGCGAGCTCGGACTGAATTGGACCGGCGATCCCAACCCGCACAACCAATGTTGGCCTGAGGGTCCGCCGTTCGCGATGACCAATGGCCCCACACAGATCCTGCAATCGAAGGACAAGATCACGATCCTCTATCAGGACAACGATCAGGTCCGTCACATCCGGATGAACCAGCAGCATCCGGCGAAGGTGGCGCCCTCCTGGTACGGCGATTCCGTCGGCCATTACGAGGGCGACACGCTGGTGATCGACACCGTCGGCATCAAGGTCGGCAAATATGCGATGGTCGATTGGTACGGCACGCCGCACACCGACGCGCTGCACGTGGTCGAACGCTACCGGATGATCGACTACGCGACCGCGAAGGAAGGCTTCGCGCGCGACGCCAAGGAGCACAATGTCGATCCCGGCATGCCGGTCGCGAACCCGCAAGGGAAGTATCTGCAGGCCCACGTCACGGTCGAGGATCCCAACACCTTCACGACCAAGTGGAGCGCGACCATGACCTATCGCTACGCCAACACCGGCGAGGTCGGCGACTGGGTCGAACAAGTCTGCGCCGAAAACATCTTCTGGTACCCGGGCGTCGAGTCCGACGTGCCGCGCGCGCTGAAGCCCGACTTCTGAAAACAAAAGGGGCGCGGGTAAACCCGCGCCCCTCTCGCTCTGCCCCATTAAGAAAAGGCTTAGTGAACCAGGTCCGAGTGCATGTTGTGCACGCCGGTCACCTGCACATGGTCCGCAAGCAGGATCGGATAGTCGGATCCCGAAGCGTCGGTGTCGACATCGATCCGCATGCTCCCGGCGCTGTCGTGATGCGAGCTCACGATCTGATCCGCGCTGGAATGGTCCGCCCTGTCGGCTCTGCCGGTCCTGCCGCTGAAGTCGAAGCTGTCCGAACCCGCCGACCCGACAAGCTTCACAGTGGCCTCGTCGGCCGCAGTCGCGTGCGACGCAACTTTGGCTTCGCGCCCGTGCGTGGTCGACGTGTCGTCGTTGCTCTGCAACGCGCGCGTCTCCCTGGCACTGTGCGTGTCGTCCTGCTGCGTTGCGCGGGACGTATCCCTGCCGTTGGTCGTGTCGTCGCTTTGCGTGGTGTGGCCCCTGTCAGGACGATCCGGCCTGTCCGGACGATCCCCTCTCACCGGCCGATCGGGCCTGCCGCCGCCATCGTTCGAGTCGTCCGGCTGCGAGGTGTGGCCCCGGTCGGGGCGATCCGCCCTAACGGGCCGTTCAGGACGCCCGCCGCCGCTCGAACCGCCGCCTGAGCCGCCGCCCGTCGGCGGCGTGGAGCCACCGCCACCTGTCGGCGGCGCGACGATGCTCCCCTTATCCGCATACGCACGGATGTAGTCGATATGCATCTCGGCGGGGAACGGCGTCGTGCCGTCGACCATGCCCGGCCAATATCCACCGACCGCAAGATTGGCGATCATGTACATCGGCTCGTTCATGTCGGCCGGCGTCGGCGTCTTCCACACCTGATTTCCGTCGAAGTAGTAGGTGATGTAGTCCTTCTGCCAATCCACGCCGTAGGTGTGGTAGCCCGCGGACATATCGGGGACTTTGATCGTTCCGCCCGTCGAGGTGTGCGTTCCCGTCTGATTGGTGTGGGAGGCGGTGTAGAGCGTGGTCATGTCATGACCGAGCACTTCCACCACGTCGATCTCGGGCGGCCACGACATGTCGGTCTGCAGCAGCCAGAATGCGGGCCACAAGCCTTTGCCGGCCGGCAGGTCAGCGCGCATCTCGAAGTAGCCGTATTGCTGGCTGAACGTGTTGTACGTGTTGATCATGCCCGACGTATATTTGTAGCCGTCGATGAGCGACTGGGTGGAAGCGCTGGCGGGCTGAGCGCTCAGCGTGAGGACACCGTTGCTAACGCTCCAAGGATTCACTGCGTCGGTCGGCGCATAGGTCGAGTTGATGTACCACTCCTGCTCACCGTTGGAGGGCAGCGAGCCGCCCTTGTCGGGTGCAAAGGGATATTTGGTTGTCCATGTGCCGGATGTGCCGTTCCAGAGACTGAGTGAATTGAACTCATCACTGAACGTGAGAGTGGCGGTGGCTGACAGATTTTTTGGATCAATAGTCACGCGTCCTCCTTGAAGGATAGCTAGGTTGAAAGGCCAGTCTGAGGTTGTGCGGCAGGGCCGCTTCTGTCCGTGAGCTTGGCATTAACAGCGTGGGCCAAGCGGTTGACGCGCAATCGAGCGCGCAACACTCACGAACTCCAATTGAGGGATCTGCGAGCGGTCTAAAGCGACCGCGTGCCCCATTCCTCGTTACGGACTAGACAAAAGGTTCCGGGGTCCGGTCAATTTTTTTCGCCCGAGCCCACGCCGAAACGCCGAGATAAAAATGAGCCGTAGCTTGAGCACAGCAATGTCGTAGGTTCCCGCGCAGCAAAGTGTCGCTCGTGCTCGGCAGTTGGGTTCGATGATTCCCGCAACGCCGCTGCACACTAGAGCTTGGCCGACATACGAAATCGCACCGATTTGGTTCCGAAGCATGTTGCTCATCGTACGTGCCACCGTTTTGGCCGTGAACGCGACGAATGCGGGGAGAGAACCGAATGACGCGGGCGCTAGGAAAGACTTGCCGGGTGGCGGGCATTTCCTCGTCCATTTCAACTCTTGGACGCGGGGATTTCCGAACGCTCCGATTTCAGGTTTTCGATTCAGATCGCGAGCTAGCGGTTTGAGTTGCCGTGCATTCCCGCGCTGTACGGCCCTCGGTGATCTCGGCGCTTAACCAACTGGCACCGGGATTGCTCAGCACTTCGCCCGATACGTACAACTACGGTGCTCCCGTGCTTCGACTCACGCTTCTTGTCAGTGCGATCGCTTCGGCGACGTTCGCGGCGACACTCGCCTTTGCGCCGGCGGTGATCGAGATCGGCGAACGGACTCTCGCGGCACGCATGGAAACCGCAAAGACCGTCTCGGCGGCCACTCAGCCGCTCGCGCAATGCGGACCGTTCGCGAAAATCGTCGACGTGCTTGGCGACGGCAAGGCCTGTCCGTAACGGGACGCCCGCCGTTAACATCTGTCCAAAGATGGACGGGTTAAACGCCGTTCGCACCCTTCGTTAACGCCGGTTAAGCATAGAATTCCAGGTTTCTCCTGAACGCCGTCTGTCCCGAGCTGATTGGCATCGGCTTTGCTCCCTTGGACCTCAAGAGGTTCAACACGGGACACGACAATGCGGATTACCTACCCAACCATTGCCGTTGCAGCAGCGACCTTCGCAGCCACGCTGGCTCTCGCGCCCGCGCTCGCCCAAGTCGCGCAGCATCTGGACCTCAGCCAGTTTCTGACGGTGCACGCCGAAGCGACGCCCGTCACCACCGTTAAGCAGGAGCCCAATTGCGCGAGCGCGCTGGGCCTGCTCGCCGATGCGCTCGGCGACAAGGATTGTGGTTAGTCGAAGTAAGTTCCCCCCCAATGAAGTGACCAACTTACGCCCTCCCCGTCGGAGGGCGTTTTCTTTTGTGGTCAGCTCGCGGGTTTCCAGCGCAGAACAGGTTTGCGCGCGGCAAGCGTCTCATCGAGACGACGGCGTGGCGCGAGGGTCGGCGCGTTCTTGAAGCGCTCAACGCTGCCTTCTTTCGCTTCGGCCGCGAGCGCGCGCATGACGGCGATGAACTTGTCGAGCGTCGCCTTCGACTCTGTCTCGGTCGGCTCGATCAGCAGGGCTCCGTGCACGACGAGCGGGAAATACACCGTCATCGGATGGAAGCCCTCGTCGATCAGAGCCTTGGCGATATCGAGCGTGGTGAGGCCGGTGTCCTTCAAGAACTCATCGTCGAACAAGGCTTCGTGCATGCACGGGCCTTCATAGGGGGCGCTCATGACGTCTTTGAGCGAGGCGAGGACGTAGTTCGCGTTCAGCACCGCGTCTTCGGCAACCTGCTTCAAGCCATTGGCGCCGTGCGACAGCATGTAAGTGAGCGCGCGGACATACATGCCCATCTGGCCGTGGAACGCGCACATGCGGCCGAACGGCGTGAGACCGGCATCATCGGCGTCGGCCATCTCTTCGATGAATTTGAGGCCGTGCTCGTCGTTCACCATCAGCGGCAACGGTGCGTGCGGCGCGAGCAGCGCGGAGAAGACGACCGGCCCTGCCCCGGGACCGCCGCCGCCGTGCGGGGTCGAAAACGTCTTGTGCAGATTGATGTGCATCGCATCGATGCCGAGATCGCCGGGGCGAACGCGGCCGACGATCGCGTTGAAGTTCGCGCCGTCGCAATAGAAGTAGGCGCCCGCGGCATGCACCATCTCCGCGATCTCGATCATGTCGCGCTCGAACAGTCCGCAGGTGTTTGGGTTGGTGAGCATCAGCGCGGCGACGTCAGGGCCGAGTTTCTCGCGCAGCGAGTTGAGATCGACGCGACCATCGGCCGAGGCTTTCACGTTTTCGGTGACAAAGCCCGAGAGCGCTGCGGTCGCGGGGTTCGTGCCGTGCGCCGACTCAGGGACCAGGATGCGATGGCGCTTCTCGCCGCGCTTCTCGAGCGCGGCGCGGATCGCAAAGAGCCCGCACAACTCGCCATGCGCACCGGCCTTGGGGCTCATCGCAACCGCGGGCATGCCCGTGAGTTCGGTCAGCCAGCGTGACAACTCGGCGATGAGCTCGAGTGCGCCCTGCACCGTTTTGCGCGGTTGAAGCGGATGGATGTCGGCGAAGCCGGGAAGCCGCGCCATCTTCTCGTTCAGGCGTGGGTTGTGCTTCATCGTGCACGAGCCGAGCGGATAGAGGCTCGCGTCGATCGACGCGTTGCGCTGAGACAGGCGCACATAATGGCGCATCGTCTCGGGCTCGGAGAGACCCGGAAGACCGATAGATGCGCGGCGGAGACCGCCGAGCCTATCCTTCTCCAGCGCAAGATCGGGCAGGTCGACGCCGGTAACGTCCGTGCGGCCGATCTCGAAGATCAGTCCTTCCTCGTGATCGAGACCGCGATCGCCGGAGATCGTATCGGGCGCGGCGCTGGTGTCGCTGGCCACGGGTTGCGTCGGGCGGCCCTGGCGGTTGAGCATCAGACCGTCTCCTTCAACGCCTTGGCGTAGGCGTCCATGTCGGCATCGGTGTTGAGCTCGGTCGCGGCAACGATCAGATGGTTGGCGAGCTTCGGCTCACGCGGATAGATGCGCGAGGCGCGCACGCCCGGGATCACACCGCGATCGATCAGTTTGTCGACGACGTCTACGGCAGGGCGCGGCAGCTCGATCGTGAACTCATTGAAGAACGCGGGTGTCGAAAGCTTCACGCCTTTCATCGCCGTGAGACGATCGGCGAGCGCGATGGCTTTGGCGTGGTTGAGCTTGGCGAGACGCGTCAGACCCGCTTCGCCGAGCAGCGAGACGTGGATCGAGAAGGCCAGCGCGCAGAGGCCCGAGTTCGTGCAGATATTGCTGGTTGCCTTCTCGCGGCGGATATGCTGCTCGCGCGTCGAAAGCGTGAGCACATAGCCGCGGCGGCCATCGGCATCGACGGTTTCGCCCGCAAGTCGGCCCGGCATCTGGCGCACGTGTTTGTCGCGCGCGGCGAACAGGCCGACATAGGGGCCGCCGAAATTGAGCGCGTTGCCGAAGGATTGCCCTTCGGCGGCAACGATGTCGGCACCCATCGCACCCGGCGGTGTGACGAGACCGAGCGACACGGCTTCGGTGACGACGGCGACGAGGAGCGCGCCTTTGGCGTGCGCCGCATCGGCGAGCGGCTTCAAATCGCGAAGCTGTCCGAATACGTCGGGGTTCTGCACGACGATGCAGGAGGTGTGGTCGTCAATCAGCGCGACGAGATCTTCGGGTTGTCCCGGCAGTGCGACGGGTGCGGTGACGATCTCGCCCGCGAGGCCGGCCATCGTGCGCACGGTGTCGGCGTAGTGCGGATGCAGACTGCCCGCGAGCACCGCGCGATTGCGCCCGGTGACGCGGTGGGCCATCAGCACGGCTTCGGCGGTGGAGGTCGAGCCGTCATACATGGAGGCGTTCGCGACCTCCATTCCGGTCAACATCGCGACCTGTGTCTGGAATTCGAACAGCACCTGGAGCGTGCCTTGCGCGATCTCCGGCTGATAGGGCGTGTAGGACGTGAGGAACTCCGAGCGCTGGATCAGGTGATCGACCGAGGCTGGTACGTGATGGCGGTACGACCCGGCACCACAAAAGAACGGCATCTTGCCCGCGGGCGTGTTGCGCTCGGCAAACGCGGTCAGCGTGCGTTCGACCTCGATCTCGCCTGCGTGGTTGGGAAGCGTAATGCGTGCCCCGCGCGCGGATTTCGGCACGTCGCGAAACAGATCGTCGATCGAGGACGCACCGATCTTCGCCAGCATCGCACGGCGGTCATCGGGCGTGAGCGGTAAATAACGCATTCGTTCAACTCACAGGGTTTTCACGAAGGCCGCGTATTGGTCCTTGGTCATCAGCTTTTCGAGTTCGCCGGCGCCCGAGACTTTCATGCGGAAGAACCAGCCCGCACCTTCGGGATCGACATTCACCTTGGCGGGATCGTCCTTGATCGCGGCGTTGGATTCGGTGATCTCGCCCGAGACCGGCGCATAGATCTCGCTAGCGGCCTTCACGCTCTCGACCACGGCGACTTCGCCGCCGGCGGAGACCTTCTTGCCGCTGTCGGGAAGCTCGACGAACACGACGTCACCGAGCTGCTCGGCGGCGAACTTGGTGATGCCGACGGTCGCCACGCCGTTCTCGACGCGCAGCCATTCGTGACTTTTGGAAAAGCGCAACTCCGCCATGTCCCACTCCTATGCGTTGCGTTTGTAGCGATGCGGCACAAACGGCATCGGCGCGACCTGAACAGGAAGCGTCTTGCCGCGAACCAGAACGCCAAGCTCGGTGCCGTTAGCCGCGAATTCGGTTTCGACATAGCCCATCGCGACCGGCGCCCCGACACTCGGGCCGAAGCTGCCGCTGGTGATGCTCCCGATGACGCGGCCGGTCTTGTCGACGATCTCGGCGCCTTCGCGCGCGGGGACCTTGTCCTGAACGCGGAAGCCCACGCGCTTGCGTTTCGTGCCGTCCAACAGCTCGCCCATCAGGCGTTCGGCGGCCGGGAAATCGCGCGCCATCTTGCGGCGCTTGCCAATCGAAAACGCGAGATTGGCTTCGATCGGCGATGTGGTCTCGTCGATATCGTGACCATAGAGGCAAAGGCCCGCTTCGAGACGCAGCGAGTCGCGCGCGCCCAAGCCGATCGGTTTTACTTCGGTTTCCGCCAGCAGCGCACGGGCGACGTGACCAGCTTCTGTCGCCGCGACGGAGATCTCGAACCCGTCCTCGCCGGTGTAGCCCGAACGGCTGACGATCGCTTGCGCGCCCGCGATGCGGAAACGGCCGATCTTCATGAAGCCCAGATTCTGCACGTCGAAATCGTGACGCGCGAGCACATCTTCGGCAGCCGGGCCCTGCAACGCGAGCAGCGCACGAGCCGGCAACGGCTTCAGCTCCGCCCTGCCCTTCAGGCGCTCGGCGATGTAGGCGAAATCGCTTTCTTTGGTGGCAGCGTTCACGACGAGATGCAGCGCGCGCTCGTTGGGCAGACGCGCGACCATGAAGTCGTCCTTGATGCCGCCCTGATCGTTCAGCAGCAGCGCGTAGCGCTGCTGGCCATCCTTGAGGCCCGCGACATCGGCAGGCGTCAGCGTTTCGAGCGCGACGGCCGGATCGTCGCCGTCGAGCAGCGCCTGCCCCATGTGCGAGACATCGAACAATCCCGCCTGCGATCGCGTGTGCAGGTGTTCCTTGAGGATACCATCGGGATACTGCACGGGCATGTCGTAGCCCGCGAACGGCACCATGCGTGCGCCAAGGGTGACGTGCAGAGAGTGAAGCGGCGTCTTGCGAAGGTCAGACGATGAGGTCACGCGGATCGATCCAAAAGAGCTGCGACGGCATTCCGGCGTATACCGGAACGCGCCCCATCTGTCCTTGGACCTGAGAGATTGGCCGGTGCGGCCTTACCCCTTCGGTGAGGGCTGTTGCCCTTCTATCCAGACTATCGTGTTCTCCCCACGGTCCGTTTGCCTGAGAGTTTCCGGGGCGGTTGCTCCTTCGGCCTCCACCTTCGCCTAAGCTAAAGTGGACGTCTCCCGCAGGGGGCGTTCGACGAGTCGGATATTAGGCGGGAGGGGACTCAAGTCAACCAAGACCGAGATGCCTGACTTAGCCCACGCTGAAATCCGTTAGGCCATTGGGCCAAAGAACGCGGTATTTGCTCCTTGCTGCCTCTCGATAGGCAACGCGCGCATCCGACCAGAGATGGGCACCACGAAGAATGGTTCCGACTTCACCGAAAAGTCCGTTCGGGATCGTCAGTCTGGATGAAGATATTGGCTTCGCTTGATCCCATGTCGTGGCCATCAATCTTGCCACTCGTGAGACGTTCAATGAGCAGTGTTTCAACCGCAACCAGCGCGTCGTAGTCTGCAATTGTCGAAGCGGGCCACTGCAAGACAAGGTGGTATTTCACTGTCCTACATCCGCTCCGGCACGTCGATGCCGAGGATGTTGAGCGTGCGCTTGAGAGACGCAAGCGTAAGAGCGCAGAGACCAAGACGCGCGGCGCGGAGCGACGCGTCGGTTTCGCTCATGATGTGATGCTCAGTGTAGAAGCGGCTGAAGTTCTGCGCGAGCGTGAACACGTAATCGCAGACGAAATGCGGCGCGCGTTTTCCTTCGGCATTCAGCAGCGCTTCGGGCATCAAGAGGAGCTGCAACGCGAGCACCCGTTCCTCGTTCGAGCGGATGACGGGAGCACCGACCGCATAGCCTTCGGCCTCGGCCTTGCGCATGATCGATTGGATGCGGACAGTCGCGTATTGCAGATACGGCCCGGTCTTGCCCTCGAAACGCGTGAAGCGCTCAAGATCGAAGATGTAGTCGGACGAGCGATTGTTCGAGAGATCCGCGAACTTGATCGCGGCGATGCCCACCATCTTGGCGACGGCGTCGCGCTCCTCGTCCGCATAATCGAGCGCGATCCCCTGCTCGTTCAGGCGCTTGGTCGCTTCGTCGGTCGCCATCGCGATGAGGTCATAGAGCTTCATCACGCCGCCAGCGCGGGTCTTGAACGGCTTGCCGTCGGGGCCGTTCATCGTGCCGTAGCCGATATGCTCGAGCCCAGCGCGCCCTGAGAGACCGGTCTTCTGCGCCGCGCGGAACACCTGCTCGAAATGCCCGTGCTGGCGCTGATCGACGACATAAAGAATGAGATCGGGATCGTGCTCGCGCACGCGCTCGACGATGGTCGCGAGATCGGTCGTCCCGTAGAGCACCGCGCCGTCGGACTTCAGAAGGATCAGCGGCGGCACCTCCTTCTTGTCGCTGTTCTGTGCGACGGGGACGATCAGCGCACCCTCGTCCATCACCGCGAAGCCTTCGGCCTTCAGCTTTTCGACCATGTCGGGGATCAGCGGATCGGCGTCGGACTCGCCCTTCCACTCGTCGAACACGACACCCAGGCTCTCGAACTCGCGCTTGAGTCCGACCTGGGAGACATCGTGGAAGTGCTGCCACAGCGCGCGGTAACCAGGCCTGCCCGCCTGCAATTCGGCGGTCGCAAGACGCGCGGCGTCGAGCCGTTTCGGATCGGCTTTGCATGCGGCCGCCGCGGCCGGATAGATCTCCTCGAGATCCTCCATCGAGACCGGCGATTCCGTTGGGTACGGGCTCCGATCGGCGGAATCGAAATAGGGCAGATCGGGCCGCCGCAGCGCGAGCTCGGAAATGAGCTGGCCCATCTGCAGACCCCAGTCGCCCAAATGCACGTCGCTGGTGACCGACCATCCATTCGCGCGGAAGAGACGCTGCAACGAGTCGCCGATGATCGATGAACGAAGATGTCCGACATGCATCGGCTTGGCGATGTTCGGTCCGCCGAAGTCGACGATGACCCGCTTGCCCTTCCCGCTTTCCGGAAGCGCGCTGTCGGGTTGCGCGTAGAGCGATTGCAGACGCCGTTCGAGCGCCTGGGGCGCGAGCTTGAGGTTGATGAAGCCGGGGCCCGCGATCACCGCCTCGCCGATCAGCGGGGATTCGCGCAAGCGCGCGGCGATCTTCTCCGCGATTGCGCGCGGGTTCGCCTTCGCGATCTTCGCCGCGGCCAATGCGCCGTTGCACTGGAATTCGGCCAAGTCCGGGCGATCGGAGATCTGCACCTGGCCGAGCTCGGGCGCAATGCCTTCCGCCGCGAACGCGGCTCCCGCGATCGCAGAGAGCTCGGCAAGAAGAGAGGTCATGGGCGGGCGGGGGCTGGGCGCGGCTGTGGCTGAGGCAACGATCTCGGGATGCGATTATAGGCGAGTTCAGCGGGCGAAAGCTGGAAGCCGGTGAGCAATTGGTAGTCGATGGGACGCATGTCCATCGCGAGCTGGAAGACGAAATTGTTCACATTCTGGGTGTACTGCCCAGGCACCCGGCCGTTGAGAACCGGCTGGCTCTTGAAGATGTTCTTAGTCAGCAGATTGCCCTGCGCATCGACCATGGCAACGAAGTAGTCGAGCTCGGGGTCGGCTCCCATCGCGGCGGCCCCGCGCGTCGCACGAATGGCGAAATTGATGTCGATGGTGACCGCATTGCGCTCGGCGTCGTACTGGCACTCGAGCTGGGCCTGCGACATTTCCGCCGAGAGGACCACGTTGGCCGGGTTCTGGACGTTATTGGGTGATCCAGTGCGGAGCTTTGTGACGGTCACAGCATCCGACAGGACGGCCGTGCTCGGGCATGGGGGGCTACCCTCGAGCGCCGTCATGGGAGGCTCCCGTAAGCCCAGACGCTCGCCTAGACGCTGGCAACCGGCCAAGGCGAGCGGCAGGGCCAAAATGGCGAGAATTTGCAGACGCTGCATCAGATTCCGTTCAAAAAGAGTGGTTTACCGTTGGTGCGCCGGACTGTAACCAAGCAGGAAACGGAAGAAAAGCCGCCGTATGATGTCCCAATGAGTACCTCCCCGACCGCCGACTCCGTCCTCGATCGGCAGGGCACAGGCCCCTTCAAAGGGCCGGGCGCGAAGCCGAGGCTGACGCTGCTGCTGGCCGCGCCGCGGGGCTTCTGCGCCGGCGTGGACCGCGCCATCCGGATCGTCGAGCTCGCGATCGAGAAATATGGCGCGCCGATCTATGTGCGCCACGAGATCGTCCATAACCGGACCGTGGTCGAGCAGCTCGAGAAGCTCGGCGCCATCTTTATCGAGGAATTGACCGAGGCGCCCGACGGCGCACGCGTGATCTTCTCGGCGCACGGCGTTCCCAAATCGGTGCCGGAAGAGGCGGTTCGGCGGAAGCTGTTTTATCTTGATGCCACCTGCCCCTTGGTCTCGAAAGTTCACGTCGAGGCGGAGCGCCATCACGGCGAGGGGCACACCATCATCCTGATCGGTCATGCCGGGCATCCCGAGGTGATCGGGACGACGGGTCAGCTCCCCGAAGGCGCGATCGTACTGGTCGAGACCGCCGACGATGTCGCGCGGCTGCCGTTCACGGACGGCACATCGCTCGCCTACATCACACAGACGACACTGTCGGTCGATGATACGGCGCTGGTCGTGGCGGCGTTGAAGAACCGGTTCCCGAGCATCGCCGGTCCGCACAAGGAAGACATCTGCTACGCGACGACGAACCGTCAGGAAGCGATCAAGGCGATCGCGCCCTACGCGGACGTCGTGCTCGTCATCGGCTCGCCAAACTCGTCGAATTCGATGCGGCTGGTCGAGGTGGCGCGCAAGGCGGGCGCCAAGACCGCGTGGCTCATCGAGAACGCCAATGAGATCGACTGGGACTCCATCAGAGGCGCGAGCACGGTCGGCTTGTCCGCGGGCGCATCGGCGCCGGATGTCCTCGTGAAGGATGTGATCGCCGCGTTCCGGGCGCGTTACGATGTTAGGATCGAAGAAGCCGTCGTCACGCGCGAGGACGTGGAGTTCAAACTGCCGCGCGCACTCGCAGCCGGATAGCGCATGGCCGTTTACACCGACGTTTCGTTCGAAGAGCTGGAGGTGTTTCTTGCCTCCTACGATCTCGGCCACGCCCATGTCTTCAAGGGCATCGCGGAGGGCGTGTCGAACTCGAACTATTATCTACAGACCTCGACGGGTGCTTACATTCTCACGCTCTACGAGAAGCGCGTGGAGCGCGACGATCTCCCGTTCTATCTCGGGCTGATGGATCATCTCGCGCGCGCCGGGCTCAAATGCCCGACGCCGGTGCGGTCGAAGGCGGGCAAGCTCACCGGGATTCTCAACCGACGGCCCGCGGCGATCCTCACCTTCCTCGATGGCGTATCGTTGAGACGGCCCACGGTCGAACTGTGCGGCAAGACGGGGCGCGCATTGGCCGAGCTTCATGCGGCGGGTGCGGGCTTCATGCTGACGCGGCCGAACTCGCTCGGTCTTCAAGGATGGAAGCAGCTCGCGGCGGATTGCGAGGCCAAGGCCGACTCGGTCGCCGACGGGTTGCAAGCGCTGATCGACGAAGAGCTCAAGGCCCTCGAAGCGAAGTGGCCCACATCGTTGCCGGAGGGCGTGATCCACGCCGACCTGTTCCCGGATAATGTGCTGTTCGTCGACAACGAGGTTTCGGGGCTCATCGATTTCTATTTCGCGTGCGGCGATGCGTTTGCCTACGATCTCGCGGTGACACTGAATGCATGGTGCTTCGAAGCGGACGGCTCGTTCAATCTGACCAAGGGGCGCGCGCTGTTTGCCGGCTATCAGTCGCAGCGCAAGCTCGAACCGACGGAGCGCGCGGCGATGCCCCTGCTCTGCCGCGGTGCTGCGCTGCGGTTTCTTTTGACGCGGCTCTATGATTGGCTGAACCCCGATCCCGCGGCGCTCGTGCGGCCGAAAGACCCACGCGAATTCGCGCGCCGGGTGCGCTTCCATCGCACCATCAGCAGCCCTGACGGCTACGGGCTTTGATCGTGGCGCAAGTCGAGATCTTCACCGATGGCGCATGCAGCGGGAATCCCGGACCGGGCGGCTGGGGCGCGATCCTGCGCTCGGGCGAGCATGAGAAGGAAATCTCCGGCGGCGAACGGCTGACGACCAACAACCGCATGGAGCTGATGGCCGCGATCAAGGGACTTGATGCGCTGAAGAAGCCGAGCGCCGTAACCCTCTACACGGATTCGAAATACGTGATGGACGGGCTGACCCAATGGCTGCCGCGCTGGAAGGCCAATGGCTGGAAGACCGCGGACAAGAAGCCGGTCAAGAACGACGATCTCTGGAAGCTGCTCGACGAAGCCTGCAAACGTCACGACGTGACATGGCGCTGGGTGCGCGGGCATGACGGCCATGTCGAGAACGAGCGCGCCGATGCGCTCGCGCGTGGCGCGATCCCGCGGGGGTAACGCCCTTTTCTAAAAGTCCGGGACCGTTGCGGTCGGGAGCTGGACGTCCGGCTCGGTGCCGTATTTGTAGGGATTCTCGCCGCAGATATCTTCAGGCCACGTCGCGGCCCCAGGCCCGTCCAACGGCGCCGCCGGACCATAGGTCACGGTCGCGGACCACGCCGTCGTAAAGACGGTTGGATCATCGATCGTGAAGTGGAGCTGCAACCACTTCCTGTCCCGGGACTTGAAGTCGACGACCGGCGGGTTGTTGAACTGAGGAAGCACATTGTCCTTGTTTGCGCGCTGCACGCCGTCCTGCGCCTGATCGTAGTCGATCAGCCGGTAGCGCTCGACGACATGGAGCGCCGGGGTCTGCGGCGTGCCGAACCAATCGATCATCGCGAACGGGCCGGGCTTTATGCCGATGGTGTCGATCACCAGCGTGTCGCCCTCATAGTGGCCGATGGAATCGCCGTAGTAGGACGGCTTCACGTTCGTTGCGTGCGTCGCATTCATGCGGACCGTGCGCAACTGATGATCCACGCGATAGATCATCGTCAGGTGATCGCCGCGGTCGAAGATCTGCAGCCCATTGGCGGACAACACGAAGGGAATGCCGTTCGGCCAGCACTGATTGCGAGGATTGTGAAAGCCGATAAACGACTTCGACTGTTCGCCGAATTTGCGCACCGTCTCGGCGGCTTCGGGTCTGAGGATGGGATTCTTGTCGTCGCCGACGAGCCGGGTCTGAATGCTGCGACCCTCCGGCGTGCGCGAGAGGTTGACCAGCGCCGTCGGACCGGAGGCGAGTGCCTCGAAACCCGGCAGCCAGGGATGCGCCCAGATGCCCGAGAAGTCCGGCTTGGCGCCCTCGCCCGGTGCGGCCTGTCCGGGCGCCACCGCAACGATCGAAACAACCGCAGCCTTCAATACCGTGCAGAGCCTCATCGCCGCCTCCCAGTAGCTTTGTGGAAGCGATGCTACACGGGTTCCGTGCCCGCAAAAACCCTGGGTTGTCCAATGAGGTGCCAAGCCGTTAACGGCGGAGGCAATGACGAGTGCGTCGTGGTCGGACTGTTCTCAGACGCGTGTCACCGACCGATCCCGCAGTCAGATCAGGTTTTCCGCCCGAGAGCTAGTTGGACATAGGTCCAATTCCGCTGCGCCTGAAATATCAGACATTGGGCGCGACTCCGCGCGAGTCACCATGTGATGCGCCTCGACACCAAGATGACCGACGCGATGAAGCCCTCGATGATGGACACTCGTGGGGTTGTCGAAAAGATGCGTCGTTCGACGGTGCCGCTTTCCATCGGCGGAAACGAGCTCCTGCCGGTCGAACAATTGCTGGAAGCCGGAAGGGCCATCCGACAACAGGTGCCGCGCCGATCGCATGCCAAATGGAAAAAAGATCCGAGCCGCAAAGACCCGATCAAGATTCTGCAGGCCGGGGATGCCGAGCGGCTCGAAGAGTTGGTGCCCGTCCGCTATGGCCGGATGCTGCAGTCGCCGTTTGCCTTCTACCGCGGGTCCGCGGCGGTGATGGCGGCCGACCTCGCAAAGACCCCGGTCACGGGAATCCCCGTGCAGGCGTGCGGCGATTGTCATCTGATGAATTTTGGCGGCTTTGCCACGCCCGAACGCAACGTCATCTTCGACATCAATGATTTCGACGAGACGCTGCCGGCGCCGTGGGAATGGGACGTCAAGCGGCTCGTCGTCTCGTTCATCCTCGCGGCGAGATGGATTGGCCTGCGTGACGACCAGGGGCGCGATGCGGCACTCGCCGCCGCGCGAAGCTATCGAAAGTCCATGCGGGAATTTGCGCGGATGCATCCTCTCGAGATATGGCGCCACTGCTTCACCGCAGAAGATTTCATAAGCATGCTGCCCGCCGGACGGCGCCGCGAAATGCGGAACAGGATCGCTAAAGCGCTATCTCGCTCCGGATCCGAATTGGATTACCCCAAGCTCGCAGGAATGGTCGGCGGTCAACTCGGCATCCGTGACGTTCCGCCCACGATTTTTCATCCCGACCTGGAGCGGTCGCCCTTCGGCAGGATGCTCGGAGAGGTGTTCGTCGCCTATCGGGAAAATCTGGGAGAAGAGCGCCGCATCCTCCTCGAAGCCTATCGCGTCGTCGACGCCGCAATTAAGGTCGCTGGAATCGGCAGCGTCGGCCGAAGGTGTTGGATCGTCCTGCTGATGTCGGCGACCAATCATCCCCTCTTTCTGCAGTTCAAAGAAGCGCACGCGTCGGTGCTGGAGCCCTACGCGGGCAAGAGCATCTATCCGCATCACGGTCAGCGCGTTGTCGTCGGCCAGCGCCGGATGCAGCCGTCCTCGGACATCTTCCTGGGATGGATCACCGTGCCGCTGCCCGGACAAAAAGAGAGGCACTACTACGCGCGACAATTGCACGACGCGAAGATAAAGCCCCTGATCGAGACCTACGATGCGGAACTGCTGGCGATCCACGGACAGTTGTGCGGCCTCACACTGGCGCGTGCGCATGCCAAGCAGCTCGACCATTGTTCGATCAGCGGCTATCTTGGCACGGGCGATCACTTCGACGAGGCGATGGCGGAGTTCGCCATGGCCTACGCGGACCAGGTCGAGGAGGATTACGCCGCGCTAAAAGCCGCGGTGAAGAAAGGCAAGGTCACTGCCTTTCGCGAGGCCTGATCGACCGATGCGCCGAACAGGTCTGTCCGGGCTTTGGACTACTCCGCCGCTTCGCCGACGGGCTCCGTCGAGCGTTTGGGTGCGCCCTGCGTCTGGAGCGTGATGATCGCCATCATCGCGGTGAAACCGCCGGCCGAATTGAACATGTGCCAGAGCCAATGCGTGCCCATCGGGAAGCTGTCGCATACGGCTGAATCGTAGGTGCGGAAGGCCAGCGCGGTGAGCGACAAGCCCATTGCCGCGAGGCCAAGCAGTGCGGCCTTCTTCGATCGCGCCACGGTTTGCGCCGCGAGGATGCATCCGAAAAGGATCACCGCCGGCGCGGCCGCGACCCAGCGCTGATTGGTGATCCCGAAATACTCGCGCGAGATCATGAAACTCAGCGCGAAGGCGACGACGAAGCCGACCGCGACAATCGGCGACCACAGGCGAAACGCCCAGCAGACCGCAACACCCAGAAGGAAGAACAAACCCGCCTGCACTTCCCAGAACAACGCGGTGCCGTCGCGCAGCCCGTGCCAGATGCCGCTGCCGATGCCGCAGGCGACGAGGAGTGCAGAGACGATGTAGAGGTCCAGTGCGCGCGGCGTGCGCTTCGCGACCATGTACATCGAGGCAAGACCGAAGAGGACGATGACGCCATTCGAGACCGTGTTCGCCGGCTCGATCGGGAACGCGATCGCCTGCGCGCTCATCGCGGGCAGAGTCTCGCAATAGATTGGCCCGATATTGAACGAAGCCACGTCATGCTCCAGTCATCCGCGGGCCATCTTTGGCCCGCGGATCGACATAGCAAGCTGTCCCTAAACCTGTGTCAACATGTGGTCGCCGCTGGAGACGCCGTAAGCGCCGGGTTCCTCGACGTTCAGGGTCTTCACCACACCGTTATCGACGATCATGGAGTAGCGGCGGCTGCGCTTGCCCATGCCCGCCTTGGCGAGATCGACCTCGAGACCCAACGCGCGGGCTAGATCGCCATTGCCATCGGCCAGCATCGTGACCTTTCCGCTCGCGTTGCCCTGCTCGCCCCAGGCGCGCAACACGGCCGCGTCGTTCACGGCGGTGCAGACGACCTGATCGACGCCCTTCGACTTCAGCGCGTCCGCGTTGCTCACATAGCTCGGCAAATGCTTGACCGAGCAGGTCGAGGTGAACGCACCGGGAACCGCAAAGAGCGCCACTTTCTTTCCCTTGAAGAAGTCGTCGGTTGAAACTTCCTGTACGCCCCCTTCCTTGACTTCGCGCACTGTGACCGACGGCAACTTGTCCCCAACCTTGATCATGGTTTCGTTCCTTATGTGATGGCTGAAGTTTCGGCTTTTATCCCACGGCATCGCTTGCTGAAAGGGGAGAAAGGATACTTGCGTCCGCCTCTGACGGGCGTAACGTAACCCCATGGCGACGTCGCGCGATACCCGTGTCAACGAGGGAGAAAACTTCCTCGAGGGCAAGCTCCTGATCGCAATGCCTGGGATGACGGATGAGCGTTTTTCCCAGACCGTGATCTACATGTGCGCGCACTCGTCGAAGGGAGCGATGGGGATCGTGATCAACAAGCCGATCCCGGGGCTCTCGTTCACCGAATTGATGAAGCAGCTCCAGATCGACACGACGCCCAAGGCCGGCGATCTGCCGATCCTTTATGGCGGGCCGGTCGAGACGGGCCGCGGGTTCGTGCTGCACAGCGGCGACTACGAGGGAAGCGATTCAACGCTTCCGGTCTCCGAGGACATCTCGCTCACGGCGACGCTGGACATCTTGAGGGCGATTGCGGACGGACGCGGACCGAAGCAGGCACTGTTCGCGCTCGGCTATGCGGGATGGGGCGCGGGCCAGGTCGAGAACGAGTTCCAGTACAACGGCTGGCTTCATTGCCATGCGGATCCGACACTCGTCTTCGGAACCGACCCGCAGGCGAAGTGGAGCACGGCGCTGGCGCGGCTGGGCATCGGGCCGTCGGGTCTCGTTGCGGACGCGGGGCGCGCGTAGGCGCCGCGGTCGCTAGACCTTCTGGCCCCTGCAGGCGGCGATGAAGCCGAAGATCTGCGCGGCGGGCATGGGGGCGCCGAACAGGAAACCCTGCCCCTGCTCGCAGCCCATCGCCCGTAACAGCGCCGCATCCTCGTCGGTCTCGATGCCTTCGGCAATGACGGCGAGCTTGAGCTCATGCGCCAACGAAAGAATCGACGCCAAGACCTTGGGACCGGCCGCATCCTGCCGAACGGAGGTCATGAAGCTGCGGTCGATCTTGATCGTATCGAAGGGAAGCCGGGCGAGTTGGCTGAGCGACGAGTTCCCGGTGCCGAAGTCATCGATGGCGAGACTGGCACCCATCGCTTTGAGACGCTGCAGACCAGCCTCCGCGCCGTCAGCGCCCGCCATGACCGCGCTCTCGGTGACCTCCAGCCGGAGTGAATCCTTTGCGAGCCCTGCCCGCTTCAGGATTCCACCAAGCTCGCGGGAAAAGCCTTCGTCGGCGATCTGCCGCCAGGTGACGTTGACGCTGACATAGAGTGGCGGCCGTGACGGGAAGAATTGCTGCCAGCGCGCGAGATCCTTTGCCGCCTGACGCAACGCCTGACGGCCGAGATTGACGATCAGGTCGCTCTGCTCGGCGTGCGCAACGAACTCGTCGGGCTGGATCATGCCGGTCTGCGGATGACGCCAGCGCAGCAGCGCTTCGAAGCCGGCAATCCCGCCATCCTTCAGACGGATGATCGGCTGGTAGTGGACTTCGATCTCGTCGCGCTCGAGTGCGCGCCTGAGATCGGTGTCGAGCGCGACGGGATCGGGTGTGTGCGGTTTCGCGAGTGCACCGGTGTAGAGCGCAACACGGCTTGCGCCATCGCGCCTTGCTTCACCGAGCGCACGCTCGGCATTGAACAAAAGGTCACGGCCGCGGTCCGCTTTCGATCCCACCGCAACGCCGACACTCGCCTGAATGTAAATCTCGCGACCGTTGATAAAGAACGGCGCGCTCATCATGTCGAAGATGCGGCGGCCGAAGCTGATGGCGTCCACGACATCCATCTCGCTGACGGCGAACATCCCGCCGCCAACCCTGAACAGTTTCGCACGGTTGACACCTGGCAGGGACGCAATCCCCGCCTCGATCCGTTCGACCATCGCGATCAGCAGTGCATCGCCGCCGCTCTTCCCGAGGCTGTCATTGATCGCCTTGAACGGTTCAATATCGAACAGCGCAAGCACCCAGCGCTTGAGGCCTTCGGGGGCTGCATCGAGGAACGAGATCAGCGCGGCGCGTGTGCCGAGCCCGGTCAGCGCATCCGTCGGCCCAGCAGCCGACTCCGATGTTTCGGCGTTCTTCCGCGTGGTCACGTCCGCGATCAAACCAAGGCAGCGCTCCGCTTCCGTCGATTGCCCGGTCATGGTCGCGCGCAATTCGAACCAGATGGGCCGGCCGCCCTGCCCGCGCACGCGGAACTCGATACGGAACGCGACACCGGGATGGTGACGATAGGTATCCATCGCGGTCGTAAAGGTCTCGCGGTCCTCAGGCAGGATACGCGCCGCCCACGTTTCGCGCGTGAGCTCGACGGCGCCCGCGGGAAGCCCCAACAGCTCAGCCGCTTCCGCCGACATCGAGACGAGACCGGTGTGCAGGTCGAGGTCGAACACGCCCTGATGCGACGCACTGGGCGCCGCGTTTTCGCGCACTTGGCCCGATGCGGTCGCGGGCGGCGCAGGCGCAAGGGATGCGGGAGCCGTTGGCGGCGGGGCAACCTTCTTCTCGGGCGGACGCTCGGCCTTGGGCGTTTCAGGTAGAGGCTCTGCGACCTGGTCCATCGGGATCGCTGTCGCCAAGGCGACGAGCAGCGCGCCGGCCGCTGAGAACCCACCGATCGCGCCAGGCGCGACCAGATTGCCGCCGAAGAAGCCGAAGGCGTTCAGCATCGCTGCGGCGGTCACGAGCGCGAAGATCGTCGCTGCCGGTGCGAGGCGTCTTGCGCTGGAGAGTCCAAGATGCCCGCAATGCGCGAGATAGAACGCAGCCGCCGCCGCTCCGATGACGGCAAGCGCGCGTACCATCACGCCGGCATAAGGAATGCCGACGAAGGCCGCCACTCCGATAAGGAGAATCCCGATCGCAATCCAATCGCGCAGCGCTCCCATCAGCGGCGAGAACGACTCGAAGCGTGCGACATAATCGACAAGCCATATCCCGCACGCGAGTCCGACCGAGAGCGCGAAGGCCGACAGCGCATAGGGGCCGGCGAACATGGTGAGCCAGGACCCATCGAAGAATCCGGTGCGCGACAATTCGCCGATGACAACCGCGGAGAGGAACAGCGCCGCCCACCGGGGAAAGGCGCGTTTGGAGAGAATGGCCGCTCCTGCCGCGAACGCCGTGGCGGCGATCAGCAGTCCACAAACGAGGCCCGTCAGAACGGCGTATTGCTGATTGTGCGAGACGAGCGCGGCTTCCGTCCATGCGAGGAGCTGAGGCGCCTGTCTGACCCCCTGAAAGTGGAGCGCGAGCGTACCCGCATTGTTCGGAGGAATGACGAGCCGGAACGTGTGCTCGCCGTAACCCGGCGACCGCTCGAGCACGATGTCGGGGTTGGAGGATGCGGTTTCTATCAGTGCCGGACGTGTGCGCGGGGGCTCGACGGCGAGCGCTGCTTCAGGCCGGTCCGCGGCAACAAGAACACGAATGACGGGCGTGCTGCTCCGGTTCTGGACCGGAACCGTGAACCACGCGTCTTCGGGATTGGACGGATCGTTGACATTGCGCGCCGACAGCGACGGACCAAGGTCGAGCAGCGCCTCGGGCGCCGCAAGATTGAGCGCGGTCGTAGTGGCCTCGGTCGTCTCCTCGGCAGACTCGTCCGTCGCGGCAAATGCCGTCATCGCGCAGGCGAGCCACAGCGCGAGCGCAGAGATGACGCGACGCATCCGGTGCGGGCCCCGACCGCTCACAGCGGAGGAAGAATACGAATCCGACGCATGATTCTCAGCCTACAGGCGGGTCGTCTTCGAGCAAAGCGAACAGCACATGATCACGCCACTCGCCGTTAATTTGGAGATAACGGCGCGCTTGCCCCTCCTCGCGGAACCCGATCTTGAGCAGCAGAGCGCGAGACGCTTGGTTCTCCGGAATACAGGCGGCTTCGAGCCGATGCAGCGCGAGCACGTGGAAGACGAAGGGTAGCATCGTGGTGAGCGCCGCATGCATGTGACCGTGTCGCGCATAGCGCTCGCCGATCCAGTAGCCCAAGGCAGCCGATTGCGTGACGCCACGGCGGACGTTCGACAGCGTGCAGCCGCCCATCAACGTGTTGTCGGACTTACGGAAAACAAAGAAGGGATAGGCCAAATCACCCCGGATCTCGCGCTGATAGCGGCGGATGCGGCGGCGGAACGCCGAGCGGGACAATTCGTCGGCGGCCCAGGTCGGCTCCCACGGCGAGAGGAAGTCGCGGGATTCGTGCCGGAGCACCGACCAGGCAGGATAGTCCGACATCTCGGGGTAGCGCAGGAAGACCCCGTCGCCCTGGAGCACGGGTTCACGGCCTCCAGGAAATATCATCCCCCGCATGAACATGAATTAGACGCTCGCGAGTGCCGTCGTCCGTCCGAAACGCCGCGCAAAGCGATCGAGCGACTCAAGGCGCCCGACCGGTCCTACCGATGCCATCGCAGGCGTACCCCGTTCAAGCAGCTTGGTCGCGAAACGTCTCAAGGCCGCGGCATCGACCGCATCGACACGCGCGGTCATCTCCTTGGTCGAGAGCACGCGGCCGAAGTTGAACAGGTGGCCGGCAATCCGCTCGCAGCGCGAACCGGGGCTTTCAAGCGCCATCAGGAGCGACGCACGAAGCTGGGCCCGGGCGCGCGCGGCTTCTTCCTCCGTCGCACCGATGGCCATCGCCTCGATCTCGGCGGCGATGAGCGGCGTGACGTCGCCCGCCTTGTCCTCGCCGGTTCCCGCGTAGATGCCGATCACTCCCGCGTCGCGATGCGACTGGGAGAACGCATAGATCGCGTAGCAAAGGCCGCGCTTCTCCCGCGCTTCCTGGAAGAGGCGGGACGACATGCCGCCGCCGAGCGCGGTGGTGAAGACCTGTGCGGTCACCACATCCGGATCCGTGCTGGCAACGCCAGGGAATGCGAACGCCAGGTGCGCCTGTTCTAGATCCTGATCGTCGCGGATCTCGCTGCTCGCGAATCTCGGTTCGACGGCTTCGGGCGCATCGCCCAACGCCAAACGACGGAACAGCGAGCCGGCCGCATCGACGAGCTGGGCATGCTCGACCGCACCCGCCGCGATCAGCATCATGCCGCCGGCACGATAATTGGCGCCCATGTAGGACTTAAGATCGGCGCGCGAGAAGGCAGAGACCGTCTTCTCGCTGCCGAAGATCGGCCAGCCCATCGACTGGTCGGGATAACACGCCTCCTGCAGGTGATCGAAGATCAGATCGTCCGGTGTGTCTCGCGTCTGACCGATCTCCTGAAGGATGACCTCACGCTCGCGCTCCAGTTCGCCTTCGTCGAAGGTCGGATTGATCAGAATGTCGGAGATGAGGTCGAGCGCGACGTCAACATTCTCCTTCAACACGCGGGCATGAAACGCAGTTTGCTCGCGGCTGGTGTAGGCGTTGAGGTCACCGCCGACCTGTTCGATCTCGGTTGCGATGTCCTTGGCCGAGCGGGTGGACGTTCCCTTGAACGCCATGTGCTCGAGCATGTGCGAGAGCCCAGCCTGTTCCGGCCGCTCGTGTCTGGGACCACAGCCGACCCAGACCCCCAAGGCAGCGCTTTCCAAATGGGGCATTGGGTCGGTGGCAACGATCAGTCCGTTTTCCAGCTTCGTGATTTCGATGCTCATGAAGTCCCTGTCCGCTCGAGGACAAAAGTCCTCACTGCGCCCACCTCGTTCGGCAGGACAGTGTAGCGTTCTTCTTGGGCCATGAGACCGGCAAGTTTTGGCGGTATTTCTGTAGGAATTCCAATAGCTTGAGTAATTGCCTCCGGGAACTTCGCCGGGTGGGCCGTGGCCAGCAGGACTACCGGCCCCTTGAGCTGAAGCTTGAGCGAGGCCGCGACACCGACCGCTGTATGGGGATCGATGACCATCCCCGTGTCCTTGTGGACACGCGCGATCGCGTCCCGCGTCTCCTTGTCGTTGCCGCTCGCCGCGAGATAGCGGCGCTGGAGCTCAGTGAGGACACGACTTGGAATCGGAAGTGAGCGCGTCGCCGCAAAGAGCTGCATCAACCCGCCGACGAGAGCCCCGTCGCGCTCGGCAGCTTCGAACACCGCACGTTCGAAATTGCTGGCGACCTGGATGTCCATCGACGGCGACAGCGTCTGCTGCGCACGGCCCGAACTGTAGATGCCTGTCGCAAGCGTTCGGACGAGAATGTCGTTGGCATTGGTCGCGATGACCAAGCGTTCGACCGGCAGTCCCATCCGTGCGGCGGCCTCGCCGGCGAAGACATCGCCGAAATTTCCTGTCGGCACGACGAAGGTGGGTGCGCGTCCCCTGCCCCCGACCGCAGCGGCCGCGGTGAAGTAGTAGACGCACTGCGCCATGATCCGCGCGAAGTTGATCGAATTCACCGCCGTGAGTTGTGTGCGGGCGGCAAAGGCGGCGTCGGCGAATAGAGCCTTCACGATGTTCTGCGCGTCGTCGAAGCTGCCTTGAACGGCAATATTGTGGACGTTCGCGTCGAGCACCGTCGTCATCTGGCGGCGCTGGACTTCCGACGTGCGCTGGTGCGGATGCAGCACGACGACATCGACGCCCGGCAGTCCGCGAAGCGCAGCGATCGCGGCCGAGCCGGTATCGCCGGAGGTTGCGACGATCACGGTCGCGCGTCGCTGCTGCTTCTTCAGCGCGCGCGCGAACAGGCGGCCGAGCAACTGCATCGCCACGTCCTTGAAGGCGAAGGTCGGACCGTGGAACAGCTCAAGCAGAAAGCGGTCGGAGCCAAGCTTGGCGACCGGGACGATTTCCTTGCGCGAGAAGGTCGCATAGGCGGCGTCGATGTCGGCACGGAATTCGGCATCGTCGAACGTGCCGGCCACGAAGGGACGCATCACGCGGAACGCGACTTCGGCGTAAGGGAGTTTCGAGAACGCTGCGATCTCGCCTTCGCTCAGTTGGGGCCAAGCGTCGGGAAGATAGAGCCCGCCATCGGCGGCCGGACCGCCGAGCAACACGTCGCCGAACTCGGCGGACGCGCCGCCCCTGGTGCTGATGTAACGCATCGAGATTTGCCTAGCTGAATTTCAAGCGGTCGTTTTTCACATGATAGACCAGATAGACGCCGACGAGCGTCGCGGCCAGACCGAACCATGTGAGCGCGTATTGCAGATGGTTGTTGGGGATGTCCACCCGGTATCCGGCAAATTTCGGCAGCCCGCCAGGGTTGGCGGGCTGGTCGGCGACGATGACGACGGGAGCGGAGGGCATCACTGCCAGGGTCCGCACGATGCCTTCGATGTCCCGCCAGTACCATAGACGCTGGGCTTCGTCGGCCGCGGGGGTGAATGCGTTGGGCTCACCCTTGAGGCGCACGATCCCCGACACGGCCACGTCCCCTTCCACCTGCCCCTCCGCGCGGGTCTCCGGCGCCTTGGAGGATTGCGGGACGAAACCGCGATCGACGAGAATTGTGCCGCCACCGTCGAGAACGAGCGGGGTGAGCACATGGACACCGAGCCCCAAATCGAACTCGGTGGCGTAAACATACGCCTCCTTGTCGTGGAGGAAGTGTCCCTGCGCGCGAACGCGGCGCCATTCCATCGCCGGGAGCGGAAGGCGTAGGACATCGTCGACCGGCGTCTCGGGAGCGCCCATCCGCTCGGCGATCGTCATCAGAAGCGCTTCCTTCTCGTGCAGGCGCTGCACCTGCCAGGCGCCGAGCCCAATGAGCAGAAGAAGGGCCGGCACGGCCCAGAGCGTCATACCGGGAAGCGGCCGGAAGCGGATCATGACGGGTATATAGGCGGCTCTGAGCTACTGCTCCAGCACCAGTTGTCCGCGTTCGTGGACCCATTTCACGCGGGACAGGAAGGACATGCCGAGCAGATTGACGTTGAGCGCCTGGTCGGGAATGACGAGCGCAGGCACATCGTGGACGATGATGTCGCCGACCTCGACCGTGTCGAGCGTGACCGAGGCCGCGCGGCCTTCGCCGTTCGCCGTGTGGATCGTGATCACGTAATCCCGCTCATGCGGGTGGTAGCCCAAGCGGCCGGCTTCGCTTTCGCGGAGGACGATCCGCGACGCACCCGTGTCGACCATGAAAACGATCTGGCGGCCGTCGACGCGAGCGTCTGTTGTGAACTGTCCGTTCTCGGACCGGATGACGACATTGCGGACGTTGCGCGGATTGGCCGGTTTCGCAGGTTCGACCTTGGCAACGGTCTTGTCGTCCTTCGCCTCGACCACGGTCTCGTTGAGCACTCTCACGCCGAAAAGGCTGAGAGCAACGAAAACAATCGCGATAAGAACGATGCGGGACATGGCCGAATTTTACGAGAGAGCTTCGGAAGGCCGGACTAACGGCTGTTCGCCGCTCGGGGTTTAGCCCTCCGCTGGTGAGGACAGCGCGAATGCATTCGCTAAAATTGTTCGCATTCTCAGGCCGCTTTGCGGCCTTCTTCGGCCTTGTGCTTGTACTGGAGCACGATGAGCGCCGCCTTGAGCGGCCGTAGGAACGCGAGCGAGAGTATTACAAGCGCCGGTCCCCAGACCACCGCGTGGACCCAATAAGGCGGTTGGAGCGCGACTTCCATGATGAGCGCGCCGCCCGCGACGATCGCGCCGACGATCAAGATGACGAAGATGGCGGGGCCGTCACCGGCCTCGAACCGCGAGAAATCCAGCTTGCACGATGAGCAAGAGGGCGCGACCGAGAGATAGCCTCGGAACAGCTTTCCCTTACCGCACCGGGGACAGCGCCCTAACATCGAGGCGGAGAGGACCGAAGGTCCTCTCTCTGCCTCGGGAAGGACGTCATTCATGCCACGACGGCGCTGGCACCAAACACATAGATGCAGACGAAGAGGAACAGCCACACCACGTCGACGAAGTGCCAGTACCAAGCAGCAGCCTCAAAGCCGAAGTGGCGCGCCGGCGTGAAGTGGCCGGCGATCTCGCGGCCCAGGCACACGATCAGGAACAGCGTTCCGATGATCACATGCAGACCGTGGAAGCCCGTCGCCATGAAGAACGCGGAGCCGTAGATGGCGGAGAGATTGCCGACGCCCGCGGTGAGAGACCTGTGCGCCTCGTCGGTCAGGGGGCCAAGCATCGCGCCATTGAGCCCGAACGTGAACTCGGCGTGGCTGTATTCGTACGCTTGAACGGCCGTGAAGCTGAGGCCGAGAGCGATGGTCAGCATCAAACCCTGGATCGCGCCCTTGCGGTCGCCCATCAGGATCGCGTGGTGCGCCCAGGTGACGGTGCTGCCCGAGGTGAGCAGGATCATCGTGTTGATCAGCGGCAGGTGCCACGGATCGAAGGTGACGATGCCCTCCGGCGGCCACATGCCGATCGAGACGTCGACGGGGAACAGCGCCGAATTGAAATAGGCGAAGAACCACGCGAAGAAGAACATCACTTCCGACGCGATGAAGAGGATCATGCCGTAGCGCAGACCGAGCTTCACCACCGGCTTGTGGTCGCCTTTGACCACGGACTCGCGCACGACGTCGCGCCACCATCCGGCCATCGTGTAGAGGACGAGACCGAAGCCCAGGAGGAAGATCCACGGCTGGCCGTTGACCGGAAGTCCCCAGAAGCCGGTGTAGCCGCTGTTCATCCAGAACACGGCCCCGATCAGCATGACGAATGCGCCGGCCGAACCGACGATCGGCCACGGGCTGGGATCGACCAGGTGATAGTCGTGATGAACTTCGCCGTGAGCCATGTGTCTCTGCCTTTCTGGTCTCAGCCCCTTGGAGCCGATTGAGCAGCGGTGTTGACCGCCTTCTGATTGGCCGCTGGGTAGAACGTATAAGAGAGTGTGATTTCCTGGATGCTGTCGCCGTCGCGGTCGGTGAGGATTTCAGGTGCGATGAAGAACGACACCGGCATCTCGACCGACTGGCCGGGATCGAGCTTCTGCTCGCTGAAGCAGAAGCACTGGATCTTGCTGAAGTAGCGCCCCGCCAGATCCGGCACGACGTTGAATGTCGCGCGACCGACGATCGCGTGATCCGAGTTGTTCACCGCGCGGAAGAACGCGAGGCGATTTTCGCCGACCTTGACCTGAACGGAACGCTGCTCGGGCTGGAACGACCAGGGCAGCGCCGCATCCGTGTTGGTGTCGAAACGGACGGTGATGACGCGATCGCTGATGGTCGTAGGAGCAGTGTCTGCACGCTGCGGCGTTCCGCCGTAGCCGGTGACGCGGCAGTAGAGATCGTAAAGCGGAACGGCGGCATAGGAGAGCCCGACCATGCCCACGACAACGGCAAGGCAGCTCGCACCGACCAGATTGTTCCGCGAAATCTTCACTGAACCGGTCCCACCCCAACCTGACCGCCCATGCGGACGATCGTCATGAAAAAGAACAGCACCACCAGGAAAACGAGAATGCCGGCGATTGCGAAGTTGCGCATCCGGCGCGCTCGTTCGTATGCCTCTTTGGCTGCGTCCGCGTTCCTCTTGTCATCGTCCGTCATACCCGCGCGAACGGCGTGAGGGCCGCGATACCCAGAGCTTGTTCGACGATGATCGCGGCGAACAAGGCAAACAGATACAGAATGGAGATGCCGAAGAGCCGACGCGCGTTCGGTTCAAGATCGGTGTTCCGCTCGCGGGCCACGCGCACGCTGCCGACAGCAAACCATCCGCCAAGCGCCGCGTTCGCGACGAGATAGAGCGGTCCGGCAAATCCGAGGACAACGGGCAGGAATCCGCTCAGCACGACGAGTGCGGTGTAGATCACGATCTGACGGCGCGTCTCGGTCTTGCCGCTCACCACGGGAAGCATCGGAACACCCGCTTTCGCGTAATCGTCGGCGCGAAAGAGCGACAGCGCCCAGAAATGCGGTGGCGTCCAAAGGAAGATGATGGCGACGAGAACCAGGGGCTCGATGGAAAGCCCGCCTGTGACCGCCGCCCAGCCGATGGCCGGCGGCAGCGCGCCGGCGAGACCGCCGATGACGATGTTCTGCGACGTGCTGCGTTTGAGCCATGCGGTGTAGACGACGACGTAGAAGACGATCGTGAACGCCAGCAACGCGGCCGCCACGAGGTTGACGAACAACCCCATCACGGTCACCGCGCCGACCGAAAGCGTCAGCCCGAAGGCCGCCGCATCGCCGGCCGGGATCGCGCCGCGAGGGATCGGTCGCGAGCGCGTGCGCGCCATCAACCGATCGATGTCCGCGTCGTAGGCCATGTTGAGCGCGCCCGATGCCCCCGCCCCCACCGCAATCGCGAGAAGCGCGGTCAGCGCCGTCGCGATGTGGATGGAGCCCGGCGCGAGCACCAGACCCGCGACGCCGGTGAACAGCACGAGCGACATCACTCGCGGCTTCAGCAGCGCGAAATAATCGCCCACCGTCGCGAGGTTCAACTCACTCGCGACGTCGATGGACTGCGATGACTGCGTTGCCGACGACACGCTCAACTGTCCTTTCAATGGCCGCCGCCGCCGGTGATGCGCGGCAGATCATTGAAGGTGTGGAACGGCGGCGGAGAGGACAGCGTCCACTCGAGCGTCGTCGCACCCGCACCCCACGGATTGTCGCCCGCCACCCGCTTGCGCGTGAACGCATCCGCCATAACCACCAGGAAGATGATCACGCCGAAGCCGGAGATGAACGAGCCGATCGAAGACACGTAGTTCCAGCCCGCGAACGCATCCGGATAGTCGGCATAGCGGCGCGGCATGCCCGCGAGGCCCAGGAAGTGCTGCGGGAAGAACGCCAGGTTCACGCCAACAAACGTGACCCAGAAGTGCAGCTTCGCCAGCGTCTCGTTGTAGAGGTAGCCGGTGATCTTCGGGAACCAGTAGTACCAGCCGGCGAAGATCGCGAAGACGGCGCCGAGCGACAGCACGTAATGGAAGTGCGCCACCACGTAGTAGGTGTCGTGCAGCGCGGTGTCGATGCCGGCATTGGCGAGCACGACGCCCGTCACGCCGCCAACGGTGAACAGGAAGATGAAGCCCACCGCCCACAGCATCGGTGTGCGGAAGCTGATCGAGCCGCCCCACATCGTGGCAATCCAGGAGAAGATCTTCACGCCGGTCGGAACCGCGATCACCATCGTGGCGAATACGAAGTAGGCCTTCGTGTCGACCGACATGCCGACCGTGTACATGTGGTGCGCCCACACGACGAAGCCGATGAAGCCGATCGCGACCATCGCGTAGGCCATGCCGAGATAACCGAACACCGGCTTGCGCGAGAAGGTCGAGACGATCTGGCTGACCATGCCGAAGCCCGGGAGGATCAGGATGTACACTTCCGGGTGGCCGAAGAACCAGAACAGGTGCTGGTAGAGGTTCACGTCGCCGCCGCCGGCCGGATTGAAGAACGTCGTGCCGAAGTGGCGATCCGTCAGCAGCATCGTGATCGCGCCCGCGAGAACGGGAAGCGACAGAAGCAGCAGGAACGTGGTGACCAGGATCGACCACACGAACAGCGGCATCTTGTGCAGGGTCATGCCCGGCGCGCGCATGTTGAAGATCGTGGTGATGAAGTTGATCGCGCCCAGGATGGAGGACGCGCCCGCGATGTGCAGCGAGAAGATCGCGAGATCCATCGCCGGTCCCGGCGAACCGTAGGTCGAGAGCGGCGCATAGATCGTCCAACCGCCGCCGACGCCCTCGCCGCCTGAATCGCCCTCGACAAACATCGAGAGGATCAGCAGGAGGAAGGAGAACGGCAGCAGCCAGAACGAAATGTTGTTCATGCGCGGGAACGCCATGTCCGGCGCGCCGATCATGAGCGGCGTGAACCAGTTGCCGAACCCGCCGATCATCGCGGGCATGATCATGAAGAACACCATGATCAGGCCGTGGCCGGTGACGAAGACGTTGAAGGCGTGCGGATCGGCAAAGATCTGCAGGCCCGGATACATGAGCTCCGCGCGCATCATGACCGACAGGAAGCCGCCGATCACGCCCGCGCAGATGGCGAACACGAGGTACATCGTGCCGATGTCCTTGTGGTTCGTGGAATAGACGTAACGCCGCCAGCCCGTCGGGTGGCTTTCGTGCCCAGCGTGCGCGTCGTGAGCTCCGTGACCGTGAGCCGTATCGTGGTGAGTGCTTGCCATGACGCTCCTCGCTTTCTAACGACGCTCGTCCGCGAGGCGCGTGGGCGCGCCGACGGTGGCGAATTTGGTTCTTGCTTCGGCGACCCATTGGTCAAAGCGCTCCTGGCTCACGACTTCAACCGTGATCGGCATGAAGGCGTGACGCGCGCCGCACAGTTCCGAGCATTCGCCGTAGAACGTGCCTTCGCGGTTGGCGTTGAACCAGGTCTGATTGAGCTTGCCGGGCACCGCATCGATCTTCACGCCGAAGGCGGGGATCGCCCATGCGTGGATGACATCCGCGCCAGTCGTGATGATCCGCACCGTCTTGTTGATCGGCACGACGACGTGATTGTTGGTGCCGAGCAGCCGCGGCACGCCCTGCTGCGCAGCCACGCGATCCGCCAGCATCAGCGCATCGAAGGTGAAGTTCCCGTTATCAGGATATTCGTAGCTCCAGTACCACTGCTTGCCGATGGCCTTGATGGTGATGTCGGCCGGCGGAATGACGTCCGAGTAATAGAGCAGCCGGAAGGACGGGATCGCGATCGCGACAAGGATCGCGACCGGAATGACCGTCCACAGCACTTCGAGCGTGGTGTTGTGCGTTGTCGCCGTCGGCGTCGGATTGGCCTTGGCGTTGTAACGCACCGCGATCCAGACCAGCAGCGCGAGCACGAATATGCAGATCGCGGTGATGATCCAGAGCACGAAATTGTGCAGATCGATGATCCGGCTCATGCGATCGGTGGCGGCTTCCTGGAGACCCAGCTGCCACGGAACCGGACCCTGTGCCGCCGCCTGGGCGAGTGCGTCAGCCATACCCCCGAAAACCATCATCGCCGCAACCAAACCGGTAAGCGTAAGCGCTCCTAACCTCCGGATCATTCTGCGTCCCTCGCATAAGCAGATGGCCGGGCCCAAAGGCGCTACCGCCCAGTCCCGGCTTCAAGAATTCTCCTCCGGGGCGATTTACGCGGCCCCCCCAACCCGAGTCATTGCGACCTAGTGCCACGCGTTTTTCCCCGCCGCAACGGCAAAACGACAAAACTGTGGCGAGTCGTGACTGAGCAACAGAGGACTCCTATATATCCGGGGCGGCGTCCAGTGCGAGATGATCTATGACAACCCCCGACGAGCTGTTCTTCACACAAACCGGCATGAACAGGGATCGCGTGCAGCAGGTGGTCGATACCACGCTGCATGGCGCCGATGACGGCGAACTCTATCTCGAGTACCGCCAAACCGAGAGCTTCGCCTTCGACGACGGCCGTCTGAAGGCGGCGACTTACGATACAACTCAGGGATTTGGCCTGCGTGCGGTCTCGGGCGAGGCCACCGGCTATGCGCACGCATCCGAGTTGTCGGAGGCCGCGATCAAGCGCGCGGCCGATGCGGTCGGTGTGGTGAAGCTCGGTCATTCGGGCACGCTCGCGGACGGTCCGGCGCGGACGAACATCCACCTCTATGCGGACGACAGCCCGCTCGCCTCTGCGAGTTTTGACGTGAAAGTGAAGCTGATGGCGGAGATCGACGCCTACGCGCGGTCGAAGGACCCGCGCGTCCGGCAGGTCTCGTGCTCGCTCGCCGGCGAGTGGCAGGTCGTCGAGATCATGCGCCCCGGCGGCGAGATCTACCGCGATGTGCGTCCGCTGGTGCGACTGAATATTTCCGTCGTGGTCGAAGAGAACGGCCGGCAGGAGAACGGATTCTACGGCGGCGGCGGACGCCGCGCCTACACCGATTACATTTCGCCGGATTATTGGCGCGCCGGCGTGGACGAAGCGCTCAGGAGCGCGCTGGTGAATTTGGCATCGGTGCCCGCGCCGGCGGGGGAGATGCAGGTCGTGCTCGGAGCCGGCTGGCCGGGAATCCTGCTGCACGAGGCGGTCGGCCATGGGCTCGAGGGCGACTTCAACCGCAAGAAAACCTCGGCGTTTGCCGGGCTTCTGGGCGAGCGGGTCGCCTCTCCGGGCGTGACTGTGGTCGACGATGGAACCATCGCCGAGCGCCGCGGCTCGCTCACGATCGACGACGAGGGCACGCCGACGTCGCGGACCGTGCTCATCGAGGACGGTATCCTCAAAGGCTACATCCAGGACCGCATGAACGCCCGCCTGATGGGCGTGGCCCCCACGGGCAACGGCCGCCGCGAATCGTTCGGGCACGCGGTCATGCCGAGGATGACCAACACTTACATGTTGGGCGGCAAGCATGCGCCCGAAGAGATCATCCGGTCGGTCAAGAACGGCATCTATGCCGTGCAGTTCGGCGGCGGCCAGGTCGACATCACGTCCGGCAAGTTCGTGTTCTCCTGCACCGAGGCCTACAAGCTGGAGGACGGCAGGATCGGCCAACCCATCAAGGGTGCAACCCTGATCGGCAACGGTCCGGACGCCATGACTCGGGTCTCCATGATCGGCAACGACATGAAGCTCGACACCGGCATCGGCACCTGCGGCAAGAACGGGCAGAGCGTGCCGGTGGGGGTGGGCCAACCGACGCTCAGGATCGATGCGCTGACAGTCGGCGGCACTGCTCAGTAGGATTGCCTCTTCCGGTGAATGCGCATAGAGTATGCGCATAATGCGCATTATTCATGCGCATGCCGAGGAGCCATGAAAAAGAAGCGTTTTGACGAGCCTGCCGAGAAATTCCGGCATAGCGGGCGGATCGGGCAGCCGCCCCTACCCGGCCGCAAACGTGCGGTGAATGTCACCGTCGACGAGACCGTGCTGACCGAGGCCAAGGAGCTTGGACTGAACCTCTCCCAGGTTCTGGAGGACGAGCTTCGAAGGCGGGTGAAGGACGAGAAGACCCGACGCTTCCAGGAGGAGCACCGTGACGCCATCGAGGCGCACAACCGCTTCATCGAGAAGCACGGGATTTTCGGCGCGAAGTACCGGTCCTGGTGACGTGATGGTTGCCCTTCAGTTCGACGTCTTTGCGAACCCCGAGCCCGAATCCGCGCCACTGCACCCCTACGTCGTGGTGGTCCAACACGGCGCGCTGGGTGCCTTGAGCACGCGTCTTGTTGCCCCCCTGATTTCGCCCACGGTCTCACCGTCCTTGGGGAGGTTGATGCCGGAGGTCAGCATCCGTGGTTCCCGCTATCTCATCGATGTGACCAGCATCGGCGTGGTGCCGGAACGAATGCTCCAGGAACGAGTCGCGAATTTGGAAGACCGGCGCTATGACATCGTCCAGGCGATCGATCTTGTCTTCACTGGCGTCTGACATGACTGAGTACTGGTTCCGCCCGAAGGAAAAAGGAATCGGCGCGGGCGTCCCCACCAACTGGAAGGGTTGGGCGCTCTTCCTCGGGTACGTCGCCGCGATCCTGGCCATCCCTAGCGGGTTCGTATTGGCCGTCGGACACGAAGCCACGGTCATCGAGCGCTTCATCGCGCTTATCGTGATCTCGGTGCCATTCCTCTATGTGGCGTGGAAAAAGACCGAAGGCGGCTGGCGCTGGCGCGGCGGCGACGAAGATCTCGACGATCAGACCGGGCGCTGACGTTCAGAGGAAATTGTAGCTGTCGAACAGCCGGCAGAGGTCGCCCTTCCACTCGCCGCGATAGGCTGCGAGCAGCTCCTCAGCCCTCGTCTGCCCACGGTCGACGATTTCCTGGAGCGGTTCGAGGAAGCCCTTCTCGCTCTTGATGCCGAGGTCCTTGGCACGCGCTTCGAGACCGGCAGTCGAGATGGCTAGCATGCGGCGCGAGAGGTCCAGCACGTTCGTCTTGCGGAACGGCGTCTGGAACGCGAGCTTGGGGACGGCCGCGCGCATCGCTTCGCGCTCTTCGGACGTCCAGTCTTTGACCAGGTCCCACGCGGCATCGAGCGCGCTCTGATCATAGAAGAGGCCGGCCCACAACGCGGGGAGACCACAGATCCGCCTCCATGTACCGCCGTCCGCGCCTCTGACTTCGAGGTACTGCTTCAAGCGGACTTCCGGAAAGATCGTGGTCAGGTGATCGGCCCAGTCGGACATCATCGGGGTGACATGGGCGACTTCGGGAATCTTCCGCGCCATGAAATCGCGGAACGATTTGCCCGACACGTCGATGTACTTGCCGTCGCGATAGACGAAATACATCGGCACATCGAGTGCGTAATCGACATAGCGCTCGAAGCTGAAGCCGTCTTCGAAGACGAAGGGCAGCATTCCCGCGCGCGCATTGTCGACATCGGTCCAGATGTGACTGCGATAGGACAGGAAGCCGTTCGCCCTGCCCTCGCGGAACGGCGAATTCGCGAACAGTGCGGTCGCGACCGGCTGCAGCGCGAGCCCAACGCGGAACTTCTTCACCATGTCGGCTTCGGAGCCGAAATCGAAATTGCCCTGCACCGTGCAGGTGCGGAACATCATCTCGAGTCCGTAGCCGCCGACCTTCGGCATGTAGGCGCGCATGATTCCATAGCGCCCTTTCGGCATGACCGGCGTTTCGGCAAGCGTCCAGGTCGGCGCGAAGCCCACGCCGAGGCAGCCGGCACCAATTTCAGCGCACACTTCCCGCACCTGATGACGATGCGTGTTCAGCTCTTCGCAGGTTTCATGAACATGCGTCATCGGCGCGCCGGAGAGTTCGAACTGCCCACCCGGCTCGAGGCTCAGCGCAGCGCCGCCGAACGAAAGGCCGATGATGTTGGGGCCCTCCATGATCGGCTTCCAGCCGAAGCGCTGCATGCCTTCCAGAAGCTGACGGATACCCGGACGCGTCTCGTAGGCGAGCGGCTTATAGTCTTTCAGCGAGTAGACGAATTTTTCGTGCTCGGTCCCGATGCGCCATCGGCTCTTGGGCTTTGAGCCCGACGCGATGTGAGCGACCAGATCGTCCCGCGACTGTATCGGGCCTCCGGCAGATTGCGGGATCGACATGCTCTTCCTTGCCCGCGAATTTCATCTGCGCGGTGCTGATAACGGCGCGAACCTACTGATCCGCCTTGGGACTTACAAGCTTCGCCGCCAATCCCCGACAATCCCCTGAAACAGCGCGAGCGCCGCGAGCGCCGCTGTGTCCGCGCGCATGATGCGTGGCCCGAGCGTCACCGGAATGACACACGCATTCGAACGTAGCAGCGCACGCTCTTCGGGATCGAACCCGCCTTCAGGTCCGGTGAGCACGGCCCATGGTTGGTCGCCGTCCGCGACTTTGAGAGCATCGACGATCGGCGCGGCGTCGCCGCCTTCGTCGCAGAAGATGATGCGGCGGTCCTTTGGCCACGACCTCAGCAGGTTTTCGAGAGAGACCGGCTCGCGGATTTCGGGAACGCTGACGCGGCCCGACTGCTCGGCGGCTTCGATCGCGTTGGCTCTGAGGCGATCCGTATTCACGCGCCGCGCAATGGTGCGACGGGTAAGCACCGGCTGAAGCACGCGCACGCCGAGTTCGGTCGCCTTCTGCGCGACATAGTCGGCCGGCGTCTTCTTGATGGGCGCAAAGACGAGCCACAGATCGGGAAGGTCCGACTGATTTTCGGTCTGCGCTTCACACACGAGAGTAGCGCTGTGCTTCTTCGCCTCGAGGATCTCGCATCGCCACTCGCCGTCCTGTCCGTTGAAGACGAGCAGGCGATCGCCAACTCCTGCACGCATGACGCGAATGAGATAGTGCGTCTGCGCATCGTTGATCGGGACCTTCACGCCCGATTGAAGCGCTGCCTCGACGAAAAGGCGGACCTTGCCGCCTGGTTCTTCGACCAGACCGTTCGCATTCTCTTTGTTCCGGTTCATCGAGGGGTTACGGTTCCAACCATGCTCCCGCGGTTGCAGCACGCATGAACGCCGGTCCGCAAGTCCCTCAAGGTGCGGCGCGACCGGCCGAGCGCCGGCCCGCCGATGCGGTCCCGGCAAGCTGGGTCGACGGCGCGCCTCGCTTCGTGCGGCCGTATTTGAGACTGATGCGCCTCGATCGACCGATCGGTGCGTGGCTGCTGTTCTGGCCGTGCGTGTTCGGTCTCTCGCTTGGCGCGACATCGGTAGGGCTCGCTTACCCCCCGCCGCTGGATGTGGTGCTGTGCGGTATCGGTGCCATCGTGATGCGCGGTGCAGGCTGCACCTACAACGACATCGTGGATCGTCACTACGACGCACAGGTCGAACGCACGCGAAACCGTCCGATACCATCCGGTGCTGTCAGCGTCGGTGCGGCATGGGTGTTTGCGATCGCGCTCAGCCTTATCGGTCTCGGCGTCCTGGCCTACTTCAACCTCTTCGCGATTCTGGTCGGCGTCGCATCGCTCTTCCTGATCGCCATCTATCCGTTCATGAAACGGATCACGTGGTGGCCGCAGGCGTGGCTCGGGCTCACGTTCAACTGGGGCGTGCCGTTCGGCTATGCCGCGATGACGGGGACGATCGCACCTCCTGCTTTGCTGTTCTACGTGGGATGCTTCTTCTGGACTCTCGGCTACGACACGATCTACGCGCATCAGGACAAGGAGGACGACGTCCTGATCGGCGTTAAGTCCTCCGCGATCCGGCTGGGCCCACGCACCAAGCCCTGGCTGTACGTCTTCTACGCGCTCGCCTTTGCGCTGATGATCGCGGGCGGTCTGGCGGCCGGTTTGCGCATCGTCTTCGTTCTCTCGATGCTGGTTACTGGCGCTCATCTGCTCTGGCAATTGCATCTGCTCGATATCGACCGGCCGCTGCGTTGTCTCATGCTGTTCAAGTCGAACCGGGATACGGGCGCATTGATCGCGGCCGCGCTCGTCCTCGGCAGCGTCTTCGGCGTCTAGAACGATGGATGATGTCGCCGACCGCGAACGCTTCATCCGCGCCAACACCAAACTGAAGCAGCCGCCACTGGTGCCCGAGATCAGCCTGTTCCTCGCCGATCAAGTCATGAATTTGTGGGGCGAAACAGAAGCGCACACCGCAGCGAATGCATCGGGCCTGAAGTCGTTGCCCCCGCCTTACTGGGCGTTCGCCTGGCCGGGTGGACAGGCGATTGCGCGTTACATCCTCGACAATCCGAGCCAGGTTCGCGACCGCACGGTGCTTGATTTCGGCGCGGGCTCGGGCCTCGTCGCGATTGCCGCAGCGAAAGCCGGCGCGTCCTGTGTCATCGCGGCCGAAATCGATCCGCTCGCGCTTGCAGTCATCGACATGAATTCGCGCACCAATGGCGTGTTCGTCGAACCGATCGGGATCGACGTCATCGGCTCGAACCCGCGCTGGAACACCGTGCTTGCGGGCGACATGTGCTACGAGCGCCCCGTTGCCGACCGGCTTGTCCCCTGGCTGCGCCAGCTCGTGAAAGGCGGCGTGCGCGTCTTGCTCGGCGATCCGGGCCGCAATTATTTTCCCGATGGCGGCGTCACCAAGATCGCAACCTTTGCCGTGCCGACACCGCTCGATCTCGAGGACCGCGAGGTGCGCGAGACCTCTGTCTACCGGCTTACAGAATGACGCGCGGCGGCTCAAAATTGAGGCAAGACAAACGCTTGGCGCAGTGCAACAGTACGACAACTTTGCTTCGGGGGAAGGTGCATGTCGGTCGAAGGTGAAGTAGCCGCAAAGGATGCCCATGAACTCCATCGGGCGCTCGGACCCTGGCAGCTCATAGCGCTCGGCATTGGCGCCATCATCGGCGCGGGCATCTTCGTGATCACCGGGCACGCCGCCGCAACCTATGCCGGTCCGGGCGTCGTGATCTCGTTCATGATTGCCGGTCTCGGCTGCTTCTTCGCCGGTCTCTGCTACGCCGAATTCGCGTGCATGATCCCCGTTGCGGGCTCGGCCTACACCTACACCTACGCCACGATGGGGCGGTTCCTCGCCTGGTTCATCGGCTGGAATTTGGTGCTCGAGTATCTGGCCGCGGCCTCGACAGTCGCAGTGGGTTGGTCGGGCTATTTCGTGCAGTTGCTGTCGCAACTGGGGATCACCATTCCCCGCGCGGTGTCATCGGCGCCGCTGGCGATGACAAGTCTCACCGATATCTCTTTCACCGGCTCCGTCCTGAATCTGCCGGCGGTGCTCGTCGTCGGCCTTGCCACCACGATGCTCGTGATCGGCATCAAAGCCTCCGCGCAATTCAATGCCGTGATGGTCGTTATCAAGCTCGTGATCGTCGTCCTCGTCATCGGGTTCGGCCTTCCGCTGATCATGGGCAGCAATCTCGAGCCGTTCATTCCGCCCAACACCGGCACCTGGGGAGAGTTCGGCTGGAGCGGCGTGTTCCGCGCAACCGGCGTGATCTTCTTTGCCTATATCGGCTTCGATGCAGTGTCAGTCGCCGCGCAGGAAGCGCGCAACCCGCAGCGCGACATGCCGATCGGCATCCTCGGATCGCTGCTGATCTGCACGCTGCTCTATATCCTGATGTCGCTCACGATGACGGGGCTCGCGCACTACACGGATCTCAACGTCGCTTATCCGGTGTTCGTTGCGATCAACAACGCCGGGCCGCAGCTCGCCTGGCTCGGCTTCCTCGTCAATGTTGGCGCCGTGGTCGGGCTCGCGTCCGTCGTTCTCGTGCTGCTGCTTGGCCAGTCGCGGGTGTTCTATGCGATGTCGCGCGACGGTCTGATCCCGCCGCTCTACTGCCAGATTCATCCGACATTCCGCACGCCGTGGATCGGCACGATCGTAACGGGAATGTTCGCGGGGTTGCTGGCGGGTCTGGTACCGCTCAGCATCCTGGGCGAGTTGGTTTCGATCGGCACGCTGCTGGCGTTCACGATCGTATGCGCCGGCATTCTGGTCTTGCGGATCGCGCGGCCGGACTACCACCGCCCGTTCAGGACGCCGCTCGTGTGGATCGTGGCGCCGCTCGGTATGGCAATGTGCATCTTCATGATGGCATTCCTGCCGATCGACACGTGGCTGCGGTTGCTTGTTTGGACAATCATCGGCCTCGTCATCTACTTCTTTTATGGGCAGTACCACGCCAAGCCACCGCGTTTCGTGCTGAGCAAGCAACCCGCCGAGTAGAATGTGAGTACCACCGAGCTCGCGGAGCCTGACGCCGCCAACGACGGCGAGCATCGGCTTCGCCGGACGCTTGGTCCGTTCCACCTGACCATGATCGGGATCGGCTGCATCATCGGCGCCGGCATCTTCGTGATTGCAGGCACCGCGGCGGCTCTGCATGCGGGCCCGGCGGTTCTGATCTCCTTCCTCTTCGCGGCGCTCGCCTGCCTGTTCGCAGGGCTCTGCTACGCCGAGTTCGCCGCGATGATCCCGGTCTCGGGCAGCGCCTATACCTACGCCTACGCGACAATGGGCCGGTTCGTCGCCTGGTTCATCGGCTGGAATCTGGTGCTCGAATACGGCGTCTCGGCGTCCACCGTTGCGGTCGGGTGGACCGGCTATTTCGTCAGTCTGCTGAGCAGTGTCGGGATAGATTTCCCCGCGTCGCTCTCGAATGCGCCGCTTGCCGGAGCCGGTCCCTCCGATCTGCATTGGACCGGCGCAATCATCAATCTCCCGGCCACCCTCCTTACGTTGGGGCTGACGGCGCTTCTGGTCGTCGGCATGCGCGCGTCGGCCCAGTTCAACGGCGCGATGGTCCTGATCAAGACGGCAATCATCCTGCTGGTCATCCTGTTCGGGTTGCCGTTCGTGCAGGCGGACAACCTCTCGCCCTTCATCCCGCCCAACGAAGAGCCCGGCCGTTTCGGCTGGAGCGGAATCCTTGCCGCGTCCGGCATGGTGTTCTTCGCCTATATCGGCTTCGACGCCGTATCGGTCGCGGCCCAGGAAGCGAAGAACCCGCAGCGCGACATACCGATCGGCATCATCGGCTCGCTTGCGATCTCCGCCGCGTTGTATGTGCTGATCGCGCTCGTGCTCGTCGGCGTCACCGATTATCGCATGCTCAACGTCCCCAACCCGGTGTCGTTTGCCGTCGAGCAGGTGCCGGCACTTGCCTGGCTCTCGCTTCCGATCAATCTCGGCGCGCTGGTTGGATTGGCCTCCGTCGTGTTCGTGTCGCTCTACGGGCAGTCGCGGATCTTCTACTGCATGGCGCGCGACGGATTCCTCTGGCCGCTGTTCGGCAAGGTGCATCCGACATTCAGGACCCCGCATACGGGGACAATCGTGACCGGCATCATCGCCGCGATCCTTGCTGCGCTCTTTCCGCTCGACATCCTGGCCGACCTCGTCTCGATCGGAACGCTGCTCGCCTTCATCGTCGTCTGTGTCGGGATCATGATGCTGCGGCTCAGCGCGCCCAACGCACCCCGCCCCTTCCGCACGCCGTTCGTGTGGTTAATCGCGCCGTTGGGCGTCGTGACCTGCGGGACCTTGATGTTCAGCTTGTCGTCCGCGACCTGGATTCGTCTTGCAGTCTGGACAGCGCTCGGGCTTGCGATCTATTTCGCTTACGGCTACCGGCACGCGGCGCCGTCCAAGTGGAAAGTAAGCTAGTCTCTCCCGCATGAGCTACCGCTCGCTTCGCGAGTTCATCAAACGCCTCGAATCCGAAGGCGAACTCGTGCGCGTGCGCGAGCCAGTTTCGACCGTGCTCGAGATGACGGAGATCCAGACACGCCTGCTCGCCGAGAACGGGCCTGCGGTGATCTTCGAGCAACCGGTCAAAGCCGACGGCACGCGGTCGGATATTCCGGTGCTCGTGAACCTGTTCGGCACGGTCAAGCGCATCGCCATGGGCGTCACGATGGGTGGTCTTGAACGCCGTGACGCAAAGTCGTTGCGCGAAGTGGGTGAGCTTCTCGCGTCGCTCCGTCAGCCCGAGCCCCCGCGCAGCATCTCGGAAGCTTTCGAACTGATCCCGCTCGCCAAAAGCGTGCTGTCGATGAAGCCCAAGACCGTCAGCGCAAGAAGCGCAGCGTGTCAGCAGGTCGTGCTTCAGGGCACCGACATCGATCTCAATCGCCTGCCCGTGCAGACGTGCTGGCCCAACGAGCCCGCGCCTCTGATCACTTGGCCGCTCGTCGTGACCAAGGGACCGTCGGACTCGCGCGAGGACAGTTTCAATCTCGGCATCTACCGGATGCAGCTTCTCTCGCGGAACCAGGCGATCATGCGCTGGCTCCGCCATCGCGGCGGCGCGCAGCAGCATCGCAGATGGTCGGAGACGAAAGCGGATGCGCCCTTCCCGGCGGCCATCGTGATCGGCGCCGATCCGGGCACGGTGATCGCCGCGGTCACGCCGGTGCCGGACACGTTTTCCGAATATCAGTTCGCCGGACTGCTGCGCGGCGCGCGCGTCGAGCTTGCCGACTGCGTGACGCAGCCGCTGAAGGTCCCAGCCGAAGCGGAGATCGTGATCGAGGGCGAAGTCTCCCTCAGCGACTATCGCGACGAGGGTCCCTACGGCGACCACACCGGCTACTACAACGCGGTCGAGAAGTTCCCGGTCTTCACGGCGACCGCGATCACGATGCGGAAAGACCCGATCTATCTCTCGACGTTCACGGGACGTCCACCCGACGAGCCGTCACGCCTGGGTGAGGCGCTCAACGAGGTGTTCATCCCGCTCTTCCAACAGCAGTTCCCGGAGATCGTGGATTTCTGGCTGCCGCCCGAAGGCTGCTCCTACCGCATCGCGGTCGTCAGTATACGGAAGGCCTATCCCGGCCACGCCAAGCGCGTGATGATGGCGGTGTGGTCCTACCTGCGCCAGTTCATGTACACGAAATGGGTCATCGTCGTTGACGACGAGATTAACGCGCGCGACTGGAAGGATGTGATGTGGGCGCTCTCGACCCGCATGGATCCCGCACGCGACATCACGGTCATCGAAGGCACGCCTATCGATTACCTCGATTTCGCGTCACCCGTGTCCGGCCTCGGCTCGAAAATCGGACTCGATGCGACGAACAAATGGCCGCCCGAAGTCAGCCGCGAATGGGGCCGCGAAATCCGCATGAGCGACGAGATCATCGATACGGTCACAAAGAAGTGGCCCAAGCTCGGCCTCCCCGGCTCCGGCGCACCCATTTGGAAGTAAAGGCAAATCGCGCTCGAGCGCGATTACTATCTCTTCCTTGGCCCTTTCTTTCCGGATAATTGCAAGACCGTAATCATTCGCTTTATTATTGAGTGGTCATTCCAGGCCGGGGGGGCCCTCAAATGCGCGCGATACGCCGCTCGCTCATGCTTGCCACGTTGTTATTGTCAGCCGCGGGCGCCACGCCCGCCGCAGCCGCCGCGTGCAGCGGACTGCAAATTATCGACTCGTATGAAATAACCTCGCTGCCGAGTGGACGACCGGCCTTGATGATCAACATTGCCGATACGCCAAGATTGATGCTCGTGGATACCGGAGGTCCGTTCAGTTCGGTCACGCAGCAGACGGTTCAAGAACTCGGTCTGACCACGGTTCAGAACAACCGTGGACTTCGTAGTGTGACCGGCGCCGTCACCAACCTGTTAGCCCGGTTGCCAACGATCGCGATCGGTCGCCTGCAACAGAAGAACGCTCTCTACTACGTGATGCCGGACAGCGGCGGGATGAACGAATTCGACGGCGTTCTTGGCGGCGAGTTCTTCAAACAATACGACACCGATCTCGATTTCAACTCCGGCAAGATCAACCTCTTCGTGCAGGATCATTGTCCCGGTCAGGTGGTCTATTGGCCCAACACTGGCGTGGCGGTCGTCCCCTTTCGGGCGGATGCCAGCAACCACATCACATTCCGTGTCGAGTTGGATGGCAAACAACTCGAGGCGGGGCTCGATACCGGAGCGTCCACGACGGTGCTCAATCTGGACGATGCACGCCGCACATTTTCGGTGGATGTCAACGCGCCCGATGTCGAGAAGGTCGGCGAGCTGACCGGGGGATACACGGCCAACATCTATCGCCGTCAGTTCAAGACTCTCGCGTTCGGGGGCGTGACGATCGACAATCCGATGATCACATTGCTGCCCGACATGATGAACGGCGCGGTCGGTCGACAGTCACAGACGGGATCGTTGATCGGCAGCCGCGGCGGCTTGCCCGGTCTTATCCTGGGCATGTCCACTATGGCTGATATGCACATCTTCATCTCGTACAAGGAACGCAAGCTCTACATCACAACAGTGAACCCACAGGCGGCGCCGTCACCAGGACCCGCGGCGCAGTAGTCCGAGCCGGGAAATGCGCGATCCGCCAAGAGATCCGCCTTTCCGGCGGCGCACCTATCTGGAAATAAAGGCAAATCAAGCACCGCCGCGAATATTGACGCTGCCTTGGCCTTTTCTTTCCCTATGATTGCAAGAGCGTAATCATTCGCTTTATTGTTGAGCCGTGATTTCCAGGCTCGGGGGCCCGAATGCGCGGAATTCATCACTCGCTCATGCTTGCTACGTTGCTGCTGTCAGCCGTGAACACAACGCAGGCAGCCCCGGCAGCTCAATGCTCGCTGAACGTTCTGACGACGCTGCAACTCAGACCGTCGTCGTACATGCCGATGATCGACGTGATGATCGCCGACAAGCCCGTGGGTTTGCTTGTTGATACCGGCGGAGGAATGAGTTCGCTCACAAAGGTCGCCGTTCGCGAGCTCAATCTTCAAACCGGACAGTATGTCAGTTCCGACGGAACGATCCTGATGCTGAAGGACGTGACGGGACAGACCGAGGCGCGGCAAGTGCGATTGCCCTCGATCACGTTGGGCCGGATTCGCCAGGAAGGCGTGTATTTCATGGTGCTTCCTGGAGACGACAATGCGACGACGCCGACCGTGGAGGATTTTGCCGGGGTCTTAGGAACCGACGTGTTGAAAAATGTGGACGTCGAAATGGATTTTGGCGCCAGGACGATGAATTTGATCGCGCCAAACCAGTGTGGCGGCAACGTGGTGCATTGGCAGGCCCCCGCAATCGCGGTCGTGCCGATAACGCTCGACCGGTTTGGACAGTTGACGTTTCGCATGGAACTCGACGGGCGGCGTGTGACTGCTATGCTCGACACGGGCGCGAGCACGACGATCCTCAACCTGGATACGGCTCGCCGCACATTCCGCATCGACGTCAACGGGCCGGATGTCGAGAAGGTCGGAGAACTGACTGGCGGCTACAGCGCGAACACATATCGCCGCCGGTTCAAATCGCTCGCGTTCGAAGGCGTGACCATGAACAATCCAATGATCACAATCATGCCGAATATGATGGGCGGCGTGAACCCGGGCACGCCGCGCACGGGCTCGCTTATCCGCGACGAAAGAACCGGATTGCCCGACGTCATCCTCGGCATGAACGTGCTGAGCGAAATGCATGTCTACATCGCGTATAAGGACCGTAGGCTCTACCTCACGGCGGCAAATCCGCAGCCGGCTGGCGCAACCGCGGCGGCATCGAAATAACTCTTCCCGCATGAACAGAATTCGCAGCCTCATTGCCACGGCGCTGATCGGCGCGGCACTTCCTGCTGCGGCCGCGGAAAACTGTCCCAATCTCAAGCAGCTCTCGTCCGTCGAGATGACACGCGACCGCGGCGGTCGTCCCGTCGTACCGGTCACGATCAATGGACAATCGAAGTTGATGCTCCTCGATACGGGTGGCGTGACCAGCACTTTGACACAGAGCGCTCTGGACGAACTTGGTCTCACCGCCGTGCGCCGCAACGACATGGTGTTCTATGACGTGCGCGGCAATCGGCTGGATCGATCCGTCACGCTCCCGACGATGACAGTCGGGCAGCTCAGAGGAACATCCTGGCGCTTCTGGATTCACCCACCGGACCGAGATATCGGAACGACCGACACCGGCACGATCGCCGGTTTGCTCGCACCGGATCTACTTCGCCAATTCGATGTCGATTTGGACTTCGCCAACAACACTGTGAAATTCTTTTCACCTGAGCATTGCGAAGGCCGGATTTTGTATTGGACGCCGTCGGCCTTGGCGGTCATTCCGATGCGGTTCGAGGCCGGTCACATTGTCGTTCCCGCGACGGTCGACGGCCAACGGCTGGAAGCGATCGTCGATACCGGTGCGAGCGACACCGTCATGAACCTCACCGTTGCTCGACGCCGCTTCGGCCTGGACGAAGCGACCACGAATTCCGGCCCGTCGATCCACCAGTTCAAGTCCCTCGATCTCGAGGGGATAACGGTTGCGAATCCGACAATCAGGCTGTTCACGGATTTTCCTGCGCGCGCGATGCCGTTCAGTCTCGGCGGTGTAACATCGGAGACACGGCAAGCACTGCCGGATCTGATCATCGGCCAAAACATCCTCGGCAAGTTGCATGTCTACATCGCCTATCGGGAACGGAAGCTGTACGTGACCGACTAGCCGGAACAGCCCATCTCTGGACCTCCGCGAACGGGCGTCGTAATCCCTGCCCCGCGCTGTATAGTCGCGTCCTGCGTTATCCCCTGATGCCGTCTTTTGAGGTTCGTACGTGAGCAAGTTGCCCGATTCCGCTGCCGCTGACCGGCTCGACCGCCTGGTCAAGAAAGCCCTCGCCGACGGCGCCGACGCCGCCGATGCCGTCGAGTTCAAGAACATTTCCGTGGGCGTGTCCTACCGTTTGGGCAAGCTCGAAGATGTGGGGCGCGCTGAATCCTCGGATCTTGGGCTTCGCGTTTTTGTCGGCCGGCAGGTCGCTTTCGTGTCCTCGACGGATTTCTCGGAAGCCGCGCTGAACGAGCTGCCGGGGCGCGCGATCGCCATGGCCAGGCTTGCGCCCGAGGACAAGTTCGCCGGTCTGGCGCCACGCGACCGGTTGGCCACTCATTATCCCGAGATCGAGATCGACGATCCGCAGGAGCCATCGACGACGCTCCTCGTCGAGCGCGCGCATGCGGCAGAACAAGCCGCGCTCGAAGTGCCCGGCGTCACCAACTCCGAGGGCGGCAGCGCCGATTACGGCCGCACGATGGTCACGCTGGCGACGTCCGAAGGTTTCCTCGGCGGCTATGCCGCGACGAGCCGCAGCATTTCCGTCGCGGTCATCGCCGGTGAAGGCACGTCGATGGAACGCGACTACGACTACGCGCATACGCGCTTCGCCGACGATCTGGAGTCGGCGAGCGTTATCGGCAAGCGCGCCGCCGAACGCGCGGTGAAACGCCTCAACCCGCGCAAGGTGCGCACGCAACAGGTGCCGGTGTTCTACGATCCGCGCGTCGCGGGCTCGCTGATCGGGCATTTCTCGGGCGCGATCTCGGGTTCGGCGATCGCGCGCGGCGTCAGCTTCCTCAAGGACAAGATGGGGCAGCAAGTCTTCGGCGAGAACATCTCGATCATCGATGATCCGCACCGCAAGCGTGGATTGCGCTCGAAGCCGTTCGATGGCGAAGGCGTCGCCAATCGCCACAACGTGCTGATCGACAAGGGGCGTCTCACCACCTGGCTTCTCGACAGCGCAGCCGCGCGTCAGCTCGGTCTTGCGACGACCGGCCACGCGGCGCGCGGCACGGGCGGGCCGCCCTCGCCGTCTCCGACAAATTTGTACATGGCGCCCGGCGGACTCTCGCCCGAAGAACTGATGGACGACGTGCGCGACGGCTTCTACGTCACCGAGTTGATCGGCATGGGCGTGAACGGCGTCACCGGCGATTATTCGCGCGGCGCCGCGGGCTTCTGGATCGAGAACGGACAGCTCACCTATCCGGTGAGCGAAGTCACGATCGCAGGCAATCTGAAGGACATGTACAAGCACCTCACGCCCGCGAGCGATCTCGTGTTCCGCTACGGCACCGATGCGCCGACTCTGCGCGTCGATGGAATGACGGTGGCGGGTGCCTGACGACAGCAGCGATCGCGATCTGCTGGTGGCGAGCGTGCGAGAGGCCGGCGCGATCGCCCGAAAATATTTCGGCGGCCAATACAAGAGCTGGCACAAGTCGCGCGGCAATCCCGTCACCGACGCCGATATCGAGATCGATGCGTTCCTGAAAGAGACGCTGCTCGCGGCGCGGCCGCATTACGGCTGGCTCTCCGAAGAAACCGCCGACAATCCTGCACGCCTTGCGGCTCAGCGAATCTTCGTGGTCGATCCGATCGATGGCACGTACGGTTTCCTGAGAGGTCGGCCGCATTTCACGATCGTCGCGACGGTCGTGGGGCAGAGCCGGCCGGTTGCGGCCGCGATCTTCAATCCCATCACCGATGAAATGTTCACCGCCGCCTTGGGGCAAGGCGCGCATATGAACGGCACTGCGATCAAGGTGAGCGCGAAGACCGAGTTCCTGCACAGCCGCCTGCTCACGGGGCGCGACTTCATCGACGATCCGCACTGGCCCACACCGTGGCCGACGCTCACCGTGGAATCGCGCGCCTCGATCGCCTATCGCATGGGGCTGGTGGCGAACGGCGAGTTCGACGCGATGATTTCGCTGTCGGACAAATCGGACTGGGATCTCGCGGCCGGCGATCTGATCGTGCGCGAGGCAGGCGGGCGCGTCACCTCGCAAACGGGCGAGACACTGCGCTACAATCAGACGCGTCCGGTGCAGCAGGGCGTGATCGCCGCGGGGCCGGCGCTGCATGAACGGCTGATCGAACGATTGCGTGAATATCCGGTGCAGGAGACCTGAACACAGGCTCCGGTTCTACAACGGCGTTCCCCTTAGGGAGGGGACCAGGAGACCGCGTGGGCGACGAACGCATCTTCAACAAATGCGCGTGGCGGCTGATTCCGCTGATGCTCGCGCTCTACTTCGTCAACTATCTGGACCGCGTGAACGTGGCGTTTGCGTCGCTCACGATGGTGCGCGATCTCAACTTCTCGCCTTCGGAATACGGGTTCGGCGCCGGTATCCTGTTCGTCGGCTATTTCGCGTTTCACATTCCAGCCAACCTCCTCCTCGAGCGGCTGGGTGCGCGGCGCTGGCTGTTCCTGATCCTGCTCGTCTGGGGCGCGTTATCCGCCGGCACCGCTCTGGTGCAGGGGCCAATCAGCTTCTTCATCCTTCGGTTCATCCTGGGCGCGGCCGAAGCGGGCCTGTTTCCCGGGCTGATCTTCTATCTGACGCTATGGTTCCCGCCCGAATATCGCGCGCGCTACGGCGCCAACTTCCTGAGCGGCCTGCCGCTCGCTTTCGTCATCGGCTCGCCGCTCTCCGGCCTGCTGCTCCAACTCGATGGTCTCGGCGGCCTGCACGGCTGGCAGTGGATGTTCATCATCGAAGGACTGCCAGCGTGCCTGCTCGCATTCGTCGTGCTGAAGATGCTGCCCGATGGCCCTGCGCAGGCGCCGTGGCTTTCGCCCGGAGAGAAACACTACATCGAAACACGCCTTGCCGCGCGCGAGCCAGCGGAGCATCCCAGCCTGTGGAACGCGCTGACCGACAAGCGCGTGATCGCGATGGGTCTCATCTTTTTCGCGGATCAATCGGCCGCGTCGGGCAGCCGCTTCTGGATGCCGCAGATCGTGCAGGGAATGGGGTTCAGCAATCTGATAACCAGCCTGATCGTGGCCGCGCCATTTCTTGTCGCAATATTCGTGATGTTCGCGTGGGGCAAATCGAGCGACGTGAAAGGCGAACGCGTCTGGCATGTCGCGATTCCGCTGCTGCTCACCGGCGCGGGGTTCGTAGTCGCAAGCATGACGTCCTCCAACATCGTTGCGCTGCTTGCGCTCAGCGCGTCGATGATCGGCCCGCTGATGTTCCTGGGACCGTTCTGGGGAATGAACTCGGCGTTCCTCGGCGGACGGACGGCCGCGGGCGCGATCGCATTCGTAAGCTCGCTGGGCAGTCTCGGCGGCTTCGTAGGGCCCTACGTCGTCGGCATCTCAACGGAAGCGACCGGCAACTACATCGCGGGGATCATGGTGCTTGCGCTCGCGCTTGGGATCGCGGCCGCCATGGTCTTCGCACTCGGCCGCAGCATCCGGTTGCAGGGCGCGGAACTCGCGCGTCAGAGCAGCTAGAGCAACCCCGGCGGGTCCCTCCCCGGCCCCGGCCCGGACATGGTAAGAGCGTGCATGGACACGAGAGTCGCCCCCGCGCCGGCCGCCAAACCGGGTGAATTGGCGCTGATGGCGCGCATGATCCGCGACTATCTGGGGCCGCGTAAGTTCACGCTGTTCGCCGCGGTGCTGTGCATGGCCGGCGGTGCGGCAACGACCGCAGCGCTGGCTTGGCTGCTCGATCCCGCCATCAAGCTGATCTTCCTCGACAAGCGCGAGGACATGCTGTTCCTGATCCCGGTGGCGATCGTCACCGTGGTCCTGGTGCGCGCGGCCTTCAACTACGGCGACACGGTGTTCTCGAGCATCGTCGGCCAGAGCATCGTCGCGGACGCACAACGCGACATGGTTCGCAGCATGGCGGCGCTCGATCTCGAGCGGCTCAATCGCGTGCATTCGGGCCAGTTCATCTCCAACCTTCTCTACGATGTCGGCATGCTGCGCGAGGCCATCGTCAGAGGCGTCGCGGGCCTGGCCAAGGAAGGCCTGTCGCTCCTGCTCCTGGGCTCGGTGATGATCTACCAGGATTGGCGCCTGTCGCTGATCGCGGTGCTCGCGCTTCCGATCATCGCCTGGGTGACGCGCTCGCTCGGACGCACGACGCAGAAGGCCTCCGTCAAGGGCATGGTCGAAACCGGCGAGCTCGCGACGGCGCTTTCGGAAATGCTCGACGGCCGGAGGATCGTCAAGGCCTACGGTCTCGAGAAGCAGGCGCTCGAGCGCGCCGATGATCGCATCGAAAAGCGCATGCACCACTATATCCACGCGACCAAAGCGCGGGCCGCGTCCGCGCCGGCATCCGATTTCTTCGGCGGTCTCGCGATGGCCTTGGCCATTCTTTACGCGGGCTACGAAGGAATGGCGGGCCGGCTCGAGCTCAATCAGTTCGCCTCCTTCGTCGGCGCGATGTTGCTGGCGCAGACGCCTGTGCGCGCACTGTCGCAGCTCTGGACGTCGGTGAAGGAAGGTCTGGGCGCAGCACACCGGGTCTACGCGCTGATCGACACCAAGCCGACCATCGTCGATGCGCCGAATGCAACGAAGCTGAAGATCGGGCGCGCGCCGTTCGGCGGCAGCGTGTGGTTCGAGAACGTCGGATTTTCCTACCATGCGGGTGCGGACGCGCTGGACAATTTCACCTGCGACGTCCCGGCCGGGAAAAAGGTTGCGCTCGTCGGCCCATCGGGCGCAGGCAAGAGCACGGTGTTCAATCTCCTGCTCCGCTTCTATGACGCCGGCCGCGGCAGGATCGCGATCGACGGACAGGATATCCGTTCGGTGACGATCGAGTCGTTACGCGCAGGCATGGCGCTCGTGACGCAGGAACCGTTCCTGTTCGACGACACGGTCAGCGCCAATATCGGCTGCGGCCGCGACGGCGCGACGCAGGACGACATCGAAACCGCCGCCAAAGCTGCGGCCGCACACGATTTCATCAAGAGCCTCCCCGACGGCTACAACACGCGCGTGGGCGAAGGCGGACTGAGACTGTCCGGCGGACAGCGCCAGCGCATCGCGATCGCGCGTGCGATGCTGCGCGACGCTCCCATCCTTCTGCTCGACGAAGCGACGTCCTCGCTCGACAGCGAAAACGAACGGCAGGTGCAGGACGCATTGAAACGCCTCATGAAGGGCCGCACCACGATCGTCATCGCGCATCGCCTGACCACGGTGCTCGATGCGGACGCCATCTGCGTGCTCGATCACGGACGGATCGTCGAGTCCGGCACGCATGGCGAGTTGATGGCGAAGAATGGTCTTTACGCCCGCCTCTACCAACATGACCTCCAAGACGAAACCGCGCCCGCAGCGAACCTCGGCTGAGTCGCGCGGCGTCGCGGCGGGAGGCGCGCTCGCGCTGTATCGCGGGGCGTGGGGGATCGCGTCCGCGGTCGCGCCGCTGATGCTTCGCGCGCGTGCCGGCCGCGGCAAGGAGGATATGGCCCGCATCGGCGAGCGGCACGGCCGCGCGTCGCGCGCGCGGCCTGCGGGCACACTCGTATGGGTGCATGGCGCAAGTGTGGGCGAGTCGATCGCCGCACTCCCCTTGGTGAGCGCGATCCTGGAGAAGCAGGACCGCCATGTGCTGGTGACGACCGGCACCGTCACCTCGGCGCGGCTGATGGGCGAGCGCCTGCCATCGCGCGCATTTCATCAATACGCCCCGCTCGATTCACCGGCGTCCGTGCGACGCTTCCTTGGTCACTGGCGGCCGGACTTGGCACTCTTCGTCGAGTCGGAGTTCTGGCCCAATCTCATCCTGGAGACGCAAGCGCGCGACGTGCCGATGGCGCTGATCAACGCGCGCATCTCGGAGCGTTCGTTCCGCGGCTGGCGCCGTGCGAGCGCGGTTGCGAAAAGACTGCTGTCGGCCTTCGATGAATGCCTCGCCCAGGATGAGGCGACCGGGAATCGGCTCAAGGCGCTGGGTGCAAGATCGGTGACGATCTCTGGAAGCCTCAAGGCGGATGCGGCGCCGTTGCCGGTCGATGACGCTGCGCTCGAGCTGTTCAAGGCCGCGGTCGGCTCACGGCCGCTCTTCCTCGCCGCGAGCACGCATCCAGGCGAAGAGACTTCGCTGCTCGATGTCGCGCTCGAGCTGCGCGCGCGAGACGCGCTCACGGTCCTCGTGCCGCGCCATCCCGCGCGTGGCGCGGAAATCGAAGCCGAAGCCATTGCCAAGGGACTTGCCACGCGGCGGCGCTCCACCGGAACGCATCCGGATACATCGACCGCGGTTTATGTCGCCGACACGCTCGGGGAACTCGGCCTCTTTTATCGCGCCGCACCATTCGCGTTCCTGGGCGGCAGCCTGATCCCGCATGGTGGACAGAACCCGCTGGAGCCTGCGCGGCTCGGTACCGCCGTGCTCACCGGCCCGCACATCCACAATTTCGAAGAGACATTCCGAGCGCTGCTTGCCGCCCAAGGCGAAGGATTGGTTGGAACCGCCGAGGAACTGCGTGCGCTCGTCACGCGCCTCATTGATGATCGGGCGTTGGCGTACCATCTTGGGGAGAGAGCGCAAACGGCCGCGGCCGGAATGGGCGGCGCGCTCAAACATACGGTCGACGTCGCAGAGGCTTTGCTCTCGCGCCATGCGTGCACCTGACTTCTGGAACAGCGACGGTCTTGCGGCGAGATTGCTTTCGCCGCTCGGCGCGCTTTACGGGGGATCGGTCCGCGCACGTCAGTTGCGCGCACATCCGTTGCGCTCGAAAGCAAGAGTGGTTTGCGTTGGCAATCTCACGGCCGGCGGATCGGGCAAGACACCGATCGCGATCACGCTCGCGCGCATGCTGGGTGCGCGGCATCAGAAGGTCGCGTTCCTGACGCGCGGCTATCGCGGCCGTTTGAGTGGTCCGATCGTCGTCGATACCACGCGACACACCGCGCACGACGTCGGCGATGAAGCGCTGCTCTTGGCGGCGGTCGCGCCCACGATCGTGTCGCGCGACCGCGCGAGCGGGGCACGGCTTGCCGACGCGCAGGGCGCAACCGTCATCGTCATGGACGATGGTTTTCAGAATTTTCAGCTCGCCAAGGATGTCTCGTTCGTTGTCGTCGACGCAGGGTCCGGTTTCGGCAACGGCCGGCTCATTCCAGCCGGTCCGCTTCGCGAGCCCATCGATCAGGGGCTTTCGCGTGCTGACGCAGTCGTGATGCTGGGCGAAGGCAAAATCCCCCTGCCCTCCTTCGAAGGCCCCGTCATCGACGCCGAGTTGCACCCCACCGCGCCGGAGCGTTTCGCTGGGCGGTCCGTGTTTGCAATGGCAGGCATCGGCCGGCCGGAGAAGTTCTTCCGCACGCTTGAGACGCTGGGCGCGCGTATCGTCGGAACACGCGCGTTTCCCGACCACCACCGCTACACGCTCATCGAGATCGAGGCCGTCAAGCAGATCGCGACGAACGCCAACGCGCTCCTGGTGACGACGGAAAAGGATCTCGTGCGCATCGAACCCAGTCGCCGCGCCGGCATCCTCTGCCTTCCCGTCCATGCGGTCTTCGCGGACAACCCGAATCTGGGCATGCTTCTTGACAGGCTCGCCGAAGCGCGGGCATGAGCGACGCGATGAATCAGAATGTACCGCCGCAAGCCGGAAGCCCGCGCACCGACGCGATGCCGTTCACGAGGCGGCTCAAGTACTACCTGGAGACGGTGGGGTTCTTCACCGTCATCGGCTTCTTCCGCCTCTTCGGTATCGATAGAGCATCAGCGCTCGGCGGCTGGTTCGGCCGCACAATCATCGCGCCGACTCCGATGTCGAATCTGGCCATCAAGAACCTCGAGGCTGCTTTCCCGGAGAAGTCGCCTGCCGAAATCAAAGCGATCGTGCGCGCCATGTGGGACAATCTCGGCCGCGTGATGGCCGAGTACGCACATCTCGACAAGCTGCATATGGACGGCCCCGACCCGCGCATCGAGATCCTAGGTCTCGACATGCTCGATGAGGTCATCGCGCGCGGCAAGGGCGTGCTTCTGGTTTCCGGGCACTTCGCCAACTGGGAAGTCATGCCGTTCGGGGCTCGCGACTACGGGATCAGCGGCGGTGTCGTCGTGCGCCCCGTCAACAATCCTTATGTCAATCGCTGGCTCGAACGCGCGCGCATCAAGAACGGCATGGCGGAGCAGATCCCCAAAGGCGCGCCGGGCACGCGGCGAATCTTCTCCATTCTGCGCAAGGGAGAAGCCGCCCTGCTTCTCGTCGATCAGCGTGCGAGCGAAGGGATCACCATTCCCTTTTTCGGCCGCGATGCATTCACGACCCCTGCGCCTGCGGCACTCGCATTGAAGCTCGGTGCGGTCGTCGTGCCCGCGTCGAACGAACGCGTCAACGGTGCGCGCTTCCGCATGACCGTGTATCCGCCGATCGAACCGCCCAACACCGGCGATCCCGACCGCGATCTGATCGAGTTCACCGCCGCGATGACGCGCTTCATCGAAGAGCGCGTGCGCGAGCGGCCGCACGAGTGGCTGTGGATACACAAACGGTGGGTTCGAAAGGACGCGCCCTTACGAAAGCGCGCTCAGGCCCTGTCGCCTTTGCGCGGCGGTGACAACAGCGCGACATCCAAGCGCGTCTGAAACCAGTTACAGCGCCAGCAGAGGTGTGGGCCGGTGACGCGGCCCGTCTTGCCGACCAGACCAATCCGCTGCCCCTGATCGACGCGATCGCCGACCTTCACGTCCATCCGGCTCATATGCAGATACGACGTCGACACGCCGTGGCCGTGATCGAGCAGCATCGTGTTGCCGGAAAGATAGAGCTCTTCGGCAAGCGTCACGATGCCGCCGACAGGCGCGACGATCGGTGCGCCCTCGGGTGCCGCAACGTCGACACCGTAATGCGGCTCGCGCGGCTGGCCGTTGAGGATGCGCTGGCTGCCATAGATGCTCGAGATCGGACCGTCGGCGGGCCAGATGAACTTTTCCGCGAACCACATGTGGTCGGTATCAGCGGCGCGCGCTTCGCCCACCGCATAAGCATCGCGTTTGATGCGCTCGAGGATTGCGGGCGGCGGGGAAACGTATTGCTCGGGCAAACCGTCGATGCGCTGAATGACGAAATTGCGCTTCTGTGGCGAGACCATGCGCGTGACTTCGCGGCCATCGCCAAATCGCACCACGACTTCCGCAGGCTTCGCCGCATCGCGACCGAAGCCGAAGCAGAACCGTCCGTCCTGGACGCGGACAGATTTGCCGTCGACCGTGACTTGAGCACCGGTTCCGACATCACCGATGACCAGCGCGCCTTGCACCGCATCGTCCACGACCGCAACGCTCGAGCCTTGCGCACGTGCGATCACCGGAGCCGTCGCAAAAGCCGCCCCCGCCAGCACGAACTCGCGGCGCCCCCACACGCTCATTTCGGCGTCAGACCTTTTTCCTGCATCCGTTTGAGCGCCGCAGTGGGGCCGGCATAGGCCTCCTGCAAATCCACGCTCCAATAGCGCAGCGCTTCGAGCGGGATCTTCACGCCCGAAACCGCGCAGGTGACATACGAACCGGGACTGACGACGCGGTACTCGCCGTCGAGATATTCCAGGATGGCGGGCCGGCCGCCGATGTCGCGTTCGAACTGGTTCATGACTCGATAGTAGCGCCAAGGATCGTTAAAAACCAATCTCCAGCGCGTTATTTGGCGTTCAGAAAAGGTCGCCCTGGCCGGGCTTTTCCCGCCGAATTGGCTTGTCCTTGGTCGCGACCGCCCGCGTCTCACCGTCCTCGAAGATGAGAGCCAGCTTTTCGCCCGGCACAACCTGGGTGGAGCGGCGCCGGAGCTCGCCCAATGGGCCCCTGATCAGCGCGAACCCACGGCTCAAGATGGCGCGGTAGCTCAGCGATTCAAGCACGCGCAAGGAACTATCGAGGGAGTTTCGCGCCTTCTGCACGCGGTGCCGGTAACAGCGGAACAACCGGTCATCGAGACTGGCGAGGCTGTCGCGGCAAACCGCAATCTCGGAGGCGACAATCCTCGGACGCAAGAGCGCCGCGGCCTGCATAAAGGCGGCACGATGGCGCTGCAGGTTCTGGAACAGTGCGCCGCGCAGCCGGGAACCGGCGGTGTCGAAGCGTTGCCGTGGCAGCGCGAAGAGCGCATCCGGTCTGGGAAGTGCGCGGGCAAGGCTCTGCACGTGCCGGCGGCGCGTGTCCATCAACCGCGACGACGCCCGCAAACCGCGGCGCTGGAGCGACAGTAGCGCCTCCGCCAGCTCGCGCAGCACCGGCACCGCCATTTCGGCCGCCGCGGTCGGCGTCGGCGCGCGCTTGTCGGCGGCAAGATCGATCATGGTCGTATCGGTTTCGTGTCCGACCCCCGAGATCAGCGGGATCGCGGACTCGGCGGCGGCGCGGACCACCTCCTCCTCGCTGAAGGCGAGCAGGTCTTCGAACGAGCCGCCGCCGCGCGCCACGATGATCACGTCAGGGCGTTCGCTCTTGGGGAGCCTGTTGAAGCCGCGGATCGCGGCCGCAATCTCGGCCGGCGCCCGCTCGCCCTGCACGGCGACCGGCCAGAGCATCACGGGGCGCGGACAACGGTCTCTCAAGCGGTGCAGGATATCGCGAATCACCGCACCCGTCGGCGACGTGACAATCCCGATGCTGCGCGGAAGGAACGGAATGCGCTTCTTGCGCGACGCGTCGAACAGGCCTTCGGCGGCGAGCTTTTTCTTGCGCGCTTCCAGCATCGCCATCAGCGCGCCCAGGCCCGCAAGCTCCATGCGGTCGACGATGAGCTGATAGCGCGACGAGGCCGGATAGGTGGACACGCGGCCCGTGCAGATGACTTCGAGCCCCGGTTCCGGCTTGATTTTCAAGCGTTGCGCGGTGGTGCGCCACATCACCGCATTCAAGACCGCCTTGTCGTCCTTCAGGTCGAAATAGATATGGCCCGACGAGTTGAATTTGAGCCCGCTGATCTCGCCGCGAACGCGCACATAGGGAAACGCGTCCTCGACCGCGCGCTTCAGGCTGCTCGCCAGCTCGCTGACGCTGTACTCGGGAAGATTGCTTTGTGAGCCTGGAGCGGCCGGGGTTTCATCCGCCATGCGGCGATGATACAGCACTGTTTTGTCGGGTCTAGGCTGCACCATGACAACCCACACCACGCTGGTCGACGTTTTCGAAACGGTGCTTCAAGTCCCGTTCGACCAGAAGCATTTCCGGCCCCTCGACCGGGCAAAAGCGCGAGAGCTCGCGCTTGGTGTGCGGCGCTTCTACGAATCGTTCGCGATCCCGGACAAGGAAGAGGGCGAGCTGAGACCGTATCTGTCGCCCCGGTTCAGCACTGCGCGCGGACTCGGCGTCGACTATTATGCCGGCGAAGAGATGTTCAAGAACGGCAATTACTCCTTCGATGCATCGAAGGTGAAGGAGATCGCCCCGCAGCTAAAAACCTATCTGCTTTATTGCCACAGCCTCTGCATTTATGACGCGCTTCCGGCGTTGCTCGACCATTTCCGTTTTGGCGATGGTAGCTCCGGCGCGGAGAGCCGGCTTCCCGCGCTGAATTTCCTCTTGCAGCAATATGCAAGCGTGGCGCCGCTTCTTCGACACCACATTCTCATCCCCGTCGCGGACGAGGTGAAAGGCTTGCGGGACAAGCGGAGTACACCCGTCGACGACGACGAGGTGCGCGCGATTGCGGCGGAGCTTAAACGGCAAAAGACTGATCTGGGAAAGATCAGCCCGAAGCGGGCGGCAGAGCTGCTGGGCCCGCTGATCAAGCAGCAATTGTGGCTGCGCGATCATTGCGGAGGAAAGTTCGATCTCTATTTTCCACGCCGTGCCTACGTTCCTGCGCTCCTGGCGTTGCTCCGTTCGGCCGAAGCGAAGTTCTCGAGTGCAACCGTGCTCGAACCGTTCAATGTCGGCATCCTCGGGAGTGTGTCTCGCATTGATCCTGAAAGACTCTCGATGCAAGACATCGTCGACATTCGCAGGGAGGATGCGTTCGACGAGTTCCGTGCCTTTCTGCGCCGCGTCTTCGAGCGGTTGAACAGATCGGAGCAATACTTCTCCGATTTCGATGCCGAGTTTGTCCAGGCCGTCCGCGACGAGATGGAGGCGAACAAGGACAAGATCAAATCCCTCACTGAGAAATCGAACGTACTGCGCGATGCCTTCTCTCAAATCGACCGTATCATCGTCGGCGCGGTCACAGGCTCGATCGGCGGCATTGCGGCTGGTTCGCCGGAAATCGCAATCATCGGTGCGGCGCTGGGAGGCGGGTTCCGGCCGCTCTACGACATCGTGAGAGGCGCAGCGACACGGCCATCGCGGCTGAGCATCCGGAACCACTTCCTGGCGCTCGATCCCTCGCGCGATAGGTCCACAGAATGAAGGGGCGCGCAGCGACCGGCGACAAATTCGCGCCTTGCCCAACCGGCGGGGGTGCCGTACCCCATTCAAATCCTTCCAAGGGGATTGGGGCGTGAACATCCTCCTCATCGGGTCGGGCGGCCGCGAGCACGCGCTCGCCTGGTCGATTTCGGCAAGTCCGCTGCTGACGAAGCTCTATTGCGCGCCGGGAAATGCCGGGATTGCGCAGCTCGCCGAATGCGTGCCGATCGATGCGATGGCCATCGACAAGCTCGTCGCCTTCGCCAAGGAGAAGGGAATCGAGTTTGCGGTCGTCGGGCCGGAAGCGCCGTTGACGGCGGGTCTCGCCGACCGGTTCGAAGCCGAAGGCATCAAATCGTTTGGGCCATCGGCGGCCGGCGCGCAGCTCGAGGCGTCCAAGGGCTTCGTCAAGGATCTGTGCCGCGAGCACAACATCCCGACCGCCGCCTATCAGCGCTTTCGCGATGCGGCGTCGGCGAAGCGTTACGCGGCGTCGCTTCCTCATCCGATCGTCGTGAAAGCGGACGGTCTCGCCCAAGGCAAAGGTGTGATCATTGCCGAGACACCGGCGGACTCCGCGCAGGCCATCGACTCGATGTTCGGCGGTGCATTCGGCGTGGCCGGCAACGAGGTGGTGGTCGAAGAGTTTCTCCGTGGCGAAGAGGCGAGCTTCTTCGTGCTCACCGATGGCGAGCACATCCTGCCGCTCACCAGCGCACAGGATCACAAGCGCGTCTTCGACGGCGATCAGGGACCGAACACCGGCGGCATGGGCGCCTACTCCCCCGCGCCGGTACTGACACCCGCGCTCGAACGCGAAGTGATGACGCGCATCATCCGCCCGACTGTCGATGCGATGCGCGCGCGCGGCACGCCGTATCAAGGCGTGCTTTACGCGGGCCTGATGATCACCAGCGAAGGCCCCAAGCTGATCGAATACAATTGCCGCTTCGGCGATCCGGAGACTCAGGTTCTCGTGCTGCGCATGAAGTCGGACCTGCTCACGGGCCTGATGGCGGCGCGCGACGGCGTGCTGGATACCTTCGATCTGCGCTGGTTCAACGATGTGGCGCTCACCGTCGTCATGGCCTCGAACGGCTATCCCGGCGCGTATCAGAAAGGGACCGAGATCAAAGGTCTCGACGAGGCCGCCAAGGTCCAAGGTGTCGAGGTCTTCCACGCGGGCACCGAAGCGCGCGACAGCCGCATCTTCGCAACCGGCGGGCGCGTGCTCAACATCAGCGCCACCGGCAAGACCGTGCGCGAGGCGCAAGCGCGCGCCTACGAGGCAATCTCGCGCATCGATTGGCCCAGCGGCTTCTGCCGCAAGGACATCGGCTGGCGCGCGATCGCACGCGAGGCAGGCAAACCCACGTCATGATGTTGTGGCTTGCGCTGCTGCTGTTCGCCGCCGGACTCTACTGCCTCACCATCGACCGGAAGATGGCGCACTATTTCCGCGAGCATCTCGCGACGCCGCTGTTCCAGTTCGCGCTGAGGGTCACCGATTTGGCGAAGGGTGGGCCGTGGATCGCCGCGGCGGCGCTCATCTATGCCGGAGCACAGGCTTGGATCGCGTTCGCTGAAGAGACGCCTATGGCACGTACGATCTCGGACTATGCGCTCGCGTTGCTTGCGAGCTTCATTGTCGGCAGCGTGATTCTGCACACGATCAAGATCTTCCTCGGTCGGCGCCGCCCGCGCGACGAGTTCGAGCATGGCCTCTACGGCTTCCGCTACTTCACGTGGCAGCTTCAATACGACTCGTTCCCGTCCGGCCATTCGATGACGATCTTCTGCGTCGCCGTGGTGCTGTCGGCCGCATTTCCTCTCCTCGCCCCCCTATGGCTCCTGCTTGCGTTCGGCCTCTCGCTCACGCGCGCGATGCTGACCGCGCACTTCCTGTCCGACGTGATGGTCGGCGCCGCCATCGGGATCGTCGCGACCCGTGAGACGTTGTTGCTGGTTTTTCCCGTCCTGTCGCCGAGTTGGTTCTAGGCACGTCGGGCTTGAAAAAATTCCTTCAATAGACGGCCTGCGGCTGCGGCATCGCCCGCGCGATCAACGACTGGCCTATGATGACAAGTTGGTTGCGCGAAGAAACGCGGCCCATGCTCGACCGCGCCGCCTTTGGGATCGGCGGCCGCGTAGGCCACACGCGCCACCCTCGCGAGGCTGATCGCGCCCGCACACATCGCGCACGGCTCGAGCGTCACGTAAAGCGTGGTTCCGATCAGCCGCTCGTTCCCAAGCGACTTCGCACTCTCACGCAGCACGAGCATTTCGGCGTGCGCGGTTGGGTCCTTGAGCTCGAGGATACGATTGCCGCTCCTGGCGAGCACCCTGCCCTCGCCGGATACCAGCACCGCGCCGATCGGCACTTCGCCGCGCTCGCCCGCTGCCTTGGCCTCGGCGAGCGCGAGCGCCGCCATCTCCTCGTCTTGCTCTTTCATGCCCTGCACGTTACCCGAAAGGAAAGGAGTACGCCCACTCGTGCCGATACCTCATGACGAACCGACCGAACCCAAGACCGGCGACCGCATCGCCAAGGTGATCGCGCGCGCAGGAATCTGCTCGCGGCGCGATGCGGAGAAGCTCATCGAGGCCGGCCGCGTGGCCGTCAATGGCAGCACGATCACCTCGCCCGCGTTGAACATTTCGGACGATGTCATCGTCACGGTCGACGGCAAGCCGATCCCGGGTCTCTCCCCTACAAAGCTCTGGCGCTATCACAAGCCGGCAGGGCTCGTCACGTCGCATCGCGATCCGGAAGGACGGCCGACCGTGTTCGCGAGCCTGCCGCCTCATCTACCGCGCGTGGTCTCCGTGGGGAGGCTCGACATCAATTCCGAAGGCCTGCTGCTGCTGACCAATGACGGCGAGCTCGCGCGACGGCTCGAGCTTCCCGCGCAAGGCTGGGTGCGCCGCTACCGCGCACGCCTGTTCGGCAACGTGACGCAGGCCGATCTCAACAAGCTGTCGAAAGGCGTCACGATCGACGGCGTGCACTACGGCCCCGTGACCGCTGAGATCGAACGCGCCAAGGGGCCCTATGCTTGGGCAACGATCGGGCTCAAGGAAGGCAAGAATCGCGAAGTGAAGCGGCTGATGGAATATTTGGGCCTGAAGGTTGCGCGCCTCATCCGGGTCAGCTTCGGCCCGTTCCATCTCCTTTCCAGCACAGTGGGATCCGAAGCTTGGAATTCACGTGACTTGAAGTCGC